>Ga0209491_10000234_pt1 | contig 108039 bp, 105 predicted proteins | sample BON02_FD_187213 | JGI IMG/M metagenome (GOLD analysis project Ga0209491, IMG submission 187213) | Freshwater microbial communities from Lake Bonney liftoff mats and glacier meltwater in Antarctica - BON-02 (SPAdes) (version 2) | ecosystem: Environmental > Aquatic > Freshwater > Ice > Glacier... | reverse complement strand
ACTGCGCCATGTTATCTTACTCTTTGTTTACGCTGTCAATTTCAATATTTTTCAATGAACGTAATCTAATTTAAATAATCAATCTTATCAATCGATACCTTAACTAAATCTTCGTAGAAATACTAGAGTCGAACTAGTAACACCTTACTCCGTGATTTCCAAAATTTCTTATTTTTTGAAGAACTTAATCTTCTGAACGTTTTGCTGTTTTTGTTAGCGGATGCAAACCTAAAACCTTTTTTTAACTTGACCAAAAAAAATTTGATTTTTTTGATTATTTTTTTTAGTGTGATTTTTATTGCGAATTTTTAAAGATCTTACCGCCGAAACGGACGGCAAAGATACACTCTTTTTTAACACCTAAACAAATTAAAATAGAAAAAAATTTATCTTTTTTTTACGCTTTTAAAATCATATAAATCAATCTAAAAACCGTATAATAAAAACTCCCCTTTCAATGAACTTCGCTACGCATATTGCTTAGCGGGTGCAAATATAAAAACCTTTTCTATTCTGACAATATCTTTTTTAGATTTTTTTATCTAAAATTATTACTTTATTTTTAAGTGGTTAATTATGAAGATATAAAGATTTAAAATTTATTAATTATTTCTTTTTTTTTGTTTGGCAAACATCTCTTTATAATATTCAACATCAATTTCTCCCTTTTTTTCTGCTGCTATTATCGCAAAATCGAAAGGTAATTTATTTGTTTGTACTGATAAATTTCCATACATAAATGCTCTTTGTAAGATATCTTCAATCAAATAATCTTCATTTTTAGTTTTTGGATCGTATTCATCCTTGAGAGAAAGCTTAAAAATACTTGCAGTTGTGTTGTACCAAAATGCTCTCCAACCACTTCTTAAATCTTTAATATTATCAAAAGCTGTATTGCCAGTTTGTCTGTGAATTAGTTTTATTAAAATTCTACCTTCTGTTCTGGACATTTTTTTTAGCTGATCTGTGAATTCTCCCTCTAAATAATTTTGAACTAATTTGGTGTATTTTCTTCTGCTTCTTTTAGAATCGATACGGTTTAATCTTGCATTTAACGTGTCTAATCTTTCTGATGCTAGTTTTGCATAAGGATATGCTTTAAAAACCTTTTTACGGAACCAATAGTAATATCGAATATCTTCTTGAGATTTAAACTTGTGTTTTGGTAGTAAAATGATTTCATCTAACTCTATTAATAATGTATCACCAGTTTTTATCAGAATGTAGTCTTCTATGGATTTTGGCAACGAATCTTGCTCTATTTGACTAAAAGCCGAAAAAGAAACAAACAGTATATATATGTATAGTAATTTTTTCAAGTTGATTTTTAAAATTTCGTAAAGATACTTGATATCAAACAAAAACCTCGCCATTTTTTGAAGCGAGGTTTTACAGGTAATATTGTGTAATAGAGAAAAGATCGCTTCGCTTTTTAGAACCAAGAATCAAGACTTGATTCTGAATACATAAAATAAAATTAGTCCTAAAAAAACTGACATCAACTTAAATTAACTTAACTTAACGTAGCTATCGGCATTCTAAGGTTTTTCTAAATATTTAAATAGATTCCTACTTCCGCAGAAATAACTAGATTAGAACCAACTTAAATCTTCATTCGATTATCCTCTGAATTTGTGTCAATTAATTTATTGTATGGATCTACACCAACTTCCGTAGGTTTTTTATCGACAATAATCGTTATCTTATTATTGATTTGAGTTATTTTATGCTTCTTAAAATAAAGTACTTTTTCTTGGTTTTTACCATCAACCTCTTCTTCCGTGAAAATAGCAACATCAATATAGTCTTTCAACAGAACAGATAGTTCTGGTTTACTCATCGATTTAGATTGATAAGAAAGTGTGTCACCAACTTTTTCCCCATAATATTTCTTTCCTTTTTCGTCATTTCTATATTTAGAAATTTCAAATTCAATTTCAACTTCATATTTTCCATTATCGAGTACTGTCGATTTTACATCAACAATTCTATTCTTATATAGGGTAATGGTTTCAAACATGTCTTTGATCAAATATTGCAATGAATCTGGTGTTGCTTCTTTAATATAATCTACCATTTCAACAGATGTTGTGTAAGGCGCATCTTGAAACTTCACTTTTTCTACATATTTACTTAATGCATTGTTCAAGTTTTTCTCACCAATATAATCGCTCAACGCATAAAAAACGAGCGATCCTTTCTGATAATGAATGTAACCTTGACCGTCATTATACATCAATGCGTTTTCACGTTTTCTTTCGAAAGTTCTTTGTAATAAATAATCGTCTAACGATTTTTTTAAGAATTTGCGCATTTTATCTTTTCCTTGTTGATGTTCCAAAACTTTCAACGAAACATATTCTGATAAACTTTCTGATAACATTGTCGCGCCCAAAACATCTGCACCAATTACTTGATGTGCCCACCATTGATGTGCCACTTCATGAACCGTAATTGCAAACGGATAATCAACGCCGCCTTCATCAGAATCATCAACATCTGCAATAAAACCAATTGTTTCTGAAAACGGAATCGTATTTGGGAAAGATTGTGCGAAAGTTCCTGCCGTTTTAGGAAATTCGATAATTCTTAATTGTCTATGTTGATAAGGACTGAAATTTTCTGAATTGTAATCCAGCGAAGCTTTCATCCCTTTCATCATTCGGTCTAAATTAAAATCATGCGGTTTGTGATAATAAATTTCTAAACTTATTCCTTTATAGTTCTCTTTTTTAACTTCATACTTTGCAGAGTTGAATGCATAAAAATTCAAGATTTTACTATCCATTTTATAGTGATAGTATTTTCTATCATTTTCAATCCATTCTTTTTGTAAATAGCCTGGCGCAATCGCAATTTGATCTTTTGAAGTTGAAACTGTTGCTTCAAAATCTATCCAATCAGAATCTTTAGAAATGTACGTATTACCCAAGGCAATTGAATCTGATGGATGTGGACGCAAATCATTTGGTGGTAAACCATAATTTTCCCGGGTTTTATTATCTGTCAATTCTCCGGCACTACTATATCCTAAAGTAGGAAAAATTCCACTATTTATGAATGTTCCGTTTTGAACGACTTGTGAATTTCTTGAAAACAACGTATTATTTTTGCTTTTTAAAGTAACTTCTAATTGAATTGAATCTCCTGGCAAAATTGGAGTTGTGAATTTATAAATATCAAAATTTGAAATGGTGTCTTCTAAAACCAGCGTATTTTCTCGGCTGAATTTAAAGATACTTTCTAAATCATTATGATAAAGAAAAATGCTATCAATATTTTTATCCGTTTTATTTACCATCATCATTTTTGCAGATGCATCAAAACGTTGTTCTTTTGGGAATAAATTCATAGTTACATTTACGCCAACAATTCTTGGTTGCACATAATTCTCATACTTTTTGTATGTTTTTTCCCACCCTACTCTTAACTTCTCTTGTTCTTTTGCAGAAGTTCTATCATTATCAATATTGTTTTCTTTGTAAATTGAAAAACCTAACCCTAAAAAACCAACCATTAAAACTACAAATCCAATTACTACAGATCCTTTAAATCGTTTTCCAGCAATTGAAATTCGTTCTCCAAAAGAATTTGGCAAACCACGAACCCAGAATAATCCGGCGACTATCAATAGTGCAAAACCAAGTAACAACCAATACAATTTGTAAATTAAATATCGTGAAGCACTTGTGCCATAACCATTCATGTCTGAATACGAATAACCTGTGCCTTGGTTGTATTTAAAAATTGATTGCTCGATTCCTAAAAATGAAAAAAATGGAATTGCTGCAGAGATAACGATCAGAATAAACAAACCGAGATAAGGATTTCCAATCAGCGTTTGAATAAATAACGCTAACAACGCCCAAACTAAAAAACTCATAAAATCTAAAATAAACAGCTCATATATATAATGACTAATTTCGAATTGATAATACCCCTTATAAATCTGAAATAATATCCCAGAAACCATAATTACAGACAACAAAACGAATTGCATTTTAATTAAAGCGATAAATTTTGATAAAAATAATGTCCAATTTGGAATCGGAGTCACATCAACCAAATGATCTATTCGAGATATTTTAGCTCGATGCACTAACATTCCTGCATATAAAAAAGTACATATATTTATAGAAAGTGCAAAAATGCTACCTCCGCTTAACATTTTCCACGTTAATGGTAACGTTTCTGTGCCGAAAAAATTACCAACTTCAGAAAGACTCACTAAAATTAAAATCAAACCAACTAGCACAATGCTTATAAATGGCCAACTTTTTACAATGTATTTAAAATCGATATTAGACAACCTCCACATCGTTTTTAAATTTGAAGAAAAAGAATAATTATAATCTACTTTAGGCAAAACGATTCTTACAATTCCGCCAAAATTAGATTTTGTTGCTCTCTCTGCTTTTGGTTTTCTGAAAGAAATTGTCATTGCTTCTTGACTAAATGTAAAGAATTTATAAACCAAACCAAATATTAACGTCGCAATTCCCAACCATAATAATCGGTTGTAAATAATCATTTCCTTTATTGGAATTTGCAGTTCATTTTGTTCAGAAAGCGTCCAATATTTTGTGTAATAGTTAGCGGCTGCTGCACCAAACGGATCTAAAATTGCCGCTAATGTTCTGTTTTCTGGTTCTGATAATAAACTTTCTAAAAATCCTTGTGCAAATATTAAAATGATAATGGTAATAAAACCAGCTGCAATATTTCTTGTAAATGCAACTACTGCAAAAACAATCGCACCAAATAATAAAATATTTGGTAGAATAAATACAAAATAGGTTTGTAAATAACTGTAGATATTTAGCGGTGCAATAATATCTGAATTTGTTCCTGGAAGTCGGAAACCGATACTCATTCCTATCCCAATAAATAATACAATCGCTGTTACAACTGCTATCGAACTAAAAAATTTTGCGAATAAATAATTGGCTTTTGTAAACGGATAGGAATATAAAATGGTGTGCATTTCACTTTTAAAATCTCTGTAAATTGAAACCCCGATGATTGACGGAAACAAAAAGAAGATAAAAATAGTTAGCGCATTAAATAAACCCACAATTCCTAAAGGCGAATTTACAATCTTGGCAGAACTTGTAGTTACTGTCAAAGAATCGAAAAGCCCAGCAGATGCTGCGGATAAAAATAATGATAAGATAAAAAATATGGCTAAATAAATATAAAATGCTGGTTTCTTAAACCAATATTTTAATTCTTGTTTGAATATTGTTGAAAACATATAAAATGTGTAAATGTTAATCCCCTTTGTCCTTCGGACATTTCCCCGAAGGGGAAAATAAAATGAGATTTTGTTTGTTTTTTAAAATTAGATAACTTTTAAATAAAATCTGAATTGGAAATTTTGAATTTTGAATTTTGAATTTTGAACTTTAAACTTTAAATAGTGGCGGGTTCATCTTGTTTTAAAGCGATAAAATACACATCGTCTAATTGTGGTGTTGCAGCTACAAATTCGTCTGAAGGTTTTTCTGACGCATGCACTCTAATATTCAAGGAATTGTCTTGATTATAATTTGATGACAACACATTGTATTGCGTTGTTAAGACATCCAACTCATCTCTTTGAATAATTCTTGTCCAAATTTTGCCTTCTAATGCTGCTGTTGCATTTTGTGGAGTGGTGTGATTTAAAATTTTTCCACCATTTAAAATCGCCATTTCATTACATAATTCTTTAACATCTTCTACAATATGAGTCGAAAAAATAACCGTACAATTTGTACCAACTTCTCTTAAAACATTTAAAAACCGATGTCTTTCCGCAGGATCTAATCCTGCAGTTGGCTCATCAACAATAATTAATTTTGGATTATTTAATAGCAATTGCGCAATTCCGAATCGCTGTTTCATTCCCCCAGAATAGCCAGCTACGTGCTTTTTTCTTACATCGTATAAATTCGTAATTGTCAAAACTTCTTTAACAATTGCTTGTCTTTCTGCTTTGTTTGACACTCCTTTTAACGTTGCAAAATAATCTAACAAATCTTCGGCAGACATTTTTGGATACACACCAAAAGATTGCGGCAAATAACCCAACACTTTTCGCAAAGACATTTTATCTTCCAACACATTAATATCTCCAAATATAATAGAACCAGAATCTGGACTTTGCAATGTTGCAATTGTTCTCATTAAAGATGATTTTCCTGCGCCATTTGGTCCTAAAAGTCCAAACATTCCTGTGCCGATTTCTATGCTTAAATCATCAATTGCTTTTACGCCGTTTGGATATGTTTTGGTTAAATTTTTGATTATTAATTTCATTATGTTGGTTTTCTAATGTTAATTTGAATTATTAGTATCAAATTAACGAAAATTGTTACAACTTTTAAGATGAATTTAAATAAAGACTAACAAATTCGTATTATTTTTACAGAAAAATCGAAATCATTCTGTTCTCGATGCATTTTCTTTTTTATTTTCAATCAAAAGAAAACACTCAAACTGACATTCAAATAAATACACATTACAAACAAAAATTAAAATGGCAAAAAAATCAATTTTAAACAAAAAATCACTCGACTTTTTAGAAAAATACTTAAACAATGCTTCACCAACGGGTTATGAATGGGAAGGCCAAAAAATCTGGATGGATTATCTGAAACCTTATGTTGATGAATTTAAAACAGATACGTATGGTTCTGCAGTTGGAATTATTAATCCTGATGCAAAATACAAAGTAGTAATTGAAGGTCATGCAGATGAAATTTCTTGGTACGTAAACTATATTTCTGATAATGGTTTAATTTATGTCATTAGAAATGGTGGTAGTGATCATCAAATTGCGCCAAGTAAAATTGTAAATATTCATACTAAAAACGGAATTATAAAAGGCGTTTTTGGCTGGCCAGCAATTCATACAAGAGATAAAGCAAAAGAAGAAGCGCCAAAACCAGATAATATTTTTATTGATACAGGTTGTGCTACAAAAGAAGAAGTAGAAAAACTAGGTGTTCACGTTGGTTGTGTAATTACATATCCAGATACTTTTCATATTCTGAATGGTGATAAATTTGTTTGTCGTGCTTTAGACAACAGAATGGGCGGATTTATGATTGCAGAAGTTGCTCGTTTATTAAAAGAAAACAAGAAAACGTTACCATTCGGATTGTACATTACCAATTCCGTTCAAGAAGAAATTGGGTTACGTGGCGCAGAAATGATTACACGAACTATTAAACCAAATGTGGCAATTGTTACAGACGTAACGCATGACACCACTACTCCAATGATTGATAAAAAATCTGCTGGTCATATAGAAATGGGGAAAGGTCCAGTGATTGCTTATGCACCAGCTGTTCAACAAAAATTACGTGATTTAATTACAGAAACTGCAGAAGAAAAAGGAATTCCGTTTCAACGTACTGCATGTTCTAGAGCAACAGGTACAGATACAGATGCTTTTGCTTATAGCAATGGTGGCGTAGCTTCTGCTTTAATTTCTTTGCCTTTGCGTTACATGCATACCACTGTAGAAATGGTTCATAAAGATGATGTAGAAAATGTGATTAAAATGATTTATGAAACAGTTTTGAAATTGAAAGATGGCGATACTTTTTCTTATTTTGAATAATGCTATCCCAACCCTTTCCGAAGGAAAGAGCTTTTAAAATTATTCTTATTAAATATAGTAAATAAATTTCGACACATATATCACAGATTTTTATTCATTTTGTTATTCTGAAATGAGACTTTTTAGGCGATTGAAGAATCTCATAATTCTAACTAAAATTACGAGATTTCTCCTATCGTCGAAATGACAAAATGGAGGTCTATATAATGAAAATTCGTGAAATTCGTGTCTAAAAATATGGACGAACTTATAGACATATTAACATCCGAAGGAAAACGAATTGGAAAAACTGCTTTAAAATCTGAAGCACACAAACACGGTTGGTTTCACGCCACAGTGCATATTTGGTTATTTACTGCGGATGAAAAAATATTACTTCAAAAAAGAGCAATGACAAAAAAAGTATTTCCTGGTTTATGGGATATTTCTGTTGCAGGACACATTGGTGCTGGTGAAGAAATTCTACCCGCTGCAATTAGAGAAGTGCACGAAGAAATTGGTTTGCAATTGCAAGAAAACGATTTGATAAAAATTGGCACAAGAACTCATCACGTTGAACATGCAAACGGCATTATAGATAACGAGTTTCACCATGTTTTTATTGCAGAATTAAAAGTACCAATAGAAAAATTAAAAATTCAAGTTGAAGAAGTAGACGGAATTCAACTATTTAATTTATCCGTTTTAAAAGAAACAAAAAACCTTGAAAACGTTTTGCTTTCAAAGTTTCATAGTTATTATGTTTCTGTTTATTGTGAAATAATTGATTTATTAATAGTACAGAAAAATGGAAAAAGGTAAAGTTTTAAATTTATTTAACAACAAAAAAAACATCAACAATATAGAGGTTAAATATTCTACATTAATAGAGAAATTTATAGCCCCTTATATTAATAGTTTTAAAGAATTTGAATATCAAGAAGATATTTTTGATTTTGCAATTATTGCATGGAATTTCGGAAATTTAAAATCTAAAATTGATAAACATGAATTTAAAGAAATAATATCTTATGCCAAAAATGATGCTCCAAATTATGAGCTTTTAAAGAAAATGATTTCATCTAAAGTTTCGAATTTTAAAGAATTTACAAATTTTATAGTTGATTATGACCTTAATGAAAAAAATGGAATATTAGTATTAACAGCGGTCACGCAACCAGAAGAAGTTTATTTAAAAGAAATGCTTGAAGTATCAAAGGAAGAATATAGAGATGATGAATATCAAGAAAATTACATAAACAGATCTGCTATTTGTTTAAAACCGCTTAAACCTTTTATAGCATGGCACAATGCTATTTATCCAGATACTTCAATTGATGAAACTGATTTTAATGATGTAAATATTTACTTAATTAAAGAAATTGATTATGAAGATATTGAAACACATTTAAAAAAGAAATTTGATTATTATTTTAAAATGGAGTTAGAAGGCTGGCATACGAATAAAAAGGAATGGCCACAAAGACGTAATTACAAAATGTTTAAAGAATGGTTTCGGGTAGATATTTCTACTTTAATTTATGATAAAGAAAAAACACCCATAAGTAAAAGAATAAATTAAATTAATGTTTCTCTTATGAACTTTTATTCACTGAATTTAGCTGCAAACTATATTTCAGGTTTATCAAAAAATGATTTTTCAAAATGTTTTTGGCTCAATAGTGGCGATGTAAATTCTACAGGCTCATTTGCAGGCTCAATTGGTTGTCCCTTTTCTCCTTGATTATACCAAACAATTGATTTTGGTAATTTTAATCCGCTTACATTTTCCCAATTATTGTATCTTATTAGATTATATTTTTCGCTAGATTCATTCGTTTTAAAAGTTACAGTATATGCTAACCATTCCATTTGATATGTTTCTGGATTGTAATATAAAATGTAATTATCTTTTGATGAAGTTCCTCTATTTGCATCATAAGAAATCTTAATTCCAGGATATTTTCTTTCATCAAAAGTTAACGAATCTGTTTTTTGATAGGTAATTCCTTCATCTGCTAAAACAAAAGGCATCGCATAAAAATAGAAATACAAATTATAATAAAAATCTTTATTTCCTGTAAAAGCACCATTTTTATTTTCTGTTTTCCATGCTTTTTTCCCATCAAAACCAACGGTATATTCTGGTGCATTAATGATAATTTTTCTCGTTTTTAAATCAGAAGTATGCACTTCTTCATCGATACTAAAAGAAAGTGTTTTTGCATTTCTCCACAAATCAATTCCACCGTGACGGGCAAAAACCATCTCTAACTCCTTCGGATATTTCACTGTTACCTCTTCCTCTGTTTCAATTTCAATATTCTCTTTTTTAGTTTCGTTTTTACACGAAACACATACAAGAGAAAAAACTAATAAGAATGCAAATTTATGGATCAGATGATACGTATTTTTTTTCATAATGTACAATGTCTATATTTTAATACTATTCTTACAAAGAAAGTAAATTTAAGAATTAAATTTTTGACTGATAGGTATATAAATCAAAATATCTACCTTTTGCTTCAATTAATTGTTCATGCGTTCCCCTTTCTGCAATACTTCCAGCTTCTATTACCAAAATTTGATCTGCTTTTTTAATAGTACTTAATCTGTGCGCAATTACAATTGTAGTTCTATCTTTTACTAATTCTGATAAACTTTGCTGAATTAGAGATTCGCTTTCTGTATCTAAACTTGATGTAGCTTCATCTAAAATTATAATTTTTGGATCTGCTAAAATTGCTCTCGCAATTGCTAATCTTTGACGTTGCCCGCCAGATAATTTTACACCTCTTTCTCCAATTAACGTATCTAAACCATCATCAAAACGGTCTGTAAACTCGTTAACATAAGCAGCTTGTACCGCGTTTTGTAATTCTTGTTCAGTGGCATTTGGTCTTGGAAATAAAATATTTTCTCTAATTGTACCTTCAAATAGAAATTCATCTTGTAAAACCACACCCAAATGTTTTCTATAACTTGATAATTTTACTTTAGACATGTCTTGATTATCCACCGTAATTTTACCAGACTTCGGATTTAAAAAGGTAGCTGATAAACCAGCAATTGTAGATTTTCCTGAACCTGAACTTCCCACCAACGCAGTCACTGAACCAGAAGGAACTCGAAAACTGATGTTATTCAACACTTCTTTATTTTCTTCATAAGCGAAAGAAACATCATCAAAAACAATTTCTCCTTTTAAATTTTCTAAAACAACCGATCTTTCTTCGTCATCTTCTTCTGCGGGCATGTTCATCAACTCTTCTGTTCTATCCAAACCAGCCAATGCTTCAGTTAATTGACTACCGATATTACTCATTTGCACAATTGGCGCAATCATAAAACCTAATAATAAGGTAAACGATAAAAAATCTCCGACAGTTAATTCGCCTGTCATAATTTTATAGCCTCCAATTCCCATAATTCCTGTAGATGCAATTCCTAATAAAAAAGTAGATGAACTTGTCATTAAAGCTGTCGCTGTTAAACTCTTCTTCACATTCTGAAACAATTTATCTACGCCTTTTTCAAACGTTGCATTTTCTTGTACTTCAGCATTAAATGCTTTTATAACTCGAACGCCAGACAACGTTTCTACTAATCGTCCATTTACTTCTGCATTAATAACACCTCTATTTCTAAAAATCGGTCTAATATATTTGAATGCTTTTAAAGCGACAACTCCAAAAATTGCAACAGGAACTAACACGAAAAAAGTCATCGACGGACTAATTCCAATCAATAAAATCATGGAAATTACTGCAGTAATTGTTCCACCAACTAATTGAACCAAACCTGTTCCTATTAAATTCCGTACACCTTCTACATCACTCATAATTCTAGAAACTAATGCACCAGATTTTGTATTATCAAAAAAACTAATTGGTAAAGACAATACTTTTTTCTGCACTTGCGCTCTTAATTCTGATATTAAATATTGTGCTTGAACACTTAAAATTCGGGTTAATAAAAAAGAAGTAATTGATTGTACTAAAATTGCAATTCCAACAATTAATAATAAATTGTAAAGTTGGTCATAATCTCTATTCGGAATTACATCATCCAATAACGCCTTACTTTTCCAAGGTAAAACCAAACTTGATAATCTGCTTAAAACGATTAATACTAAACCAATAAAAACCAATTTTCGTTTTGGCCAAATGATAGTTTTAAAAGCTTTTAAGATAGAAATATTCGGTTTCTTTTTATCAGCTTTTGAATCTTTAAAATGTTGCATATTTAAATTTAAGGATATAAGTAATTGCTAATTGTCAATTTATATGCCATATATAATAAGATGACAGAATAGCAAAATTACAACACAAAAAAAACTATCAGATTTAAAAAACATAATATTCAGATTTAACTAAATTTTTTTGATGTCTATTTAACTCAAGTTTCGCAGGTCACTACCCCTTGAAAACAAAGAGAAAAAGAATAAAAAAAGTAGCATTTTTATTCCTTTAAGTCACTAAATTTCAGTATCTTAAAGGCGTAATTCCAATACGCTAAAAATGCTACATATCAAAGATATTAAAAATTTATCAGAACTTAGTGCTACTTTTTGTGATACCCATAAAAAGTCAAAATTTTTTACCAACTATGTGTCGATATTAAAATTAGGTAAAAGCCAAAGTACTGATTTTGATGTACAGTTAGCAGATACTACTACTGTAATGGTTCAATATATTTTTCTATCCATAAAAAAGCGAATAGAAAGTTATCAAACTTTAGGAAAACTCTTTGAAAACACAAAGGCAGAATGTCTTGAAATAGCATTGCTTATTGCTATTCTTAAAATTGTAGAAGAACTATTTCCTGAAGTAGATTCCCAAAAAATGATGGCTAGGATGCTGAATGATTCTAATTATTTTGAAAGGATCAAAAGAATTTTTGAACCAAATCCTAACTTAGAAACTAACCGAAAAGTAGGTTGAAAAGTCCATTTTGGAACAAAAGAAGGAACCTTATGATTATCAACTGTTTATCCCTATTTATAGGCACTCAAAAAAAATCTAAATCTCAATGTTTTTGAATTCTTTGGAGGTGCGAAACTTGAGTTAATTTACTTTAACTTTTTATTATTTTGATGACGATTATGATCTCTTTCGGTCTTAAAATCTAATTTTTTATCAAACGCTTCTTGCATATTAATTCCTGTTTGGTTTGCCAAACATAAAACCACAAACACAACATCTGCTAATTCTTCGCCTAAATCTTTATTTTTGTCAGATTCCTTTTCGCTCTGTTCGCCATAACGTCTCGCAATAATTCTAGCAACTTCTCCAACTTCTTCTGTTAACTGCGCCATATTTGTTAGCTCGTTAAAATAACGAACACCATGTTCTTTAATCCAAATATCTACTTGCTCTTGTGCATTTTTAATGTCCATTTTCTTCTGCTTTTGGTAAATTCTGATTAAAATCTTCAACCGTTTTTGCAATTGCACTATTAATTCGCTCTTCTTCTGAATTGTAATCCATATCAATCGATTTACGTTGTGGAAATTGTTCAATTTGAACGGTGGTAGATGGAAAAGCAAATTCTACACCCAACGCTGTAGCCAATTTTACAATAGATATGTGTAATCTGTGTTTAGAAGATTGCTCAATTCCCCACTCTAAAGATTTAAAATACACATTTACCATTATTAATAATGCCGAATCTCCAAAAGCAGTAAACTCTACATTATAAGATTCAGATCTGGTTTCTGGATGCGCAATTATTAATTTTCGAACACCTTCTACAAAAGCTTCAATTAAAACTGGTGGCGTGTCATATCTAATTCCTAATGTCGTATTGTATCTTCTGTACAAACGTAAACCTTTATTGTTAATAACAATTTCTGCCAATTTACTATTGGGTATTTGAAATAACGAAGTATCCGCAGCACGAACTCTGGTTGATCTAAAACCAACTTCTTCAACCGTTCCAACGACTTCCCCAGCTTCTATCCAATCATCTATGTGAAATGGTTTGTCTAAAAAAATCATTAATGTACCAATCAAGTTTTTTACAGTATCTTGAGATGCTAATGCAACTGCCAAACCACCAATTGAAGCTCCAGCAATAACTGTTGTTGGATTTACTCCAAACAATGTTACCAGCTTTAAAAAACCAAGAAAAATAACAATACCTCTTAAAAAATTATCTAAAACTGGCACTAATTGATCGTCTAGTTTACTGTGTGTTTTTAAGGTTAATTGAGCGTAAATTTTCATTACCACTTGAACTAATTTCAAGAAAATATAAATCCAAAAAACAGTGGCAACTATTTCTAAAGCTAAAAAGATCCACTTATTAGCATTAATACTCAACTCTAATGTTGGTATAATTTTTTCAATTACTTTAATAGCAATTAACAAACCTATGGGATGAGATAATTTTTTTATCACATTATCTACGATACCCGAATTAGTATGGGTAATTCTATATTGAATTTTTTGAAATATAAAAAAAGAAAGTTTTTTAAAAACGAAGAAGAAAATAAATGAAATAACGAACAAAATAAGTAAGGCTACCATTTGCCAAACTTCTATTCCTAAAAATTTTTTTTGCCCAAAATAAGGTGTGATTTTCTGTAAATTTTGCACATACCAAGGATAAATTTCTGCGTGTAAAGCATCTATAGTTCTAACTGTTTCTTGAGAAAAATACCATTTTTTATCTATTTTTTCTACATAAATTTGTGGCATTCTATTCGGGAACAACACAAACTTATAACTTGCCGAATATCCAATGGAATCATTATAATCTGGATTGAAAGGAATGGTATTAAAATCTACGATTAATCCTTTTCCATCAAGAACTCTTTTAATTTTTAAAGCTTTTTCTATCGCTTTTTTTTCTGACAAACCATAAATAGTTTGCGCAGCTTTTTTTGGTTGATAAGAAGCAGACTGTAAAAAATATAAATGGGTATAAATTGTAGCATTCGGATTACTTAAATCGACTTTTACATCTTCTTGAGCATTACAAAAAAAGGGAATAAAAAGGAGTAAGAATAAAAATTTCTTCATGAATCAGTTTCGTTAATCTGCTGTTAAAATAAAAACCAAAATTAAACTATTTTATTTTTTTAAGGTCTTAATAACAAACATATTTATAAACATCAAAACAAAACACCATGAAAAAATTAGCAAGTATTTTAGTTTTAGTTTTCGCATTTACGTTAACTACTCAAGCTCAAAAAAGAGACAATAAAGAAAGAAAAGCGAAATTAACAACAGAACAAAAGGCTGCTTTAACTGTTAAAAAAATGACGCTAGCTTTAGATTTAACGGAAAACCAGCAAAAGCAATTAAGACCTTTGGTTACCAAACAAATCAATGAAAGAACTGGAAACAGAGAAAAAATGATGGCAATGAGAGAAAGTGGTAAAAAACCTACTAGTGAAGAAAAATATGCTTTTATCAATGCTCGTTTAGATGAAAAAATTGCCGTAAAAAATGAAATGAAAAAATTTTTAAATGACAATCAATTTATTAAGTTTGAAAAAATGGCAGATAATAGAGATGGGAAAAAAGGGATAAAAAATAGAATGAAAAAAGGGAAAAGACATTCTGAAAAATAAAAAATTGGTTTGGTTGGTTATTTTCGATTGGAAAATCCAGATCTTATAATGAAATCTGGATTTTCTTTCGTGTTAGAATCTGCGTTAGGGATTAAGCGGTTTGTTTGAGCTCTTTTTTGTTTTTTACAAAAAAAGCGAGTAGCGAAAGCCCGACTTTTTTCTGATTTTTTTTCAGAAAAAAGTAACGCCCTAACTATTATCATCTGTAAACCAACCAGAATATTTCACATAATTATCTGCGATTCTATTAATTTCTCCAGAAATCAACTCTTGCGAAATATCTTTCACTTTTTTTGCAGGAACTCCTGCGTAAATACTTCCACTTTCTACACGCGTATTTTTAGTAACAACAGCTCCTGCTGCGATAATTGAGTTCGATTCTATAACACAATCGTCCATAATAATACTTCCCATACCAACCAAAACATTGTCGTGAATTGTACAACCGTGCACAATTGCATTATGCCCAATAGAGACATTATTACCTATTGTTGTTGGCGATTTTTGATAGGTTGCATGAATTACGGCACCATCTTGAATGTTCACTTTGTTACCGATTTTAATAAAATGAACATCTCCACGAATCACGGCATTAAACCAAACCGAACATTGTGTCCCAAAAGAAACTTCACCAACTATTGTGGCATTTTCGGCAACATAACAATCTTCTGGTATTTGTGGATGTTTGCCGTTTATTGCTTTAATTATCCTCATATTATTTAACTAATAAACGCTGTCCAATACTTATTGTATTGTCAGCTAAATCATTCAATTTTTTCAATAAATTAACAGTTATATTGTATGCACGACTTATGGAATATAAAGTGTCCCCTTTTTTAACGTCATAATGATTTTTACTAATTTTTTCAATTAATACTGGATTTTCAAACGATTTTCCGTCATTTATTTCTTTAATTTGATCTAAATATTCTTCTTCTTTTATTTTATCAAACTCATGTAAATTAAAATCATCAATGATTTTTAATAATTTTGCAGGATATTTTCTATCCGTCGCATAACCCGCTTTTTGCAGACCATAAGCCCAACTTTTATAATCCATTACATTATAATCGAACAAAAAGGCATAACGCCTTCTTTGTGTTAAAAATAAAGAATGATCGTTATATGAAGTTTCTGGATAAATATATTTTCTAAAACATTCGCCACTTTCATCATCATCATGATAAACACGTTCTCCTTCCCAGCCTGTATGACATTTTATCCCAAAATGATTGTTAGATTTTAATGCTAATTCGCTTATTCCTCTACCCGATTCTAAAATGCCTTGCGCTAAAGTGATACTTGCCGGAATTTTAAATTCATACATTTTCTTTACCGCAATTGGCGCATATCTTCTAATATAATTAAGCGTAATCTCATTTAAACTAGGGTTTTTACGCGCTAATCTATCAATAATTTTATCTTGATTTACCGAAGGTAATTTTATAGGTTCTGGTTCAATAATTACAACTCCAGGATTTTTCTTGTTGATGACTTTCTTTTTTGATGCCCCACAACTTGTTAAAAATAAACTCACGCATAAAAAAAGTAAAAATGGTAATCTCATGAAATTTGAATTATTGTTTTGTTTTGTTTTTCTAACTTTTTGTTGATTCCTGCAATTCCTTGAATTCCGCCTGTATGGATTGCCAAAACCGTACTATTTTTTGGAAATTTATCTTTTTTGATTAAATCTAAAATTCCAAATACCATTTTTCCAGTGTAAATTGGATCTAATAAAATACCTGATTCTAATTTAAAAGTATTAATAAATTCAATTAATTCTTCAGATATTTTTGCGTAACCACCAAAATGATAGTTGTTTTCTAAAGTCCAATTATTTTTTAAACTCGAAATGAATGGTTTTATTTCATCAGTTAAAAAATCACCTTTTAAAGCTGGGAAACCAATTACTTTTTGATGATTTTCTGCAGAATTGATCAAACCTGCAATTGTACCTCCAGTTCCAACAGCACAACAAATATAATCGAAATATTCATCTTTTTTGGTCAAAATCTCTTCACAACCTTTAACTGCTAGATTATTTGTGCCGCCTTCTGGAATTAAATAGAAATCGCCGTATTTCTGTTTTAACTTTTCTATAAATTCAGTTGTTTTTTTATTTTGATATTCCTCTCGTGAAACAAATTCAAACTGCATTCCATTTTGATGTGCTTCTCTAATGGTAACATTATTTTCTAATAATTCTTGAAATTTCTCTCTTAATTCTTCACCTCTAATTACGCCAATTGTTTCAAACCCACATAACTTTCCTGCAACAGCAGTAGCAACAATATGATTAGAAAATGCGCCACCAAAAGTAAGCAATTTCTTTTTTTTTAATTTATTTGCTTCTTGAAGATTGTATTTTAATTTCCTAAATTTATTTCCAGAGACAAACGGATGAATTTCATCTTCTCTTTTTAGAAACAATTCTATTTTTTTTTCTTCTAAAATTGGAAGAAAAACTTGTTGGTTAATTGATTTTACATCATTTTTAAAAAAGAAATCTTGCGTCATTATAGTATAGAATCCTATTAATCGAATAATTCATTGCTATCAATTTCTAAAGAATTGATAAATGAAGCTGCTTTTAAAATATCATAATGCATAATCCGATCTTCTTCTACGATAGAAACTTCTTGTCGAAATAACCCAACAATTGATTCTAAAAAAGGAGATGTTTTTAGTTTACCAAAACTCAAAGCTTGTGACGCAGTGAACAATTCTATCGCTAAAATTGTTTGTAAATTATCGACCACTTTTTTTGCTTTTGTTGCCGCATTTGCTCCCATAGAAACATGATCTTCTTGTCCGTTGCTAGACTCGATTGAATCTACACTTGCAGGAGTTGCATACTGTTTATTCTGACTAACAATACTTGCTGCTGTATATTGTGGAATCATAAAGCCCGAATTTAATCCAGGATTTAAAACCAAAAATGGTGGTAAATGTCTGTGACCAGAAACCAATTGATAGGTTCTTCTTTCAGAAATGTTTCCCAATTCAGACAATGCAATTGCTAAAAAGTCTAATCCTAAAGCTAACGGTTGCCCATGAAAATTTCCACCAGAAATAATTTCATCTTCGGCAACAAAAATATTCGGATTGTCTGTCACCGAATTAATTTCTATCAAAAAAGTTTTTGTAACAAATTTTATCGTGTCTTTAGTAGCTCCGTGAACTTGAGGCATGCAACGAAACGAATATGGATCTTGAATATGCTGTTTTTCTTGAACAATTAATTCGCTATCTTCTAAAAAATCCTGAATTCTTGCAGCCGTTTTTAATTGGCCGTTATGCGGTCTAACCAAATGTATTAATTCATTAAAAGGTTCAATCCGTCCATCAAAACCCTCTAAAGAAATTGCGCCAATTAAATCTGCCAAATAAGATAGTTTGTGTGATTTTAAAAGCGTGTAAATCCCAAATGCACTCATAAATTGCGTTCCATTTAGCAAGGCTAAGCCTTCTTTTGATTGCAGCTGAATGGTTTCCCAACCAAAAATTTCTGTAAGCTTTTTTGCTTCTATTTTTTTATTTTGATAATTCACTTCTCCCAAACCAATTAACGGCAAAGACAAATGTGCTAATGGAGATAAATCACCAGAAGCACCTAATGAACCTTGAGAAAATATTATTGGTAAAACGTCGTTATTATAAAAATCGATCAATCTATTTACCGTTGCTAATTGAACACCAGAATGTCCAAAACTCAAACTTTTTATTTTGAATAGTAACATTAGTTTTACAATTTCTTGCGAAACTTCTTCTCCAGTTCCACAGGCATGACTTTTAACTAAATTTTCTTGTAATTTTTGAAGGTTTTTATCATCAATTTTCACATTATACAATGCACCAAAACCTGTATTGATTCCGTAAATAGGTTTGTTAATCTCTTTTGTTTTTTGATTCAAATAACTTCGGCATCTTTCTATTTTTTGAATCGCTTCTTCTGATAATTGTAGTTTTGCATCCGTAGAAATAATGTCTTGAATTTTAGTTAAATCGAGCGGTTTTGAGTCAATAAAATGAATGTTATTCATGGTTTTTTTGGTTGTATTACCAAAAGTCAGCAATCTAAAGATGAACACCAAATGTTTTAACAAAATTTACCAATAATAAACTCTATATTTGCCACTGATTAAAAAATACACAATCATGAAAAATTTAGTAATTGCCTTTATCGCAATTTTAGCATTTAGTTCTTGTAAAGAAGAACATTCCGAAGAATATTTAACGCTTGCTGGAGAACTAGAAAACGCAACAGATTCAATCATAACTATTTCTAGTCAACAAAACGTAGCTTTAAAAACGATAAAATTGAATGCAGATGGTACATTTAAAGATACATTAAAAATAAAAACTCCTGCTGTTTATACTTTTCAAGTTGGACAAAAAAGAGCTCCAATTTATTTAAAAAATGGATACAATTTAGAATTTAAAGGAGATGATAATGATTTTATGAAAAGCTTCTCTTACTCAGGAGAAGGATCTGGAAGTAATAATTTTATATTAGCTCAAATAGCTGAAACTGAAAAATTGGCAAATCCTGCTGCAATTTTTGCTTTAGACAGCATTGCTTATCTTAAAAAAGTTGACGAAATTAAAAATGCTTTTAAAAGCATTAAAGACAAATACAACGATGTAGATAGTACTTTAGTTGCGCAAGCAGATCAGCAGTACTCTCAAATTACAGATTATTTAGACAACAACTATTCTGCACAACACCAAATGGCAGTTATGCAAATGGAAGCAGAAAAGAAAACGGCAAAAGGCATGACCTCTCCAACTTTTATGGATTATGAAAATGCAAAAGGTGGTGAAAATTCTTTAGATTCTTTTAAAGGAAAATACGTATATATAGATGTTTGGGCAACATGGTGTAGACCTTGTATTGAAGAAATTCCGGCTTTACAATCTTTAGAAAAAGAATATGCAGGAAAAAATGTTGAATTTTTAAGTATTTCTACAGATGAGCCACAAAGAAGTGGTGGTTCTTGGGATGCTGCTCGCACTAAATGGTTGTCTTTTGTAAAAGATAGAAATATGAGCGGAGTTCAATTATGGGCTGGTGAAGATTTTGCTTTTCAACAAGAATATATGATCAATGCTATTCCAAGATTTATTATTATAGATCCTTCTGGAAATATTGTTGATTCAAATGCACCAAGACCTTCTGACCCAAGTTTAAAAACTTTATTTACTGAATTAGGGATTTAGGTCTTAGTTATTGGTTGCTAGTTGCTAGTGATTAGTGAAAAACAAAAAGCGAAGTTTATTAATTTAAACTTCGCTTTTTTTTATGACTTATACTTTTAAGAATCACTCTTTGTAAACACCCATGTTAGCATATTTATCCATGCGTTGTTTTACCAATTCTGGCTTTTCTAAAACTGCTAATTCTTTATAAGCTTCAACAATCGTTTCAGAAACTGATTTAAAAGCGCCTTCTCTGTCGGAATGTGCACCACCAACTGGTTCTTGAATAATTCCGTCTATCAATTTTTGCTTTTTCATATCCTCTGCAGTTAATTTTAATGCTTCTGCAGCTCTTTCTTTAAACTCCCAACTTCTCCATAAAATAGAAGAACAAGATTCTGGAGATATAACGGTGTACCAAGTATTTTCCATCATAAAAACTCTATCTCCTACTCCAATTCCTAATGCGCCACCAGAAGCTCCTTCACCAATAACTATGGTAATAATTGGAGTTTTCAGTTTTGTCATTTCAAAAATATTTCTAGCAATTGCCTCACCTTGTCCACGTTCTTCTGCTTCCAAACCTGGATAAGCACCTGGAGTATCCAATAAAGTTACAACAGGAATACTAAATTTTTCTGCCATTTTCATTAATCGCAATGCCTTTCTATATCCTTCTGGATTTGCCATTCCGAAATTTCTGTACTGACGCGTTTTGGTATTGTAACCCTTTTGTTGGCCAATAAACATAAAAGATTGATCGCCAATTTTACCCAAACCGCCAATCATTGCTTTGTCATCTTTTACATTTCTATCTCCATGCAATTCCATGAAAGTATCGCCACAAATTGCATTAATATAATCTAATGTGTATGGTCTGTTTGGATGACGAGACAATTGAACCCGTTGCCATGGAGTTAGATTTTTATAAATATCTTTCTTCGTTTTTTCTAACTTCTTCTCAATTTTTTTGCAGGTTCCAGTTACATCAACATCACTATCAACACCAATAATCTGGCATTTCTCTAATTGCTCTTTTAACTCTTTTATTGGGATTTCAAAATCTAAATATTCCATAATAATAATCCTTTGATTTTTATTTTGTCTTGTCTTGTTATTTTCTATAACAAACATAAACTATTTTTTTTATGCTGATAAAAAACCAGCTATTTTTTATGAACAGATTTTCTTGTGAATTTCTGTTTTATTGCTACTTTATTCTTAATTAAGCCATTTAACAGCACTACTGCAAAGACAATTAACGCTCCGAAATAAAATTCTGGATTCATTTTTTCTGTTTCTCCAAATATTAAAAGTGCCAATATAATTGCATAAATTGGTTCTAAATTTATGGTTAATACAACTGTATACGGAGAAATAAATTTCATAACTTTTACCGATGCAATGAATGCGTAAGCTGTACAAATACTACTCAAAATTAGCATGTAAAACCAATCTGAACTAGATAATTGAAAAAATTCTGATGAAAACCGACCAGAAAATAGTAGGAATACTGTAATAAAAAGAGTTCCGAAAAGTAACTGATAAAAGGAAATTACATCTGCTTCTGTTTTTTTAACAAACATACCATTTAGAACAGAAAATAAAGATGATAAAAACGCCGAAATTAAGGCGTAAGTAATTCCTAAATAATATTTAGATTCGAAATTAAAAATAATATACAAACCTGCAATCACTAGTAAACCTAAAAATATTTCGAAAGGTTTTATTTTTCTTTTAAAGAAAAAAGGCTCAATAAATGAAGCGAAAAATGCACCCGTACTCATGGTAACTAAAGCAACGGATATATTAGAAACTTTTATCGCTTTAAAAAAAGTGACCCAATGTAATGCGATAATAATTCCTGTTACTAAAAATTTTAATGCTGTTTTTTTATCAATCTTTAATGATTTTCTTTTAACCAAAAAGTAAACTCCAATAAAACAAACGGCAAGTAACATTCTAAACCAAACCAACGGAATAGCGTCAATAGTTATAATTTTACCAAGTATTGCGGTAAACCCCCAAATAAAAACAATAAAATGAAGTAGCAGGTAATTGTTGAGCTTATTTTCTTGCATTTCTATATAAATAAGCAGCTAAAATACCAAAGGCGATATTAGGGGACCATACATAAAGCAACGAATTAACACCTGCAACACCTCCTAAAACTTCCGAAATTTTTAAGAAAAAAACGTAAATAAACATAATACCAACTCCTATTGCTAAATTAACTCCTGTGCCTCCTCTTCTTTTTCTAAATGCCAATGCTACTGCAATGATCGTTAAAATATAAGTAGCTACTGGTAAACTTGTACGTTTATGAAATTCAACTAAATACGCATTCAAATTACTCACTCCTCTTTTTTCTGATAATTTAATAAAACTCAACAATTCACCCGAAGGCATTTCTTGGGCTAATGCAGATTTGTAAATTAAATCTTTTGGCGTAAAATCGAAAATAGTATCTAACGCATTTCCCTTATAAATACTATCGGTTTTAGTATGCAATATTCTTTTTCTGAAATCATTCAAAGTAAACGTGCTGTCTTTTGTATTCCAACGAATACTTTCAGCCATTAATTTTGATTTCAATTCCAAACCGTCATAAACTTCACTCGTAAAATTCTGACCTGTATTAGAATTAATATTGTAATTTTTTATAAAAATATAAGTACTATCCGTTAATTGTAAGCTAAAATTCTGAACATAATTATCTGTAATTTTCTGCTTTTTGATGTATGTTTGTTCGAATTTCTTTCTAATTTTACTGCTACTTGGCACCACAAAATGATTCATCAATAAAGCTAAAATAGTGATCAAAGTTGCACCTATAAAATAAGGAACCATTAATCTTTCAAAAGAAATTTTCGCATTACTCATTGCAATAATTTCTGTATTGTTTGCCAATTTAGAAGTGAATAAAATTACCGCAATAAATACGGCTAAAGGCATGAATGTGTTGGCGTAATAAATAATAAAATTAAGGTAATAATCATTTACTATCTCTAAAAAACCAAGATTTGCATGCTCTAAAAAATTATCAATTTTCTCGGCAATATCAATAGCAATAGCAATTGGAATCAATATTAATAAGGTAAACAAAAAAGTTACCAAATAGCGTTTTAATATGTACCAATCTAGAATTTTCATAAGCCCATCCTAAAAGCCCATCCTAAATCCTTCCCGAAGGGAAGGACTTTACCGTATTGAATGACCTTTAACCTAATTAATTGTTTATGTGTTAATTACTCTTTTTATCTACTCTTTTAACTGAAAACGGCGACTAAACACTGAAAACTATTAAAGTCGTTTATCCATCTGCTTCACCATCTTATCTTTCCATTCTCTAAAATCTCCAGCTAAAATATGTTTTCTTGCTTCGCGAGTTAACCAAACATAAAATCCTAAATTGTGGATGGATGCAATTTGTTTGCCTAACAATTCTTTTGCCTGAAATAAATGGCGCAAATATGCTTTTGAATAAAAGGTATCGACAGATGTAATTCCCATTTCATCAATCGGAGAAAAATCATCTTCCCACTTCTTATTTTTAATATTAATTGTTCCGTGAGCAGTAAATAACATTCCGTTTCTTGCGTTTCTGGTTGGCATCACACAATCGAACATATCAATACCTAACGCAATATTTTCTAAAATATTTATTGGCGTTCCAACACCCATTAAATATCTTGGTTTGTCTTCTGGCAAAATTGCAGTAACCACTTCTGTCATTGCATACATTTCTTCCGCAGGCTCACCAACAGATAATCCACCAATTGCATTTCCTTGCGCACCAGCATTTGCAATATATTCTGCAGATTGTTGACGCAAATCTTTATACGTACTTCCTTGAACAATCGGAAAAAAAGTTTGTTCATGACCATATTTAAAAGGCAATGTTTCCAAATGATTCATACACCGATTTAACCATCTGTGCGTCATGTGCATTGATCGTTTTGCGTAATTATAATCACAAGGATACGGCGTACATTCATCAAATGCCATGATAATATCTGCGCCAATTGTACGCTGAATTTCCATCACATTTTCTGGTGTAAAAAAATGATAAGAACCATCAATATGACTCTTAAATTTTACGCCTTCTTCTTTAATTTTTCTTCGTTCAGAAAGAGAATATACTTGATAACCGCCAGAATCTGTTAAGATATTTCTATCCCAATTCATAAACTTGTGTAATCCGCCAGCTTTTTCTAAAATTTCTGTATTTGGACGTAAATATAAATGATAGGTATTCCCTAAAATAATATCAGGATTTATATCGTTCTTCAATTCTGTTTGATGAACGCCTTTTACTGTACCAACTGTGCCAACTGGCATAAAAATTGGCGTTTCTATAGTTCCGTGATCTGTAGTAATTGTACCTGCTCTGGCTTTACTTTTTGGATCTGTTATTTTTAAATCGAATTTCATTGGGCGCAAAGATAAGTAAGCAAGGAGTTTAAACCCCTTGTAAAAATAAATTATTTACGTTTCCTTTTAGACGAAAAACCAGCATTATTTTTCTTTGATTTTGACGAAGACTTTCTAAAGGAAGCACTTTTTTTATTAAAATCGTTTTTCTCTGGTGCTGCCTTTTTTAAGGTTGATTTTTTCTGCGGATTCTTCGGTTTTTTCTCTACCGCTGATCCTTCTTCTGTTTTTACCGAAACCGAAACCATTTTATTAATTTCATTCATTTCTTCATCAGTCAAATCTCGCCAATCACCAGTTTGTAAATAACCCAACTCAACATTCATAATTCGAGTTCGCTTTAACTTGGTCACTTCATATCCTAAATATTCGCACATTCTGCGAATTTGACGATTTAATCCTTGTGTTAAAATGATTTTAAATATTTTATCACTTACTTTTTCGACAGTACATTTTTTGGTGATAATTCCTAAAATCGGAATTCCATTACTCATTTTTTGAATGAAATCATCAGTAATCGATTTATCTACAGAAACAAAATATTCTTTTTCATGATTATTTCCTGCACGAAGAATTTTATTCACAATATCACCATCATTAGTCAAGAATATTAGTCCTTCGGATGGTTTATCTAATCGCCCAATTGGAAATAAGCGTTCTGGATGATTTATGTGTTTAACAATATTGTCTTTTTCTCTATCATCTGTGGTAGAAACGATTCCGACAGGTTTGTTTAGAGCAATATAAAGCGTTTTATTTTTTGGTTCTACAAGTCTACCATCTAATTTTACAACGTCATTTTTATTAACTCGGTTTCCTAATTGAGTTGATTTTCCATTAATAGTTACACGACCTTCATTAATAAATTTTTCTGCTTCTCTACGCGAACACTCGCCTGAAGAACTAATATATTTGTTAAGATTTGTTGATTGTTGATTGTTAGATTCCAATTGAGAAAGTTTTTGTAAAAATAATCAATATTTTCTTGCTATGGATTTGTACTTGACTTAAAATTCACCACGAATTCACGAATTAAATTGAAAATTTATGTGTTAAGGATTCGCGACGGATTTCACTTCCGATAATTATCCGAATTCACAGTTCAGAAAAATTCGTGAATTCGTGGCATAAATTTTTAGCAATAAATTTAAAGTTCAATTGTTCGAAAAGTCAAATTTATTCGTGGCGAGTTTACTTTTTTAGTTGGTGGCAATCTGTGTAGCCAATTGGTTTGTGTAAAATCTTTCATGACCAACAAACTCCCATTTTCTAAAATAATATCAACTCTTTGTTTAGTTTCTTTGTGTTTAAAAGAAAATTTACGTGTTACTCCTAAAGAAACAGAAGCAATTGCGCCGTTTTTCTTCAACATTTTTTCATTGTCTGAATGATATGCCATTCCTTCTTCTCCTGAATGATACAAATTCAACAAACAAGAATTATAGGTTTCACCACTTTCTTTTTCTACAATTTCTTTGAGTTCTTTTAAAGCAGCTGTCCATAACTTTGCTGTCTTTGTGACTCCAGAATATTTATAAGAAAATTCCGATTCGCCATACCAAGCAACTTTTCTTTTGGTGATAATTTTCTTGCCTAAAATAATTGCTTCGTCATTTTTCCAATCGATACTTTCCAACAACTGCTGATAAAAATAATCGCACTGAATTTTATTAAACACAACTCCGTGATAATTAGTAATACCATCAAAAGGAAGAATATTTGTAATTTTATCTAAAGAAAATAAGTCCATACTATTAATTTATTTCAAAAATCAGTTCATCCGTAAATCCAAAACTAATACAATCTTTTGGTTTTGATTGCATATTTAATCCAGTAAAATTACTAAAAGCTGGTAAAATAAGTTGATTTTCCGTAACTTGAAAACATGGCAATTTTATTCTTTGTTTTGCTTTTCCTTTTAATAAAACGCCAGGATGTGTGTGTCCAGAAATGGTAAATTCGTTTTCTGATATTTTTACATTATCATGCACAAAACGAATCTTATTTTCAGTAATTTTTTCTCTATAAACAGCTAGACATAATTTTTCGTAGATTTTTTCTGATAATCGATCGTGATTTCCTAAAATCAATTCGATTTTTAGATTTTCTTTCTCACTAAACCAATCGATAAAAAACTGAATGTCTTGATTAAATTCAGCGTGAAATAAATCGCCAACCACTAGTAATGTTTCTACTTTAAAATGATTGATTAATGTTTCCAATCGCAACAAATCATTTTCTAACACTCCTTTAGAAATCGGAATTCCGCTTTTACGAAACGTTGCCGATTTTCCAATATGTAAATCAGAAAGAATTAATGCTTTTTCTTTTTCCCAATAAATTACACGCTGGTTGGTGAGTGTAAATTCTTCATTGAAATAGGTTATTTTTTTCTCGGCAATTGTCATTTAATTCTGGAATCTATTTAATTTAAAAGTAGGAAACTAATTTTAATAATTATTTTTTGTTCAGACCTCACAGGTTTCTAAAACCTGTGAGGTCTAGTAAATGAAAATATTATTTCGCTTTCATTTTATAAGATTGTTGTTGCAAACGTTCAATTCGTTTTCCCAAATCTTCGTTACTCATCGCATTTCTGATACTATCCACTTTTATTGGAAAACTCAACGGCGTAAAAGATTTCGAGTATTTAATAATAATCTTACTTTCATTAATCCGTTCAAATGCTTGTTGCAATCTTACCTCTTCTAATTCTTGATTAAAAACTTCTGAATATGCTTGTTTCAGCAACAAATTATCTGGTTCAAAATCTTCTAAAACTCTAAATATTAATCCAGATGAAGATTGTAAACTTTTATTATTCTTCCGATTTCCAGGTTGAGTTTGAATTACCAAACCAGCAACAACCGCAATATCTCTAAATTTCCGAGATGCCATTTCTGATGCATTTATACTCGCCACAACATCATTCATTAAATTTTCTTTGGATAAAATCTGATGAATTTTTGCTTCATCCAAATGCATTTCTTGGTCACTTAACAATTCAAAACCGTAATCATTTGTGGCGATTGTAAAGGTAATTGGTTTTATTTTGCTAATTCTGTATGCAATCAACGAAGCTAAAATCTCATGCACTAATTTCCCTTCAAACGGATACATAAATAAATGGAATCCATCTTTTGTTTCAATCATTTCAACCAAAAATTCATCACTTTTTGGAATGTGAGAAAACTCATTTTGACGAGATAACAAAGGATGTAAAAACTTCAATTCTTTTTCGCTATTCTTCGGATGCAATGCGTCGTTCAATTTTAATCTTAAAAAATGAGACAAATAAGAAGTCAACGGCAATCTTCCGCCATTCCAAGCTGGAGTAATAGCTTTTTTGGCTTTACTGCTTCTTACCAAAACCTGCATATCTTTAATTTGCTTTAATTCTAGAACGCGTCCAGATAAAATAAAAGCGTCGCCAGGTTTTAATTTGCTGATAAAATATTCTTCTACCATTCCAATATATCCACCAGAAAAAAACTTTACCATTAACATCGCATCACTAACAATTACACCAATATTCATTCTGTGCAACATGATAATTCTTCTACTTTTTACTCTGTAAAAACCATCTTCATCTAAAATAACTTTATGAAATTCTTCGTAAGATTTTAAGGTGTTTCCACCTTGCGTAATAAATTTGATTGCCCAATTGAATTCTTCTTGCGTTAAATAAGAAAAGACATGCGTTTTTTGCAACATTTCAAACGTTTCATCCGGTTTAAAACCTTCTCCGACTGCCAAAGTCACTAAAAACTGAACTAAAACATCAAACGTCATTATCATTGGCGTTCTAGATTCAATTTGTTCTTGTTTTACCGCTTCTTTTAACGCTGCAACTTCTATCAATTGTAAAGAATGCGTCGGAATAAAATAGATCTTTGAAACTTCGTATGGCGAATGTCCGCTTCTTCCTGCTCGTTGCACAAACCGTGCAATTCCTTTTGCAGAACCAATCTGAATTACGCAATCTACTGGCTTAAAATCGACACCTAAATCTAAAGAAGAAGTACAAATTACTGCTTTTAATTGATTGTTAGAAATTGCTTCTTCAATCCAATTTCGTTGTACTTTTGCAATAGATCCATGATGAATTGCAATTAACCCTGCCAATTCTGGATCTTCTTCCAAAATAATTTGATACCACAATTCACTCTGATTTCTGGTATTTGTAAAAATTAATGTGGTGTTATTTTCATAAATAATCGGAATTATTTTAGAGCTCATCGTTTTTCCCAAATGACCAGCCCATGGCAGTAATTCCACGTTATCTGGCAAAACAGAAATAATTTCTATCTTCTTTTTCTCTTTCGCTTTTATCTGGATCGTTTTTAAATCTTGATACGGAATCAAAACTTCCTGTGCTTCTTGTAAGTTCCCAATTGTTGCTGTAATTCCCCAAATGCTAACTTTTGGTGATAACTCTTTTATTCTCGCAACTGCCAATTCGGTTAAAACACCTCTTTTTGACCCTAATAATTCGTGCCATTCATCAACAGCAAAGCAGTTTACATTTTTGAACCAACGTGAGTTTTTCTTTTGAGAAAACAATAAATGCAATGTTTCTGGTGTGGTCAAGATAACATCTGGCATTAATTTTTCTTGTCGTCGCCTGTCTTTTTGCGGCGTATCGCCGTTTCTCACTTCAATTACCCAATCCAAACCAATTTCTGCAACAGCTTGGTTCATCGCTTTTGCTAAATCTTTCGCTAATGATCGCAACGGACTAACCCAAATCAATTTTAAGCCTTTTTTATATTTCTGAGGATGATTTAAATAGTCAATCACAACGGCAATAAAAACCGAAAATGTTTTTCCGAATCCTGTTGGTGCAACGACCATTCCTGAATAACCGTTGCTGTATTTTTCCCAATTATTCAATTGAAAACTAAATGGTTGCTGATTTTTATCTGCCATCCATTTTTTAATAATTTTGTAGCCTTGTGATGTTTTGAAATTACTCAATTCGTTTTTTTTTAACGCGAAGACGCAAAGTTTTCGCAAAGTTCACTAAGATTTATTACTTATGAGTTTTGTTTAATGCTTATTTAAAATTTGCTTTGATAATATTTTTTTCTCGCAAAGCCGCAAAGACGCAAAGTTGTTTTATTATTTTCTCTGCGAACTTTGCGAAAAAACTTTGCGAACTCTGCGTTTAAAAATCTGTAATTAATGCCTTAACACTTTCAATCGTATCAATATCTTTTACTGTTTTGTCCTTTCGCCAGCGTTTCATTCTTGGAAAACGTAATGCTACTCCGCTTTTATGTCTTTTGCTAAATGCGATTCCTTCAAATGCAATTTCGAAAACCAATTCGGCTTTTACCGTTCTAACAGGACCAAATTTCTCGATTGCATTTTTATTTACCCAACGAGAAATCTCCGTAATTTCTTTGTCTGTTAATCCCGAATATGCTTTCGCAACTGTAACCAATTTATCATCATTTCTAACCGCAAATGTGTAATCTGTGTATTTAGAACTTCGTCTTCCGCTACCTTTTTGTGCGTAAATCATTACGGCATCAATGGTTAATGGATCAACTTTCCACTTCCACCAATCGCCTTTTTTTCGTCCAACATGATACACAGAATCTTTACGCTTCAGCATTAAACCTTCTGAATTGAATTGTCTTGCGCCATTTCTTATTTCATCTAAATTTTCCCATTTATCAGTAGTTATCACTTCAGATAATTTTAATAAATTGGGATTAAATTCGTTTTCCGAAAACAGTTTTTCAAGCTGACTTCTACGATCTGCCATTGAACTTGTTCGCAAATCTTTACCATCAATTTCTAATAAATCGTACACATATAATCCTACAGGAACATCTTCCAATAATTTTTTAGTTACATTTTTACGATTCAATCTTTTTTGTAAATCATTAAATAACAAAACAGCATTATCTTTTATCGCAAGAATTTCTCCATCAATTACAAAATCTTGTTTGAAGTCTTTCAAAATCTCTACCAATTCTGGAAACTGTTCGGTAACCAACTCTTCTCCACGAGACCAAATAAAAACCTCATCATTTCTTTTGATAAGTTGACCTCGAATTCCATCCCATTTGTATTCGATTTGCCAATCGTTAATATCGCCTAAATGATCCAATTCTTTTTCTAAAGCATACGCCAAACAAAACGGATATGGTTTAGAATTATCATAATTAATATGTTCGCCGTTTAGCAAATCTTCAAAACTAATTTCATTAATATTCCAATTTCCAATAATGCTATGCATTAATTGATTTGCATCAATATTTGTGAGTTTTGCCAGCGCATTTACTAATGTTTTTTTGGAAACACCAATTCTAAAACTTCCACCAATTAATTTATTAAAAATTAAACGTTCTTGGATTTCTAATCCGTTCCAAGCATTTAAAACGTATTCTTTTTTGCCTGCTTCAGATTTCGATTTTAATTCGATGATTTCTTGCATCCAAACGCTCAATGTTTTTTCAATCGAGTTTTCTGGACTTGGCAAAAGCAATGAAATCGTTTCACCTAAATCGCCAACTGTGCTATAACTCTCTAGAAAAAGCCATTCAGGAAGTTGGGTGATTTCCATACACCAAGTTTTAAATAAGTTGGATTTTACTGGACGTGAAGGTCGTTTTCCAGTAAATAATGCAATCAACCACAGCTTGTCTTTTTCTGGAGCAATTTTAAAATAATTTACTAATGCATAAATTTTTGCATTCGTTTTATTTGTGATTTCTATGGCAGAAATTAATTCGGAGAAGTTTTTCATACTATATTTTCCTTTTTAATTTCACTTTCTTTTTCTTCGGATGAAACTAACTCGTCTTCTCCATATTGAGTTATTAATTCTTCAGATTCGATGCCAATTTCATTCAAATATTTAGAAAAAGTCGCTTGAGAACCATGTGTTACATACACTTTTTCGGCTTCTGTTGCTTTTATTGCTGATAATAATCCGTCCCAATCTGCGTGATCGCTAATTGCAAAACCTGCATCAACACCTTTCCAACGTTTGTTTCCACGAATTTGCATCCAACCAGAACAAATTGCTGTTGCAGCATTTGGAACTCGTTTTAACATTTTTGAACCCAATAACCCTGGAGGCATAATGATGATTTTATTCTGAACTATTTTTTTATCGAAATCTGGTTTTAACAATTGCGTTTTTGGCAACTCAATTCCAGAATTTGAAATCGCAGTATTTAAGTTATCAATCGCTGTGTGCACAAAGATTTCATCAACATTTTCGACTAACTTCATAAGTCTTTGTGCTTTCCCTAAAGAATAGCCAAACAAAACGCTAGTTCTATTATTTTGCTGATTTTGATGAATCCAATTTTGTAGCTCTGTTTGTAAATCTTCCTCACTTTTCCAACTGTAGATTGGCAATCCAAACGTACTTTCTGTAATGAATTCGTGGCATTTAATAGGTTCGAAAGGTGTGGAAATAAAGTCGGGTTGCGTTTTGTAATCGCCAGAAAAAACAATTACGTATCCTTTATATTCTAAGCGGATTTGCGCAGAACCAATAATATGTCCCGCAGGATGAAAACTAACGTGTACTCCGTTTATATTTTTAGGTTCATTGTACGCCAAACTTTCAATAGAAATATCTTGACCAATTCTGTGTTTTAAAATCACTTTAGAATCATTTACACACAAATAATGTTTATTTCCCCGACGTGCATGATCTGCATGACCGTGAGAAATAACCGCATAATTCACAGGGAACCAAGGATCCAAATAGAACTTCCCTGGAATACAATAGATACCTTTTTTAGTAAATTTAATAAATTTCAATAGTGAGAATTTTTATCAAATTTAATTGATAAGATGTATAATTTTTATCTGAATTCCGAAAAATTTTGATTGAATAACTATAAAAATATGCTAAAATTAAAAAGGCTATTTAAAATAGCCTTTTTAATAGTGAATCTACATATTATCCATGCTCATTTCCATTTCGTGATCATATTTACAACAACCTGGTAAATTTTCATAAGCAACTAAATCTCCAGTTACTTTTTCTGTATCGTAACCAGATGCTGCAATTGCCTTATGAATTTCCATTTCATCAGTTTTGCTATCATCAAAAGAAACATCAATCTTCTTTTGATCAACATTCCAAGATGCACTAGAAACACCATCTACACTATTTGCTGCTTTTTCAATGGTCGTTTTGCACATTCCGCAATTTCCTCTAACACCAAAAGTTGCATTTGTCATTGCTACGTCTTTAGATATTTCTGTTGTTTCATTTTCTGAATCTTTTTTAGTTTCATTTTTACAACTTGTTAATCCTAAAGCTGCTAGTACAGCTATACTTAAAATTACTTTTTTCATGATTTTAAAATTTAATTATTATTTATTTCTGATTGTCTATTAAAAATTATTTTTGATACTTGTACTACTGATAAATAGAATCGTTTAAGGTCAATTTTAATTATTCTCCTATGTCTATTTTCTTTTATCTATTTCCTGTCCATCCCTGAGGTTGACCGTTTTTTTTCTCGCAAAGAAGCAAATTATCTATCATTTCTTATTTTTATTTATTTTCGTCTTACGTCTATTTGTCTTACGTCTATTCTCTATTCTCTTTTTTCTTTTTTCCTGTTTCCTGTTTCCTGTTTCTAAACATCAAATTATTCTATCTATTCTATTACTTGTTTTACTTCGCCGCAAGTTAACATTGCTTCTCCAAAATACGGATTAATTACTTTCTCTTCTTTGCTTAACCAATACGCTCCTTTGTTATTGTTTGCCATTGGGCAAAATTGATGATATACTTTTTCATTGATTCCAAAAACCTCAACGGCATTGGTTAAATAGAACGACAGCTCTTTAAAAGATATTCTTTGCTCTTTGATTTTTGATGTATTTGAAATTGATGTAGCTTCCTTTTTCATTTCTTTTTCTAAAGTCATCCAATGTGTATGAACTTCCTCATTTTTCAACAACTTCATATCTACTTTAGATAAATTACTAGCTATTTCTTTTGCTGCTTTACTAACGCTTTTCGAATCTTCAGTAACTAAAGCATCTTTTAATTTGATGTATTCATTATAAATTGTTTTCAATTGATTTTGAAACTCTTTAGAAACGGTTACTCGCTCATTTATATTGAATGTTTTCGGGTTTTCTGAAACAACATTTTCCGTACCCGAAGGGCCTTTGTGATCTTTCATAGCTGTCTCACTACTCGTATTCATCATCGATTTTTTACCATTTAATTGTGCGGCAGCGTCAACCGTAAATGTTCCGTTTGTTACAATTTCATTTCCAACAAATAAACCGTCTAAAATTTCATAATTAGCGCCAATTTGATTGCCTAAAACAACTTCTCGCATTTCAAAAACAGTTTCATTTGGGTTTGTTTTTAAATACACTAAAGAGCGCTCACCTGTCCACAATACAGCTGATGTTGGAATCGTAATTACCGTTTTGTTATTTAAAATACCACTTTCAATAGTTGCTTGCACAAACATACCTGGTTTAAAAACACCTTCTTTATTGTTCAATTCTACTCGTAAAGTTACTGTGCGTGTTTTGGTATTTAAAGTCGGGTTTATAAAATCGACTTTCCCTTTAAATTCTTTATTTGCGTAGGCGTTTGTTGTAACTTTTACTTCTTGTCCTTTTTTAAATAAATCGATTTGATTTTCATACACATCAAAATTTGCCCAAACGGTATTTAGATTGGCAATTTTCAACAAAGGTTGCCCTTGTTTTACGGACTCTCCCTGTTCCACCAATTTTTCAGTTACTGTTCCTGAAACTGTTGCATAAACCGGAACGTTTTCTTTAACTTTTCCCGATTTTTCAATTTGATTAATTTGATTTTTAGAAAGTTTCCAGATTTTTAATTTGTTACGAACCGCTTTGTATAATTCGGGTTGCGATTCTTTTAAAGATGCTGCTGTTAATAATTCCTGCTGCGCTGCGTACAATTCTGGTGAATAAATAGTGGCTAATAATTGACCTTTTCTAATTTCTTCGCCTGTGAAACTTACATTCAGTTTTTCAATTCTGCCAGAAAAATAAATTACTTGAACTGAATTTGCTTCTTCATTTTCGGCAATTTTTCCAGAAAGTTTTGTTGAATTTTCTTTTGATTCACTTTCGCCAATAACAAACGTTTGTATGTTTGCTAATGCCATTGCATTTTCCGTCAATTGAAATTGATCAGCTAATAAACCATCACTTCCGGTTTCTGCAGGAATTAAATCCATACCACAAATTGGGCAATCGCCAGCTTCTGGTTGCATAATCTGTGGATGCATTGAGCATGTCCACATTTGATTGGTTTCTGAAACTTTTTCATGATTGTGTTTTACTTCTGTATTTGATGCACCACCAAATAAAAACCAACCAATCAATGTTCCAACAAAGACTGAAATAATTATAAAAACTATATTTCTATTCATAATTCTAAATTTTTAATCTATTTTTTAATTTGCGCTAGGGATTGTAGTGAAAATCCTTTTGTGAGGAACGAACAAAAGATTGTAACGAAAAGCCCGCTCGAGCGCCCAAAAAACACTACTTCTCATTCTCTAATCGTTTAATCATCGCTTTCATTTCTGTAATTTCTTTGCGCTGCGCTTTAATAATATCATCTGCCAATTCTCTCACTTTTGGATCTTGAATAGCCGCACGTTCACTGGTTAAAATTGCGATGGAGTGGTGCGGAATCATAGCACGCAACCAAAGTAAATCTCCTACAATTGGTTTTTGCGCTCTAACCAAACCCAATGCACTAATAAACAAAATAAAACTGCCTAATAAAATGGCGATATTCTTCTTTTTATTTTGATACATTTTTCGCATGAAAAACCACATAATTACTGCCATTGCAGAAATCCCCAAGCAGGTCATATAAAAACGAGTTAAGCTAAAATAAACATGATCAATCGAGTAGGTATTTAAATACATGGTAATGTACATCGCTACAAATGAGCAACCCAACATTAAAAAAAATGTGCTATACTTTTTGTTTTGTTTCGAATCTTTCATGATTTTCAATTTTATCGTTAAATCTTGGTAGTTCTTAATCGTAACGCATTTCCAATTACAGAAACCGAACTAAAACTCATCGCTAACGCAGCAATCATTGGTGATAATAATATTCCGAAAAAGGGAAATAAAACTCCTGCGGCAATTGGGATTCCTAATGTGTTGTAAATAAGTGCAAAAAATAGATTTTGTTTGATATTTTTCATCACCGCATGACTCAACATTTTTGCTTTTACAATTCCGTGTAAATCGCCTTTTACCAAAGTAATCATTGCACTTTCAATTGCGACATCTGTTCCTGTTCCCATCGCAATACCAACATCACTTTTTGCCAATGCTGGGGCGTCATTAATTCCATCACCAGCCATTGCAACTACTTTACCCTGTTTCTGTAATTTTTCTACTTCGTTCAATTTATCTTCTGGAAGCATACTTGCTTTGAAATCGGCAAGATTTAATTCAGTAGCTACTGCTTTTGCTGTTGCGTGATTATCGCCAGTAAGCATGATGACTGCAATCCCTTTTTCTTGCAATTCTTTGATGGCTTTTGCGCTTGTTTTCTTGACTTTATCGCCAATAACAAAATAACCAACAACATTTTCATCAATCGATAAAAAAGAAACAGTTTTACCTTGTTCTTGGAATTTCAAGGCTTCTTTTTCCATTTCTGATGAGATGTTGGCTTTTGCATATTCCATCATTTTAGGATTACCCAATGCTACTTTTTTATTGTTGATTGTAGCCTCGACACCTTTACCAGTAACAGCACTAAAATTTTCTGATTTTATTGTTTCAGCATTTTGCTCTTTTCCATATTTTACAGTGGCTTCCGCAAGCGGATGTTCGCTATTGCTATTTAATGAGACAATATATTGTAAAACTTTACTCTCATTAAAACAATCATTAAAAGAACCTATTTTTTCTACAGTAGGTTTTCCTTCAGTAATGGTTCCTGTTTTATCAATAATAAGTGTGTCAATTTTGTCCATTTTCTCGAGTGCTTCTGCATTTTTAATCAACACACCATTTTGGGCACCTTTACCAACACCAACCATTACAGACATTGGCGTTGCTAAACCTAAAGCACACGGACAGGCAATAATTAAAACGGCAATCGCGTTTACAAATGCATATACATAAACGGGGTCTGGTCCCCAAATCACCCAAGCTCCAAAAGTTAAAAGTGAGATTAAAACCACAACAGGAACAAAATAACCAGAAACTTTATCTGCTAAATTTTGAATTGGCGCACGACTTCTACTGGCGTCATTAACCAAATGTATAATTTGAGAAAGAAGGGTATCACCACCAACTTTTTCTGCTTTCATTAAAAAAGATTGATTTCCATTAATAGTTCCAGAACTCACTTTATCATCTTCTAATTTATCAACAGGAACAGGTTCTCCAGTAATCATAGATTCATCAATAGTAGTTTTTCCTTCAGTTATAACACCATCCACAGGAATTTTTTCGCCTGGTTTTACTTTCAGAATATCGTCTAACTTAATTGTATCAATTTTAACTTCAACCTCTTCACCATCAACAATTTTTACTGCTTTATTAGGTGCTAATTTTAGCAATTCTTTTACTGCTGAATTGGTTTTGCTATGTGCACGAGCTTCCAACAATTGCCCCATTAAAACAAGGGTTAAAATTACAGTTGCAGCTTCAAAATAAACGTGAACTGCACCAGAATCTGCTTTAAATTGCGCTGGAAAAACATCAGGGAAAAATAGACCGAAAACACTAAATAACCACGAAACTCCTGCTCCAATTCCGATTAACGTAAACATGTTTAAATTCCAAGTTTTGATACTTTTATAAGCACGTTCAAAAAACATCCAAGTCGCATAAAAAATCACGGGAATGGACAATGCAAATTGAATCCAGTTCCAATATTTCTGATCTATTATATCATACAACGGATTGTTGTTTAGCATTTCGCTCATTGCAATTATAAAAACTGGCAATGTAAAAGCAACTGCAATTTTAAACTTTCTTAAAAGTTTTTTATATGTTTTTTCTTCTGATGAAAGATCTGGCTCTACAGGAACTAAATCCATTCCACAAATTGGACACGCTCCAGATTCATCTTTTTCAACTTCCGGATGCATTGGACATGTCCATTGTTCTGATGTTGTTGCTGATAAATTTTGCTCTTCCACTAAATCCATTCCGCAAACAGGACAATCGCTAGGTTTGTCATAGATTTTTTCACCTTCACAATGCATCGGGCAATAAAAGGAATCCCCCAACCCACGAAGGGGGCTTTTCTCACTCCTGTGTTTTTTTTCGCCCCTTCCCTCTGGGAAGGCTGGGATGGGATTTTTATGAATACTATAAGTATCACCATCATTTTTTAACGCTTCTTGAAATGTTTCAATTAAAATATGTGATTCCATTTCAATGGTTGCTTCTTTTTTTTCTAAATTAACAGAAGCTTTTGATACACCTTCTACTTTTGAAAGTATTTCTTCCACATGACCTCTACAACCATTGCAAGTCATTCCTTCAATATGGTAGGTATGTTTCATTTTGTTATCATCCAATGAATCATGAACCTCATCTTTTTTATTCGAAGTGTTTTTTTCTTCTTGATTCTTTTCTTCTGATAAATTTATTGCAGAATTTTGAGCAATACTATATTTGTCGCCATCATTCTTTAAAGCTTCTTGAAATTTTTCAATAGGAATATGAGATTCCATTTCAATCGTTGCTTCTTTATTTTCTAAACTTACGGATGCACTTAAAACACCTTCCATTTTAGAAAGTATTTCTTCAACATGATCGCGACAACCGTTGCAAATCATTCCGTTTATATGATATGTGTGTTTCATAATATTTAAAATTAATTTGGCAAGCTATTTTTTAATTGCTTTATATATTTAATAATCTCTTTTTTATCCGCTTCAGAAAATTTAGCATCACTATGTATTAATGTGTAAGAATCCAAAGGCATTTCGCCACTTTCAACCTGTTTTATAATAGATCTTAATTTACTCGCTTTTCTTCGGCTTGATAAAGAACCCCATTCGTTAAAATTTAATTCGGCTTTCCCTTCTTTAATATGATCTTCTAAAAACCAAGCTACTGGTTGTATTTTATTATACCAAGGATATTTTGTGTTATTACTATGGCAATCATAACAAGATATTTTTATCTTTTTTTTTACATGAGTTGGTACTTCGTATACCAACATAAAATCTATTTTTGGTACAATGTCACTTTGATTGCGTTCTGTAGGCACAAACTGAATGCCTACAAACGCCAGCAATAAAATTAATGCTATATATTTAACAAATTTCATTAATTAATTTCTCTTTGCACTTTCCCGCATTTTAGCATTTTATCACCATAATATGGGTTACGTATTTCTTCATTCATACTTAACCAAGCACTACCATCATCGTACATTGGACAGTATTGCTCATATAATTTGTTTGCAGTTCCTGTAATTGCAACCATATCTATAACATCTTTACTTAATATTTTAAAATGCTCACGCTGATGTTCCATTGGACTTTCAGAAATATGTTCTGCATGTTCTTTTGCATCTTTAATGATGTCTTTTAATTCTATTTTTTGAGCATCAGTATATTCAGAAACATCAAAATTGCTTAAACTTTTAGTTAACGTCTCGCCCAATTCTTTTGCTTTTTCATTATCATCTGAAACCAACGCGTCTTTAAGATTAAAATAATCTTTCAAAATTGTTTCTGAATTTTCATTTTGATTTTCAGCCATTACCATTTCTTTTTTATTACCATCATGATGTCCATCACTATTATCGTGATTCATTTCTGTATTTTTTTCCTCAACATTGCCCTGTTCTTTCTTGTCATTTTTACAAGATGTTGCTGTTAGTGTTACTAACACAAGAGCTAAAACTGTAATTATTCTTAAATTTTTCATATTTACTATTTTTAATTTATATTGGATTTATTTTTATTTGTTTTTAAAATCTGACTGACAATCCTCCTCCAGCACCATAACGGTTGTCGTAACTTGCCATTAATGAGAGGTTTCTTGAAAGCATATATTCTGCACCAGCACTCCAAACTGTTTCTGAAGTAAAATCTTTATTCATTGGTAAATTGTTTACCCAGCCTAAATCTATTTGATACTCATAATATCCAAATACAGAAAGTTTTGGAAAAATCATTATACTCCGTCCTAATGATATTCTAGAGCTCAATTCGTTATTAATTCGAGCATCAAGTGCAAATAAATAGGGCGTTAAATAACGTATACCAACAACTGCTGTTGTTTTAAATTGGTCTAAACTTTTTGGTGTTTCATTTTCTATATTAACACCTCCAAACACCCGCAAATAATCGTGTAAATAACGTTCATAAGTAAATTCTGTTTCTAAATTTTTATTCCAACCATATTCAAAAGAAGCATTAAATTGGTTTCTAATATTAGACGTCATAAAATTAAATCCTGTGGTGTGTGATGCTACATCTACAAGACCCCAAGAATACCATTTGTTCGCTTCTGCTATAAGGTTTGAAACAGGAAATTCTTCCATTCTTGGATCTCTAGGTGTATCGTAACTTACTATTCTTGCCATTCCACCCATCATATGATACAAAATATGACAATGAAAAAACCAATCACCAGCTTCATCCCCATAAAATTCAATAACTACTTTTTGCATTGGAGGAACATTAACGGTGTGTTTTAACGGAGAATAATCTCCATTTTCGTTAATTACTCTAAAAAAATGACCATGTAAATGCATAGGATGATGCATCATTGTTAGGTTATTAAAAGTAATTCTGGTTACTTCATTACTTTTTATCTTAATTTTATCTGCTTCTGATAATGGCACGCCATTCATACTCCAGATATACCGATTCATGTTTCCTGTAAGATTCAGTAAAATGTCATTTACAGGAATAGATTTATCATAATTAGTTTTTTCTGGGGATTTTAAATACTTATAGTTGTATTCAGAAAACATGTCCATTCCGCCCATTTCCATCCCTTTCATCTCATCTTTCTTCATTTCTGATTTATCTCCAGACATATTTGAATCTTTGGGCATGTCCATATTCATCTTTGAATGATTCATTTTATTACCCTTGATTTTCATTGAATCTTTTGGCCTTTTCATACCATCCATCTTATCCATCTTCATCCCATATTCTTGTTTCATTTCAAAACGCTCATCTTTTTTAGGTCTAAACTTAAGCGCATGAGCTCCCATTTTCATGTCCATTTTTGCCATTTTTTTCATCATATCAATTTTATCTGGCTTTGGAACATCCATTGCTGGTATTATTTTTCCATTTCCCAAAAAAGCAGATGCTGTTCCAGAACCATCTTGTGCGGTGATTCTGAATTCAATTTTTCCATCTTCTGGAATTGTTAATATAAAATCATACGTTTCTGCAACACCTATAAACGTTTTATTCCTTTTAACCGGAACTACATCAAGTCCATCCGCAGAAACTAAAAGTGGAGTTTGACCTCCAAAAGTCATCCAAAAAGAGGTTGATGCGCCACCGTCAATAATTCTCAATCGTACTTTTTCCCCAGCTTTAAAATCTGGATAATCGACACTTTGTTCTCCATTAATCAAAAAAGCAGGATAATACACATCTGCAATATCTGCACCTTCCATGCGTTGTTTCCAAAAATTTAATTGTGCTCCAAAAGCACCTCTTGCAATAACTTGATTCAATGGTGTAGATGAACCTTTTTTAATCCCATACCATTCATTACCTCGTTTTAAATTACGAAGTACATTCATTGGTTTTTCATTCGTCCAGTCAGACAATAACAACACTAATTCCTTGTCACACTCTAACGTTTTTACTTTTGGTTGAATAACAATAGAACCATAAACTCCACTTTGTTCTTGCAACATAGTGTGCGAATGGTACCAGTATGTACCAGATTGTTTAATAGGAAATTCATATTTCAAAGTCTGTCCAGGTTTTATTGGCGGCGTAGTTAAATACGGTACGCCATCATAAAAATTAGGTAATAAAAGCCCATGCCAATGCACAGAAGTTTCTACGCCCATTTCATTTTTCACGAAAATGACAGCATATTCACCTTCTGTAAAATTTAAAGCCGGACCAGGAATTGTTCCATTTACAGTCATTCCCATAACGTCTTTTCCTGCTTTATTAACTGTTTCTTCTTTTATAGTAATTGTGTGTTCTCTTACTGGCAAGTTATCTACATTTCCTTTATTGAATTGGTTATTTTGAGCAAATGCACTTAAAGAAAGCGAAATTAAAAATAGTAACAGTATTTTGTTTTTCATTTGTATCGTTATTTTAACTAACACTAAATTTACTACTGTAAATGAGAAACTTGTGTTATAATTATGGTTAATATCTATAAAATTTGATCTAACGGATTTCTTAATTTCGTTTGTTGAGATTTATAATCTGACAAACTCATTCCTGTTTCGCTTTTAAATTGAGTACTTAAATGGTTGATATTACTATAATTTAAAAGCTGACTTATTTCTGTAAAATTTTTCTCTTGTGATTGTATTAATTCTTTTACTTTTTCTATTTTTAATTTGATGAAATATTTTTCTATAGTAGTATTTTCTCTTGCAGAAAAAACCTTACTAATTTTGGAATAATCTTGATTGATTTTTTCAGCGAGAAAAATTGATAAATTTTCTTTTAAATCTAGAGGTAGACTATCTAATATAGTAATAAGAATAATTTTAACCTGTTCTATAATTTTATCTTCGGTACTGTTAATTAATTCAAAACCATTGATTTCAATAATTTTCTTAAACTTCTCTAATTCAACATCATCTTTAATATCTAGTTTTACACGACCAAGTTCAATTTCTTCTAATGCAATTTCTTGCGCGTCAATTTCTGTTTTAAGCACTTTAATACATCGATTACAAACCATATTTTTTATATAAAAATCTTTCGTCATAATTAATTGATTAGATAATTAATAATTGATGATTGTATATAATATGTTTTAATAGACTCTATTTGGTTCATTTGAAACTTTAACTGTAATTCTTGAATATCCAAAACGTCATTAAAGTTAATAGTTCCCGTTTCATAATTCTTAATGAGAATTTCTTCCGCATTTTTGGCTTGTTTTAAATTTTTTTCTTGTGTATTGAATTTTATCCGAGACTGATTTCGCTGTGAAATAGTTTTTGATAATTCTGCTTTTAAAATATTTAAACGCTCGTCTTTTTGAAACTGAATTTCTTGTTGACGCAATTTGTTCTGTTTTGTAATCGATTTGTAGCGATTGCTAAAAATTGGAATGGTTAAGGTAATCATAGGCATTAAAATATCTTTACCATTATCCATCATATTCATATCCGTTCTTTCAGAAACAGGAATGTAATCCAAACCAAAACCTATCATTGGACTACTTTCTTTTTGATTCATCACTTCAGATTGTGTAACAGATTCGTACAACTTATCATATTTCAATAATTCTGGATTTAATTGAAGTGCATCAAATGAAAATTGAAAATCCTCTTCAGGAATTTCTAATGCATCAACAACGGTGATGTTTTTATCATAATCTCGATTCAACAAACTATTTACAGCCGCTTGAAAACCATTTGATTGTTGTGTTAATACTTCTTTTTCTTGCTGTAATTCATTTTGTCTAATTTGTAATTTTAGGACATCTACAGCAGAAGCCTTTCCTGTTTCTACTGATGTTAACGCCAAACGCTCGTAGGTTTTTAATAATTTGATGTTTTCATCCAATACAATCTGTTTTGCTCTAATTTCATAAAGTTGGTAATAGAATTGTGAAACAGAGAGTGCTAATTTGCGTTTTGCAATTGTAACTTCCACATAATCCGATTCAGCCATTGACGATGCATAATTTTCACGAGCAGTTATGGTTCCAAACCAAGGCAACATTTGTTTTACTGAAAATCGGGCACGCTGCGCACCAACTCGTGTTTCTGGCGTAGTTACAAAATAACCTACGCCAAATTCTGTATTGGGAATCCAATTGGCTTCATTCACTTTTTCTAAAGCTATTTTATAACGTAATGCTACTTTTCTTATTTCAGAATTATTTATTATTGCTTCATTTATGAGCGTTTCTAATTGTTGAGAATTGGCAAAAAGACTCAAGAAACAACAAACAAGAAACAAGACCGATTTTAGTTCTATTTGTAAATTATATTTTTTCATTGTCATTTTTTTAGTCTATTCTCTATCATCTATTTTCTCCACTTTTCTCATCGCAAATTCTTTTTTCCAACTGAATAAAACAGGAACTACGAATAAGGTAATCAACGCAATTAACATTCCACCAAAACTTGGAATTGCCATCGGAATCATAATATCACTACCTCTTCCTGTGGATGTTAAAATTGGCAACAATGCCAAAATTGTGGTTGCTGTTGTCATTAAACAAGGTCTGATTCTTTTTTCTCCCGCTTCAACAATGGATGCTCTGATTTCCTTTTTAGTTTCTGGCGTGTTTTTATTAAAAGTTTGCGTTAAATAGGTTGCCATAACAACACCATCGTCAGTTGCAATTCCGAATAAAGCGATGAATCCGACCCAAACTGCAACACTCAAATTAATGGTATGCATTTGAAATAAATCTCGTAAGTTTTCTCCGAAAAAATTAAAATTCAAAAACCAATCTTGACCATACAACCAAATCATTATAAATCCGCCAGAAAAAGCGACTGCAATTCCTGTAAAAACCATAAATGATGTTGAAACAGAACGAAATTGAAAGTACAATATCAAAAAGATAATTGCCAATGCTAATGGCACAACTACAGCCAAGGTTTTTTCTGCTCTTAATTGATTTTCATACGTTCCTGTAAATTGATAATTAATGCCTTTTGGCACGATTAATTCGCCCGAATCAATTTTTTCTTGAATTAAAGCTTGCGCATTTTCAACAACATTCACTTCTGCAAAACCATCCATTTTATCAAACAAAACATAACCGACTAAAAAAGTATCTTCACTTTTTATAACCTGTGGTCCTTGCTCATACTTAATTGTTGCCAATTCGCTTAACGGAACAGGATTCCCTTTTTCTACAGGAATATAAATTTGTTCTAAATCATTTGGATTTGCACGTAATTCTCGTGGATAACGTACCCGAATTCCATAACGTTCTCTGCCTTCAACAGTTTGAGTTAGCACCATTCCGCCAACCGCAACTTGTAAAACATTTTGAACATCTTCAATCGAAATTCCATATCTAGCAATTTTTTCTCTATCAATGTCAATTAACAAATATGGTTTCCCAACAATTCTGTCTGCAAAAACGGCTTCTTTTTTTACCCCTTCAGATTCTTTAAGAATATTTTCTAACTTTACACCAAAAGCTTCAATTTGTTTTAAATCTTGTCCTTTTACTTTGATTCCCATTGGCGCACGCATTCCCGTTTGTAGCATTACCAATCTGGTTTCTATGGGTTGTAATTTTGGTGCAGAAGTTACGCCTGGTAGCTTAGTAACTCTTACAATCTCGTTCCAAATGTCGTCTGGCGATTTTATTTCTGGTCGCCAATTTCTGTAGAATTCTCCATCTTCATCTTCGATTAATTGTTGGTTTGCATTAAGAGATTGCCACACTTCACGTTGTTCCGCCCGCAATGACATTCCGTTTTTTAATACATATTCGTTATCGTCATTTACTTTATAACGTTGCCGTTCACCATTTTCATTCAGCATATATTCTGGTTTATACTGAATCATATTTTCATACATAGACAATGGCGCTGGGTCTAAAGCAGATTCTGTTCTACCCGCTTTTCCAACAACCGTTTCAATTTCTGGAATACTGGCTACTGCCATATCTAATTGTTGTAATACCCTTTTATTTTCTTCAACGCCAGAATGTGGCATTGATGTTGGCATTAGCAAAAAAGAACCTTCATTTAAAGAGGGCATAAACTCTTTTCCTGTATTTTTCATGATAAAAAAACCAGCGACCACAATAGCAGTTGGCAAAGACAAAAACAAAATTTTATTTTCTAAACACCATCTTAAAATTCTGACGTAATAACGTCTAAAAAGTGTAAAAACTCCGAGTAATCCAAAACAAATAATACTTACAAAAATGAGGTTCCAAAAGATGCTTTTATCAACACCTAAAGGTCTCCAATATTCTGCCAGCAAAAACACCAATGCTAATGCGGAAATTGTAATATTGATAAAATTTGCCTTCTTTTCAGTTACCTTTTCTTGAAGTTTTAAAATACCAACTACTCCAAAACCAGTCAAGATAACACCTAACCAAAAACCATAAATTAACGCTATAATTCCCCCTAAAATTAAACCTCCATTTAAAATATAACTGAACGATTTTTTAATCGATTTTCTTCGGAATAAAAATGCAGCAAAAGGCGGAATTAAAAATAACGCCACAATAAGCGAAGCAGTTAAAGCAAATGTTTTGGTAAAAGCTAATGGACGAAACAATTTTCCTTCGGCACCAATCATAGTAAATACAGGAATGAAACTAATAATTGTTGTCATTACAGCAGTTACAATTGCGCCTGAAACCTCTGTCGTTGCATTGTAAATGATTTGGTTTATCGATTTTTTATCATTCTGATTAGAATGAATCGTTTGATTTTTAGATTCTTCGTTACTAGCTAATTGCGCTGTCGGAATGACATTCTCATGTTCATCCAAATGCCGAATAATATTTTCTGAAAGTATGACGCCGACATCCACCATTGTACCGATTGCGATTGCGATTCCTGATAACGCAACAATATTTGCATCTACATTAAATAGTTTCATCGCAATAAAAACCATTAACACGGCAACTGGTAATAATCCTGATATTAAAATTGAAGCTCGTAAATTAAATACCATAATGATAATAACTAAAATGGTAATTAAAATTTCTAAAGTAAGTGCTTCATTTAATGTCCCTAATGTTTCTTGAATTAGTTCACTTCTATCATAAAAAGGCACAACCGTTAATTGCGATGTGCTGCCATCTGCTAAAACTTTAGAGGGCAATCCAGAACTCAATTCTTTAATTTTTTCTTTTGTATTGTTGATGACTTCCATTGGATTTGCACCATAACGGGCAACTACAACTCCACCAACAACCTCTGCACCTTCTTTGTCTAAAATTCCTCTTCTTGCAGCAGGGCCTAATGCCACTTTTGCAATGTCTTTTATCTTTATCGACGTAAAATCTTCTGAAGTAACAACCGCATTTTCAATATCTGAAATGGATTTCACGTAACCCAAACCACGCACTAAATATTCAACTTTATTGATTTCTAAGGTTTGCGCACCAATATCTTTATTACTTTCTTTAACTGCTTTTACAACTTGATCCAATCCAATATTGTACTGACGCATCAATTCTGGATCTACATCAACTTGATATTCTTGAACATAACCACCAATGGAAGCAACTTCGGAAACGCCACTTGCAGACGACAACGCATATTTTACATAGTAATCTTGAATGCTTCGCAATTCGTGTAAATCCCATCCGCCAGTTACATTTCCATCTTTATCTCTACCTTCTAATGTGTACCAAAAGACTTGTCCCAAACCTGTTGCATCTGGTCCTAAAGCAGGATTAACATCTTCTGGTAATAAGCCACTTGGCAAGGAATTTAGTTTTTCTAGAATCCGACTTCGACTCCAGTAAAACTCTATATCTTCTTCAAAAATGATATAGATGCTAGAAAAACCAAACATAGATGAACTTCTGATGGTTTTAACACCCGGAATACCGAGTAAAGATGTCGTTAATGGATAGGTAATTTGATCTTCAATATCTTGTGGTGAACGCCCATCCCATTTTGTAAAAACGATTTGTTGATTTTCTCCAATATCTGGAATAGCATCTACAGCGACTGGATTGCTTGGCAAAAAGCCAGTATTCCAATTAAAAGGCGCATTCACTGTTCCCCATCCTATAAAAAGGACAAGCAACAAGACTGCTACGAGTTTGTTCTCTATTAAAAATTTGATGCTTTTATTGAGCATTAGCTTTGATTATTAAACAATTAGAAATTGATGTTAGAAAAACACCGAACACAATAAATTATCCTTATAACATCGAAGTCATAGGATAAAAAAGCCTAATGTTTAAAAATCAAATTAAATACGTCTCGTCAAACTTGAAGATTTGTTTTGTGACGAGTGGTGGTTTGTATTCTTCGAAAGAAGGTATGGTATTATTTGAAACTTCAAAAAGATTACTATAAGAATGAATAAATGAAGCTAGAAATACTTTTTGCTCAAAAGAAATCTTATAGAATGTTTGTTGCAGTTCGTTTTGTCCATCCAAAACTACTTGCTTATCACTACAACAGTCCGATTTTTTAATAGAACAAACTTCATCCGAAGGTTTCTGCATTTCCATTGCGCAAGTTTTTAACTTGTGAAAAATTGCTGTATCCATTAATTCTCCTCCACAAAAATGCATATCTACAGTAAAGGACATTGTAGAAAATAAGACTACAAAAGCCATTGAGATTGATGCTATTTTATTGAAAATTTTTTTCATAATCAAATACAAAGATATGGAATTTATGTCAAAAAATAAAATACAATGTTTTAGAAGTTTATTTTAAGTTCATATCTAACTTAAAATACAATAATGCTATAAATTATTTAGCGAACTAAACAGCTATTCTATACTTATAAAAACTAACTTTTTGTTTCTTCTGCGTAAACCAGCTTGTTAGTTGGCAGGTCTGCAATAGCTGCGGGACAAATTCAGCAACTCGCTTCTATTTATTTCTTGCTGATGAGGAAGGTTTTTTAAGCTCGTAAAATAAAACACGGTCATACAAATCATTTTTTATTGAAATAATAAAAATTTCAATCGCCCAATTCTACATTTGTTGTTTTTAAAAATAGAACTTCACTGTGGTACTCAAAAAATATAATTTCTATTAGTTCATTTTTTTCTATCGAATTATATTTTATCCTAAAACTTGAAAGTACTATATTGCTCTATAATTTCAACGATGAAAAAACAGCTTCTCTTTTTATTTCTAATTTTTTTCTACCTTACATTTCAAGCCCAAGAAATAGCAATTCTAAAATACAATGGAGGTGGCGATTGGTATTCAAACCCAACTGCTTTACCAAATTTGGTTGCGTTTACCAACTTAAATTGCAATACTAAAATCGATAAAAATCCAGAAACGGTAGAAGCGGGAAATATTGATATTTTTAATTATCCGATTATTTTTATGACAGGTCACGGAAATGTTTATTTTTCTGATGACGACGCAAAAAACATAAAAAACTATTTAATTTCTGGCGGATTTTTGCACATTTCAGACAATTATGGTTTGGATAAATTTATCAGAAGAGAAATGAAAAAAGTTTTTCCGAGTTTAGAATTTCAAGAAATCCCTGTAAATCATCCTATTTATTCGCAAACATTTTCTTTCCCTAGTGGTTTGCCAAAAATTCATGAGCACGATAAAAAACAAGCGCAAGGTTTCGGATTATTTTATGAAGGAAGATTGGTTTGTTTTTATGACTATGAATCAGATTTAAGCAATGGTTGGGAAGATGAAGTGGTGCATAATGATCCGAAAGAAATTCGAGAAAAAGCATTAAAAATGGGCGCAAATATTATTGAATATGCTTTTAAAAATTAGCCAAAACCTAGATATCGATTCCATAAAAATAAATTTTGATGCGAGCGGTTTATGGATTTTAAACATCGCATTGGCAGTAATTATGTTTGGCGTCGCACTCGCCATAACTATAGAAGATTTTAAACGCCTTTTTAAAAATCCAAAAATACTTTTCATTGGCATTTTATCACAATTTATCTTATTGCCCGCATTCACTTTTTTAGCAATACTAATTATAGAACCTCACCCAAGTTTTGCATTGGGAATGTTGCTGGTTGCTGCTTGCCCGGGCGGAAATGTATCTAACTTTTTTAGTAAAATGGCAAATGGAAATGCAGCATTATCAATCAGTTTAACCGCATTTGCAACTTTGGTTTGTGTTTTTATGACTCCCATAAATTTACAACTCTGGGGAAGTTTGTACGAACCTACAAATGCAATTTTAAAAACAATTAAACTAAATCCGTTTGATTTATTTAAACTCGTCATATCAATTTTAGGGATTCCGTTGCTTTTAGGCATGTTGCTAAAACAGTACTATTCTAACATTGCCAATAAAATTGAAAAGGTATTAAAACCACTTTCAATGCTTGTGTTTTTAGCTTTAATTGTTATTGCATTCTCACAAAACTTGGCTGTTTTTAAAAATTACATTCATTATGTATTGTTTTTGGTTATTTTTCACAATATTTTTGCTTTTTGTATTGGTTATTTTACTGCAAAAAGTTTTAGACTAGAGAAGAAAGACGTAAAAACAATTACCATAGAAACAGGAATTCAAAATGCCGGTTTGGGTTTATTACTCATTTTTAGTTTTTTTGATGGTTTAGGCGGAATGGCTTTATTAGCCGCTTTTTGGGGAGTTTGGGATATTTTTTCTGGAATGATTTTAGCCACAATCTGGGGAAGAAAAAAAGAGCGTAAATTAGAAGCATAATTTTATGAATACTACACAAATTTGGTTTCGATTGGTTCGGTTTTATATTAAAATCGGATTATTTCTTTATGCAAAAAAAATACATGTTGTTGGTAAAGAAAATATTCCTAAAAAGGGTGCTGTTTTGTTTGCTGTTAATCATCCAAACGGATTAGTAGATCCTTTAATAGTTACCACTAACAACGTTAGGACAAGCTATTTTTTAGTAAAAGCTGGTGCGTTTGAAAACCCAATTGCAAGGAAAATTTTAAATAAACTAAACTTGATTGCAATTTATAGAATGCAAGATGGGATTGACCAATTGGCAAGAAACGAAGAAGTTTTTAATACCTGCTTTACCCTTTTAAAAGACAAACAATCTTTAGTTATTTTCCCTGAAGGAACAGATTGCAAAGACAGAAGAATAAGAACGTTAAGTAAAGGTTTTACTAGAATTGTTTTTGGTTGCTTGGAAAAATATCCTGATGTAAAATTAAAAGTTGTACCTGTTGGTTTAACGTATCAAAACGTGACTTCTTTTCCTACAAAAGTTAGTGTAAATTATGGAATTCCAATTGATGCGAATGAAATTTACGAGAATAATATTCCTAGTAAATCCATCAATATTTTAAAAAATGAAGTTACAAAACAACTAGAAGAGTTAACAGTTCATATAAAAATGGATGAAAATTATGTGCAAATTTTATCCGAATTAAATAAAGCACAAGTCAATTTCACAAAGGTTGATGAAGTAAATAAAATGATTGCAAAAAAGGAGTTTCCATCTGAAGAGAAAGCACCAATAAATTTTATTAAACCTTTATTTTATCTTATTATTCTGAATAGTATTTTTCCATATTTAATTTGGAAAAATTTTTCAAATAAAAATACCGATAAAGATTTTACAGACACACTTCGTTTTGGATATAATATCTTTTTATTTCCGCCATTTTATATCATTCAAACCCTAATTATCTCGTTTGCTTTTGGAATTCAAACAGGAATAATTTACTTTTTTGCTTCGCTATTAATTATATTTATTTACGTAAGATTAGCCACTACTCCGGCAAGATAGCATCTTGAATTATTTGCTGAATTTTAGTTCGCACGTTACTTTCTATCAACTTTCTATTGTTCATACTAGGATAAACTCTGTTGGATAAAAACACGTAAACAATGCCACTTTCTGGATCTGCCCAAGTATATGTTCCTGTAAAACCGCTGTGACCAAAACTTTTGTCGGAAACACAACCACAAGTAGATTCAACATCAGGATTTAGTTGTGGTTTATCAAAGCCCAAACCTCTTCTTACCTGTTTATTTTGATAATATCTAGTGTTAAATTTATTTATTGTAGATGCTTTTAAATAGCGTTTACCGCCATAAAAACCCTTTTGCAAATAGAGTTGCATAATTTTAGCTACATCGTTTGCATTTGCAAACAAACCCGCGTGGCCGCCAACGCCGCCCAACATTGCCGCACCCATATCATGCACGTTCCCTAATAAAACTTGATTTCTGTAATAATCATCAATTTCCGTTGGTACAATTTCTTCTTTTGGGAATTTTTCTAAAGGTAAATACGTAGTTCTGTTTGCACCTAAAGATTGATAAAATTCTTCATCAACTAATTGATTTAAAGGTTTTTTATATTTCTCTTCAACCGCTTCTTTAACAATATAATACCCTAAATCGCTATATTTATAACCATTACTATCTCGTTGATCTGCAGATTTTATTAAATTATAAATAGAATCTCGATACGAACGATCTAAATACAAGTTTTCTGCAACTTTAATAGAATATTGTGCTGATTTTTCTTTGTGATAAAGGATATCAGAATTTTTTCCAGTCGATGAATCTTTCGTTTTTAAATAAAAGGGAATCCAAGCTTTTAAACGCCCAACGTGAGAAAGAATTTCTTTAAAAGTAAGTGTGTCTTTGTTTGTGTTTTTAAAACCGGGTAAAATATCTTTTAAGCTAGCTGTTAAACTAATTTTATTATCTTCTTCTGCCTTCATAACTACAGGTAAAGAAGCCAAAATCTTGGTTAAAGACGCTACATCATACACGTCAAAATTAGACACTAATTCACTTTGATCTGTAGCATGATGTCCAAAACTTCTATGATAAATTACTTTGCCTTTTCTAGCAACTAAAATTTGCAATCCTGGCGCCATTTTTTCCTTTAAAATGGTTTCTGCAATCTTATCTATTTCCGCTAATTTTATAGAAGACATATTTACATCTTCTGGTATTGAATATTCTAATCTACTCAAAGTGCCAGTGGTTAAACCTGCACCAACTTTAAAATCTTTATTAATAGAAACAGGTAATTTTCCTTTCCCAGAAACAGCACCAAAAATAAGCTGTGCAGAGAGTTCTTGTGCTATTTTACTATTCTGATATGAAACAATAATAGATTCTATATTTTTAAACGTTTTTAATTTTAATAATGAATACGGACTCGCAAAAACATCTAAAATCACATTTTTATTTCTTGAAATTTCTTCTAATTTTATTAATTCTTCTAGAGAAAAATCATACGCTTTCCATGGATTTGCGTTCGATTTATGAAAACCAATAATTACAGTATTGTACTTTTTTAATCGTAATAAAATTCCTGATAAATTTTTAACCGAAATAACATCAACTTTTGCGTAGTTTTTAAGCATATTAACAAAATCTGTATTGTCATCATCACCTAATTTTACGTACGCTATTTTTTTACTTTCTAAATTTTTAATGGGTAAATTTTCTTTATCATTTTTAATAATAGTTAAAGAATTCTCTACCAATTTTCTATGTAACAATTCATCTGCTACCGTATTCAAATCTTCAACTAAATTGTTGGTATTAATAGGTTTATAATTCTGTAAACCAGCCCAATATTTTGCTTTTAAAATTTTTCGGACAGTAAAATTAATGCGTTCTTCAGTTAAGATACCTAATTGTAATTCTTGTTTTAAAAGTGAAATTGTTGCTGGAATATCATGCGGAATTAACAACACATCATTACCCGCTTTTATTGCAGCAATATTAATTTCTGCAGGTGTTGCATAATCTGCCGCGCCTTTCATATTTAAACCGTCTGTAAAAATCAATCCACGAAAACCTAATTGATATTGCAATAAATTAGTCACCACATTTTTAGATAATGAAGTTGGTAATTTTTCATTTTTCTCTAAACTTGGAATACTTAAATGCGCCGTCATCACACTTGTAATTCCAGCGTCAAATATTCTTTGATATGGATACAATTCTAACGAATCTAAACGTGCTTTATCAAAATCTAAAAACGGTAACGCATGATGTGAATCTGTTGCGGTATCTCCATGTCCAGGAAAATGTTTTGCATTTGCTAAAACACCAAAACTTTGCATTCCTTTGGTAAATGCAATCGCTTTTTTAGTTACATTATCTCTATTTTCTCCAAAAGATCTGTTTCCAATAATCGGGTTTTTTGGGTTGGTATTAATATCTACCACTGGCGCAAAATTCACGTGAATTCCCAATCGTTTTGCATGTCTACCTAAATGTTCGCCAAATTGTTTTATTAAATTATTATCTTGAATTGCACCCAAAGTCATATTCCAAGGAAAACGATACGTGTTTTTTAAACGCATGTCTAAACCCCATTCGCCATCAAAACCAATTAGCATAGGTATTTTTGAAACCGATTGGTATTTGTTTGTCAACAAAGCTTGTTTTTCTGGAGTTCCTTGCATAAAAATAAGATTCCCAATATGATATTTTTCAATCAAATATGTAATCTCTTTTTCATGCTTTTCATCTTTGTTAGAATAAGCTTGAATCATAAAAAACTGACCTATTTTTTCATCAATAGTCATGGAATTTAAAATACTGTCTACCCAAATTTCTTGCCTTACAAAATCATCCGTTCGCAAAGGATCTACACTTTGTGAGTTTATAATTTGAATGAATAATAGGGTAACTACTAAAATTATATTTTTCTTCATTTTACTTTTCTAACCTTTTAAGTAAATTTCTTGCTCCGTGATGAATCATTAAAATATGAATGGTGTTTTTGTTTATGTTTCTATAAATTACCCTGTAATTTCCTTCAACTAATTCACGCACATTCTTGTCATTAACTTCTTCGACTACTTTACCAATTTCTGGTTGTAATTTAACAGTTTCAACAGCTTTTCTAATTTTTTCTATTTGGTGTTTTGCATACTGTTTTGAATCTGATGCTATAAATTCATAAATTTCTAACAAATCTTGTTTCGCAAATTTTAACCATCTTACTTGAACCATTGCTTCATTTCGCTATCTAGTTCCTCTTCAGAAATTGTTTCATCTTTATTGGAAGATTCAATTCTTGATTCTAATTTATCAATAAAAATTAATTTCTCAATTAAATCATCGATTGAAATTTGGTCAGGAAAATTAGATATGTGTTGCTGTAATTTTACTTTTGTAATCATAGGAAAAGTTTTAAAATTATGAAACTAAAAATCGTTTGTGCCAGCTCTCTTTTGCCGGAATTTCCCACTTTGTTTCAACTTCATCTTTTGTTTGCAACATATTATTAAAAACTATTGTTTCTGATGTTACTTTTTGAGCTTTCGCAAATTCTTGAAAATCAGCTAACTTTACAATGTTGATGTTATCGGCATCTTTAAAAGAAACATTCAGCTTGTTCATTAAATCTAATTGTAATTCCGTTTCTAATTGCTTAACAAACTTAACTGAAGAATCTATCGAACATCCCGAAACCGAATTAAAACTTTCATCAACCGCTAAAATTAAAAACTGATTGTATTTAATCGTAAAAGATCCTTTTAAATTATCGCCGTGACGCGTCCAATGGTTGATAAAATCGGTTGCTTTTTCGGAAATAATTTCTACTTCATTTTCTGTAAATGCTCTGTCTGATTGATAAATCCAAACTCGTGAATTATCTGGTAAATTTTTATATTCTGTAAACATATTTTATAAATTATTGGATTGTTAGACTGTTAAATTAAAGGATTTTCTAAAAATCTAGAAATCCAAAAATACAACTACCTTAAATTAAATTTTTGTTGCAATGCTTTTAGTTTGTCTTCATCAGAAATTGTATTAACTTCCTCTTTTTCTGATGACATTCTTTCTTTTATTTGCTGCAATACTTTCTTTGTATATAATGGAAAATCTGCATTCTGAATCCAATTATTATACCCTGGATTCTCAATTAAAACTTCTTCTACAGTTCTGCCTCTGTGTTTTCCGAAAGAAAAAATTTCTTGATCTTTATCATTAAACAAAATAAAACCTGCAAAATCTGCTCGTTTTGTGTGTGTTGAAAATTCACTTAACGCATCAACAGAGTTTTCTAAATCGTCATATTTTTCTATCTGTGCGAGTAAAATTTCATAGGTTGCGTTGGTATCGGCTTCTGCGCCGTGAGCACCTTCCAAAATTTTGCCACAATAAAACTCGTAGCCAGCCCCTAAAGTTCGTTGTTCTTTTTTATGAAAAATAACCTGAACATCAATTGCCTTTCTATTATTCATATCAAAATCAATGCCAGCCCGCATCAATTCTTCTGCTAAAAGCGGAATGTCAAATCGGTTAGAATTAAATCCAGCCAAATCGCAACCAGCAATCATTTCATTTACTTTTGGAGCCAGTTCTTTAAAGGTTGGTTCTGTAACTACTTTTTCATTAGAAATACCGTGAATTGCAGTTACTTCTGCAGGTATTTCAACTTCTGGGTTTACCAACCACGTTTTGCTTTCTTTGTTCCCGTTAGGAAACACTTTTAAAATAGAAATCTCTACAATTCTATCTGTTCCAATGTTTACGCCTGTTGTTTCTAAATCGAAAAAAACAATCGGTTTTTCTAGTTTTAAATTCATATCAAATTTTGTCTTTTCTGCAAAAGCAGGAATCTTATTATTTAAACTTCTATTTTCATTGATTAGATTTCTGCTTTCGCAGGAATGACCGTTGAAAATTTATTCGTTACTTAATTGTGCTTTAAATTCGCCAACCTTTGCTAATGTTTCCCCATCTAAAGTTGGTTCTTCAAAGTTATATTTTTCTAGTTGGTCTAATAATATTGATGCAAAAATATACCTACATGTATCTTTATCGTCTGCAGGAATTATAAACCAAGGTGCTTTTTCTGTTGCTGTTTTGTTGAGCAAATCTTCATAACAAAACATGTATTTATCCCATAATTTACGCTCCTTTAAATCATCTTCAGAAAATTTCCAATTCTTTTCTGGAATGTTTAATCTGCGTAACAATCTATTTTTTTGTTCTTCTTTGGATAAGTTCAAATAAAATTTTAAAACAAGAGTTCCATTATCAACCAAATGAGATTCGAAATTATTAATTCTTTCCATTCTGTTTTCAAAAAAAGCATCAGTCACATCATCAACACTTTTAATAGACGGAATATTTTCTTCTAAAATATACGAAGGATGAACTCTCGTTACCAACAAATTTTCATAATGACTTCTGTTAAAAATACCAACTTTTCCTTTTGCTGGCAAAACGATATAATGTCTCCACAAAAAATCGTGCTTTAATTCTAATTCTGTTGGCACTTTAAAACTTTGAACCTCTATTCCCCTTGCATTAAAATTTTTAAAAACTTCCCGAATTAAGCTGTCTTTTCCAGAAGTATCCATGCCTTGCAAGCATAATAAAACTGAATACTTACCTTCTGCATACATTGCATTTTGAAGCTTTGCGAGTTTTTTACTTATTTTTTTAAGCTTTTTATCTGCCTTTTTAATTACCTCTTCTGATGCAAAATTTTTAAGTTCTATTTTCTCTTTTACTTTGTAAGAATCTTCTTTCATGATTTTACAACTTTTTATTTTTCTAAAATTTGCTTGATGTTCGGTTGAAAATAATTTGGTCCTTTCAACACTTTCCCATCTTCTCTGTAAATAGGTTTGCCATCTTCACCTAATTTACTCATATTACTACGCTGAATTTCATCGAACACTTCCTCTATTTTATGTTGCATTCCATGTTCTATAATTGTGCCACACAAAATATACAACATATCGCCTAAAGCATCTGCAACTTCGACTAAATCGTCATTATTTGCAGCTTCTAAATATTCTTCATTTTCTTCTTTCATTAAATTATAACGCAATAAATTCCTGTTTTCACCAATAGATGCAGTAGGTTTATGATTCATATTTAATTTAAAAGCGGTGTGAAATTCCGTAACAGCTGCAATTCTTTTCTTCATGAGTATATTCTGTAAATTTAATTCCCTAATTTTGTATAAAAATACGATTTTATGTTTACTACTGGGCGAATAATTTTTGGAGTTTTGTTCTTAATTGCATTTATTTTTCTGATGTTATGGAGTTATAAAAACGATGCAGGAAATCATAAAACTTTTTACAAAGACTCCGCTAAAAAAGTGGCAATTTATGGCACATTATTAATTGTAGTATTTTTGGCGATTCGTTTTTTTACTCGAATATAGCTTACGCTAACTAATATTAGAAACAAGGCCGCTTCGCTTCTAGAATCAAGAAACAAGACTTCATTCTAACTTGCTAGTTTATAATTCGTGTCAACTCAACTTTTCTTTTTCTAGTTTAATCTTTCTCACCTTTTTATAATATTTCCACGTTTTATTGTGAACAATTATATAAATCAAGAAACAACTAATATCTAGCAGAAAATAGAATAAACTGATTCCGCTTGGCGGATTATTACTTGGTAAGAAATCGAAAACTCCAAAACCTATATTTGGCCATTTCCACGCACCAAAGGCAGTACCACCAATTTCTAAAATAGCAACAAGAATATACATCGAAAAGAAAAATAACCTATCTTTTGGTCTTTTCCAAAGTAGTAAAAAAACACAGGCTGTCATTAAAAAACCGAATACATCTTTAAAGAAAATCAAATAAACCAGAGCGAATAAACCAATAACAAATCCGAATAATTGCTCTACAGCTTTATGATGTTTTCTTACAATTGGAGCTTTACTAAACATAAAGATTCTACCATACAAAGCAGCGTGACCTAACGGAACATAAAAAGGCACATTTTCTAATCTGTATGTGTACATTCCCAACGCTCTTGAAAAAAGATATTCTCCGCCAAACCCAACAATAACCGCATAAATCATTAATTCTTTTACTCTTGGTGTAGAACGCAAATACATTTTTATAAACCCCGCAATCATTAAAATATTAATAGGAATTTGCGAATTAGTTACGTATTCTGCGAAACACAATCCATCGAAAAAAAGCACGAAAACAAAAAAAAACAAATCGTCCAATTTCTCTATTAAAAATGGATATAATTTGATTCAAATCAGGTTTAGGAATTCGTAAAATTTTCATTATTTAGAATATTTAAAACAGTTTATTGTATGGTCATTCACCAATCCAACAGCTTGCATAAACGCATACATAATTGTTGATCCTGTAAATTTAAAGCCGCGTTTTTTTAAATCTTTAGAAATTTTATCAGAAATTAAAGTTGTTACTGGCACTTGTTTTCTACTCTGGAATTTATTTACAATTGGTTTTCCACCAACATAACTCCAAATAAATTTAGAAAAAGAACCAAATTCTTGCTGAATATCCATAAATAATTGGGCATTGGTAATTGCACTTTTAATTTTTAATTTATTTCTGATAATTCCTGCATCTTGCAATAACTCTTGGTATTTTTTATCAGAATAATTCGCAATTTTTTGGTAATCAAAATCATCAAAAGCTTTTCTAAAATTCTCTCTTTTATTGAGAATGGTTTTCCAACTTACACCCGCTTGAAAGGTTTCTAAAATTAGAAACTCAAACAATATTTTATCATCATAAACAGGTTTTCCCCATTCATTATCATGATAATTAATATAGATTTCGCTTTCATCTACCCAAAAACATCTCGATTTCATAACTTATTTTAAAAGTCGAAAATTAATGTTAAAAGAAACAGGAATCAATTAAAAACGGAATAATTTTTGCAACTTTACTGATATCAAAAACACTGATTATGAAAATTTTAAACTATTTTATCACTTTATTTATTGCTGTACTTATCCTCTATTCATGTGGCGCAACAGCAAACAAAAAAACATCCGAAGAAAAAGAACAACCTGTTGTAATTGCTAATGATAGTTTGGAATATCAAATTATAATTATCGATCCTGGATTTACTTCTTATTTGTATTCCGTTGCAAAACCAGAAGGTTTTTACTCGCAAAATTATTTAGAATCAAGAAATAGAGCCTGGGTAATTTCTTGGAATAGCAGAGTTATGAGTCCGCAACGCTACAATCCAAGTATTTATGAAAACAACATTGATTACCAGCAAAACACAGATTATGGGTACGAAGTAAATTACAAATTATTTAATTATTTTTTATTCGCGCAACAAAAATATAAAATGAATTTAGGTGGTGGTTTTAGAGGAAATAGAATTAATTAGAGTTTCTCGTAACTCACAAAACTAAAATCATACTTATTTTTTTCATCCGCTTTAAAATCTTCTCTAGAGATTTCTTTCCAAATTTTTAAGTTGATTTCTGGAAAAAAAACATCTGCTTCAAAAGGGTGGTGAACAAGTGTAATATCTAATCTATCCGCTAGGTTTTCTTTCATTGCTTCATTATAAATTTGCGCTCCACCGATTATAAATATTTGATTATCAACTTTTGATACTTCAATTGCTTTTTCTATGGAATTTACAACGATACAGCCTTCTTGTATGTACTTTTTATTTCTAGTTATAATTACTGATGTTCTATTTGGCAATGGTTTTCCAATTGATTCAAAAGTGTTTCTTCCCATTAAAATATGGTGTCCAGAAGTAGTTCTTTTGAACCGTTTTAAATCTTCAGGTAAATGCCAAATTAAATCATTGTCTTTCCCTAACGCATTATTTTCTCCAATTGCAGCAATTATTGTTACCATTTTTATATTGAATTTTATACAAAATTACAGCAAATGTATAATGATTTAACTTTTAAGAAGATTTTTTGAAGAAAATTATAAATTACGAATTTGTTTTTACATCAATAATACTGATAATCAGTTACTAAACTTACTCTTTTATAGTATCATTTTATTAGGAATAATTGAATCATATTATTTAAAAAACTGATTTATCACTTCATTATTAATAAAGCGATAAATCTCTATACCCATAGACTAATATAATGGTTATCTATTCTTGCCTATTAATATTTTATACTATTATTATGGCAATTAAGAAACAATTCTTAAAATCAAAACGTTAATGTAAGGTAACTTTTTCTATTTCTGCAAAAGAAGCAAATAAAGTTGCAGTTATTGGAAACTTTAACGATTGGAACACAGAAACTACTTCTTTAAAAAAAATAAAAGATAGAACGTTTAAAGGAACTGTGGATTTAAAGACAGAAAAATCTTACGAATTTAGATATCTTGTTGATGGAACTTATACAAATGACGAACAAGCAGATGATTATGCTTGGAGTGATTATGCATCTGCAGAAAACGGAGTGTTAAATTTGTAATCGAAAAATTTTATACTTAAAAAGTCCTTTCATCGAGTTTTACTGGCAGAAAGGACTTTTTTTATATTGCTACTTTTCCTTTAATTGCAGGATGTGGATCGTAATTTTCTAACGTAAAGTCTTCAAAAGTAAAATCTTCGATATTTTTCACATCTGGATTCATTTTCATTGTTGGCAACGGTTTTGGATCTCTAGACAATTGCAATTCAAATTGCTCCATGTGGTTATTATAAATATGAGCGTCACCGAAAGTGTGGATAAAATCGCCCGCTTCGTAACCGCAAACTTGTGCCATCATCATGGTAAATAATGCATAAGAAGCAATATTAAAAGGAACGCCCAAAAATACATCTGCACTTCTTTGGTATAATTGACAAGACAATTTACCATCAGCCACATAAAATTGAAAAAAAGTATGACACGGTGGTAAAGCTGCTTTACCGTTTGCTACATTTTCTGAAAACGAAACAGAATTATCTGGCAAAACACTTGGATTCCAAGCAGAAACTAACATTCTTCTACTGTCTGGATTATTTTTTAATGTTTTGATTACTTCTTGCAATTGATCAATATTATCGCTATTCCAGTTTCTCCATTGATGACCATAAACGGGACCTAAATCGCCATTTTCATCTGCCCATTCATTCCAAATTCGCACTCCGTTTTCTTGTAAATATTTCACATTTGTATCTCCTTTTATAAACCATAACAATTCATAAATGATTGATTTTAAGTGTAGTTTTTTGGTAGTAACCATAGGGAAACCTTCGCTTAAATCGAACCTCATTTGATAGCCAAAAACACTTTTTGTTCCCGTGCCTGTTCTGTCGCTTTTTTCGTTTCCGTTTTCTAAAACGTGTTTTACTAGATCTAAATATTGTTTCATAAGCCCATCTTCCGTCTTCCCGAAGGGAAGAAACTTTGTGTATTACTTTTATGTAAAATTAAGGAATGGTAAGAGGTTTTTTGGATTTTGTAGAGTGATTTTATTCATAGGTTATTAACTATTTTTAGGAAAAAGATACAAAACCACTTTGCTTTTAGAAACGCGAGGCAAGACTAGATTCTAACTAAAATCACAATTCAAACCTCTTTCCCCCTTGGGGAAGTGTCTAAAAGACAAAGGGGGTTTTTTACCCAATAATCATTCCTGCAATAGTAGCAGACATTAAAGATGCAATTGTACCACCAATTAATGCTTTAAGTCCAAATTCTGATAGTACTTTTCTTTGTCCTGGCGCAAGAGAGCCAATTCCGCCAATTTGGATTCCAATTGATGCAAAATTTGCAAATCCGCACAACATATAAGTTGCCATAATTATAGATTTCTCGTAGTTTAAATGCATTTCATTAGCCACATTTTTTAATTCGGCAAGTTGAATGTACCCAACAAATTCACTTGCGGCTAATTTAATACCTAGTAATTGCCCCATCATCGTAATATCTTCTGATGCAACACCAATTAACCACATTAACGGCGCAAATACCGAACCTAAAATAAACTCTAAAGACAATTCACTATAACCCGAATTCGATGCTATAAGTTCATTTAAAGACGTAAAATGCCAGCTAAAATATTCAATTCCATCAAAACCGCCAAGTGCTCCAAAAATTCCGTTTATCATTGCAATTACAGCAACAAAAACCAATAACATTGCACCAACATTTACTGCCAAACGCAAACCTTCTGTTGTACCGTTTGCAATTGCGTCCAATACATTCGAACCTATTTTTTCTTGAGAAACGGTAACATCTGTATTTACTTCTTCTGTTTGTGGATACAATATTTTTGAAATCACAATTGCACCTGGCGCTGCCATTACAGAAGCTGCCAATAAGTGTTTTGCAAAAACCAATTCTAACGCTTTATCACCTCCGCCTAAAAAACCAATGTATGCTGCCAATACTGCTCCAGCAACAGTTGCCATTCCGCCAATCATAACCAAAAGCATTTCTGAACGGTTCATTTTTTCCAAATATGCTTTTATCAAAAGTGGCGCTTCCGTTTGTCCCAAAAAGATGTTTCCTGCAACAGATAAACTTTCCATTCCAGAGATTCCTAAAAATTTAGACAACACTTGTGCTAATACTTTCACAACCCACTGAATAACTCCTAAATAAAATAATAAGGATGTTAATGCAGAGAAAAAGATAATTGTTGGTAAAACTTGAAAAGCAAAAATATATCCAAAGGAATTCATATCACCAACTAGACCTGCGAATAAAAACTGACTTCCTGCTTTAGTGTACGATAATATTTCTATAAAAATACTTCCAATAAATTCGAAAATAGTTTGAATAAATTTTATTTTTAAAACTCCAATTGCAATTACTAATTGAAGTGATATACCGATTGCAACTTTTTTCCAGTCGATTGCTCTTCTGTTTTTACTAAATAAAAAAGCAATTACAATTAAAGCAACCATTCCTAAAGCTCCACGCCAAAAACTAGTAAACGTAAATCCTTTACTTACTATTATTTCAGAAGAGATTTTGGCTGTATTCTCAGCAGTAATTAATAAAGTTTCAGTTGGTTTTGAGGTCAAAAAATAATGAACATTCCCTTCTGATAACTGCAAAGAGTCTTTAGAAATATGAACGACATTAAAATAACGAACAGAATCTTTGGGTTGATTCTGATTAAAAATTAACAGATTATTTTGGTAAATATAATTACCACTTGCTTGTAAACTATCTTTTGAAACTAAAGAATAGTTAAATTTCCCATCAGATAATTCTAAAACGTCACTTTTATCAACTTGTAAAAAATCTTTCCCGTTTGCTGTTTTAATGGAATTAAAATTCCAAATTTGCGCTATATTTTGTGAAAAACCAGTGACAGTTATAAAACAAAAAAGAATAAATACAAGTTTTTTCATAGTTGATTTGTGAAAATGAGTTAAGACCTTTTATCTATTTCGTCTCTTACTTTTGCAGCTAATTCGTAATTTTCATTTGACACAGCAGCATCTAATTGTTTATTTAAATCACTTAAAGAAAGTGTAGAAAAATCTGTTTCTTTTTTAGAAAATGCGTTTTCTATTTGGTCTTCAATTTCTTTAGTTACTACATCTTTTTCTTTCATCGCCAACTCATCATCTGCTTTTAAGAAAATACCTGCTTTCTCTAAAATATTTTCATACGTATATATTGGCGCTTGAAAACGAACTGCAATTGCAATAGCATCCGAAGTTCTTGTATCAATAACCTCTTCTTTGCCATCTTTTTCACAAATTAAGCTTGAAAAGAAAACGCCATCCACCAATTTATGAATAATAACTTGTGTTATTTTTATTTTAAATCGATCAGAAAATGTCTTAAATAAATCGTGTGTAAGTGGTCTTGGCGGTCTAATTTCTTTTTCTAAAGCGATGGCAATAGACTGTGCTTCAAACGCTCCAATAATAATTGGCAGCGTCCTTGTACCTTCCATTTCACTCAAAACCAATGCATAAGCACCACTTTGAGTTTGACTGTAAGAAATTCCTTTAATGGTTAATTTTATTAAACTCATAAATCTTTCAACATAAAAAAAAGAGCAATCTAATCTTTGGCAAATTACAAAAATTAGATTGCCCTTTTACGGGGCACAATTTAATAAAAATTATGAGTTTTGTGCTTTAAATTCTTTTAGTTTCTCAATTAATTTTGGAACTACCTCAAAAGCATCACCAACAATACCATAATCTGCCGCTTTAAAAAACGGTGCTTCTGGATCTGAATTAATAACTACTTTTACTTTAGATGCATTAATACCTGCTAAATGCTGAATTGCACCAGAAATACCGATTGCAATATATAAGTTAGACGCAACAGGTTTCCCTGTTTGTCCAACATGTTCTCCATGAGGTCTCCAACCTAAATCTGATACTGGCTTGGAACAAGCTGTTGCTGCATTTAAAACATCTGCTAACTCTTCAATCATCCCCCAGTTTTCTGGTCCTTTTAAACCTCTACCCGCAGAAACTACAATTTCTGCATCTGCAATTGTTACTTTGCCTGATGCTTTTTCTATATTTTCTGATTTCACTCCAGATTCCGCAATAGAAACATCAAACGTTTCTGTTGTTCCAGAAACAGGGTTTTCATGAACTCCATGCGAATTCTTTGCTACTCCAATTATTTTTTTATCTGAAGAAATTACTGTGTTACCAAATGCTTTATTAGAAAATGTTTTTCTTTTTACTGTAAATGGATTTGTAGAACTAGGCACTTCTACTACATTAGAAACATAACCTGCGTCTAAAGAAACTGCTAAAATTGGTGCTAAATACAGCACATCAATGCTAGAATCTAAAATGATTACTTTAGAACCTTCTTTTTCTGCAACTTGTTGTAAAACTGATGCGTACTTTTTAGCATTAAACACTTTTAAATCATCATTAGAAACAGAAATTACTTTTTCTGCGCCATAGGTATATAGTTCTGATGCGTCGCTTGTATTTATTGTAACCACAGCAACTTTTGTGCTTAATTGTTCTGCTACTTTTTTTCCATAAGAAACAACTTCTAAAGCTGTTTTTTTGAATTTTCCTTCCGAAGAATTTGCAAAAACTAAAACTGACATATATTTTTGTTTATTCGTTTAACTGTTTATTTGTTGAAGCGTTTAATTGTTTAAAATGTGCAATTATGTAATTGTTGGTGCGTGATTTTACAGTTACACAATTTAACAATTAAACGTTTACACATTTATATAACTTTCGCTTCATTATGCAACAAGTTAATTAATTCGTCAATATTATCTTTATCAATTAATTTAACTTGTCCTTTTGGAGCTGGTTTTTCATAAGACTCTACAGAAGTTGCGTTATCTGTAACAGTGGATGCCACAATATTTAATGGCTTTTTTCTTGCCATCATTATTCCTCTCATGTTTGGAATTCTCAAATCTTTCTCTTCAACAATTCCTTTTTGTCCAGCAACAACAAGTGGTAAACTAGATATTAATGTTTCGTTTCCGCCTTCAATTTCTCTAGTTAGTGAAACTTTTTCGCCATCGATTTCAATTCCTACACATCCGTTCACAAAATTAAAATCGACCAAACTAGCCAGCATTCCAGGAACCATTGCGCCATTATAATCGATAGATTCTCTTCCAGCCAAAACCAAATCAAAACCACCACTTTTAACAACTGCTGCTAATTCTTTGGCAACTGTTAATGCGTCAACTGGATCTGTATCAACACGAATTGCTTCATCTGCGCCAATTGCTAATGCTTTTCTTAACGTTGGTTCTGTTGATGAATTCCCAACATTTACTACTGTTACAGAAGCACCTTGCTTTTCTTTAAACCACATTGCACGTGTTAAACTAAACTCGTCGTAAGGATTAATTACAAATTGCACTCCGTTTGCATCAAATTTTGTATTGTTTTCTGTAAAATTAATTTTTGAAGTTGTGTCTGGCACATGACTAATACATACCAATATTTTCATAAGATTTGTTTTTTTGATTTCTGCAACGAAGTTACGGAAATTTTTCAAAAATACTATGCGTGCATAACATATTTTTAGATAATTTAACAATTCGAAACCCTTATCGATAAAATTTCATGATTATTATAGTAGTTTATAAAATTCTATTTCAAAAAATGGGGATAATTTTCTTACTTTTGTTCGTCGAAATTAATAGCAACAGAAATATAGATGAAAACAGTTCAATTTAGAGAAGCAATTTGCGAAGCAATGAGCGAAGAAATGCGCAGAGATGAAAGCGTTTACTTAATGGGTGAAGAAGTTGCAGAGTACAATGGAGCTTACAAAGCAAGTAAAGGAATGTTAGACGAATTTGGTGCAAAAAGAGTGATTGATACTCCGATTTCCGAATTAGGTTTTGCAGGAATTGCTGTAGGTTCTGCTATGAATGGTAATAGACCAATTGTAGAATATATGACGTTCAATTTCAGTTTGGTTGGTATTGATCAAATTATAAACAACGCTGCAAAAATTAGACAAATGTCTGGTGGTCAATTTAATTGTCCAATTGTTTTTCGTGGCCCAACAGCATCCGCAGGTCAATTAGGAGCAACACATTCACAAGCTTTTGAAAGCTGGTTTGCAAACACACCAGGTTTAAAAGTAATTGTACCATCAAATCCTTATGATGCAAAAGGACTATTAAAATCTGCAATACGTGATGATGATCCAGTTATTTTTATGGAATCTGAACAGATGTATGGTGATAAAATGGACATTCCAGAAGGCGAATATTTAATCCCAATTGGAGTGGCAGATATCAAAAGAGCAGGTACAGATGTTACTATTGTTTCTTTTGGAAAAATTATCAAAGAAGCATACAAAGCAGCAGACGAATTAGAAAAAGAAGGAATTTCTTGTGAAATTATTGATTTAAGAACGGTTAGACCTTTAGATATTAATGCAATTTTAGAATCTGTAAAGAAAACAAACAGATTGGTAATTTTAGAAGAAGCGTGGCCGTTTGGAAACGTTGCAACAGAAATTACATATAGAGTTCAAGATGAAGCATTTGATTATTTAGACGCACCAATTAAAAGATTAAATACTGCAGATACGCCAGCACCTTATTCGCCAGTTTTATTAAAAGAATGGATTCCAAATTCAGACGATGTTATAAAAGCAGTCAAAGAAGTAATGTACCTTTAATTAGGTGTTAAAAAAAATCCTTTTTTTACTAAAGTAACAAAAGGATTTTATTTTTATATGAAAAAGATTTTTATTACCCTTTTTTTATTGTGTTCTTTAATTGCTAACGCCCAGTTAACAATTAAAGGGAAAGTTGTAGATATAAATAAAAACCCTATTCCTTTTGTAAACGTTGTTGCATTAAATACTACTGATGGAACGGTTACAGACATAGATGGCGAATTTTCTTTCTCCATAAAAAATAACAAAGCACAATTAGAAATTTCTTTTTTAGGGTATGTTACACAAGGTTTCACCGCTAATAAAAAAACAAATTATTTGACGATTGTTTTAATAGAAGACGCAAATGAACTCCAAGAAATTGTAATTGTAACCAAACCACAAAAAAGACTTTCTAAAAAGGAAAACCCTGCGTACAGAATTTTGAAAGAAATTTGGAAACGCAAAAAACAAAACGGATTAGATTTAGTTAACTCTTATCAATATAAAAAATTATTAACTACAGAAGTAAGTTTAAATAATTTAGACACCGTTTTTTTAAAAAATCTTTTTAAGAAAGAATACGAAACCATCATAGAAAAACTACCGTACAACCATAATGGAATTAATTTTACCATCCCACTTTTTATTAGTGAAATGGTAAGTAATGTTTACGGAAATAACAAAATTAACCAAGAAAGAATAGATATTGAAGCAGAAAAAAGTAAGGGAATAGAAAGTCAAGGTTATGTTTTTGAACGTGTTTCTAACACCTTTAACTTTATAGATATTTATAAAGATAATTTTGAATTGTTTAAAAAATCATTTGTTAGCCCAATTTCATCCACAGGTTTTGATACGTATGATTATGTTTTACAAGACAGTTTAGTAGAAAATAATAAAAAATCATATCATATTTATTTTTTTCCAAGGAGAGCAGATTTAGCTTTTGAAGGAGATTTTTGGGTAGCAGACAAAAGCTTTGCGATTTCAAAAATTCAAATGCAAACAAATAAAGACATCAACCTTAATTTTGTTCGAAAAATTTCAATTCAAAAAGAATTTATCATAAAAGACGATAGTATTTATCTACCAAAAAAAGACATTTACAGCTCTGATTTTGCATTTGAAGATGAAGAAGATGAAATAACTGGCTTAACAGTAAAAAAGACAACAAATTTTACAGATTATGTTTTTGATAAACCACTTGCAGAAAAATTTTACTCGGATGAAGTAATTCGGTTTAAACCAAACCAATTCGAAAAACAAGAAAATTACTGGGATTCTATTAATAAAAATAGTTCAAAAGAAGCAACCTATACTTTAATTGAAGACGTAAAAAACGACAAACAAATCAAAAAAATATCGAGTTTAATAAACACATTTTCCACAGGTTATTTGACAGTTACTCCAGGTTTTCAAATAGGGCAATATTGGAATGCAGTTACGTCTAACAATGTAGAAGGCACAAAATTTAAATTAGGTTTTAGAACCTTTGAAACTGAAGATGATCGTTTTAGATTAAAAGGTTTTTTAGGCTATGGTACCAGAGACGAAAAGTTTAAATACCAATTGGAAGGAAAATATTTATTAAACTACAAACCAAGAATTGGTATTGGCGCAACGTATCAAAAAGACGTCGAGCAATTAGGTGCAAAATTATTAAACTCGAACGGTTTAAATGCAGATCAATTTGATCCAAATGCCCTATTTTCTCGCGGAGATAACTTCTTTTTATCTGCTGTGAGTAGAAGTGTTGTTCAGTTTGATTTTGAAGTAAAGAAAAATTTACATGTAGGTACTTCATTTGCACATAATCAAATAGAAAGTGCCGCAAATAGAGAAGAATTCACCGTCGATTATCTAGATTCTAATGGCAATTTACAATCTAAATTGACAGATGTAAGTCAAGATTTTTATGTAGCATATACACCCGGTAGAAATGAATATGGTTTTGGAATTGAGCAACGAATTGGCATCAATTTATATCCAGCATTAGTTATTAATTATAGAAAAGGATACAAAGGTTTATTGAATGGAGATTTTAATTATGATAAGATTTCATTTAATTACAATCATCCACTTTTATTAGGTAAACTGGGCTTACTTGTTTCTACTTTTGATGGTGGAAAAACGTTTGGAGTTGTTCCATTATCCTTGCTAAACCCTATTCCTGCAAATCAAACATTTTGGATTACACCAGGAACATTTTCATTAATAAATTATTATGATTTTATTACAGATGCTTATATTTCTGGGCATTTTGAACATCATTTTAATGGTTTTATAATGAATAGAATTCCGCTGATAAAAAAACTAAAATTAAGAGCTGTTGCCACTTTCAAAACAGTTTACGGTACAATTTCTGATGAGAATATCGCCATAAATAAATCAAATATTAATTACGCTGCTCCAGATGATAATATGTATTATGAATATGGTTTTGGAATCGAAAATATAGGTTATAAAGATATTCGTCCTTTACGAGTGGATTTTGTTTGGCGAGGAGATCATCAAAGTATCAACGGTTTGCCTTCACCAAAATTTGCTGTTCGATTTGGTATTGAAGTTCGCTTTTAAGAAATTATCTAGAATTAGTGTCGATTAATTTGCAAAAAAAACTGTATAATTTTCATTTTGGAAAATTTTAATATTAAATAAAAGATCCCGCTTGATACTGAAATAAATTCACCATAAAAAGCGGAATTAGTACAACTAGTAATTTTGAATTCAAAGCTTCGCTTTTTTTCAAAATTGAGTTTCGCTAAGAAAACCATTTCGTAAATTTTTAATCAAAATCGTTTTCGAAAACTGCTATTTAATCCGTATTTTTGCTCCTTTAAAATAATGTAGAGTAAAAATTATGGAAAAAGAAAAAAATACGTTTGACGTTTTAATAGAAATCCCAAAAGGAAGTAGAAATAAATACGAATATGATTTTGAATTGAACAAAATTAGATTCGACAGAATGTTATTTTCATCAATGATGTATCCTGCGGATTATGGTTTTGTGCCAGAAACATTAGCGTTAGATGGCGATCCTTTAGACGTTTTAGTATTAGGTCATGAACCAACATTCCCAATGTGTGTGATGGAAGTTAGACCAATTGGCGTATTTCACATGACAGATGAAAAAGGACCAGATGAGAAAATAATTTGTGTACCAATTTCAGATCCAATTTGGAATGGTTTATTCGATTTATCTGATTTAAACGAACACAGATTAAAAGAAATAGAACACTTTTTTCGAGTTTACAAAGATTTAGAAAAGAAAAAAGTAGATGTTGGGGGTTGGGGAAATGCTGAAGAGGCAATAGAGATTTACAAGCTTTCTGTTAAGAGATATGAAGAAAGTGACCATAAAAAGAATGGAAATTTTAAGATTTAATAAAATTTAAGTACAACTATTATCAACCTTCTAAAATTAAACCTTTTAGGAGGTTTTATATTTAACACAATTTTAGTACTTTTACCCCCGTTTAAAAATAATCGAAGAATATGGAATCAATGATGATTTGGATGCCAATAGCATTGGCAATTTTAGGTTTAATCTACATGTGGATTAAACAAACTTGGGTAATGAAGCAAGATGCTGGAGATGGAAAGATGAAAGAAATTTCTGATCACATTTATGAAGGTGCGTTAGCTTTTTTAAGTGCAGAATACAAGTTACTTACGGTTTTTGTAATTATAGTAAGTGTATTATTAGCAATCGTTTCTTTTGTTGTACCAACAACACATTGGTTAATTGTAGTCGCTTTTATATTCGGAGCTGTTTTTTCTGCTTTCGCAGGAAACATAGGAATGAAAATAGCAACAAAAACAAATGTTAGAACTACACAAGCAGCTAAAACAAGTTTACCAAACGCATTAAAAATATCTTTTGGTGGTGGTACTGTTATGGGATTAGGTGTTGCAGGTTTAGCCGTTTTAGGCTTAACAGCATTTTTTATCTTTTTCTTTTGGTATTTTATGGGGAGCGAATGGACAAATACAATGGATATGTTAATTGTTCTTGAAACATTAGCTGGTTTTTCTTTAGGTGCAGAATCTATTGCACTTTTTGCAAGAGTTGGTGGTGGTATTTATACAAAAGCAGCAGATGTAGGTGCAGATTTAGTTGGTAAAGTAGAAGCTGGTATTCCAGAAGATGATCCAAGAAACCCTGCTACAATCGCAGATAATGTTGGAGATAATGTTGGTGATGTTGCTGGAATGGGCGCCGATTTGTTTGGTTCTTACGTTGCAACCGTTTTGGCTGCGATGGTTTTAGGAAATTATGTGATTAAAGACATGGGCGGCAGTATTACTGACGCTTTTGGAGGAATTGGACCAATTTTATTACCAATGTCAATTGCTGGAGTAGGAATTATTATTTCTATTATTGGTACACTTTTAGTGAAAATTAGTTCTAATGATGCCAAAGAATCGCAAGTTATGAGTGCTTTGAATAAAGGGAATTGGTTGTCAATTTTATTAGTTGCTGCAGCTTGTTACGGTTTGGTAAAATGGATGCTACCTCCAGTTATGCAAATGAACTTTTTTGGAGAAGGAATAATTGAAATCTCTTCTATGCGTGTATTTTATGCTACGCTTGTAGGTTTAGTTGTTGGCGCAGTAATCTCATCAGTTACAGAATATTATACAGGCTTAGGAAAAGGACCGACGTTAAAAATTGTTCAACAATCATCAACTGGTGCTGGTACAAATATTATTGCAGGTTTGGCAACAGGAATGATTTCTACTTTCCCATCAGTTTTATTATTTGCTGCTGCAATTTGGTCATCTTATGCATTTGCAGGGTTTTACGGAGTTGCGTTAGCGGCTTCTGCGATGATGGCAACAACTGCTATGCAATTAGCCATTGATGCTTTTGGACCAATTGCAGATAATGCAGGCGGAATTGCAGAAATGAGTGAGCAAGAACCAATTGTTAGAGAACGTACAGATATTTTAGATGCAGTTGGGAATACAACTGCTGCAACTGGAAAAGGATTTGCAATTGCTTCGGCAGCATTAACTTCTTTGGCTTTATTTGCAGCTTATGTTACTTTTACTGGAATAGACGGAATTAATATTTTTAAAGCACCCGTTTTAGCAATGTTATTTGTTGGTGGAATGGTACCTGTTGTTTTTTCCGCTTTAGCGATGAACGCTGTCGGAAAAGCTGCTATGGAAATGGTACAAGAAGTACGTCGTCAGTTTAGAGAAATTCCAGGAATTATGGAAGGAACTGGAAAACCAGAATACGATAAATGCGTTGCAATTTCTACAAAAGCATCGTTAAAAGAAATGATGTTACCTGGTTTATTAACAATCGGATTTCCATTAGTAATTGCATTCTTACCAATGCTTTTTGGAATGAATAATTTAGCAATCGCAGAAATGTTAGGTGGTTATATGGCTGGTGTTACTGTTTCTGGTGTACTTTGGGCAATTTTCCAAAACAACGCTGGTGGTGCTTGGGATAATGCAAAAAAATCTTTTGAAGCTGGTGTAGAAATCGATGGAAAAATGACATACAAAGGTTCTGAAGCGCACAAAGCTGCAGTAACTGGAGATACCGTTGGTGATCCATTTAAAGACACTTCTGGTCCTTCAATGAATATTTTAATTAAATTAACGTGTTTAATTGGTTTGGTTATTGCTCCTATTTTAGGTGGTCATTCAGTTAATACAATGACAAAAAATGGAGAATTAATTGAAGTTGTTGAAGGAAGTTTCACAACAAACGAAGTTGAAAATATTGAAGCAAATGGTGAAGTTAAAAACAAAACAACGCCTACTTCTAAAAAATCAAATGAAATAAAAAGAGCGATTACTATTCAGTCGAATCCAAATGATGAAAGCCAAGCTACTGCTACGGTAAAGATCACTAGATTAGTTGACGGTAAAGAAGTTACTGAAACAAAAATCATCAAAGGAACACTTGATGAAGTTGAAAGAAAAGCAGAAACCATCGAGTAATTAACTCGAATTTTATAGCCCAAAAAAAAGTGAAGTTTAAAAACTTCGCTTTTTTTGTGTTGTGATTTTTATTATTTTTTAATGCCGCCTCTAATAAGAGATAAAATAAATAATACAATAAAAATAAAGAAGAAGATTTTAGCGATACTTGCAGAAGCTCCTGCAATTCCACCAAAGCCTAAAACTCCTGCTATAATAGCAACGATTATAAATGTAATTGTCCAGCGTAACATAATAATGGGTTTTTAGTTAATATTTAGTTTGATTAGTCAAATCTACGTCAGATCTATAATTCATAATAACGTAATTAGAACGCATGTTACATCATATAAAAAAAGGATACAAAATATCTCATTATTTTAAAAAACAAAGCTGTCAAGTCTTATTTTAAGTCCTCAAGCGTTTTAATATTATGCAAACCGTTTTGAATTTTATTTTTTTGTGATGTTAAAACAGATTTAGTGCTCATCGGTAAACTTGTTTCGTTAATTACATCATCATATTCATCAATCGCTGCTTTTTCTCCTCTAATTGCTTCCTCTAGCATAGATTCTTCATCGTCTGAAGAAAACATTGCCTTAATATCCATCCAGGCTCTGTGAACATCTCCTGCTAAACTTCCGCCTTTATCAATTTCTTGATTAAAAGATTTTAATTCTGTTTTTAATTCGTGTCCAAAATCATAACGTTCTTTTGCTTTTAATGTGAAATAAGATTTTAATGCTTTATTTTCTATATTATCTGATGCGTTTTTAAAACCTTTTTCGGCGTCATATGTTTTTTCTAATAAACCGTTTAATTTATTTCCGACTTCTTTTGTGTAAGTACTCATAGTATAAATTTTTAAATGAACGATAATTTTCTTTTAAGATGTTAATCGTATTACATCCAACAATTTTAAAATTCTTCTTTTTTACAAAAATACGCCTCAATTCTAATCTTAATTACTTCAAAAGGTTAGAAAGTTAACTCATTCAAAATGAAGAATTATAAAAAACGAAACTAGTCAAAAACAGGATGAAATCTTTTTAGTAATTTTTAAAAAAATTCTTCTGATTCTAATAACTCGTCTGTATTTGCCTTCTTATCTATCGTTTTAAAATATTGTTTTATGCTATTTTTTACACACGAATTTATTATTTCTAGGTAAATATAATATTTCCGAGAAACGGTTCTCGTATTTCCCGAAATTCTGCAGCATTTGCTGCAGCGGTTAATGGATTTTTATTTTTTGAAATTTTCATCAGCCTCTAATCCTATTTATTTTAAGGTTTCGAAACAAATCAATAAAACTGCACGAGTTCTAAATCTTTCGCCGTAAAAAACGCACCACTAATTTCATGTAAATAATAATTTATTATAGAATTATCTGCACTTTGCTTATTGCACTTTGAATCATAAAATTGAAACAATTCCCAACCATGAATTTCTTCACATTTATAAATTTTTATAGGTAATTTTTGAAGGTAAAATTGAAATTAAGAAGTTATTTGCAAATCTTTTTCAGGTTTATTTATATTGTTGTCCGACAAAAGACTCAAGACCGTTTCACTTTTAGAATCAACCTGCCTGCCGGCAGGCAGGGAAACAAGACTTGATTCTAGCTATTTGAAAAATAGAGATATTTTAAAATAGAAATTACATTTATTTGTCTTTTTTAAGTTAACTCCAAATTCAAGCTAACATTTAAAAACAGCGTTAAGCTGTACTATTTATTGATGTTACCGAAATTGACTTGTGCTGAACTAGATTCAGTAAATAGTTTTAATCGGACAACAATGATTTATTTATATAATTGATAATTACGTTACTTCCATTTTTATCTTCGATAATCTATTTTACTTTTAGACTCCATTGAAATTGAAATCGAGAAACTACAATTCCATTTTCGTCAATTCCTTCGGATGTTAAAATAATTTGTTCACCCTCTCCACTTTCATTTGATTTATTAATTGCATCCTGAATTTCAGTTCCTCCAATGCAAGAAAATAAAATTTTACCGGTTGCTTTTTTAAAGAAATCTCCCTCTTGATGTGTCACTAACATTGATACTTTTTTGCCAAACTTTTCAATCTCTTGCATTACTAAAATCCCGGTAGCTAATTCTGCCGCCATTCCTTGAGCAGCCCAAAACATACTTTTAAACGGATTCTGATTCGCCCATTTGTGTTTTATTTTTACAATCGCTTTTTCATCAGTTAAAGAAACAACTCTTACTCCTCCAAAATACGCCAAAGGCAGTTTAAAAAGCAAAAAACTATTAATTTTAGTAGGTGTAATCTTCATTTTATTTTATTTTAAATTCTCACTAGAAGAAATAGCAAGATACATATATTTTTTAATTTCATCAGTATGAATAAGCTATCCGGACAAATAATGCAATAGATTTAGTTTATCTTAAGTGTTAAATATATGTTAATTATAGTACTATGTATTGCATAATACCTTTTTAAGGATATATATTTGCATAAGAAAGTATTATATTCAATTTACAATGAAACACAACAACCCAAATACCAATGCATTTTTAATTCATATTTCTGCCTTTTCAGGGTTTATTTTTCCGTTTGGCGGAATCGTAACTCCGCTTATTGCATGGCAAACATTAAAAGATAGAAGTCAGTTTTTAGATGAACAAGGCAAAGAAGCCATCAATTTTAATATCAGTTACACATTATATATGTGGATTGTGGGAATTTCTATAATTCCGTTTGCTTTTAATTCATTACAAATTTGGAATCATAATTTTAATGGGTTTGATTTTAATTTTCATTTCGGGAGTTTTACAAGTGCTTTTGGCTTAGCTTCATTTGTAGGTTTTATTGCAATAACAAGAATTATTTTAATAATTATTGCTGCATTAAAAGCAAAAGAAGGCGAAAATTATAAGTATCCATTAACGATAAAATTTATTAAATAATCCTCCCTTTAATCCCTCCAAAGAAGTGAAATTAAAAAATTAAAGTTCTTAAAAAATAATAAATGAAAATAGAAAACACAAAAGCCCAAATGAGAAAAGGGGTTTTAGAGTACTGCATTTTATCCATTTTACAACATGGTGATAAGTACACTTCTGAAATACTTCTCGGGTTAAAAAAAGCAGAAATGATTGTGGTAGAAGGCACAATTTATCCGCTACTAACACGTCTAAAAAACGCAGGATTATTATCCTACAGATGGGAAGAATCTACATCTGGACCACCAAGAAAATATTATGTTTTAACAGAAAACGGAATACTATTTCTCAAAGAATTAGACAAAACCTGGCAAAATTTAATTAGTTCAGTTAACCAAGTAACAAGCAATAAATCAACAGACAATGAATAAAACAATCAATATAAATTTAGGCGGATTCTTTTTCCACATAGATGAGAGTGCTTACCATAAATTAAACCGCTATTTAGAAGCAATTTCGCGTTCTTTGAGCGATGATCCACAAGGAAAAAATGAGATTATTTCTGATATTGAAGCGCGAATTAGTGAGCTTTTATCAGAAAAAATAATAGACGCAAGACAAGTTGTTAATGAAAATGATATTGATGATATCATTAATATTATGGGTCAGCCAGAAGATTATGCAGAAGCAGAAGAAGGGTACACCGAACCAAATTACTCAAATCAAAGAAAGTCATCAACTGGAAAAAAACTATATAGAGATGGTGATGATAAATTTTTAGGTGGTGTTGCATCTGGAATTGCACATTATTTTGAAGTAGACCCTATTTGGATACGTTTGGGAATGGTTGCCTTGTTTTTTGGAGCAGGTTTTGGGTTTTTAGTGTACATAATTCTTTGGATTTTATTGCCTGAAGCAAAGACAACCGCAGAAAAATTACAGATGGAAGGCGAACCAGTAAATATTGATAATATTGAAAAAAAAATTCGTGAGGAGTTTACCAATGTTTCAGAAAATATCAGAACTACTGCAAATAAAGCATCAGAAAAATTAAAAGATGGTGCGAACGAATTTTCAGAAAAAGTGAATCAAGCATTTCAAAGAAAACCGAAAAGAAACAATGGTTTTGAGGATTTTCTCAACGCTCTAGGTAATATTTTTGTCGCTATTTTTAAAGTGATTGGTAAATTTATCGGAGTAATTTTAATCTTAACTGCTTCTGTTGGATTAATAAGTCTACTTATTGGCGTGTTTTCTATTGGAAGTTTAGAGATATTAAACTTTGACGAACCGTTCTTTACTGAAATTCCGTTTTTCTTCTTTGAATCTACAATTCCGTATTGGGTTTTAGCAACATTTACCTTTATTTTAATTGGAGTTCCTATTTTATTATTGTTGATTTTAGGTTTACGAATTTTATCTAGCAATGTAAAGCAACTCAAAAAAACAGTGTCATTAACTTTATTAGGAATTTGGTTGGTTGCTTTATTCGGAATGATTTTTACGGGAATAGAATTTGGAACATCGCACGCTTATAATGGTTCATCAATTGAAAAAAACAACATAAACTTAATTGCAAATGACACCCTTTCTGTTAGTGTAATTAATGATGATGCAATTCTGTATAAGAGAGATTTAAGAAGATCTAGCAGAACAGAAAAAATTTACATAAATGATGTGCATAAATTGTATTCTAATGAAATTCGAATAGACGTAAAATCTTCTGAAACTGGCGAAGCTTATATTAAAATTAGAAAATTTTCTGATGGAGAAAACAGGCAAAAAGCAACTAAAAACGCATCACAAATTGATTATAAATATACAATAGAGAATGGAAAATTAATTTTAAATGGTTTTTATATTAGTGAAGTAAATCACTTATTCAAAGATGAAGGCGTTTATGTAACGCTTTATCTTCCAGAAAACATAGTGTTGCGTTTTGAAAAATCGGCAGAAACATTTTTGTATCGTGTTGATAATAAACAGGACATTAGAGATAGCGATATGGTAAATCATTATTTTTTAATGAATAAAGATGGATTGAATTGTACAGATTGTCTAGATGAAATTGAGGCTGAAGTTGATAAAAAAATTGAATAAAACACAATTCAGCTTTAAAATCTCACAGTTCAGTTTCTAAAAATTGAAGAACACGAATCAAAATAAGATCTTTACTCAATAACCAAAACAAACAATTATGAAATCAATACTAACCAAAGGAATTTTTTTACTATTTACAATTACACTTTTAACTTCTTGTAATTTCAGAATGTTTAACGGCGTAAAAGGCGATAGAAATGTAGTTACCAAAAACAGAAAATTAAATGACGATTTTACCGCAATAAAAGTAAGCACAGGTTTAGATGTTTATATCACACAAGGCGAAAAAAACGAAGTTGTTGTAGAAGCTGATGAAAATTTGCATGACATTATAATGACGGAAATGGAAAATGGTGTTTTAAGAATTTACAGCGAAAAAGGAATTTGGGGAGAAAAAGCATCGAAAGTTCATGTTACCATTAAAAATTTACAAGAATTAGACGCAACAAGTGGCAGCCAAGTAAATTCTACCAATGAAATTATAGCAACAAATTTCACAATAAGTGTTACTAGTGGCGCAGAAGTAGACATTAAAATAAATGCAACAAATGTTGAAACTAGCGCAACAAGTGGCTCTGAATTGCAACTATTTGGTAAAACAATTAATCATACCTCAAGTGCAACTAGCGGAGCATCTATTGATGCATATAATTTAGAAAGTGAAAACGCTTTTGTTTCTGTATCGAGTGGCGCTGATATTGATATTTTCGCCTCTGTAAAAATTGAAGCAACGGCAACAAGTGGTGGTGATATTGATTTTAAAGGAAACCCAAAACAAACAAAAAACAGTTCTTCTTCTGGCGGAAGTATTTCTAAAAAGTAATCAGTTTGCATTAACAATATATTAGAAAGCTAACTTCTAATACAATAACTAATACTTGGTTTTATTAGTTTACTTGGTAAGTTCTCGTTTGTAAAAACGGGACTTACTTTTTTGGTTTAGGATGTAATTTTATTTTTCGCAATTCGATTTTATTTATTCTAATAATTAAAATCCGTTTTAAAATTATAGCTGAATAAAATTTAAGAATCACTAAATGTTTACATTAAACGAAACTTTTACTATATTTGTTTTCAAATTAACTTTATCTAAAAATGATTAAAAGATTTGAAACAAAGTTACTTGAAGAAGCATTCCAATTTATTGCAAAACAAGATGATAAAACTCGAAAGAAGATATTTCAAAACATAAGAAGAGCAGAACAACAATCTGATTCTAAATTCTTTAAAAAATTGACTAATGAGATTTGGGAATTTAGAACGCTTTATGCTGGAATTCAATATCGACTTTTAGCATTTTGGGACAAAGAAGATAAAACAAAAACACTTGTTTTTGCAACGCACGGAATTATTAAGAAAACAAGCAAGATGGATAAAAAAGAAATTGATAAAGCAGATAAAATTAGAAAAACATATTTTAAAAACATAAAGAAATGAAAAGTTACAGTTTAGACCAAGCAGAAGACCTTTTAATTGGCAAAAAAGGAACTGAAAAAAGAGATGAATATGAGTTTGAGTTAAAACTTGAATTGATTGGCGATATGATAAAAACCGCTCGAAAAAAACGAAAGCTAACTCAAGAACAATTAGGAGAGTTGGTTGGAGTTAAAAAATCTCAAATTTCAAGACTTGAAAACAGCACTGGAAACGTAACTTTTGAAACTGTTATGCGTATTATTAATGCTTTGGGAGCTAAACTACATATGAATTTACAGATGTAAAAAAAGCAAAAAATAAAATGGAAAAATCACCAAATATTCATCCTAGAGAAATCTTAAATTTTGAATTTCTTACTCCTCTTGAAATTACAGCATACAGACTTTCTAAAGATTTAAAAATACCACAAACTCGCATCTCTGAAATTGTAAAAGGAAATCGACGTATTACGGCTGATACGGCTTTACGTTTAAGTAGGTATTTTGGAAATTCTGCAAAGTTCTGGCTTGGAATTCAAGACGATTATGATATTGAAAAAGAAAATAAAAAGGAAGAATTAGAGGAAATTAAACAATTCACTGATACGAATGTTGTTTAATTCAATTTTGCTAATTATCTTTTAGTCTAAAAAATTCATTTTAGAAATATATCAAAACATAAAAAAACGCGCCAATTGGCGCGTTTCAAATATCTAAAAATTACAGTTTACATTTTCTGCAACCAATTCTTAACAGAAACTTCTTTCGCAATAATTTCTCTTAAATCAGCAATTTTCACTCGTTCTTGCTCCATAGAATCTCTATGGCGAATAGTAACCGAATTATCTTCTAAAGTATCATGGTCTACAGTAATACAAAACGGAGTTCCGTTTGCATCTTGTCTTCTGTAACGTCTTCCAACAGCATCTTTTTCATCATAATCAACGTTGAAATCCCATTTTAAATCGTCCATAATTTTACGAGCCACTTCTGGCAAACCATCTTTTTTTACCAACGGTAAAATCGCTGCTTTTACTGGCGCTAAAACAGAAGGCAATCTTAAAACTGTTCGTGTAGAACCATTTTCTAATTCTTCTTCTACTAAAGAGTTAGAGAAAACTGCCAAAAACATACGATCCAAACCAATAGAAGTTTCTACTACATAAGGAGTATAACTTTTGTTTTCTTCATGGTCGAAATATTGTAATTTCTTTCCAGAAAATTCTTCGTGTGCTTTTAAATCGAAATCTGTTCTTGAGTGAATTCCTTCTAATTCTTTGAATCCGAAAGGAAATTTAAACTCAATATCTGTAGCGGCATCAGCATAGTGTGCCAATTTTTCATGGTCGTGAAAACGATAATTTTCTTCGCCCATTCCCAAACTTAAATGCCATTTCATTCTGGTTTCTTTCCAGTTTTCGTACCATTCTTTTTGAGTTCCTGGTTTTACAAAATATTGCATTTCCATTTGTTCAAACTCACGCATTCTAAAAATGAATTGTCTTGCCACGATTTCATTTCTGAAAGCTTTACCGGTTTGTGCAATTCCGAATGGAATTTTCATGCGTCCCGATTTCTGAACGTTTAAAAAGTTCACAAAAATACCTTGTGCCGTTTCTGGACGTAAATATAAATCCATCGCATTTTCTGCAGAAGCACCTAATTTTGTACCAAACATTAAATTGAATTGCTTCACTTCTGTCCAGTTTCTTGAACCAGTTAACGGGTCTGCAATTTCTAATTCTTCAATCAACAATTTTACATCCGCCAAATCTTCTTTTTCCAAAGATTTTGCCATTCTGCTTAAAATCGTTTTTATAGAATCTTGATAACCAACAACTCTTGGATTTGTTGCTAAAAATTCTTCTTTATTAAAAGCATCGCCGAATCTTTTTTCCGCTTTTCCGACTTCCTTATCAATTTTTCCTTCAATTTTAGCACAATAATCTTCGATTAAAACATCTGCTCTGTATCGTTTTTTCGAATCTTTATTGTCAATTAAGGGATCGTTAAACGCATCTACGTGACCAGAAGCCTTCCAAGTTGTTGGATGCATTAATATTGATGCGTCTAAACCCACAATATTTTCGTGCATTTGCACCATTGCTTTCCACCAATATTCACGTATATTTTTCTTTAATTCTACTCCGTTTTGCGCATAATCGTAGACTGCACTTAATCCGTCGTAAATTTCGCTTGATTGAAATACATAACCGTATTCTTTTGCGTGCGATAATACTTTTTTAAATTGATCTTCTTGTTTTGCCATAATTAGTGCAAATATAATTGTTTATCGAAATTCATCAACATAAAAAGCATATGATTTCTCCAATTTGGTTTTTTGTATCTTTCTAGTCAATTGTTTACTTAATGAAACCTATTTTTAATAATTTTATCGAAATTTTTTATCCAAAAACATGCGTGACGTGTGAAAGTAATTTAATTTCTGGAGAAAAAATTATCTGCACTATTTGCAAACACGATTTACCATTAACACATTATCAAAGTTATTCTGATAATAAAATTACGGATAGTTTTTATGGAAAAATTCCTATTGAAAAAGCAATGGCATTATTGATTTTTAGAAAAGAAGGAAAAACAAAAGAGTTAATTCACGAATTAAAATACAAAGGAAATCAAGAAATAGGAACGTATTTAGGTACTTGGTTTGGAGAAATTCTAAAAGCAAAAAACGAATTTAGCGATATTGATTTTATAATTCCTGTTCCGCTTCATAAAAAGAAATTAAAACAAAGAGGGTACAATCAATTGACAAAATTTGGAGAAACATTGAGCGAAATTTTGAAAATTCCTTTTGAGACAAATCAATTAATAAAAACTGAAGCTACAAAAACACAAACCTTTAAAACGAGATTTGAACGGTTTGATGATTCTAAAACAAAATTCAACTTAAAAAACACTTCTTTTTTCGAAAATAAACATGTTTTATTAATTGATGATGTAATTACAACAGGTGCAACAATGGAAAGTTGTGCAGTAGAATTATTAAAAACAAAGGGAATTAAAATTAGTGCTTTGGCAATGGCTTTTACCGAATAAAAATCAACTTTTATTTAACAACAAAAATAAAAAATAAATCGTTAATTTGCATCAAAATAACTCGCTTGAAACTCACTAGTAAATTCATATTTTTATTCATTTTCTTACTAATTTTAGAAAGTTGTGCAAGACGTGGAAGACCAGAAGGTGGTCCAAAAGATGAAACTCCGCCTCTATTTTTAATTGCTGAACCTGCATACGAAACAACTAATTTCAATAAAAAAGAAATCAAATTGTTTTTTAATGAATTTGTAAAACTAAAAGATGTAAATCAACAATTGGTAGTTTCTCCGCCCTTAAAAAATCCGCCAGTTATTTCGCCGCAAGGATATGCAAGTAAAACTATTAAAATTGAAATTTTAGATACTTTAAAAACGAATACAACTTATATTTTTAATTTTGGAAATGCGGTTGAAGACAATAACGAATCTAACAAATTAGAAGGTTTTAAATATGTTTTTTCTACGGGGAATTATATCGATTCTTTAATTGCTAAAGGAAAAGTAGAAGATGCTTTTACAGATAAAAAGCTTAAAAGTATAAACCTACTTTTGTACAGAATTGATAGCTCTTATACAGACTCTATCATTTATAAGAGAAAGCCAGATTATGTATCTAATACATTAGATTCTACCCTTTTTGAATTTACAAATATGAGAAAAGGAAAGTATTTTTTATATGCTTTACAAGAAACGAGCAACGATTATATTTACAACCCAAGAACAGACAAAGTTGGTTTTTTGCCAGATACAATATCATTGCCAAAAGACAGTATTATTGCAACCACAGTGCGGTTATTTAAAGAAATTCCTGAATATAGTATTAATAGAGGAAAAGAAATAACAAAAGGTAAAATTGAATTTGGCTTTGAAGGAAAACCTAAAAATTTAAAAGTTAGTATTTTAAGTGATGTTCCTGCTAATTTTAAAAGTATTTCAAAATTTGAAAAAGGAAAAGATACTTTAAATTATTGGTTTACGCCTATTGAAGCAGATTCGCTAAATTTTACAGTATCAACAGATAATTATTTAGACACTTTAACAGTTCGGTTAAGAAAAAATAAAATTGATTCCCTAGTTATAAAAACATCTATAAATGGATCCATCGATTTGAGAGATACAGTATTTTTTGTGAGTAATAACCCTATTGTTAAAATTGACACTACCAAAATTTCTTTATTTGATAAAGATACCATTGCTGTAAAATTCGACTTATTTTCATCTTTAAATGAAAATAAAATAAGCTTTTTGTTTGATAAAAAAACAAAAGATAATTACAACCTGTTCGTTTTACCAGGTGCTTTTGAAGACATTTTTGAATTCAAAAATGACACTATTAAAGCAATGTTGCGGACTAAACAACTAGAAGATTATGGTAAAGTTACACTTAATCTTCAAAATTCTTCTAATAGAAATGTAATTGTAGAATTGTTAGACAATAAATATAATTTTATTGAACATCAGTTTATAAATACAACACAGCCAGTAATTTTCGATTTATTACCACCAAAAGAATATAGAATAAGAGTAATAATTGATGATAATAAAAATAACAAATGGGACACTGGAGATTTGCTAAACAAAAAACTTCCAGAAAAAATTATTTATTACCCCGAGATATTTACGGTAAGAGCAAATTACTTCATAAATAATAGTTTGATTATAGACTAAAATATTGTCGTATCTATATTTTTCACCATTATTGTCCGATAAAAGAACCAAGATCGTTTACTGAACCTAGTTTAGTAAATAGTTTTAATCAGACAGAGTTGAGTTTACAGTCTCTTAGCTCACCATTTAAACTTTAGTTTTACATTATTTTAACTAAAAAATTTATTTATTTAAAGCTTGATTCAAATCAAAGAGCAAATCTTCTTCATCCTCAATACCAACACTCAAACGAATTAAAGAATCTGTAATTCCTATTTTTAAACGTTCTGATTCTGGAATTGAACCATGCGTCATGGTAACTGGATGATTTGCCAAACTCTCTACACCTCCTAAAGATTCTGCTAACGTAAATATTTTAATCGTTTCTAAAAACTTAAAAGCTGCCGCTTTGCTATCATCTTTCAATTTAAAAGAAACCATTCCGCCAAAACCTTTCATTTGTTTTTTAGCAATTGTATAACTTGGATGTTCTTTAAAACCAGGATAATAAACTTCTTTTACTTTTGGATGACTTTTTAAAAAATGTGCAACTGCACTTCCATTTTCACAATGTCTTTGCATTCTAATATGCAATGTTTTTATTCCTCGTAAAGCTAAAAAAGAATCCATTGGACCAGCAATTGCACCAGCAGCAAATTGAATAAAATGTATGTCTTTTGCCAATTGATTGTCCTTAACAATCAAAGCACCCATAACTAAATCTGAATGTCCGCCTAAATATTTTGTCGCAGAATGCATTACAATATCTGCACCTAAAGTTAAAGGTTGTTGTAAATAAGGTGTTGCAAACGTATTGTCCACACCAATTAAAATAGAACTATCAACATTTTTTACAGCTTTTGAAATTTGCTCAATATCCGCAATTTTCATTAACGGATTTGTAGGTGTTTCTATCCAAACCAATTTTGTTTTATCAGAAATTTTATCCATTATATTTTTAATTTCATCCATATCTACGAAGTGAAATTTCAAACCGTATTTTTGAAAAATTTTAGTAAATAATCTGTATGTTCCGCCATATAAATTATCTCCTGCAATAATTTCATCATCAGGATTTAACAATCTTAAAAGGGCGTCAATTGCCGCTAGTCCCGATGAAAATGCAAAACCGTGATTTCCATTTTCTATCGAAGCTAAACTTTTTTCTAAAGCTGATCTTGTTGGGTTTTCTCCTCTACCATAAGCATATCCTTGGTGAACTCCAGGACTAGATTGCGCAAATGTTGATGTCTGAAAAATTGGAACCATTACTGCACCTGTAGCTTCTTCTGGTTTTTGACCTCCGTGAATTGTTTTGGTATTAAATTTCATATAATGTATTCTAATTTATGTAAAATCTATAATTTTAGTCTAACGACTTTTTACACTTCTACTGATTTTTATTTGTATATTTTTTAATTAATTTTCCAACCGTTAATCCTTGTATTAATATAGAGAATACAACAACAATGTAGGTAATTACTAAAAGCAGTTCTCTTTCCATATTATTTGTAAGACTTAACGCTAAAGCGATAGAAATTCCGCCACGTAAACCGCCCCAAGTCATAATTAGATTTGTTTTTGGTACAAAATCTAATTTTTTGGCATATAGTTTTATCGGCACTAATAGCGAAATATATCTCGCTAAAAGTAGCAATGGGATTGTTATAAAACCTGCAATCACATAAGAACTATCAAAAGTAAGCACCAAGATTTCCATACCAATTAATACAAATAAAACTGCATTTAATAAGATATCCATCAATTCCCAAAATTTGTCCAGATAGATTTCTGTTGTTTCGCTCATAGAACTTTTTCTTACTTTTTCTGTCCCTATTAAAAGTCCCGCAGTTACCATTGCTAAAGGTGCAGAAACATGGAGTTTTTGCGCTAAAACTGTTCCGCCCATAACCAAAGCAAGTGTTAAAATAACCTCAGTATAATAATCATCAATACTTTTTAAGAGTTTAAAAGTTATCCAACCTAAAACAAATCCTAAACCTAAACCACCAACAACTTCTACTAAAAATAATTCAGAAATTTCTAAAACAGAAATATCTGCGCCACCATTTGCAATTTGGAAAATCGTTAAAAAAATAACTACGCCAACGCCATCATTTAATAAAGATTCTCCTACTATTTTAATTTCTAAATTTTTTGGAGCGCCCACTTTTTTCATAATTCCCAATACCGCAATTGGGTCTGTTGGCGATATTAAAGCGCCAAATAATAAGCAATAAATAAAATCTACATTAAAATCTAAAAGCTGTAGTAAGAAATAAACTAAAGTTCCTGATAAAAAAGTAGATAGTAATGTACCTAAAGTTGCAAATGCAATTATTGGCTTTATGTGGGTTTTTAAATTCGCAAAGTTGGTGTGTAATGCGCCAGCGAAAAGTAAAAAACTTAACATCACATCTAGAAGTACAGTCTTAAAATCGATACTTGCAATCAACTTTTTTTCTTGCATTAATAAGGTATCGTCAAAATAACTTAATCCTAAAACTGCCAAGGTAAAAAGAATGGTAACTAACATTAATCCAATTGAACTGGGTAATTTTATAAACCTCACATTAATGTATCCGAAAATAGCAGATAATACAATTAATACAGTAGCAATTAGAAAATAATCCATTTACACAAACTTTTTTATGGCTCTTATAATTCCGTAATGAATCCCCTCATGAAAATTATTGAATGTAATTGCCGTTTCAATTGAATCTAAAACTACACCTGTGCTCGTGGGATATTCCTCATAATTCTCAAAAATTCCAGCTTCAAAATCTTCAATTAATGTCTCTGGCAACGCTTCAAATAATTCTTTTACTTCTTCAAACTCTTCTTCAGTAAATGTTTTTGTTGGAAAAGTTCCTTTTTTGTTTTCTTCAATTAGATCATCTGGAACCAAACAATTTAATCCAGAAAATTGATACTGTAATAATTGCTGCGTTACCACTAAATGAGCCACATTCCAAGCGATGTTATTTTTAAAGCCTTCAGGAATTTTATGCAATTGTGCTATTGATAAACCATCAATTTCTTTCAAAATTAAAGCTCTTGCTTTTATTAAAATATCAAATTCTGTTCTCATTTTTTTAGTTATTTTTGAGCAACAAATATAATTGATATAAAATGAGAAAAGTTTATTTTTTAAAAACATGTAGCACCTGCACAAGAATTTTAAAGGAAGTTAATACAGATGATTTTGAAATGCAAGAAATTAAAACAAATGTAATTACTAAAAATCAAGTTGAAGAAATGTATGGGTTATCCAAAAGCTACGAAGCATTATTTAATAAAAGAGCGCAACTTTACAAAGAGAGGGATTTAAAAAACAAAAACTTGTCTGAAAGTGATTATAAAAACTTGATTTTAGAACAATATACTTTTCTAAAAAGACCTGTTTTTATTGTTGACAACGAGATTTTTATTGGAAATAGTAAAAAAGAAACTGACCGTTTGAAAGTTGAAATTGGTCAGTTATTGTAAATTTTCAATTATTTTTTCAACCACAACTTCAGTCTCAATACTTCGCATCACCTCTTCATAACCTTCTACCTTTTTGTTTCCGTAAACGGATGTTGGTATTTTTGGAAATTGCTTCAAATCTGGTAAAACGCAGTTTTCTTTTAGCTGATGAAAAGGAGCAAAACCAACAAACGGATGTGTATTTCCCCACAATGTAAAAGTGCTAATTCCTAGCATTGCAGCAAAGTGTGCGTTTCCAGAATCCATTGCTAACATGCACTCTAAATTAGAAATTAAAGCTAATTCGTGGGCTAGTTTTAATTTTCCTGCAACGGATATTACGTTTTTGTATTTCTTTTCTAACCCTGATAAAATATCGATTTCACTTTTTCCGCCACCAAATAAGAAAAGTTTAATATTTTGCTTTTCGTTTAGTTCTGCAATCACTTTTTCCATTAAATCTAACGGATACATTTTGGTTTCATATTGTGCAAAAGGCGCAATTCCTATCCATTTTTCTGCTGGTTTCTTTTCTCCAGAAATAAAAGTTATTTCTTCGGATAATTCTTTTCTTTCGGGAAAAACTGGTTTTGATAAATCAATTTTAAAATCCAATTCTCTAAAAACATCGGCATAACGTTCATGCGAAGTTTTGAGTTCTTTGAATTCTTTTCTAGGAAAACTGGTTAATGCTTTTTTTTCTGCTCTTCCTTTATCAATTGACGCCGTTTTTAATCCAAAGAAATAACTCCTTAAAATTTTAGAGCGTAACACATTGTGTAAATCTGCAATTGCATCAAAATTTAATTTTTTGAGTTCTCTGAATAATTTAAAAACTCCAAGAATTCCTTTGTGTTTGTTTTCAGTATCAGCAATGTAGAAATTAACATTGGGAATATCAGCAAATAAGGGTTTTAAAAATGCCTTGGATAAAAAAGTGACTTTAACATCCCGATTTTGATGCACAAAAATTCGTAAAACAGTTGCTGCCATTGCAACATCACCCATTGCAGATAATCTAATTACTAAAATATGAGTTTGTTTTTTCATTTTATGCTGAACTTGTTTCAGTATCTTTTAAATTAACGCTATATCGATATTTAGCTATTGCGAAAATACTAGAGCAGTTTCTATTACAATATTGAGGACTTATTTCTTATACAACATCGGGTTCAACTCATCGTCATTATACATTTTCATTTGCTTATACACTTTCATATATTTGTCACCATTTGAAATATCGGTCAATAAATCATCAATTGCAGTCAATAAATCTTTACGTTGCGCTAACAAAATATTCAATTTATTTTGACATGCTTTTTGATGTGCTTCTGATGCAGATTCACGCATAGCTTCTTCATGCATGTGATAAATTTTTAACGCTAAAATCGACAAACGATCTATTGCCCAAGCCGGACTTTCTGAATTTATTTTAGCACTATCTTTAACAATTACATCATCGTGTTTTTTCAAAAAATAGCTATCAATATGCTCTACCATATCTGTTCTATCTTGATTTGAAGCATCAATTTTACGCTTTAAAGTAAGCGCTTCATCAGGGTTTATGGTTGGAATTCTAATAATATCTTCATAATGCCATTGCACGGTATCAATCCAATTTTTACGATACAATAAAAACTCTAAAGTTCCAGTTTTGTATGGATTTTCAAAGGATTGCGCTACATCATCAATCTCGTGATATTTTGTGATTACTTTTTCAAAAAGTGAATTAAAATCGGCTGCTTTCATATTTTCTTTTGTTGATTTTACTAGACAAATTTACGCGTAATTAATAATAAAAATCGTTCTTCATATTCTTCTTTGTTAGACCAATCATAATCTGGTTTTATCATCTTATTGATAAATTTCAAACCTTCTTGTTCTGTTTTCATCGTATTTAATTGAGAAACAACTCTGTTAAAATCTTCTTGACTTCCATCAAATAAATGTTTTACAAATGCTATTCTGTCATTCAATCCAATTTGAATATCACCTTGAAAATTATCGTTTAACGATTTTTTTAACGGTACTTTTTCAAACATTTCTGCTGCAAAATCTAAAGAAATAGTGTCATGTAATTCGTCATCAAGTGTAAAGGTTTTACGTTTACCAACATCTCTCACATCGTTTTTTTCAAACGGATTTTCATCACCAAACAAGGCTTGTTCTAGTTCTGCAAATGGTTGTTCTATTGTTGATTGAATTGATTCTTTCTCGATATTAATTGGTTTATCCGCTGAAACTTCAACTATGTTTTCAATTTTAGAAATCAGTTCTTCCTTTGTTTCAGTAGCGTTTGGCGTTGAGTTTAAATACTCATCAACATAAGCTAAAAGTGCTAACTTTTCATAAACCTGATATGCTTTTGCTTTTAAAGCCAACACATCTTCTTTGTTTTTCATCTGTAAAATACTGTGCGCTAAACTCGTTAAATCACTAGCTAATTTTTTGTGCATAAGTTGTGGCTTTTATCGCTTTAATGACATCAATTTTTAATAAATTTGTAGATATCAGAAAAGATTTCTAATATCAAAATAAAAGTCTAAAATTACAAAATGTTTCTTGAAAATACAGTAAATCACACAGAACAATTTGGTTGGATAGAAGTAATTTGTGGCTCTATGTTTTCTGGGAAAACGGAAGAATTAATTCGACGATTAAAACGTGCACAATTTGCAAAACAACGCGTAGAAATTTTTAAACCAGAAGTTGATAAACGGTATGACGATGACGAAGTGGTGTCACATAATGACAACCGAATTCGCTCCACACCAGTGCCTTCCTCTTCAAATATTCGCTTATTAGCAAATGATGTAGATGTTGTTGGTATTGATGAAGCGCAGTTTTTTGATGACGAAATTGTTGCTGTTTGTAATGATTTAGCAAACCGTGGCGTTCGAGTAATTGTTGCTGGTTTGGATATGGATTTTAAAGGAAAACCTTTTGGCCCCATGCCAGCTTTAATGGCAACCGCAGAATATGTGACTAAAGTGCACGCCGTTTGTACACATACTGGAAATTTAGCAAATTATAGTTTTAGAAAAACGTTGAGTGAAAATTTAGTGCTTTTGGGCGAAACGCAAGAATATGAACCATTAAGTAGAGCAGCTTATTATAAGGCGATTCAAAAACAAAAAGCAGAAAAATCAGGTCAAAAAAATGCTGAAATTAAAAATCCAGAATCAAGTTCCAAATAAATTGAGGTTAAATTAAAAAGATGTTGAAACAAGTTTAAATGATTTTAGTAAGTTTACACAGATGCTGCAACAAGTTTAGCATAAAGAATTATGAGTAATCACGTTACTATTTTAGAGGTTGATGGAAATGCGCTAGCACACAATCTCAACTACTTTAAGCAAAAATTAAATCCCAAAACAAAAGTTTTAGCCGTTGTGAAAGCCTTTGGTTATGGAAGTGACGGCGTAAAAACAGCTCAATTTTTAGCGGATAAAGTAGATTATTTTGCGGTTGCGTATGCAGAAGAAGGAATTGCATTGCGAAATGCAGCTATTACAACGCCTATTTTGGTTTTGCATCCGCAAATAGCAACTTTAAATGAAATTATCGATAATTATTTAGAGCCAAATCTATATAGTTTTAAAATCTTACATGCTTTTTTAGAATTAGCGGATAAAAAAATGCTACTCAACTACCCTATTCATTTAAAATTTAATACGGGTTTAAACAGATTGGGATTTTCAGCAGGAGATATTCCACTTATTCTAACCCATATAAAAGCATCAAAAAATGTAAAAATTCAATCGCTTTTTTCTCATTTAGCAGCAAGTGAAGATGCCAATGAAAATGATTTTACTACAAATCAAATCAATGATTTTGCTTTTATAGTTAAAGAAATGTATCAATGTTTAGACTATGAACCAATGATTCATATTTTAAATACTTCTGGTGTTGTAAATTTTCCGCAAGCACAATTTGATATGGTGAGAATCGGAATTGGTTTGTACGGATTCGGAAATGACAAAAATGAAACTGCCCAATTAAAAAACACACATAATTTAAAATCTATTATTTCTCAAATTCATGAAATCCCGCGAGGAAAAACAGTTGGTTACAACAGAGCTTTTGTAGCAAGCGAATTAATGAAATCTGCCACAATACCAATTGGTCATGCAGATGGATTGTCTCGAAAATTAGGAAATAAGAAATATTCGGTAAAAATAAACAATCAAAAAGCGCCAATAATTGGTAATGTTTGTATGGATATGATTATGGTTGATGTTACAAAAATTGACTGTAAAGAAGGTGATGAAGTAATTATTTTTGACAACCAAGAAATGATTTTAGAGATAGCAAAAATTGATGAAACAATTGCTTACGAAATTTTAACAGGATTGTCTCCACGAATAAATAGAAGGTTAAAAAAATAACTTTTCATAAATTTGCGCTCAATTAACTTAAAAAAAACGGTAATTCTCAAAGAATTTAAGGAATTTGCAATGAAAGAAAACTTGGTAGACATTGCAATGGGTTTTTTAATGGGTGCGGCTTTTAAACAAGTAGGTAACTTCTTTTACAGGTGGCATTATTTTCAACTTTAATAGGATTGATTTTTCAAGCTGATTTCAAAAAATTAAAATACATTTTAAAAGAAGGGACTTTAAATGAAGCAGGAGAAAAAGTGGGCGAAGTTGTATTATTATATGGTGATTTTTTAACCACTATTATCGACTTTATTATCGTTGCTTTTGTAATGTTTATGGTTATTAAAGGAATTAATTCTTTAAAGAAAAAAGAGGAAGCAAAACCAGAAGCTCCAAAAGGACCAACACAAGAAGAATTATTGTTGCAAATTAGAGATTTGTTAGCTAAAAAATAAATTTCTTGTCTTCAATTAATTAAAACCACTTTTAAATAAAAGTGGTTTTTTTACAAATCAAAAATCCTTAAAATCTAATTTTAGAATTTGCTTTACAGCTTAATTTTTAGTATCATTCAAATAATTAATTAGAATTTATTTTATGCATAGTTTATCTCAAAAATTTACTTCGATATTTTTAACATCTATAGCTTTAATTCTTTTCTTATTTACAACTGAAATACAAGCTAAACAACAAAATACAATTCCAAAAGACACTTTATTAGTTGGTATTGCTGGAAGTGAACCATTTGTTTTTAGTGATGTAAACAAAGGAATATCAATAGAAATTTGGGAAAATATTGCCGCAGAAAAAAATGGAATTACAAATACAAATCTTTTAATTCTGTTGAAGATGCGCTGAAAGAAATACACAATAACAATTTAGATTTAGTTATTGGGCCAATTAGCATTACCTCTACTCGATTAAAATACATGAAATTCTCCCAACCTTTTTACAATTCTAGCTTGGCAATAATGTCTCGTGTTTCTGAATCGACTCTTTGGGATAAAGTAAAACCGCTTTTTAGTTTTAAATTATTAATTGCAGTTGGTATTTTTTTAATCATTCTTACCATTGTTGGAACTCTATTATGGTTAGCAGAACGAAAAAAATCACCAGATCAATTTCCTTCAAAACCAATTGATGGTATTGGAACGGGAATGTGGTTAGCTATTAACCGGTTACGGAGACAAGACGCCAATTACGCTTTCAGTTAGAATTATTGCTGGAACTTGGATGATTGTTTCTATTATTTTCGCAACATCTATGGTTGCTGGTATTGCAAGTACATTAACTTTATCTTCTTTGGATGGTAACGTTATCACAAATATTGAACAACTAGCAAACCGAAAAGTAGCAACCATTTCTGGCTCTCCATCTCAAGCTTTTTTGAAAGAAAACAACACTAAAGTTGATCTTGTTTTGGATTTAGAAGCCGCCATAGAAAAGCTAAATAATAAAGAGGTTGAAGCAATTGTTTATGATAGACCTCAATTGTTATATTATCAAAAAAGCCATAAAGATGATAATTTACATATTTCAAAAGCACAATATTATAAACTAGGTTATGGTTTTGCATTTCCTATGAATACAGAATATCTTTATTATGTGAACAGAGCTTTATTAGAACTTTCTGAGCATCAAGAAACCAATGAAATCGTAAATAGCTATTTAGATAAAGACGAATAATAACAGATATAGTAAAACAAAAAACTCTTATACACATGAAAACACATACACTTGCAATTGTAGGTTGCGGAAAATTAGCAAAAATTGTTGTTGAAGCATTATTAAAAGATTTATTACCAAATTATAAATTGATTGGCAGCTATTCCAGAACTTTTGAAAAAGCAAAAGATCTTGCGAATCAAATTAATAATTCAGAAAAGGGTTCTTCTTGCACACCCTGTAAATCTTTAGACGAACTGTTCGCTTTAAAACCAGATTATATTGTGGAAACTGCTTCACCAGCAGCTTTTACTGAAATGGCAATTCCCGCTTTAAAAAATGGTTCTTCCATTGTAACTTTATCAATTGGTGCTTTTGCGGACACTCATTTTTATAAAAAAGTACAACAAACGGCATTAGAAAATAATGTTCGTGTTCATTTAGCTTCTGGTGCAATTGGTGGTTTTGATATAATGCGAACTGTGGCTTTAATGGAGGAAAGTACTGTTACTTTTAGAACTGAAAAAGGACTAAATTCTTTAAAAAATACTGAAGTTTATAAGGACAGTTTACAAACCGAAAAAAGTGAAGTTTTTAAAGGAAACGCTAAAGAAGCCATTGCGCTTTTCCCAACACGAGTTAATGTAGCAGTTGCAGCAGCATTGGCTTCTGTAGGTCTAGAAAACTTAAAAGTTTCTAAAAATTCTACTCCCTAATTTTGTAGGTGATGATCACCGAATTGAAATAAAAAGCGAGCAAATTCATGCAGTCGTTGATGTGTATAGCAAAACGGCTCAAATTGCAAGCTGGAGCGTTGTAAATACCTTACGGAATATTATTTCGCCTATTGCTTTTTAAAATACGTTGTTAAATTAGCCAACACTTTTTCGCTCAATCGTTTAAAAGCTTGCTCGGTTCTTCCAGAAGAAACTTGCAAGCAATTTACGTTTTCGAATTCTAAAAAACGTTTATCTCCCAAAGCTCCCAAAGTATCACAAAAAACGGCATTATCTCTCTGAAGCCATTTTTTAAAAGGTTTTTCGTCCCAAGCTGGCGATAAACCTGTGTTGAATAGTATTTTATTATTTCCTAAATGTTCAAATTCTTCTTCATGTAATAGAATACTATTTTTATTTAAACAAGAAACAACTACTTCATTTTTAGCTAACAATTCTTTTAATGGCAAAAATTGATATCCTTTTGCTTTCGCATCTTCTTTTTCACTTCTTGCGAAATACGTAATTTCTGCGCCAAAGAAATGCAAAGCATCTGCTACCATTCCTCCAGATTTTCCCAAACCAACAATTCCCACTTTTAAACCTGTAATTTCTCGCGGAATTTTATCCCAAGGTTTTCTGTCTGATCCACCCGATTTTTTTACAAAACCATGCAAACATTGTATTAATTGACTCACAACATATTCCACAACACCTTCATCACCATAATCGAGCACACCTTTTACGGTAATTCCTTTTGAGTTTGCAAAATTGATGTCCACATTTGCACTTTCTGGCGTGTACAATGAACAACACATTCCGATGTATTTTACATTTGGGCATTTCGCCAAAATTTCACTAGTCAACGTAGATCTGTGGCTTAACAAAACACCATCCGCAGCTCCAATTCTAGCTATAATCTCTGCATTATTAGCAGGTTGATCTTTATGCAAAACAAGTGTTTCTGCAAAAGATTCTAATTTTTTATTAGCCGACGGAATTAATTCTAACGGCTCTATTCCAACAAGTTTCTTAAACATAATATCTTTTGATTTTTAATTTAATTTAATTTAATTAAGTTCTTGATTAGATTCAAGAAGCACTATGAAATTAAGGAATTTGGTTGAATTTGTTTGTTTATATTGGATGAAAATTGATCTTTAAAGTGAAAGTATAAGTTAAAAATATGTAACTTCGTTTTTGATTGATATCACAAATTAAAATTCGCCATATCATTAAAGTTGGCGTTAATTTAAAAAATGAAATAATAATGCGAAATTTAACTTTAGGACTTTTAACGATTTTAATAATTAGTTGCAACTCATCGAAAAAAAAAACAAATTCTATTGACACATATTCTGATATAAAGATTGCTGGAGTAATGAAAAACGTGATGTGGAAAGGAGAAATGGGAAATAACATTAATCTTGATACTATTTCAAACAAAAAAGGACTTTATGGACTTGGGCCTTTAGACCATTTAACGGGAGAGTTACTTATTATTGACGGAAGAAGTTATGCATCAAAAGTAATCTCTGACTCCACAATGACAGTTGAAAAAAGCTTTGACGTATCAGCTCCTTTTTTCGTTTACACCAATGTAACTGAATGGAAAGAAATGGATTTACCTTCAACTATTAAGTCGATAAAAGATCTGGAACAATTTATTGATGAGAAATCATCTGAATACAAACGTCCATTTGTATTTAAATTAAAAGGAGAAGTATTAAAAGCAGTTATTCATATTCAAAACTTACCAAAAGGAACTAAAGTATCTTCACCAAAAGAAGCGCATCAGGGCCAAGTTGACTACGACTTGAATAACGAAGAATCTGAAATAGTTGGATTTTTCTCAACAGAACATCAAGGCGTTTTTACACATCACGACTCATTTGTACACATGCATTTAATAACAAGCGATGAAACTAAAATGGGACATTTAGACGAATTGGAAATTGGAAATATGAAACTATATCTGCCGAAAAAATAAAACCTATTTGCGTTATCGTTTTATATGAAGAATTAAAACGCGTAATATTATTAAAGGTAACGGAATAAAAAAATCTTACTCTCGCTTTTTCTTCTTCAAATGTTCCTCAATATCTTTTAAATGCACATTCAAAGCATCTGTAGAAATCTGAATTTCTTTTATCAATAAAACTAAAGAAATAATCAATAAAACCAATGCAAATCCAAATACATATATTGCTAAAAGTGGTTGATAAATGTAAATTAAAAACATAGTAACAACACAAAATAACAAACTGGAAATTCCGAAAATTTGCATCCAACGGGTTAAATTTAAACGCAATCTTAAATTGATAATTTGAGTTAATAACGCATCATTTTTACTTTCTAAATACGTATCTCTTAAATTTCTAATAATTGCAGAATACGCCAAAAACCGATTTGTATACGCCAACATAATCAAAGAAATTGCAGAAAATAAAAGTGTTGGCGTTGTTAATGAAAGTTGCTCCATAAATTTAATTTAAAAAAGCCAAAGTGATTTTTAAAAATGCAGACGGATTCTCTGCATGCAACCAATGACCAACATTTGGTATCGTTTTTATTTCTGAATTTGGAAAATGTGTTTCAATAATAGGGATTTCTTTTTCAGTTATATAATCAGAATTTCCACCATTTATAAATAGTGTTTCACCAGAAAAAACAGTTCCGTTTGGCAAAGGGTCACCAATATTATTGTTATTTTCTGTTAACGATTTTAAGTTGAATCGAAAATCCAACACGCCTTTTTCTCGCCAATACACATTTTTCATTAAAAATTGCCTCACTCCTATTTCTGGAATTAATTCTTTTACTTGGTCATCAACTAAACCTCTGGAATTCTGTTTGGTAAAATCAACTGAATTTAAAGCAGCCAAAATTGCGTTGTGATGCGGCGCATATTCTCTTGGCGAAATATCTACAATAATTAATTTATCAATCAAAACTGGATTTTCCACAGCAAATAACATTGCTGTTTTTCCGCCCATTGAATGTCCAATTAAATTTACTTTTTCTAATTTATAATGATTGATGTAGTTTAATAAATCATCTGCTAAAAGTTGATAAGTAAATTCGTCTGCATGAAAACTTCTTCCGTGATTTCTTTGATCAATTAAATGAACTTCAAAATGTTCAGAAAGTTCGTTCCCAATTGTTTTCCAATTATCGTTCATTCCAAAATAGCCATGTAAAATTAATAATGGCGCTCCTTTTCCTTCGATATTTGAATGTAATATTTGGTTTTTTGACATAAATTATTTTTAAATTGTTGTTCAGAACGAAGCAACGACTTGAAAAACCTCACAAAATAAACAATTTCTATTTAGAGATTCTTCGGTCATTCTTCCCTCTGAATGACAAACGTGATTAATCTTCTAACTTATATTTATACATATTCACCACATTTTCTAATCCCAAATACAAACTCTCTGCAATTAGTGCGTGACCGATTGAAACTTCGGCTAAATTTGGAATATTTTGCTTAAAAAACTTGATGTTTTCTAAACTTAAATCATGACCCGCATTTATTCCTAATCCGATTTCATGAGCGAAAATAGCCGCTTCTGTATATGGTTTTATGGCCTCTTTATTTCCTTTTTCGAATTCTGATGCAAAATATTCTGTGTACAATTCTATTCTGTCTGCACCTGTTTTTTTTGCGGCTTCAATTAGTTTTAAATCGGTATCAATAAAAATAGAAGTTCTGATTCCGTTTTGTTTGAATTCAGCAATAACTTCACTTAAAAAATCATGATTTCTTATTGTGTTCCAACCTGCATTTGAGGTAATTGCATCATCTGCATCTGGAACCAAAGTAACCTGCGTAGGTTTTATAGCAAGCACTAAATCCATAAATTGTTTAATAGGATTTCCCTCGATATTAAATTCCGTTTTTACCACATTTTTTAAATCATACGCGTCTTGATAACGAATATGACGCTCATCTGGTCTTGGATGAATGGTGATTCCTTGCGCACCAAAATCTTCAATATCTTGAGCAACTTTTAATAAATTAGGCACATTACCGCCACGAGAATTACGTAACGTAGCAATTTTATTGATATTTACACTTAACTTTGTCATGATAAAAAAATGAATCACTTTTGCATCAGAAATTAAGAAGCAAATTTGTGAATTTTGAATAGCAAAGTTAACGCATTAAATCATTTTATCCTATCTTCGTAGTGATGAACATTACAGAATATATTTTAAAAGACATTACATCGCTTACTTTTAACGGCCCTGTTAAAGGTGCAGTAAAGATTTGCAAAAATTTTCCTATTTCTCACATTTTTATAGTTGAAAATGAGCAATTTATGGGTTGTTTTTCTGAAAGCGATATTAAAACCATCGAAAATAAAAACGATAAATTAGCCAAATATGCTGATTTAATTCAGTTCTTTTTTGTGGACACAAAAACCACACTTTTGGAATTAATAAAGGTGTTTGCAGATAATGACACTAATATAATTCCTGTTTTAGATGAACAAAAAAACTATGTTGGCTATTATGATTTGTATGATGTTTTGGATATTTTTGCTCAAAGTCCTTTTTTGAATGATGAAAGCATCACTTTAGTGGTAGAAAAAAATGAAAGTGAGTATTCTATGAGTCAGGTTTCTCAAATTGTAGAAGCGAGTGGCGGGAAGATTTTAGGTGTTTTTTTATCAGAAAAAAGAGGAGAAATTGTACAGATTACCATTAATATTTCATTTGAAGATATTCAAGAAATCATTCAAACTTTTAGACGTTATAATTACACTATTATTACCAAACACGAAAATGATTTTTATTTGGAAGATTTAAAAGACAGATCAGAATATTTTCAGAAATACCTAAACATGTAAATGAAGAAAGTTGCTATTTATGGACAATCTTACGCTGTACATGCAGAAAAAGAGGTTAATATTTTATTATCGGTTTTAAAAAAACACAGTATTGTCGTTTTTATAGAAGAGAAGTTTTACACATTATTAAAAGACTCGAAAATAATTTCGAAAAAATACCCTACTTTTTCTGAATTCAACGACTTGAATTCTTCTTTTGATTTCCTATTTACTTTAGGTGGTGATGGCACAATTTTACGTTCTGTAACCTATGTTAGGGATTTGAATATTCCTATTTTAGGGATAAATACTGGAAGATTAGGTTTTTTAGCAGTAATTAATAAAGAAGAAATAAAGGAATCGATTGAGTTATTGTTAGCAAAAAAATATACTATTCAAGAACGTTCTTTGCTAGCTGTTAGCGCATCAGAAAAAAATGAAACTATTGAAGAATTTCCCTATGCGTTAAACGAAATTACCATCAGCAGAAAAAATACTACTTCAATGATTGGTGTTAAAACTTTTTTAAACGATGAGTATTTAACCAATTTTTGGGCAGATGGTTTAATTATTTCTACGCCAACAGGTTCTACTGGTTATTCTTTAAGTTGCAATGGCCCAGTAATTTTACCAAACTCAAAATCTTTAGTAATTACGCCAATTGCACCGCACAATTTGAATGCGCGTCCAGTAATTTTATCTGACGATACTAAAATTAAATTGAATGTAAATTCTCGTGAAAAAAGTTTTTTAATTTCTATGGATTCTAGAATTGCAACGGTATCAGAAAATACAGAAGTATTTTTAGAAAAAGCGAATTTTACTATTAAAACCATTTTACTTAAAAATCAATCTTTTCTGCAAACACTTCGCGATAAGCTTCTATGGGGAGAAGATACTAGGAATGAAACTAATTTGTAAACTGTTTTTATAATAAAAGGCGAAAAAAGTTGTTATTCAAAAAAGACGGAATATTAACTTTATAAAGCAAATTGAATTACATATATTTGCATGCTATTTTTAGGATGAAAAAGTCATTTATTACATTATTATTCATGAGTCTTTCAACTTTATTACTTGGACAAGTCAATGAAGTTGGCTTATTTTTAGGAGGATCAAATTACGTTGGCGATGTTGGAAGAACCAACTATGTTTATCCAAATAAAATTGCTTACGGCTTAATTTATAAATGGAATTGGAATCCAAGAATAGCAGTAAGAGGAACATTAACAAGAATGCCAATCTCTGCGAATGATGATGACGCAGATAATTCTGGAAGAACTAGCAGAGAATTTGATTTTACTAACAAAATTAGCGAAATAGCTTTGGGTATTGAATTTAATTTTTACGAGTATGATTTGTCTTCGGATGATAAAACGTGGACGCCATATATTTTGGCAGAAGTAGCTGCGTTTAATTATTCTGTAGCCACAGATGCAAGTGGTGCAACCTCTTACCAAGATAGAATTACTTCTTATACAGATAAAACTTCTTATGCAATTCCTTTTGGAGTTGGAATAAAATCAAAAATTTCTGATAAATTTGCCGTTGCTATTGAAACAAGGTTTAGGTATACTTTTGTAGATGATATAGATTATACGACAACTAATTTTTCTGAATTAGATTATGGAGGCAATGGAAACGATTGGTATGTTTTTACTGGCTTCTCATTAGTGTACACTTTTGGAAGACCAGCTTGTTATACCAACGGATTATAATTTACTATGGATAAAAAACTACTTATAGATTCGCAAAGAATACCAAGACATATTGCCGTTATTATGGACGGAAATGGTCGGTGGGCAAAAGGCAAAGGAATGAGTAGAGTTTTTGGACATAGAAATGCGCTAACCGCTGTTAGAGAAACGGTTGAGGCATCATCCATAATTGGTACAGAAGCATTAACATTATACGCATTTTCTACAGAAAATTGGAAAAGACCAAAATTTGAAGTTGACGCTTTAATGAGTTTAATTATAACTTCATTAAAAAAAGAATTAGCTGGTTTTCAACAAAATTCTGTTAAAGTAAACGCGATTGGACACATAGAAAGTTTGCCGAAAAAAGCGCAAAAAGTGTTGCAAGAAGTAATAGATGCGACTAAAAATAACTCAAAAATTATCTTAACCTTTGCTTTGAGCTATGGCTCAAGAGAAGAAATTGTTAATACTATCAAAAACATATCTAAAAAAGTTGTTAATAGTGAACTTTTAATAGAAAATATAAATGAAAAAGTAGTCGAAAACCATTTATATACATTTAATTTGCCCGAGGTTGATTTAATGATACGAACAAGCGGTGAACAGCGCATTAGTAATTTCTTATTGTGGCAAATGGCTTATGCTGAACTATATTTTACAGATATACTTTGGCCAGACTTTAGAAAAGAGCATTTTTATGATGCAATTATAGACTATCAGAATAGAGAAAGAAGATTTGGAAAAACAAGCGAACAAATTACAGAATAGAATGTATAGAAAATCTATTACTGTTTTAACATCTTTAATTTTATCAGTTTTTGTATTTACTACAAACGCACAAACAGAAAAAGATAGTTTAAATAGCATTAAAAAAGACACAATTTCACCCTCAAAATCTGCCGATTTTGAAAAAGGTAAAGAGTATCTTTTAGGAGGAATTTCCGTAACTGGACTTCAAAAATTTTCTGAAGAAACGGTAATTATCTTCAGTGGTTTACGTGTTGGTCAAGTAATTAAACTACCTGGTGATAAACTAACAAGTGCTATTAAAAAATTATACGAAAGTAAACAGTTTAGCGATGTGGATGTTTATTTAGCAAAAATTGATGGTGAAACCGTTTATTTGCAATTTGACGTGTTAGAATTACCACAATTGAATCAAGTTACAATAAACGGAATCAAGAAAAATAAGGCAAAAGAACTTAAAAAAGAAGCAGAATTAAAAACAGGTGCAATGGTTACAGACAACCTTATTGTAACTTCAAGAAATTACTTCAAGAAAAAATATACCGATAAAGGATTTTTAAAAACAAAAGTAACTTTAACAACGGTAAAAGACACGTCGGATACCAATGCCGTAAACATAAATATTTTTATTGATAAAGGCAAAAAAATAAAAATTAGAAACATAAAGTTTAATGGTAACGAAGCGCTATCAGACAAAAACCTTCGTGGAGCAATGAAAAACACCAAAGAGAAATTCTTTGGTCGTTTTTGGAAATCTTCAAAATATATTGAAGAAGAATATGAAAAAGATTTAGAAAGTATTTTAGAGAAATATAGCAGATTAGGCTACAGAGATGCACGTATTTTAGATGATAAAATTGTTTACAATGATGATAATACCATTAATTTAGAAATTGATTTAGAAGAAGGTAGACAATATAGATTTGCAGATATTCTTTTTGTTGGAAATAAAGAATATTCAGACGAACAATTAGCACGAATTTTAAGAATAGAAAAAGGAGATATTTATAACGGTGCTGTTTTAAAAGAACGTGTAAATGGTGATGGAACACCAAGTTCTCAAGATATATCTACATCTTATCAAGATACAGGTTTCTTATTTTCTTCTGTAAATGCAGTAGAAACAAAAGTAGAAAATGATTCTATTACCGTAGAAATTAGAATTAGAGAAGACGAAAAAGCAACCATTAAAAGAGTTTCTGTTAGTGGAAATGACAAAACTAATGACCACGTTATTTATAGAGAATTACGTGTAAAACCAGGAGATTTATTTAGCAGACAAGCAATTATTAGATCTATTCGTGAAATTGGACAATTAGGCTTTTTTGACCAAAATGTTTCGCCCGATGTTAAGCCAGATTATCAAAATAAAACAGCAGATATCGATTTCACAGTAATAGAAAAAGGTGGTAGCCAAATTGAATTACAAGGTGGTTATGGTGGTGGTTCTTTTATTGGAACTTTAGGGTTGTCATTTAACAATTTTTCTATTAGAAATATTTTCAACAAAGAGTCTTACAAACCTTTGCCAACTGGTGATGGTCAAAAATTATCTTTACGATTACAAGCAAGTAGAACTTATAGTACTTATAGTTTTTCTTTCACAGAACCTTGGTTAGGTGGTAAAAAACCACAATCATTATCTTTCTCTTTGTATTCATCCACTCAATATCAGTTAAATCCACAAACTTTTGATGTGGATAGAAGTAGAAATTTAGGAATTATTGGAGTAACATTAGGTTTGGGACAACGTTTAAAATGGCCAGATGATTATTTTCAATTATCACAAACAGTAAGTTACCAAAGTTTTAATCTAAATAATTATGGTTTTAGAGTTGGTAAAGACGTATTAAGTAATGGTACATTAAATAACCTTTCTTACAATTTAAATTTGAGTAGAAACTCTGCTGGACCAAGTTTAATTTTCCCTACTTATGGATCAGAATTTTCTGTAGGCTTGAAAGCAACAATCCCTTATTCTTTGTTTGAGAATAAAGATTATAACGAACCAGCAAACTTAACACAAACAGAAAAAAGCAACTTTTTAGCAGATAAATACAAATGGCTAGAATACTATAAAGTTAATGTTAAAGGAAAATGGTATACTTCTTTTACAGATAAATTAGTTTTAATGACCAATGCAGAAGTGGGTTACTTAGGTTTTTATAATGATAAATTAGGTCAAAACCCTTTCGAAAGATATTTTGTTGGTGGCGATGGTATTGCAGCTTTTCAATTAGATGGTCGTGAAACTGTTGGTTTAAGAGGTTATGAAAACAGTAGATTATCTTCTGTTGATGGAGGAACAATGTATAACAAATATCAAATGGAATTGCGTTATTCAATAACCGATGCACCATCTGCTTCAATTTATACATTAGGGTTTTTAGAAGCTGGGAATTCTTATGATACTTTTAGTGATTTTAACCCGTTTGATATTAAAAGATCTGCTGGAGTTGGTGTACGTATTTTTATGCCTGCATTTGGATTATTAGGTATAGATTTTGCACATGGTTTTGATCCGTTACCAGGACAAACAGTAAAATCTGGCTGGCAAACACATTTTATAATCGGAAGACAGTTCTAGAAAAATAGTACATTTGTAACGTGCTAATTTTTTTGGCACGGTTTTTTCTAAATCCTAAACAAATGAAAAAAATAATTATAATTTTAGTTCTTATACTTAGTGTTTCAAACTTTCATGCGCAGAGAGGGCAATCTGTAGCTTATATAGATATGGAGTATATTTTAGAACAAGTTCCAGAATATTTAGATGCTCAAAATACGTTAGATGGAAAAGTTACACAATGGAAAAAAAAGTTAGATGACCAAGCGCGTTATATTGAAGTTTTAAAAACCGATTTAGCAAACCAAAAGGCGATTTTAACAAAAGATTTAATTGAAGAAAAAGAAGAAGAAGTTTCTTTAAAGCAAGAAGAATTAAGAAAGTTAGAATCCCTATATTTTGGCCCAAATGGTGACATGTACAATTTAAGAAAACAATTGGTACAACCAGTACAAGACCAAATCTACATTGCGATACAAGATATTGCAATCAAAAGAAAGTATGATTTTGTTTTTGATAAATCTAGTGAGCCAATTATGCTCTATTCCAATAAAAAATACGATATTAGCGAGCTAATTTTGGCAACTATCAACAAGGATAGAAAAATTGAAGAATTAGACGAAAAAAGAAATGCTTCAAGAACACAATTAACACCAAAACAAAAAGAAGCTGTTTCTGACAAAAAAGAAGAACTAGAACAAAATATAGCAGATAAAGAAGCTGCAAAAAAAATAGTTGAAGATAGAAGAGCAAAAGCATTAGAGTTAAGAAACGAAAAAAGAAGAATTTTAAAAGAAAAACAAGAAGAAAGAAAAAGGCAAAAAGAAGAAGAGCGTGAGAAAAAAATAGAAGACGCTAAAAAGCAGAAAGAAAACAATAATAAGAATCAAGAATAATAATTAAATTAAAACAACAAAAATGAAGAATTTAAAGACGTTACTATTAATTGCTGTATTTACGTTAGGAATTGGAGGAGCAGTAAACGCACAAAAAGTTGCGCACATTGATTTCCAAAAGTTAATTACGGAAATGCCAGTTTACAAGTCAATGACAGCAGAAATAGAAAAATTGTCAAAAACGTATAAAAATGATATTGATGAAATGGCAAAGACATTAGAAGCAAAAATCAAAAAGTACGAAGCAGAACAAGGAACTCAAACTGATATTACAAACAAAACGAGAGCGCAAGAAGTGCAACAAGATCGTTTAAGAATTCAGCAATATGAACAAACTGCTTATCAAGAATTACAAGAAAAGCAAAATAAACAATTAAATCCTATTATTGAAAAAGCTCAAAAAGCAATTCAAGAAGTTGCAACTGCAAAAGGTTTTGAATATGTTTTAGATGCTACACAAGGTAAAACGTTATTAGTTGCAAAAGGAACAGATTTATATTCAGCTGTTAAGACTAAATTAGGTTTCTAATTTTACCTTAAAAAATAATTACAAAATCCTGCTTTTACAAGCAGGATTTTTTATTTTTACAATATGGAGAATTCAATTGGGATTTTTGATTCTGGTGTTGGCGGAACATCAATTTGGAAAGAAATTAACAAACTTCTTCCTCGAGAAAATACAATCTATTTATCTGATAGTAAAAATGCTCCTTATGGCGAAAAAAGCAAAGATGAAATTCGTGAACTTTGTATAAAAAACATCAAATTTCTGCTTGAAAAAAAATGTAAAATAATTGTAGTTGCCTGCAATACCGCAACAACCAATGCAATAGATTATTTAAGAGAAAACTACACAATTCCTCTTATTGGTATTGAACCTGCTATTAAAACTGCCTCATTACAAACAAAAACCAAAAAAATTGGAGTGCTTGCCACAAAGGGAACTTTAAGCAGCGAATTGTTTGCTGCTACCTCTAAAACAATAAATAAAGAAATTGAAATTATTGAACAAATTGGTGAAGGATTAGTCGAATTAATTGAAAATGAAAAAATAAATTCTGAAGAAATGACAGCATTATTAAGATTTCATCTTCAAAAAATGACAACTAAAAACATTGATTGCTTGGTATTGGGTTGCACACATTACCCCTATTTAATTCCGCAAATTCAAAATATTATAGGAAATGATATTCAAATTATAGATTCTGGTCAAGCAGTTGCGAAACAAACAAAAGCAATTTTAGAAAAAAATGACCTTTTAAATACAACTATCGATGAAAATAAGACGTATCAGTTTTTTATCAATAAGAGCAAAAATTCTTTAGAATCTTTATTAAAAGAGTACAAATTTAAGATTGATATTAAAGAACTTCATTTTTAAAAACTACCAAAAGAAGAATTTATATTCGGACAAGCAGCAGCTCTAGGTTTCTTGCAGAACAAATTAAATCCTATAGAAACCTGATGAAAACCAGTATTTGTCAAAACAATATCATTAGTTTGTTTTGTATACGTATAAGAAAACATGAAATTTTTATAGTTTAAACCAATAATAGGAGAAAAATATTGCAAGTTTTCAACTGGATTTTCATCAAAACTTCTTCTGTAAGATAGTGCCGCCCAAAGTTGAGTATCACTAAAATTTTTATACGCTTTTATATTAAAATCTGCAATACGTTCTCCAGTACTTTCTCTGAATTGTAACATCATAGAAGGTTCAAATTGCACTACGTAATCTTTTCCAAAATAGTACCCAGCAGATAAAATGTAGTTTCTTAAATCTAAAGATTCTGTACTTCCCAAATTATTTCTAGCAGTTAATAATAGGTTTTTAGCTGTAAAATAAGATGAAAAACCACCATAATGATATGCCACACTAAAATCTGCATTGTAATAACCTGAACTTTCTACAATAGCTGCAACCGCCGGATCTCCAGTAAAAGTTGTTTGATCAGACTGGTTTTGAACCATAGTAAAAGCCAAACCAAAAGACAATTGATTAAATAAATTACTATTGCTTAATTGCAAATGATACGCATAAGCTGCCTGAATTCCTTTTTGAGAATGAAAACCATTTTTATCATTAAATAGAATTAATCCATAAGCGGCATTAGAATCTTCACTAAATCTTGCGTGATAACTTAATGTTTGTAACGCTGGTGCATCTGGAATTCCTGCCCATTGTTGGCGAGCTGTTAAACGTAATTTTGTACAATCTCCAATTCCCGCTGCTGACGGATGAATCAAGTAAACATTATCTGAAAGATAATCTGTATAAATAGGAAGTGTTTCTTGAGAAAATTGAAGTGTAGTTTTTGCCAAAAACAAAAAGCATACTAGATATTTTATTATTATTTTCATTAAAATTTTTCCGTTTGATAAAAGGATTTCAAATATATAATTTTTTAAGTATTTGTATATTTAACTCAAGTTTCGCAGGTCACTACCCCTTGAAAACAAAGAGAAAAAGAATAAAAAAAGTAGCATTTTTATTCCTTTAAGTCGCTAAATTTCAGTATCTTAAAGGCGTAATTCCAATACGCTAAAAATGCTACATACCAAAGATATTAA
>Ga0209491_10000231_pt1 | contig 108974 bp, 78 predicted proteins | sample BON02_FD_187213 | JGI IMG/M metagenome (GOLD analysis project Ga0209491, IMG submission 187213) | Freshwater microbial communities from Lake Bonney liftoff mats and glacier meltwater in Antarctica - BON-02 (SPAdes) (version 2) | ecosystem: Environmental > Aquatic > Freshwater > Ice > Glacier... | reverse complement strand
GATCGAAACATTCGACCGCTGAACCATCATGGCTCAGGCTTCAGGTCGATTCATGGAACAGTCGCGGCATCGAAATTCAGCGAACAGCTGAACCGTGATGAGCCGGATCCATGATGTTGCTCAGAGACGAACTGCGACCAGCGGAAGGACTGTTCGGCTTGCAGGTGCCGGACGCTTTCGCCATGTCCTTCAAAGTCTGGCTGCGAGCCAGTCGCACGGCTTCGAACAGAACTTCATCACCATTCGCCACTCCGTCACGATCGTTGATCAGCACATCCGGCGTCACACCTTCACCCGCCATTTTGCGACCCGTGGGAGAATAAAACAGAGCTGTCGTCAGACGCAGGTCACCTCCGATGGCATTCAGCGGGAAATGAGTCTGAACAGAACCCTTGCCATACGACTTTGTGCCGACAACAACACCTCGTCGATTGTCCTGAATCGCAGCGGCAAAGATTTCACTGGCCGAAGCACTGTCCCCATCCACAAGAACCACCAGCGGCACGCTCCAGGTTTTGGCATACGTCGCCTGTTCCAGCATGTTGTCACCGCTCAGACGTCCCTTCGTTGACACAATCGTTCCACAAGCCAGAAACCGATCGCTGATCTCAACACAAGTCGTCAGCAGACCACCCGGATTGCCTCGCAGGTCGATGATCAAAGACTTCATTCCCTTGCCGTAAAGACTGGTCAACGCCTGATCCACTTCAGCCGTTGAACCCTGGGAAAAGCGGCTGAGAATGAAGTAGCCAATATCGGTGCCATCCAGCAGCTTCGTATCGTTCACTGTCCAGACTCGGATTTTGCGGCGAGTCAGCGTGAAGTCACGCTCGCCTTTTCCTTCGCGATAAATTCGCACCGTCATCTGACTGCCCGATGAACCCTTCATCAGATCCACACTGGATCCCATCTTCATCCCCGCCAGCTCACGATTGTTGATGCTGACAATTATGTCGCCTGTCTGCAGACCAGCCTCAGCTGCAGGACCACCTCGCAGCGGCTTCACCACCAGCAGGCCTTCCGCATGCTCCTTGACTTCCACGCCAACACCCACGATCTCTTCTTCCAGAGCCGCGCTCTTAGTGCCAGCCAGTTCGGCACCGTTTCGAGTGCCCGGATCGGCAGGTTCCAGACCGGAAAACTTATCCAGCGTGTCGATGCTGGCATTGGTGAATTCGAAGCCCACAACACTCGCTGTCAGTCCCTGAACCGACTGAGCCTGAGTCATCACGCTGTTCAGCACGGTCCGAGCTTCCTGATACGTTTGCACCTGCCCGGCGTCAGCCAGACGAGCCAGGCTGTTTCGAAAACCGTCCAGCTGAAACGAGCCGGCTGAAAGGCCAAGTCCGTTGACAAAGGCTGGGTTGTCCAGAGCGAGTGACAGATTTCGCAGAGCCCGTCGGACTCGCACATCATAGCTGGTCGGTTCCAGCGAACGTTCGTCAATCTTCTGAGACACTTCGGCAAACAACGCCACGGCCTGAGCACTTGTCATCGCACGAATGGCACGCACGGTGACGGGATTTTGATAACGAATGGTCAGGAGTTCATTGATCCGGCTGGTTTCCGTGTCCTGCAGATCGCGTGGCTGAGGAGCGGGAACAAACGGGTCCCGTCCGTCCGCAGGGCTGTAACGTTCGTCGGTGTTCGGTCGCACCGGAGCTCGATCGTACATCCGATCGTAAGGCTCTTCGCGAGCAAAGTCGTCTCGTCGATAATCATCGCGACGATAGTTGTCGGTCGGGGCGTTGTAGCCGCGATCGTCTAAAGGGCGGTCAGAGTTCCGGGTGTCGTATCCGTTGTCGAGGGGGACTCGGTAGCGAGTTTCTTTGGGCGACCGGGAGCGGCTGACGCCACCAAACGGATCGGCCAGTGTGTTGTCAGAAGTGCGTGAGCGAGAGAACTCGGACCACGTCGCCGGCAGGGCCGGGAAGTCGTCGCGAGACGATCCGCTGACAGGTCGATAGGATCGCGACTGGCTGAGTCGCGTCTGGCTGGGTCGCGACGGATTGAGATAGTCGTCGTCGCCTGGGTCCTGTCCGAAGACAGACGAAGTGGTTGCCATCGTCAGCACGGCCAGAGTCATCGTGAGTCGGGTGAAGTTGTTCATGGTTTTGGCTCTTGAAAAAGTTTTCAGTGTTCAGATTGAGAAAAGGTTCAGGCGACGTGCGGGTATTGGTCGGAGACGACTCGCATGGTTGGTCCGAAGGAAGCAGGGATCACGGGAGCCGGCATTTCGACTTCCATCAGCTCGCCTCGCATGACTCGCACATGCGCCGGCGCTTCGATTCCGATCTTGACCGTCCCCTTTCCGGTCTTAATCACTTTGATGACAATGCCTTCGCCGATATGGATGGTTTCTGCCGGTTTTCGTGTGAGTACAAGCATGATCAGTACCTCCTGTGTGAGCCATGTTTCGAGAAATCCAGTTCTGTCGACTTCGAGCAGAAACTGTTGTTGTCATGTTGAATCTTACATAGCGAGCGGTGTGCCAATTCTGATGCATATTTTTTGCGAGGCTAATAAATAGACATAACATGAATCCGGTAAACACTTTAAGTGTATTTACAGCAGTGGCACAATCTGCCGATTAGCACTTTCTGGCAAAGTGCGCATGGAAAGCCTTTCAATTGCCGGTCTGGAGCGGGACTTCGACATTGTCATTTCGACAAAGCGCGTCACCAATCGGAGATATTACTCAAGTGTCAGCCTTCAAATGACGACGCCCTCAAGCCAACGGCGAGCGGCTGGGCGTCAGCCCTCCGTGTGCGCGTTGTGCAAGCTCATTAACAACTTCGCAGACAGGTGGACGCCCGGCGTTCATTGCCTGACCAGCGCTCGGGGAAAGTCACTCCAGCAGGAACTCGACAGCTGCAGCGCTGGCCGAATCATGATTTTCCGGGTGTCCGCCCCATCTTCTTGCAAGATTGCAGCCGTCGGAGACTTCGACGTGGCTCAGTGAAGTGGCTCCAAACATTGGAAGGCAGGGTGACCGATAGAAAACGATCGAGGCAATTACTGATGCCGAGCGCGGGAAAATGATTAACTACCTAAAGGTCACTGGTCTAAAACTCGGACTGCTCCTGAATTTCAAACACTCCCGACTGCAATGGGAACGGATCGTATTGACTTGGTGAAGGAAATTTGACCGCGAATGGACGCGAACAGACGCGAAGGAAACAACAAAGAAGACGAGATTCTGATTGCTGGTTCCTGTGCAACTATTCGCGTTCATTCGCGGTTCAACCCAGCACTTCAACATCACTTTCCCGAGCGGCTCTCGCCAGCCAAATTACGGAGCGATGACGCAGCGGAATCCGATCGCGTCGCTGGCGGCGTAGGTGGGCAGTGTCAGGCGGAAGTCGCTGGTGAGCAAAGAATGGTGATCGCGCCATGATCCGCCGCGAATGATTCGTGCAGACGTAGCCGCCGGAGTTGTTTCATCATTGCGACTACCCGCTTCGGAGCTGGTTGCGGCGTACGGCTCCGAAACGAACTCCCAAAGATATCCGTGCATATCGTACAAGCCCCATGGATTGGGCTTCAGGCTTCCAACCACGGGATCGTTTCCAGCGGCGTTGCCCGTGTGCCATGCGTAATCATTCAGCAGAGCGGCCTGGTTTTCCGTGTCGCCATCGGAAGTTGCTGAATCCCCAAAACTAAAACGGGTTGCCGTGCCAGCTCGGCAGCAGTATTCCCACTCCGTCTCAAGTGGCAACCGGACTTTTTCATTCGCAGCAATCAGTTTCCGCGACTGCAGGACGGCCGTCAACCGCGTGCAAAACAGTTCAGCTTCCTGGCATGAAACCATTTCGACGGAATTTCTCGCGCCCTTCCAGCGACTCGGGTTTGTTCCCATCACCGCCTGATAAAGCTCCTGAGTCACCTCAAACTTGCTGATCCGAAAAGGCTGTTTCACGGGCACCTCCCTGGCCGGCGCAGCGAACGGGCCCGCGATTCCACCGCCCATCTGAAAGGTCGCGGGAAAGGGATCTTTACCCGGGGAAATTTGTACGCAGTCGTCCACGAACTGCTTCAGCAGAGCATCGACGGTTGTTTTTGCGGCGGGTTCCTGAGCAGAAACCGACACTGCATTTCCGGCAGAAAAACTGATAATGCTGGCCACGATCCCAAGGGTCAAGCAGCAGATTTGAGGTTTCATGAGGCAGCAGATCCCGTGGATACGGCGTTTTGGGGCTGAGAAAGTGGAGACACTGCGGCGGAAAAAAGCGAATTTCCGCAACGCGAAGAATTCGTTATCGTTCAACAAATGTCCCCGCGCATCTCCCATGAAGATTCATTTGATCAGCGATGGTTGCGAAGTGCAATGGATCTCGCCATTTGCTTCGTTATGGCGGTGATTATGCTGCGAGCCTTCGTGCTGGAAGGATATTTGATTTCCACGGGCTCCATGGCTCCCGGTCTGCTCGGATTTCACCGACGAATCCAATGTCCGTCATGTGAGTTTGATTTTGCCTTCGGCGTTTCGTTTGATGATTCCGTCGAGAACGGCGCCGGTGCGATTCACGAACCCGAGGGGCCTCGGCGATACGCCACCTGTCCCAACTGCGGGCAGATCAACATTGATGTCTCGGGAGTTCCCAACAGTCACGGGGACCAACTGCTTGTTCAAAAGCACGTCTACGATCTGCGTCCACCGCATCGCTGGGAAACGGTTGTGTTTCACAACCCTGCCTCCCCAGGAGAAGCGTACGTCAAACGCGTCGTTGGATTGCCGGGCGAAAACATTCGCGTCCTGAACGGCGATGTTTACATCAACGGGCAGATCGCGCGAAAGGATTTTGCTCAGCAGCAATGGATGCGAATTCCGGTCTGCGATCTGCACCATCTTGCGGCGGCCGAAGAATGGCAATTGCCGTGGGAACTGGACGACACCTGGACGGCCTCGGAAGGCAAGCTGCAACTAAAATCGGCTCCCGAAGCGGAAGCGACGTTCGATGCGCACTGGATTCGTTTTCGCAACTGGCGCTGGTTTGGCGGACATCACGTGGCGGAGACACCACTTTCGGCGGACGGCCTCAAAGACTGGAAGTCGTTTGCCGAGCGATTCAATACGTTCCCGGTCACCTGGGCCACGCGGCTTCATTACGATGCGGAGCGAGAAGTTCTGCAGTGCGAAGGCGTTATGCCGGACGACCTGCAGCGCGATTTGCTCGCCGACGCGACGACGGACGATTTCCGGGCGGCCATTTATCGACTGGCCGCTCTTTCGCATCTGTCGCCGGTGACTGATCGTTATGGCTACAACGCGATGGTGGCCTCGCCGGAATATGTCGTCGACGACCTGATGCTGCGAGCTGCGCTGTCATGGATAGAGCCCCCCGAATCGATTCGCGTGCAGGTTCCCGTCGGAACTCAGACGTTTGAAATCATCGTACTGCCACAGGAATCCGTTGTGCAGCTAATGTCGCTCGACGACCACAAACTGCTCAGCAAAGGAACATTGCCGGTCGATGCAGCCGGTCAGCAGACCGTATCGGCCAGTGTGGTTCTGGAAGTTTCCAATTTTGATCGGCAGGTGATTGTGGCCATCAATGGAGTTCCCTGCCTGCCGGCTTTGGAAGTGAAACCGGACGCGTCGCCTGAAGAAGCTCTGGAAGCCAATGTTGCCACCGTGGCCGGCCAGAAGATGGATGTGCGAAAAGCGTCACAGATCACACTGCGGCTTGAACAGCAAAAGCGGTGGGCTCTGGGCGTTGCCGGAAACGGAGTCCAGATTTCCGATCTTGAAATGTATCGGGATGTTTTTTACACGCCGGGCCGAAGACGGAACGCCATTGATTCGGAATATGCTGTTCCGGAAGCGTCCTATTTTGTGCAGGGCGACAACAGCCCGGTCTCTTCCGACAGTCGCAACTGGGTCAATCCCAGCGTGCCTCATCGATTGCTGATCGGCAAGCCTTTTCTGGTCCATTTGCCTTCTCATCCGGCAGTTCTGCAGTTCGGCGGTCAGCAGTGGCCGATTCGAGTACCGGAATGGTCAAGAATTCGTTACATTCGTTGAGGAAATGGCCTGGAAAATGGACCTTCGACCGAATGTTCGTCTTAGAGGCTCTAACAAAAGTGGGACAGGCACCCACCCTGCGTCATTTTTCTGAGCATTTTCCGCAAGATACGGGAGCCAGTCCCAGTTTTGTTAGGCGTTCTTAGGACATTGTCGCAGTCTACACCTGAATTCGGCGAATGCCGGGAACCTGAACTCATGACGTCAAGCCGAAAAAAGAGCGACGAAGCCGAAGCCAGCAAGGCAGCAAAAAAGAGCAAGAGCCAGCCGAAATCGCAGGAAGGAATTCGCGAAACCATCGAAGCCGTCGCCATTGCGTTTATCCTGGCGTTCGTCTTCAAAACATTTGAGGCCGAAGCGTTTGTGATCCCAACGGGCTCAATGGCACCCACGCTGTATGGTCGACACAAGGAAGTCCCATGCAAGGGCTGCGGGCTGATGTACACGATAGGAGCCAGTCAGGAAATCGATCAGGAGTCCGGAGTTTTGAATCCGGGTGGTCGACTGACGAACTCCAACTGTCCCAACTGCCGTTATCGCAACGACGTTCATGCGGCTCCGGTTTTCAACGGTGATCGCATCGTTGTGAATAAGCAAGTTTCGAAGTACAAACGGTTCGACGTGGTGGTGTTTAAAAATCCCGAAGAGCCACATGTCAATTACATCAAGCGACTTGTCGGCCTGCCGGGTGAAACCGTTCGCATTCGTCAGGGAGATATTCAGGCGCGCCGCGCTGAGACGGATCCGTGGATCGTTCAGCGAAAAGACGATCCGAACCGGCAGCGAGATATTCAGCTTCTGGTTTATGACGACAACCATCCACCGCATGATCTGCTAAAAGCGGGCGCGGAAGAACGCTGGGTTCCGGCAAGCTGGAGTGACGGTGATACGCTGATGGGCGGCTGGCCAGCTGCAGAGAATGCCTGGAAGCCGGTTCGTGAAACGCGAAAATACGACGTGAATGCCGCCGATGAACAGCTGCACTGGCTTCGTTATCGGCATCTTGTTCCGGGGCGTGAGCAGTGGGCGAGTGTAAAGTCTGGCGGCCAGATTGAACCGCCGCTGGAGCCCCAGCTGATTGCCGACTTTTGTGGCTTCAACAGTGATGGCGGCATGGATGAAGAGTTGTACTGGGTGAACGATCTGACTTTGGATCTTACGATTAATATCGAATCGGCTGCGGAAACTTCGCAACTGCTCATTGAACTGGTGGAAGGTTTTCGCACGGTACGGTGTCAGGTCAATCCTGTGTCCGGGCTGGCCGAAATTGTTGTGATCAGTCGCGAGAAGGATGCTGCGAACCCGACATCGGAAGTCATCGCCAGTGTTCAGACCGAGATCCGCGGGGCAGGTGAGTATCAGCTTGCGTTTGCCGATGTCGACGATCGGCTTTGTTTGTGGGTGAATGGCGAGCTTCTTCCGCTGGGGGACAACGCGTCGTTTGGGCCGGCGGATCTGAATCTTCCAACGGACCTGGATCTGGCACCGATCGGGATCGCTGTCAACGGGCTGAAGGCCGTTGTGTCAGATCTTGAGGTGCGTCGCGACATCTACTATCGGAACGACGTGTTGAACTTTGAACAGCAGAACGGAATTTCCCCGGATCCGACTTCAGCAGAATATCGCTGGCAATATCAGAATGGATCGATCACGGTCACGGAGGTGGATTCCAGCCGCTATTCTCGCCTTGCAACGGCTCTTCGTTCGCCCAAAAATTACGCTCGTGAATATGCGGAGCTGACCGGCATTCAGGAGGCTCAGTATGGGCGGTCTCTCGAGTTTAAACTGAGCAATGATGAGTACTTGATGTTTGGTGACAATTCACCGGCCAGCAAGGACAGTCGTCTGTTCGATTATTACAGTCGGCCGTTACGCGGAGTTGGCAGCAGTCGGTATGCTGTTCGTGAGCAGGATCTGATTGGCGAAGCGCTGTGCATCTTCTGGCCGCACGGGATTCCTTTCCTGAATGGCGGCAAGGGATATTCGCTCATCAGTCATAAGGGCTACAATGGGCGTGGCGGCGTAGAAAGTGTCAGTGATTATCCTCTGTACAGTATTCCGTTTTACCCCAATATTTCCAGAATGAAGATGATCCGTTAAACTCGGGTGGCATCAAGACTTGATTTGGTATCGGAATGAGCATTTTTGCCGTTCTGAATGTGATCTGACCGGGATATTTGCTGAACGGCCCTGGGCCAATGGCAGTCGGTTTGCGATTATAGTAGCCATTACTCTCCGAGTGATGAATGCCCTGAGCCGCGTTTTGCGGCCTTCGTCACTCGCAGAGTGACGTCTACTTTGTCAAATCGAGTGCCATTGGACGCTGGAACTTGCAGGCAGCGGTTGATCTGTGTCATGGTTCGCCGGTGAGAAGGATTCTCCAATGGCTCTGCTGAAATGCGAAGGACTTGTCAAAGACTATCCCGGCAAGCGCGCCGTCGATGGCGTCAGCTTTTATGTGGATGAAGGCGAGATTGTCGGTCTGCTGGGTCCGAACGGTGCTGGCAAGAGTACAAGCTTTCGCATGGCGTGCGGTCTGATTGCTCCGACAGAAGGTCGCGTCATCCTGCGGGATAAAGATGTCACGTCGTGGCCGATGTTTGAGCGGGCTCGCTTCGGCCTTGGATATCTTCCTCAGGATACCAGCATTTTTTCCAAGCTGTCGGTCGAGCAGAATCTTCTCGCCATTCTGGAATATCGTGGACTGAACAAAAAAGAGTGCGGCGATCGGACTGAAAAACTTCTGACAGAATTTGGACTGTGGGGCAAGCGGGCTCAGCGATCCGGATCTTTGTCCGGGGGGGAAAGGCGACGTCTTGAGATTGCGAGAGCACTGGCCAGTGATCCGCGGATCATTCTTCTGGACGAACCATTTACGGGAATCGATCCGGTCACGATTCACAGTATTCAGGACATCATCAAGGGACTGAAGGATCGAGGCATTTCCATTTTGTTGACCGACCACCGTGAACGAGAAACGCTCACCATCACAGACCGCAGTTACATCATTTGCGACGGTCAGGTGCTGGTCTCGGGCAGTGCAGAAACCGTGCTGACTGACCCGAACGCGATCGCTCGGTATTTCGGAAAACGATTTGACGCCAGCTCCATCATTGACGGCCGTGAGTCATTCCGCAAAAGTGCCTGATAAATTGGCTGAAGTTTTTTACGCGAGCCTTTGAATGAAGTCTTCAGGAGTTCATAGACCGCTTCAGATTTGGTGTCTTTGAATTCACACTTTTTGATTCCGCGACAGAAAACCTGTCTGGAGTAGTTTTTCTATGAGTTCCGGCTTTGGAGATGAATCAAAACTTCCGCCTGTCACGACGCGCGGCCGGGACTGGCCGTGTCTGCGGCAGTTTATCGTCTTTCTGGAAAACCGCGTCGGGTCACTGCACGATCTGCTGCGGCGAGTGGAACGCGACGATCTGAAGATTGTGTCGCTCAGCATTCTGGACTCCGCGGATTGCGCTGTCGCTCGAATCATCGTCAACAATTATGAGCGAGCTCATGAACTGCTGACCTTTGCCGGCGTGACCATGTTTGAAACCGACGTAATCGGCGTTTTACTGCCGGACACCGATCAGCCGCACACGTCAGTTTTGGGCAGTTTGATGTCGGCGGAACTGAATGTGCAGTATGTGTATCCGCTGATGTATCGCAAGAATGGCCGCGGTGCCGTTGCGATCTACGTCTCCGAAAAGGACGAAGCCATTCGTGTTCTTCGGGAACGCCAGTATCAAATGGTGACTGAAGATGATCTGATGCACTATGACGAATTCTTTTAGTTCACAACGTTCTCCCGGTCGTCAACAGTCTGCGATGCGGGGTTCTGAACTGGCCACTTCGATCAAAGTGTCCAGGATCGTTTTACGTTCCGTGGGACAGAGAATTTTACTCCGGTCGCCCGGCTTTCTGGTCGTGCTCTGCGCTGTCTGGAATGTTGTTGCCAGGGCGTCCGTGTTCGGCATGCAACTGAACGGGCCTGATGCGAGTCTTCTGAACGACGTGCGTTCGTTTGGCTCGCCTCAGATCCTGGCAGCCACTTTGATCCGCGTTCGGGAGATGGAAAACCACCTCCGCGCTGTGCAGGTTCGGGAGGACGGTTCCTTTGCCGAGAATTCCCTGATCAGCCTGGAACAAATTTTTGCATACCGGGCTGATGTGTTTGAAACGGATCCGGAAACCTCGCAGTCTCGCAGTATTCGTGCGGAAGCTCTGCAAAGATTGCGACAGGCGTCACCATCCGCCCAGCGACAGTGGGCGCAAACAGTTTCCGTGCTGGCCGAATCACGCTTGAGGCTGGCGATTCAGGCGGGCGATCGCAACCAACTTTCGAACGTCGCTCGACAGTTTCCGTACACCGAATCTGCCATCACGGCAACTGTGGTTGAGCTTTCAATGGATTTCCTTCGCGGATATGAGACATCAATTTCACAGCGTTTGCTGCAGCTGGAATCAGAAACTGCGGGAACGATTCATGAAGCATTTTTGAAACAAGCGGCCGGACCTTTATGGGCCATGCTGAAGGCCACCGCAACAACCGCTGATCCGCAGTCAACGGAGCAGCCGATTGCTGTCACAAAGGAAACGGCGCTGTCAATTGCGACAACCGATGTGGGCGGAGATGTGTCTCCACCATGGCCATCGGTTAAGTGGCAGTGGACGGAATCCGTTTGGTCCTACCCTGGTGCACCGCAGCCACAGGCCGGAACAACACTGGAATCGTTTCTCCCGGATACAGATAATAATCTCGGCGATTTTTCCAACTGGCGTCCGGTCTTTTGGGGCGACAGTGTTGTACTCCGAACGCCGTTTCGGATCGTAGCGTGCGATCGTGTCACTGGTGCCGAGCAGTGGTCGCTTCCGACAAGCACTTTTACGCCAACAGAATCCAGTGCTGACTCGCACGGAGCGGAGTCCGAGGAACTGAGCCCCCGCTTTGCTCGTCCGTTCGATGTCGGAACGATGGTCAGCGGCCTGGCGGCGTATGGCCTGTTAGCCTCTGATCGTGCGTTTTTGTATTTCGTGGATGGCTTTGATTTCTTTGGCGAGGAATCCGAAGACCTTGAACTCGGAAAAAGAATAGGCGTGTTGAATCAGTTTCGAATTCGATCTCGAGAATCGAATACAGATTCGTCATCGAAAAAGGCAACTCGATTAACGGCACTTCGTCGCGACGCGGCGACGGGTCGGCCGGTGGTTGCATGGACGGTTGGGGATTCTGAACAGGTAGATTATCGGTTTGTTGAACCAGCATCCGGGACGGACGGGCTGATTCAAAGCCAGAAGGCATTGAGAGCCTCGTTGAATGTTGGCAGCTTTGTCGATGCTGAGTCTGTGACGCCGTTAGAGAGAATCGACGATACAGACTTGGCTCGGCCTTCGGTCACGGGACACCGCTTTCTGGGGCCTCCGATCGGGCAGGATAATCAGCTGTTTGTTTTGACGATCCACAATGAGACGACGTGGCTGAGCTGTCTTACGCGGGGAACAGGGGCCGTTGAATGGCAGCAGCCGTTGATTTTCGCCACCGATGATGGATTGAATCAGTTTCTGGAAGCGGCAAACCCCGCTGGCACGAACAGCGTTTGTTTGCTGTCGGGGGAAACCGTGGTTTGTTCACTTTCTTCAGGCGTTTTGGTGGGCGTTCGAGCGACGGATGGTCAATTGCAGTGGGCGTCTGCGATTCGGGATGAAGCGGAACCTGACAACAGGCAGGGGTTTCCGCTGCCGATGAACCCGGACATCGAGACGGAAGAGGCGGTGGATTCACCTTGTGTGATTCTTCCTTCGGCAGCCCACAACATCGTTGTTGGCCTGGATAGCCAGTCCTCACGCGTGCATGGAATTGACACGACAAGCGGTCAGATCCTATGGAGCACTTCCCGTCGTGCTTTTGGGCCTGGCAATGTCGGAGGCAGTGCCGATTATTATCTCGCCGGTATCAGCGGAACGCAGGTGGTTCTGATTGGCGAAAGGCACTGTCGCAGTCTGGATTTAAAAACGGGCGACCAGAACTGGGTCGTGCAGATCGGCACGACGACCGGACGAGCGGAATGTCGTGGCAATCGCTGCCTGATTCCACAGGCAGATGGGCACGTGATGGTGATCAGTCTTAACGACGGAACAGCCGTGCGGAAACGAGTCGGTTTTCTTCCCGAAGGTGCGGCTCAGCCTTTTGGTTCTGTTGTCAGTGACGACGACCTTGTGTGTATGACCACGCCTGTTTCGCTGGTCGTGTTTCCTCGTGCTGATTCTCTGTTTCCACCGGTCGACGTTAACGATACAGCGGGCGATCGTTCTGTGGAAGATATCCAGCAGCAGGTACAGGCGCGTTTGCTGAACGGTGACGACGAAGCAGCCATCGCGATCCTGAAAGCCGCGATTTTGAAGGCTGGTGGAGATCTCGAATCGAAAGTGACGGAGCCGCTCGAAAGCTATCTTGGCGAACTGATCCTGCAGGACTGGGGAACTCAGCGGTTCGCTTCAGAAGAATCATCGGCTCAGAATGTGACGGCGCCACAACAGACGATTGTCAGTACCGAGTACACAGAATTACTGCCGCAGCTGAACCTGAAGCCTCAGCAGCTGCTGCGAGCTGCAGTTTTGTCGGTGCTGAGTCGCCAGGACTCCACGCTTGACGAAGAAGATATAGAACAGCTGTCTGGGTTTAAGGACTGGAAGCAGCCGGTTTTGGTAACGGATGAATGGAGCGTTCGCCCGGATGTTTTATTGAACAACGCAGGCAGGAACGCGGGCACGAAACTGGCCATTGCCGGCGATGATTTTGCGAAACTCTCACTGGTTCAGCTGCAGCGACTGGCAGAAGATGCCGTGCTCTTTCCACAGATCCTGAAGTCAGATCTGCAACGCGAGCAGCTGCTCACTCGGCTGGTCGAAATGGGCAGCTTCGCGGCAGCGGAATCCGTCGCCATTATGTGGCAGAAGCAGGCGGAGTCGCAACGACCGGGCGAGTTCCTGACGCAGCTGCGCGGCCGCGACGTGATCGCAGGCTTTGTGAATCAGCCGGTAACTGGTGCGAATACCAAGGATCGCCTTGTGGCACCGGCTGGGGATGGGTCTGTGGCACCGGCCGGGCTGACATCCAGTTTGCGGCGGTCTCTGACGTTTGAGTCGGAAGTCTATCTGGGTGTGCCGGACTGGGATCTGCAGCGAGTCGAAAAGGGCCTGGCAATCAACAGTCTGCCAGGCTGGATGCCTCTTCGTCATTACCTCGTCGACGGACGTGAAGGATTCCCCGATCTTGTGTCGGTCGATATGAGCGACGGCAGTGTCCGAGACCGTGTGACTTTGCCATTTCCCGCTCATCGAAGTGTGGTCAGCTATCAGGCCCTGAGCAACGACCAGTCGACTCCTGGGCTGCTGCCTTTACTGGGTTCCGAACAGATCGCAATGCTGTCCTGCACCGTGGCGGACAAGGCTCGCGTTTTGTGGACGCGTCGATTTCGCCGCGCGGATTCCGGAGAGACTCCTGTTGAGTTCGGTCCGCTGGGTGCGGATTATTTTCTGTGGCATCACGCCGATGAACTGCATTGCTCACATCCTCTGTCCGGCCGGGATCTTTGGGTTCGCAGGCTGAGACTGTCGCCCACACAGCAGATGGCAGGCGTTCGCAGAATCTTTGGAGACGAATCGGCGATGACTGTCATGGGCTCCGATCAGTCCAGCGTCGAACGCTTCAGTACTCGGGATGGCCGTCGACTGGGAGCCGGCCGCTTGAAAATCAGCCCGGTGAGTGATGCAGTCACCGTCGGACGCTGCCTTCTTTATCCCGATGACGAATCACGGCTGCATTTGTATGACAGTCTGACTGGGCGAGACATGCTGGAAAATGTGGAACCCGTCATCCTTGGCCGCAGCAATCCGGTCAGTATGTCGCATGTTCTGACGGAAGGTCGAGTCGTCACTGTCTCAGCCAGTTTTGAGATCATTCTGATCGATACGAAACAGGGGCGAATTGTCTTCCGCACTCCGGCGGCCTCATTGATTCAAACCGGTGCTGTGTTTGGACTCACGGCTTTTGAACGTCATGGCAAACTGTTTGTTGGGATCGAAGAGCAACGCGAATTTGTGATTCGCGGCGTTGATCGCATGCTTCGCCCGAATGAGCCGCGAGTTTACGGCGGGCCGCTCGTTTGCCTGAATGCTGAGACGGGAAAGATTGAATGGACCACGCCGCTGGAAGCGACCGGGATCCCTGTTTTGTATGGCGACCCTACCGACCTGATGCTGATGTGGAGCAATCCGCAGGCTGACGAGCCTGAAGCACCTCAGAACCTCGGACATAAGATTAACATTCAGCTCGTCAACAGCGCGACCGGGGAAATCGTCGCAAAAGGCAGCTCGCTGTCATCGTCCCGACCGCTGCGATGCAATCATATCGCCGCAAAAGAAGCCATCGAAGTTACAACTCGGGACACAACAATCACGATTCGGCCAGAGGCTGCATCTGATGGGACGAAGTAGTTTTGACGACGCTGAGATTCGTAATTGATGACACCATCCAGATCGCCAGCACCGCGTTCGGTTCTGTGGTGTTTGACGGCATGGCATTCAGAAAACCGCTGCTCGCCGGTGGCATCGCCTTCGCTGTGGCTTTGGTGCTCGGGCCATTCGTCATTCGGATTCTACGCCAGCGCTGCGGAGAACGAATCGCCAGCGATTCAGCGCGTCTGAACGAACTCCATGCGTCGAAACAAAAGACTCCGACAATGGGCGGCGTTCTGATCATGGCCGCGTTTCTGATCGGTGCTGGAACATGCGTGCAATGGCACACTGCTTTTGTCTGGCTGGTCGTTGGCTTGGCTCTGCTACTTTGCGGGCTCGGTGCCTGCGACGACTGGATCAAGCTGCGAACTTCAAAGAAAGGACTCACGGTTCGCCAGAAGTTTATCGCTCAGGCAGTGATTGCGTTCATCGCATCTGCGGTATTGGCAGCGATTCGCGGGTTTGAAGGGGGGCCAGCCACGTCCCTCAGCGGCTGGTTGCCGGAGTGGGCTCAGTTTCTGATGATTCCGTGGGCGGCCTTCGTGATTGTGGGCGCATCCAACGCTGTGAATCTGACCGATGGTCTTGATGGACTGGCCGCCGGATGCACGGTCATTACCGGGGCGGCGATGACGGTGATCATCTGCCGTACCGCAGCCGCAGCATCGATTTCGGCAGGCGGCGATGCGGGCATTGTTCAGGATGCGTCCATATTTTTCGCGGCGATTACCGCAGCCGCGGCCGGCTTCTTGTGGTTCAACAAACACCCGGCGAGCGTGTTTATGGGCGACACGGGATCTCTGCCGATTGGAGGTTTGTTTGCTCTGCTGGCTGTTGCGTGTCAGCTGGAATTTGTGCTTCTGCTGACGGGGGCTGTGTTTGTCGTGGAAGTCCTGAGCGTCATGCTGCAGGTGGCGTGGTTTCGACGTACCAAACAACGAATTCTGCTCTGCAGCCCGCTGCACAACCACTTCGTCTTCCAGGCGGTAAAGGAAGTGCGCATCGTCCGAGCTTTTTGGCTGGCAGCCCTGGCCTGCTCGGGTCTCGCGATCCTGCTGCTGTGCTTTTAAGAGGCTCTAACAAAAGTGGGACAGGCACCCTCCTTGCGTCATGTTTCTGAGCATTTTCCTCAAGATACGGGAGCCCGTCCCAGTCTTGTTAGGCGTCCTAACGTCGGGATCACGGCCACAGGTCTGGACCTGCACTGGTTCTGCACTTACGACAACGTCTGCACTTTTGCCCGCTCGGGCGCCGTAGTACAGTACGCCACTCGTGTGCACAAGAGCGAACGTGGATTACGAGTCTCTGATCAAACCGCGACAGCCAGCCTTTCGGTGAATCTCCGTGTCCAAAGTTGATGGATTATCAAGAATTGACGAGCTGCGACGGGCTCTGACGCAGGCAGATCCGTCCGCCTTTCTGGTCGAACCGCGCGTTATTCGGCGAGTGATCCGCGAACGGTTTGGGTTTGCGCAGTTGTCGTCCTCGATTCCCCATGTCGAAAGCCAGATTGTGCCGGCGGAAGACGTTCGGCATCTGGTCCATCCGGACGAACTGGGACTGACCACATTTTCCGATCTTCCGGATGTGTGCGTTCTCATTTGTGAACCGGACGAAGGAGAACTGGATTACTGGCCGATGCAGGAATTGCTGCAGCAGGTCTGGCGCCGTTTGTTTCATGCGCAGGTCGACCGTGAACTGCTGGATCTGCTTCGTTCTCGTCTGCACCGCGCCGATGTCCAGAAACGAATCGCACAGATTGGTCAGGTCGAATTTGATGAGGCACACTTCGTGCTTCGCAGCGAAATGCGGCTGGTGGAGCCAGAATCACGTATCGAAGCGTGGCGCGAATTTGTCGCTCTTTATCTTGAGCTGAAATATTTTGAGCCCGATCTGCTGCCGGTCTGGTTTCCTTCAATCGGCGGACATGCGAATGTTGATGATCTGCCGTCGCGTGATCTTGATGCGGCCGCAATTCTGAAGCGAACGCAGCTGTGTGGCGCAACCAAACCCGATCTGACGCCTCACATCGCGCTGGATGAAACCCGACTCATCAATACTCGACGCGACTGGTCGCTGGGTGTGGGCACCATCCCTTCTGACCGTGCGTATTTGAAACATTTGCGGCGACGTGATCGTGTCAACGAACGTGGCAATACGGTGGCCGCAATTGTCTGCGCCATCAAAGCGGTTCAGCGAGCCACATCGGATGAGAAACGAACGTCCGCTCAGGAGAAAGCACGCGCTGACGTTCGATATCTGGTGGAACGGTTGCGGCGTGCCATCGATTTTCCTTCCGCGGACACAGAAGCCTGGCAGTCTTCGCTGTGGGAACTGGCCACGAACTCAGTTCACGGGTTCTGGAATTCCGAAAAGCGGTTGCTGTATGATCTACAAAAAGTCTGTCTCGATCACGAACGGGTGACCTATAAAGTTGACATCGTCACGTGGGCCGTCAGTCGTGGTCGCCGTCCTTTACGACGTCCATTAAACAGCCTTCGCGAAGTGATGATGGCCAAGCATCTGGCCAGTTCGGCAGCTCGCCTTGTGAATGTGCGGCTCAGCGGCGTCGAACGCGATCGGCTGACTGCGTTGCTCGAAAAAGCGACGCACCTGGCGCGGGAACAGATGCGTCAGCGAATGCGGCCTGTCATTCAGCAGACCCTGCACGATGTGCATCTGGAACCGGGCAGTGTTCCCGAGCAGGTTGCCTTCGATAAGCTGACGGAAGATTCGCTGGACTGCATCGCGGATCGCGGGTATCTGACAATGGGCTACTTGCGCGATACCATCAGCAAGAACGATCTGAAATTGCCCGACCTGCGGCAGCTGAATGAACTGTGGCGGGGCGACCATCTGCTGCGCGCGGACGACCGACTGGACCTGGCTCTGGATGGCGTTTACCGACGCGGGGAGTTTTATCTGCGGTCTCTGCAGATCACGAGCTCCGTCTTCTTTGGAACTCCCTTTGGCCGGTTCACGACTTTGTTCCTGGTCATCCCGTTCGGTGGCGCGCTGGTCATTGTCGAAGGTGTGAAGCATATCTTGCACCTGTTTCACAGGAAGCCGGTTGAAACAAAGGGCTCGGTTCTGACTGAAGAAACTGCGGCCGCTGGCAATGAATCGCCTGTGTCTGTCGATGCGGTTGCTGCCAGGGAATCGACCAACGCAACTCCACTGGCGGATCCGGCCTCGTTGATGAATAGAAACAGCGACGCCTCGTGGCTGTCACAGCCAGCCATCGCAGTTGCGTCACCGCGTGCCTCGACTATGGAAGGATCGACTGCCGGTGACGCCGCTTTGCCGGCCAGAACTTCGGACGGCGATGCAAAGGCAAACGGTCCGACAACAGCATTCTCGTTGAAGAATGACAACGCGGAGACTCGTGAGATCATCGAAGTGATACGTGAGGCGGATGACGCGGTCGACCAGATCGTCACCAATCAGCTTGAGACTGTCTCGTGGGTATTGGCCATTGGCTTTCTGCTGATGGGCCTGATTCATGTGCTTGAGTTTCGCAGACGCTTCTTCCAGTGGGCCCAGACGTGCTGGCGGCTGACGCGGGCGGTCTTGATTGATCTGCCACTGAAGCTGCTGCGATTGCCATTCCTGCAGAAGATCCTGCGTGACCGCGCTTTCGTAAAGTTCCGTCGTTATGTAATGACGCCGTCCTTTGTCGCCGTCGTCGGGGCCAAGTTTCTGCCGTGGCTGATCAGCGGGCGATCGTTGAGCTGGTGGTGGGTGGGAACGATCGCCGGTTTGTCCAGCCTGGCGTTCAATTCACGGCTGGGTCAGGATACACAGGAACTGACGGCCGAGTGGGTCGGTAACGCATGGTACAAATTGCGAGCCCGTGTGGTGATGGCAGTCATCGAGTGGATCATTGACGTGTTTCGAGTGATTCTGAATTCGGTCGAGCGAGTTCTGTACGCTGTTGACGAATGGCTGAGATTTCACAGCGATGAAAGCTGGCTGTCGATCGTTGTGAAAGGGGTTCTCGGTCTGATCTGGACCTTCGTCTCGTTTTTGATCCGAATCTACATCAACCTGTTGATCGAGCCCACGCTTCATCCAGTGAAGCATTTTCCCGTGGTGACTGTGGCTCACAAAATCTTCTTTCCGTTCATCGAACAAATCAGTGTCTGGATGTTTAACCTGTTCACACCGTACATGGGGAAGTGGCTGGCCGGTGTTGTGACCGGGTTCAATATCTTTTTCCTGCCGGGAATTTTTGGATTTGTGGTTTGGGAACTGAAGGAGAACTGGCGTCTGTATGAGGCCAATCGACAAAAAGAACTGACGCCCGTTCCCGTGGGCAGTCATGGGGAAACGGTGGCTCGGCTTCTGCGACCAGGCTTTCATTCGGGCACGCTGCCGAAACTGTTTCGTCGCCTGCGACGGCTCGAACATCAATCGGCTTCCTTCAAACGTTTTAGTGCTCGCCGTGCCGGCCGTGAACAGCTTGGACATGTTGAGACCGCAGTCCGCAGCTTTGTGGAACGCGATCTGATTCGTCTGCTGGAACTGTGTCCGGTCTGGCAGCACGCCGGGTTGCAGTGCGGCCATATCCATGCGGCATCAAACAGCTTCGCCGTTGATCTTGATTGTACGCTGCTTGGCGAACAGCCAGTGCGTCTGCTGTTTCAGGAACAGAGTGGCTGGGTGGCCGCTTCAATTCCGCAAACCGGCTGGCTGCGTTTTGCATCGGCCGATCAGATTCGCTCGTTTCAGAGCGCTGTGGAAGGGTTTTATCGCAAGTGCGGAATTGATCTCGTGCGTGAACAGCTTGAGATCAGCTTCATCGGTAAGCATCCGTACGATATCAATCCGGAAGGCCTGGCGATCTGGCCCAATGGCGTCTTCACCAACGAACTTCAGGTGGACCTGAACCGCAAGGGCGTGATTCGACCGATTCCGGCCAGCGAGGCCGCGGCGGCCGGCATTCAGGCAATGGAAAGAGATGTTGTTGTCTTCGCCGAATCAACCATGCTTTGGCAGGAGTGGGAAGCTCTCTGGACGCCGGTCGCCACATCGGCAGGGGCCGACCCACTGCCACCTGCGTGCTCTCGCCGAACCGGAAAACCAGTGCTGCGTCCCATTCGGTGACCATCGGATGATGTGACTGATCGAGGCTAACCGTGCATCCCAGGCCCAATGGGAGACGGGCGGGAATAGAAGTTCAGGCGAAACAGGCTAAGATCTGTTTTCCCCTGACGAATGGCTTTAACGAAAGCCTTCGAACATTGATCGGGGCAAATTCCTCAGCGAGCCGCCCTCCAGATGCCCTCTTCCGCCAATTCACCCGTCGACCCAGCGCCTCCTTCGATTCTGCGAACAGAAAGCGCAGGCACGCGAGTGGATGTGCGTGGTCTGACGGTGCTAGCCGGCGAACGCATTCTCCTGGATAAAACGTCCGTCACGTTTCCAGCGGGAGAATTAATTTTGGTGCTCGGATGGAGTGGCGTCGGCAAATCCGTTCTGTTGCGAATCATGGCCGGCCTGATTGGGGAAGGTCATGCGGGAATTCGTTATTCCGGAACCATCGACTTTGTCACCGACGGCGGTCGGCATCGGCCCGAACACGATGCGTCTCATCCAGTGGCTGTTGTGTTCCAAAACTTCGCTCTGCTGGATGAACTCACACCGCTGCAAAACGTTCAGATTGCTCTGGACCATTCCTCCGGGCCGGCAACTGCCCGTCGAACTGATGCGCGTCGAGTCGATTCTGGGCGAGCCGATCCGGGCCGAGACCGGGCGGCTGAACTTCTTGCCGAACTGCGCGTCCCCACGGATCGGCCGACGTCTGTGTTGAGCGGCGGGCAGCAGCAAAGATTGGCCATTGCAAGGGCGATTGCTCCGGAAACGGATGTTGTTCTGTACGACGAACCCACCTCGGGGCTGGATGCCCGCACGGCCGAACAGGTCGCTGATGTGATCCGCGATACGCAGATCAGACACCGCCGGACGTCGATTGTGATCACGCACGATTTTGAGACGCTCAAACGAATTGCCGATCGAATCATTCTGCTCGATCACAGCACAAAAAAACTGGTCGAGCTGCCGAGCGAGAATTGGAATAGTCTGGGCCATGTGCTGGGCTCACCCCCTGAGATTTCCGGCACCGTCTATCGTCAGTCGCTGCAGAAGCGTGTGGCGGCCCAGTTCAAAAAGACATTGGCAGACACAGGCAGTTTTACGGAGGAAGTCCTGTGCCTTCCGTTGTCGCTGTTGCCTTTGTGGCGAAGCGCTCGCTGGGGTCTGAGATATACGGGATACTACCTGAAGCTTGTCGCCGGGCCGTCAGCCTGCATTTACATTTCCGTCGCGGGAATGATTCTGGGCTATGTGGCTCAGGACTTTGTGTTTCGCTACCTGCCGTTCCGTCAATTCAGCGAACCGCTCCTGAGCGAAAATCTGCTGCACGCGACCGGATTTTCTCTGTACCGTTTTTTGGTCCCGATTCTGTCGACCATTTTGATCGCCGCTCGCTCTGGTGCTGCGGTCGCGTCCGATGTCGGCAGCAAGGTTTATGGAAATCAGCTGGATGCCATGCGAACGCTGGGTGTCGATCCGATCCGGACGCTGCGAACTCCAGTGCTGTATGCGTTCCTCGTCGGCACACCTTTTTTGGCAATGCTAAGTTACGCGGTCTCAGCCGTAGCGGCATCGTTCGCATTTCTGCTTACGCATCCGGAGCTCGGTATCGGCTACTGGGACGCTCACTTTCACAAAGAACTGATTCTGCCCACGGGCTTCTTTTACAAGGGCTCCGGCTGGCTCATCATCAAGCTGCTGACCTGCGGACTCGGAGTCGCGATGATCTCATGGCGTTGCGCAGTCACGCCCAAACTGTCGGGCTCAGAAATCAGTCACGGCGTGACCCGCACGATTCTCTGGGCAACGCTGTTCGTACTGTTCGTTCATTTCGGGTTCTCATTGTTTGAGTTCCGTCCACAGCAGTAGAAAGTTCGAGGATGAGAACCCACGGTCATCCTGATGCGATTCGCGAAAGCTCTTAATAGCTGGACTGAAGAATTCCTGTCGTCTCGATGTGGATCAACCGGCTGCTTGTGATAAAAGTTCGTTTTTAGTCGAATGGTTGCTTCGTTCATAAATTGTCGACAGGAAAACCATGTCTCAGCCAAAGGTCCTGATTATCGTGGGTGATGCGACCGAAACGGTCGATACGCTTTATCCTTATTACCGATTGATTGAAGGTGGTTATCAGCCGGTCGTTGCGGCTCCTGAAAAGCGGCGGTATCAAATGGTGCTGCATGAAGTGAAACCGGGCTGGACGATCACCAAGGAATGGGAAGGCTATTCCATTGAAGCAGACATCGCGTTCCGGGATATCAAACCGGCGGAGTACGCTGGCATCTTTTTCAGCGGTGGTCGGGCGCCCGAATACATTCGCGAAGATGAAGACCTGCTGCGGCTGACTCGCTGGTTCTGGGAAAATAAGAAGCCGTGCGCCAGCGTCTGCCATGGCGTCGAGATTCCTGCGCGAGCCGGCATTGTGAAAGGTTTGCGAATGGCGACCGTTGCCAAATGCAAATTCGATCTGGAAGTGTGCGGCGGCATTTATGTAAACGAACCGTGCGTCATTGACCAGCACATGTTCAGCGGACGAACCTACCACGACAGCGGCCATTTTATCGGACCGTGGATCAAAGCGCTCGACGCCGCCTGCGGTAAATAATTTACTGCACTGTCAAGTCTCAGGGGTCAGGAACGAATGGCACTGTTCGAACTTGTGTCAGCGCGTAACGAGGTCTGTTGACGGACCGAGGATTTTAATAAACTCCTGTCGTCAGAGATTGGTATTGATTGAAACACCCGCCTCTGGCGATGATTTGGAAGCCCTCCCTGGTTCTCTGCCCGAGAATGACCAGGGAGGGTTTTCTTATGCGCCAGTCTGTATCCGATTCGGACGATTCCGGTGGCCTCGGCCCCCGGAATCGATTCGAGGGAAGTCATCGACTTCCCCCAAACAATTGCTTGACGACCACGTCCTTAACGGCAGGAGACTCAGACTCCACCGTCAAAAAAAGCAAGACATTCGCGCAAAAATGCCGATGCTTTAGCAGACGCGGAGCCGTATATTGGCAATCTGGGGGGGCGATGTTCACGTTATGCGTGTGGCCTAATCGAAGTCACGGAATCTTGGTGCGAAGGTTACCTCAATCTGCATGGGCATGAAACCGGACCTGACGGGGCGCATTTGTTACGGCGGATTGTGGTGCGAAGGTTACCTTTACCTGCATCATTAAGCCGCTCGGCAGCAACAAATTTACCGAACCCAAAGACCTAAGGCTGAGATTTCATGCTGTCAAATCGGATAGCGCCTTAGACTCAACAGGTACCTTTCAGTCTCAGTCTAGTCTGACGCTCGCCTAGGTTGCTTCCGCCGTTCCACTGCGGAGGTTGGCAAACAACCGTGTCCCCACGCTGAAGCGTGGGGCTACGTGCTGGGCTCGCTCCACGAGCGGAATCGCACCGGAGCCTGATGGTTGCCACGTGATCCGCGCGCGTCGGAAGTCGAAGTCAATTTGTCGAAGTCAATTTAAGGAGTCAGGAACCAATAGTGCGCAGCACCCTTCGGGCCGTTTGGCTATTGGTTCCTGACCCATTTTTTGAGTGTTGACAGAGCACTTTTTTTTGTTTCAGTATCTTTCCTTCATTTAACTGAGTGCCTCTGGATGTATCGATCGCTCGATCCGCAACTCACCATTGCGACTTTGAAAACTCTTTCAAACCGAATTCAGGAACGCTTTCCGGGAGCAAGCCTGAGCAAGGTTTGCCTGGAACTGCTCGCCATCTCCGAAGAAACCACGGGGCGGATTCGCTGGCTTTCAAAACACAACGCCGGTATTCGTCTGGCAGTTCTGATCGTCATTGGCATTGCGATCTACCTTGGCTGGCACGTGGTGCGGCATGTGAAGGTTCGCACGGACGGGTTCAGCATCGAGGAACTGGATGCCGCCACCAACGCCACCGTGCTGCTCGGAGCGGCTCTGCTGTTTCTCTTCACCCTGGAATCGCGACTGAAGCGTGCGCGCGTACTGAGGGCCATGAATGAATTGCGAGCCATCTCGCATGTGATCGATATGCATCAGCTCACGAAAGATCCGAGTCACGTCGTTGTGGGAGTCGGTCAGCGAACGGCATCGTCGCCACAACGAACATTGACCGCATTTCAGCTGACTCGTTATCTGGATTATTGCAGCGAAATGCTGTCGCTCGTTGGAAAACTGGCGGCACTATATGCGCAAAGTACGTCGGACAGCGTTGTGCTTCAGTCGGTAAACGACATTGAAGCCCTGACCAACGGGATCAGCCGCAAGATTTGGCAGAAGATCATGATTCTCGACGACGATCTCAAGCCCGACACTGCTGCCGACTCTTCATTGCAGAGCAATCCTGCCATGTCGTCGGTGGATACGATCGTGCCGCTCGACACACCCCACAGCCGCCTCCCTGTGTCTGAACCCGACACGAAAACCAGCAATCCGCTGCCGTGACGGCTGAAAACCCGAGCTGCATGGGAGCATTTCCCGGAGATCTCTCCTCGGAGATGCAAGCCACACTGTGGACCGTCTGTCGCACTCGGAAAAATCCACATCGCGTTTTCTGGGTAGGGGAGCCCTGATTTCGTTCAATAAATTCCAATCGGCCTCTTGTCTTCGAATTGGCCACCGTTATAACTGACCCAACCACGGTGGTTCGCATTCAGCGGAACGCCTTGGTCAACTTCGGACGACTAAATAAAACGCAATTCGGCGAATCGTCGAAGGGCGAGTTAATGAGTAAGCCGACGCGGATGAAGCCTTAATTGGCTCTGTTCGCGTCGGCTTTTTTTGTCTCTCACACACAGAGCAGATAACACCAGATTCCACAGACGCCCGCCGATCAATGGTCCGCCAGCCCCCTTCAGTCGGGAGAGCGGATAGCGCAGGTCGACAGCTAATTCGCGAGAGGCGCTGCTTGAAATTATGAACGGTGGCAGCCTGCCAAAAGCCGTCGCCGATCCTTTAGATATTGTTGGATGAAAAGTTCTGCAGGTTGTTTGCTGCAGGAGTCGTGGCCCGAACGGGCCGATTGTTTTGTTAACTGAAATGGAGTGAATTGTTATGTCTCGTCAACAGCTGTCTGTTACGATCTTTGCCACAATGCTTGCCCTCGTTGTGAGCGCAGGCACGTCCGAAGCGGGACGTCGTCACCGCCGAAGCGCTTGCTGTGAGTCTCCCAGTTACGGCGGCTACACTCAGGCCAGCTACACGGGCTACGACCAGTCCGCGTGCTGCAACACTGCCAGCTCCAGCCAGGACGGAGACGCCTGTGGAACAGCTGGCTGCAGCGGCGGTGGATGCGGCGTGAGTGCCAACCAGATTAGTTATCAGTCGGGCTCCGGAGCCATCCACAGCGGCTCGTCATCGAATCAGTGGCAGTCCGGTCAGTCGGGCAACATGAATCGGAATAACCTGAATTCCAACGGTGTTAATTCCAACTTCAACCAGTCCGACAACAATCGTAACGGCATTAACCGTAACGACCTGAATCGCAACGATGTGAATCGTAACGACCTGAACCGTAACGATGTAAATCGCAACGATCTGAATCGTGCAACTAATGATGTGAACCGTGCCACCAACAACCTTGACCGCAACGATTCAACTCGCACGGATGTTGAAGTTGCACCAGGAACCAACGCAAACGCTGAAACAAATGACGTGAACACTATTGAGGCCCCTGCCGCCGCACCAGCGCCGGCAAACTAATGACGCCCGCGTCGTTCTGAATGGCACGCCGTTGCAACGGTACGAGCAGCATCAGTTGCTCACCCGCGCAACGCGAACAGCAGAATACGCAACGAAACCGCGACCTGCTCATCACCGATCGCATTAAGGGATATTCGACTCTGGAAGGTTCGGTCCCTCCACGTCGAATGTCCCTTTTTCGCGCCTGCAGTTTCTCTCCACACAAGAAGGACCGGCAAGCACTTACAACATTTCGCGGACCACCAGAATCCAGCCAATATCACCAATATGCTCGGGCCGTGTGGCGACAATCACGGGCTCAATCGCTGCCAGCGTTTCAGTGTTGTCGATCGGGTCGCGAAAAGCAGTGATGAGCTCGTCAACATTGGCGTCGCCTCTATCGGGGTTCATTCGACGCTGACGCAATTTCTCACCGCGGTCGATCACTGCAGGGTTGACGCTGGGCAATGATTCGGCCGGCGATCGACGAGCCAGTTTGGCGTGAGCGATTACAGTGCCCGCCTGATGCGTGATCTGACTTTCGTTGACCTGAAACAGTACCGCATTTTCCGGCAGGCCAAAGTCGTCAATTTCCAGGGAAATGGAAAGAAGGCCGATGACGTCCCGATCCGGCATGGACGATGGGTGGCCCCAGACTGGAACGGCAAACGAAACCACCGGTTTGTCGCCGTTTACGGTTCGATAAACGCAGGAAAGATGAACGAGCTCTTCATCCTGCGTTCGAGGAATCAGATACTGCAGAGGCTGCAAACGGGAAACTTCGGCGGCGTCTTTTTCCAGATCACGTCCAAGGCCATGAAAATAATCCCGGTGCCGAAAGTTTTGGCCGATGCTTTTGGCACGGGGGGCTCGGGCCACTTGAGTCCCGTCGGCTGCAAACACGCTCCATCCGGAAGACTTAATGGCCGCGCCTTTCAGCAGTTTGCGTTCGTTCAGCCATGCCTGCAGCGGCTCCCAATGTTTCTGGTCGGCAGGCGACGCATTGATCGCCAACAAAGCTTTTCGCAGCTGTTCCGATTGAGCTTCGCTTTCCAAAAGTCGCCACCGCAGATCGATTTCATAAGCTATCGACTGCGCCAGAAACCTGGCAGACGTCCGCAGGTTTTCGCGGCGAGCAGCCTCGGCGGATTCACGCATGCTGTCGGCCCGTTCGCGGGCCTGCTGCTCCGAGTTGGCCAGAGTCCCCAGCCATGCTGCGGTGAGAATGCTGACCAGAATAATCAGGACGGACCCAACGCCAAGTGCCTGAGCTGCGAGACGATGCCGACGCGTCCATCGGCCGATTTTCTGAACGACCGATTCCCTTAAGACCGAAACAGGAGCATCAGCCAGATAGTTTTCGACGTCTGCTGCCAGTTCCAGAGCTGTGGCATAGCGATCGCGAGGCTGCTGCTTCATGGATTTCAAACACACAGCCTCCAGAGCGGAGGGCACTTCTCTGATCCGTTCCGATGGCTTTGCAAAGCGACCATCAACAACGTCTTCGCGAATACGATGGCCGTCATCACCCGAGAACGCGGGCTGGCCGCACAGGATCTTGTACAGCGTCGCACCCAGACTATAAACATCGCTGGCCGGGGTCGGCGCAAGATTCGAAGCCTGCTCCGGGCTCATGTAAGCCAGCGTTCCCGCACCGCCACCAGAGCTGGTGCTGTTCTGACTGCCGGAGCCGGGCATCAGAGTCATCTCTCCGCTTGTTCGAAAACGATCATCACGGGCCACGGGAATCGCAAGTCCCCAGTCGACAACGATGGTCTCTCCAAACTTGCCGAGCATCACGTTGGCCGGCTTGATGTCACGATGCACAATGCCTCGATTGTGCGCATACGCGACCGTTTTACAGACGGAGACAAACGCCATCAGCAGCCGACGAAATTCAACATTCTGTTCTCCGTAAACTCCAGCGGCTGAACGATTTCGATGATAGCGAACGATCGCATCGTCCATCGTTTCGCCGTCGATGTAACGCATGTAATAGAACAGTCGGCCGTTCTCCGCCTGCCCGATACCGTACAACGGAACAACGCCCGGATGTTCAAGACGTCCGGTGACCTCCGCTTCAAGAAGAAAACGAGTGCAGCTTTCACGATCCTGCACCAGATTGTGGTGAATGAATTTCACCGCGACTTCACGATTGAGCTCCTTCTCCGTCGCACGATACACGGCCCCCAGTCCGCCCCGTGCATGAAAAGTCAGGCTTGTAATTTCACTGTTCGTCTTCAGGATCTCACTGTCCGCATCAGCCGCGCCAACAGGACCACGGTCCAGAGAAATCTGATGACCGATTTCGAAGAGTTCAATGCGCCTCGCAAGATCCTGCTTAAGGTCCGGGCATATTCGGCAAAGATCCTCCACGGAGAGGCGGGCGCCGCGTTCACGGCCGTCTTTCCATCGATCGAACAGTTCTTCAAGAAGACTGTCGTGATCGAGCCGAGCTGTTTTTTCAGTACTTGGGCACATCGCATCTGTCCAGATTTACCGAAAAAAATCCTGCGTGTTCAAGCCGCCAGTGTGGCAACATGGAGCTTGGCTTTCATGCTTCAACGAATCCACACGAAGGCGACTTCGAACAAGTTTGAGTCGTATTACTTTCACAAGCGACGAACACCGTTCAACCGCTTTGAAAAGCATTGGAACGCCACGTTTTCTATGACAAGCCGCGCATTATCCCCGAAGCCACTGAAAAGAACAGAGGCAATGTGAAGGCTGACTTCGAGCCGACGTGGGCACTGTCTTGAAGTTGAGCCTTTTCAGATTTCGAAACCCGAAACGTCAGTGAGGGATTGAGTTTTTGGCTGTTCAGCTGCGTGCAAACCATCCCTCGCTGACGCGTCGGGTTGTGATAATTGCCTTTCTTTTCGACCGAAACATCAGCCACAATTTCGAATTCCGAAATTTAAAATAGGCGAGCTGGGCTGGTCGGCAAATTCGGCCGATTTTCATCGTTCGGATTTCTGATGTTTCTCTTTCCCGTTTGCTCAGTTCACTCGGGCCCCGATTTGGGAGCTCGTGAAAACGTAATGGCAAACACGGCGTACGTCCGCGGACCCATCTGCCAGCGCCACGGAGCATGAATCTGAACGTCACGACACCGCGATGCGATTTCCGGGCAGGTCTGAAAGTCCTGCAGAATGATTCCTGGGTTCAGACCAGAAAAAAAATTGCCTGTGGACAAACAGTGAGCCAGCAATTGCGGCAGTTCTGCGTCGGTGACTTTTTTGATCGCTGGAGTTGATTCGGACGATACGACGTCCGAAACAAAAATCCCCTGACCGCCGGGTTTCAGAAGCTGCAGCATGCGCAGAAAATGACCGCGTCTCAACGACTGAAGCAGCATCAGAAATTGGGGATGCCGTTCAGTCATCAGATTAAGCAACGCACTGTTGATCTGACTCAGCACGCACGCCGAGACCACGACATCCGACGCGGGGCAGGGGAGCTCAGAAAATGGAGCTTGCAGCGACTCGGCGATTTCGCGCAGGTTTGCATCACTCGTCGCAGCGTCCGTTGGAAGGCTGGCAAGCGGGGACGCAAGATCGAGGGGTGCAATCAGCTCCAGGGGCAAAGGCCGCGAGTTGCCTGACTGGTCTCTGATCGCCTGCTGGGCTGCCGCGCCGTATACCAAGGCTGCGCGATCAATGTCGAGCAATCGAATCGTGACGAATCGCGTGGCAAGCTGAACGAGGTCAATGTCGTGGCAGTTGCCGGCACCCAACACCGCAATCGCCGCGTGTTCGAGCGTCGAAGCCGTAGAACACTGCTGGATCAGGCTCATGATCTGTTGCTGGTGGCCCGCGTAGGTCGCAAGGACTCGCGTCTGAGCATTCAGCTGCGCGGCTCGCAAGGCGGCTGGAGAAGCGGGGTTCTCAATCATTTGAATCCCTTTTACACAGGCCATGGGACGATGTCATTCTTCGCCGCTCACGGCACGCAGCACGTTCCACAGCCAGGCGACGAAGTTGGCTTCAATCGAAGATGCCGTCGCTGTGACCTCGGCATGGTTCAACACATTCTCAGAAAGTCCGGCCGCTAAATTCGTAATGCACGAAACACCCAGAACATCGACACCCTGGGAAGCCGCAAAAATCGCTTCCGGGATGGTGCTCATTCCAACCGCATCGGCCCCCAACTGACGCAGCATTCGAATTTCCGCCGGTGTCTCATAACACGGCCCGGGCATCATCGCATAAACGCCTTCGTGAACCTGCAGTTCTGTGCGAGTCGCCAACGCGAGTTCTCGCAGTCGGGCATTCCAAAGGTGTGAGTTTCGTCCGTGGGAACTGCATTCGCCCGGCCAGCGAAGCGAAATCCCGGAGAAGTCTGGAAAAAGTGAACCCAGCGGGCGGAGGTGGCTGCTGATCAGCATCAGAGCCCCCGGCAAAAACGATTCGCGAATTCCTCCGGCCGCGTTCGTGACCACCAGAGTGCGAATGCCCAGCTGACACAGAAGTCGAGCCCCAAAGAGCACGTCCTCGATGGGATGGCCCTCGTAAGAATGGACTCGCCCCTGAAGCATGGCGACCGGCATCCCGTGAACCAGCCCAAACACCATTCGCCCGGCATGTCCGGTCACTTGAGTATACGGCATCCCAGGGATCTCGGAATACTCAATCGCCTCGCCGCCTGAATTCAAAAGATGATCAGCTGCGGGACCAAGACCCGAGCCAAGAATGACTCCGACGGCCGGAGCCGCGAAATCTGAACAGCGAATCCTGCGACGAACACTCTCTGCGGCAATGACTGCCCAATCGTCAGCAACAACATCCGCAATGGCAATGGACACAAACGGCACCTTGGGATTTGGGATTTGGGATTTGAGTTCGAGGCTCAAAATGAGTTAACGCAAGTTCACGCCACTGCGGTCAGGCATCGACTTCTTCAAAGCCTCTGCCACGAATTCAAACAGCACTTTTGTCGCGGCATCGTCGGGCAGGCCGAGATCATCATTGAGCTTCGTGTGCGATGTGTCGCGGACTCCGAAGAGCTTGCCGGAAATCCCAGCGCTCGTCAGCATAGCGACCGGGCGTTCGGGCTGCGCGGACGTATCAGGATGGCTGACAACAAGACAATAAACGCGATGTCCAGCGTTAACGCAATCTTCATTTCGGGAGAACTCCTCAAACTCATTTCGGAAGAAGCGAGCGTTTTGCAAAACTGTGGTGGGAATGAACAATGACGAACTTGTGCAGCCCTCAAACTGGCCGTCAGGAATCAGTCTCACAAACCGCGTTATACCCCGGCCACTCAACAGACGGTAACGAAGCCCCAGATTTTTGCCCCACACCCATTGCCCATTGTTCACTGCCCACTGCCCACTGCCCACTGAAAACTGTCCCCTGTCCCCTGTCCCCTGTCCCCTGTCCCCTGTCCCCTAAAAGTGTACGATCATGAGCAGTCTTATCCTCGGTCTTGACATGGGCACCACCAGCATTTCCGCTGTTGCTGTGGACGACCGTGGGCGCGTCGTGTACGCGGTCACAAAATCTCATCAGGCCTCCGTCGCGGGACTCTCTTCGGAATATGCCGAACAGGATGCTGCGAAAATTCGTGGCACGGCCATCGAAGCATTGGCCGAACTTCAACAGCACATCGCCGAGCAGCCAGTCCGCGGCATTGCTCTCACCGGCCAGATGCACAGCACGGTCCTGTTGAACCGCGATTATCAGGTGCTCGGCAACGTGATCACGTGGCAGGACCGTCGCTCGCTTTCAACCGGTCCACAGGGAACGCTGCTTTCCGAGCTGCAGCAGCGAGCCACCGAGTCCGCGATGCACACCACTGGCTGTCGACTTTCTGCAGGATATTTGGGAACGACGCTTTTTGCGGTGCGGCGACTTCAGCAACTGCCTGGCGAGGTCGCTCATGTGTCGTTTGTCGCCGACTGGATCGGCAGCTGTCTGACCGGACAGGCACCTGTTACCGAACGCTCGCACGCCGCATCGTCGGGACTTTATGACCTGGTGAGCGATGACTGGAGCGACGTCCTGCTGCCGGCCGCTGAGATTCCTCACGACTGGCTGCCCGCGGTAAAAGACAGCGGCGCGATCATTGGAACTCTGACGTCCGCCATGGCGCAGGCGACCGGATTATCCGCGGGACTGCCTGTGTTTAATGCGATCGGCGACAATCAGGCGTCTGTGCTGAGCGCTCTTCCCGATCAGCCGGGTTCGCTCCTGATCAATATTGGCACGGGCGGTCAGATTGTGTGGCGAGTTCCCGAGTTCGCGCGCCAGCTGCCGATGGACACACGCATTCTTCCAGGCAATCCGAGCGAGGACGGACAGAAAGTCAGCCGCCAGTTTATGATTGTCGGCGCGGGGCTCTGCGGTGGCGATGCCATCGCCTGGGTAAACCGCACGGTGAGACAATGGCTGCAGGTCTTCGGACTGACGCTTTCGGAAGATTCAGTCTGGGAACGGCTGCAGAGTCTGGCCGAATCGCAGGAGAATTCCGCCGATCTGTTCTGCGAACCGTTCTTTCGGGGGACCCGTTATCAGCCAGATCGCCGCGGAGTTTTGAACGGCATTAATTCCGACAATCTGACGCCATTAAACCTGTTGGTCAGTGTGTTCGAAGGTATTGCTCAATCGATGTTCGACGTCTGGACCACGTCGCCGGAAAGTCAAAAGCATCCTCTGCAGCGAATCGCGATGTCGGGCAATGCCGTCAAGCGAAATCGATTGCTCGTGGAAGCCGTCCGTCGTCGTTTTGGAGTTCCCGTGGAAGTCGCCCGTCATTCGGAAGAAGCGGCCACAGGCGCGGCCATGCTTGGCGGTGTGTCAATCGGTATCTGGAGCTCCATCGAAGACGCTCGCCGCGCCGTGCAGGCGTCAGCCCGGTGATCCAAAATGGAATGTTGAATTCCCGCGACGCATCGCTTGAAGGTCACTTCAAGCGATAGGTCAACCCGTTCACAACATCCTGATCGCCGCAGTCTTTTGCATAATCCAGCAATCGACTGAGCAAATCAGGAGCGACCTGAGCGGCATTCGGCAACTCCTGAATCTCTCGCTCCAGTTGCTTGCCGCGGGCACCGAGATCCGCGTGCTTCGTGGCCAGTGCAACGTCTCCCAGAACCCGCTCGACAGTCGCCAGAGCATGGTGCGATTTCCAGTCCATCGGGTGAAGCTGAAGAGACTTCTGGAATGCTTTGGCTGCCTCTGCCGAGTGTCGTTGAAAATCGTGCAGTGTGCCAATAAAACGCCAGAACCTGGAATCTCTGCTGGCATCTTCGGGAAGGTCCTTCAGGCCGGCTGCAATCCCGGAAAGATCATCGGCATTGACCGCTTTTTCAATAACGAACGCCCTGAGTTCAAGATTATCGGGATATTCCTTCAACAGTTTCTGCACCCCGCTCTCGTCCCCGGCCTCGACGGAATTGACGCCGAACATTTTCATACCCCGTGACGGGTTCGTCCGCGCTGCAAACACGGCATGAGCAACCCGCAGAGTCTCATCATCCGGCGTGGCCTCAAGCCACTGACTCACACGCAGATAGCCATCCGTGAAAAGCAGATTGGGCGCCGAAAGTATGTAGCCGTACGCCTCAGGCGGCTCCGCATGCTGACGAATCGCCTGACGAATCTGCTCCACCAAAAGACGTCTTTGAAGCGTCATGGAATAAACATACAGCAAACGCTGATGAGCCACCGTGGCATCAGGGGCCACACTCAGCATCTGTTGCCAGACCTTGACGGCTTCGTGCGGCTTTTTCAGTCCATCCAGAATCAAATCTCCACGCAGCATCTGCGTCTTTAAATAACGCGGATCGTCTTTCGGAATTCGGCTCAGACATTCGGCTGTTGCCGCAAGGTCTCCTTTGGCCTTGGCAACATCCGCGAGACTTAACCACGCATTGGCATCATTCGGGGTTCGCCTGGCCCATTGATCGGCCAGGTCCTGAGCTTCATCCCAGCGTTCATTGCGAACTGCCATCCGACAGGCGGCTGCAATCTCCGCTGTCTTTTTCTTCGACCACCACTGAAAGCCCGGAATGAACAATGCGGCAGCCACCAGCAGCACGAGCGCCCAACGCCACGCGGTTCGTTTGCTTTTGATCGTGTCCACCATAAACATTTCCACCGGCTGTTCATCAAGTTATGCCACAGAGCAAGTGGCTTCAATTTGTATAAAAAAGACAGTTGAGCTACGGGCGTTACGGGCTCAGCCGGTCGGCAATTTCCCGGTGAATTTTGGCTTCTTCGTTGCGAGACGTGGCGTTGTAGGCTTTCGCCAGCCAGTCTCGAATGAGGCGGTCGAATGGATATTTTTTGACCGCTATTTCCGCTTCCTTCAGAGCCTCTTCATGACGCCCGAGCCTGCCGAGCACATGAATATGGCGTCCCTGAATATTTCTATCCCACTGGTTCTGACTGAGATACTGGGCCATCAACCGTTCGGCTTCCGCGTCGCGGCCCGCATCGTGCAACGCGAACGCCAGACTGCGCAGAGCCTTTTCGTTGTGTGGGTCCAGGCTGAGTGATTTGTTCCAGTGTTGTTCAGCCACCTCAAGCCGATTCTGAAGCAGATAAGCCTCTCCAAGTGAATGCTCGACGAGCGAATCATTCAGCCCGCGTGAGGACAGATTTTCCAGAAGTTCGCAGGCGAGTGTCGCCAACGCGGGATCATTCAAATCAACCGCATACCGAACCATCAGCAATCCACGAGCTCGCTGGACTTCCCAGACCGGGACGGAATCCATCCCAGCCGCAAGTTCAAGAGCATCCGAGGCCTCGGTATGCTGCCCGATTGACGGCTTTCGCAGGACGCGGTGATCGGTCTGTGATGTGTGCTGAACATCAGCCGTGGGCAAGGCCGGCATATGACATTGAATGCAGGAATCCTCGGGTGAGTCCTGCAGTCGAACGGCCTCTTCCACGGAACAGGTCTGCTTCGGCGATGAATGGCAGTTCAGACAGCGATCGCGATAAAAGGTGGTTCGCATTTCAGGCTGGGGCAATGAATGAGGATCATGGCAGGAAACACATCCCATGCGGCCTTCACTTTCCTGAAAGCAGCGACTGGACTCCATTTGTCCCACCTGATTCACGGCTTCCGTCGATCCGTCGGAGCCTACTCCGCCATCGCCTTTTTTGAACACCACCCAGACGGAACTAAGATGCTCGCCTGGCCGAAAGTCGTCCACATTAAAGCCGAACCGCTGGACTCGCTCGACACCCAACTGATGGCATTCATTGCAGACACTCTCACGCAAATGAGGAGCCAGTTTTCCGGGATTCACAATCGGATCAGCAGCCTCATCAAGCGGATCAGCATTCGCCTGGAGGTCAACTTTTCGAAGCTCACGTTCTCGCTGAAATTCCACGTGCCGCCCGGCCGGCCCGTGGCAGCGTTCACATCCGATTCCTGGTTCCAGAAATGCCGGTCTGGCAAAACGATCGGCGAGCGGGCTTTCTGTGGGTGCAATACGCCCAGCGTGACACTGCATACAGGCGTGAATCACCGGACGCTCGAAGTGCAGATTGTTCTTCGCGTAGCCAGGCGACAAATCCCATCGTCCCGCGGCCGAATACCATGTGAGCGGCGACATCATCAACTGGTCGCGATGTTCCAGAAGATACGAGCGGCCCCGTTTTCCGGATCCCACTTCGTAAGCAATCTTTTCCGCGTGTTCACAGAGAACAGAACCATCACGAGCCATCAATTGTTCGGTGTGAACCGTTCCTTCGTTGGAGTGCCGCGCATGGGCTCGAAACAACCGTGACATCACAACCCACGAATCCTCATATGTCTCGATCGGATGCGCATCAGAAACCGCTGCCGTGGAATTGGCCATGGTCGTCAAGGCATAACTGCGACTGATGTCACTGTGACAGTCAGCACACGCTGCCGATCCCACGTAATCATGGTGGCGGGCCGCAGGTGGAGCGACCACGATGGGTTCGCCGCTGGTGGCAGACTTCGTCGGCATCGATTGAATCACAGGCGGCGGAGGTGCCGAATCTTTGCAACCGGGCAACGAAAACAACGCGACCGCACAGACGCTGCTCAAGCAGAACACTCGCAGTAAACAGACGCCCGGTGTCAGTCCGTGCCGATGAATTCGAGCCGTCATTGCGACCTTTATCCGTTCGTTGACAGTTTATTGAGAAATCTTTGATGAGGAAGTTTGTGACGATACGGAAAGTGTTCTCTGCACTCCAGCGGTGGGTTCAATAATCTGGATGTATTGATTGACGGGGACAGACTTCGAAATTCCAGAGGCGGACGAATTCGGCCATCGCACGGTCACGTCGCATGGTTCATCGGAGGCTCCAAGTCCGAAGAACAGTACGGGCTCATGCGTAGTCAGATAACTGGTTCCGCCCATCAACTGCTGAGTCCACCTGTGATCTCCCTGACGTACCGTCACCTTTGCCCCAATGGCCCGCCGATTGGAAGTTCGGCCGACACATTCGATACGCAGCCAATGCCCCATTGTAGACTCATTGATTAACAAAGCTGCCGGTTCATTCTGATGCACGACCAACAGGTCCGTGTCTCCATCATGGTCACAGTCGGCCATCGAGACTGCCCGTCCCAAATGCTCTTCTTTCAGAAAGCTGCCTGCAGTTTCCGCGGACAACTTTCGCCACGAACCATGCTCGTAAGTGAACATCTCGGGTGGCATTTTCCAGAGTTCATTCTTGTAACGCCAGTCATCAATGTGACCGTTCGTGATAAAAAGATCCATGGAACCATTGCCGTCCAGGTCCGTCATGACCGTTCCGAATCCCAGCGTTTCGATCGTTGGCGCATGGAGCCCTTCTCGACGAGTCACGTCGCGAAAACCGGTTGGCCCAAGATTGGCGAACAACGTATTCGAATCATGCGTAAAGGTGGTGATGTACAGATCCAGAAATCCGTTCCCGTCGTAGTCGTTGCAAGCCACCCCCATGTTGGCCTGATATTGTCCAAGCGAATTGTAGGCACATCCCTGCTCAACCGCCTGTTCAGAGAATGCACCGGACGCGTTACCCAGATAAAGAAAGTTGGCCATCGTGTCGTTGGCCACAAACAGGTCCGGGATGTCGTCCTCATTGAAGTCAGCGGCAACAACGCCCAGAGCCTTCCCGGTTTTGTCCGCCAGGCCCCATTTTTTTGCCGCGGAGATAAACTGGCCATCCCCTAGGTTCTCAAAGCACTCTGAATAATCAGAATCGAGCGCCTCGGGATGACAAATGCCGGGGGCACCATCGCTTTTGCGACAAACGACAGGATTGAAGACGTCGTATTTGCAATAGTTGCAGACAAACAGGTCGAGATCTCCGTCACGGTCGAGATCAAACCACGCAGCGCTGGCCCCCCATCGCCGGTTGGCGGGATTCACCTGATTCGTCACATCCGCAAACGTTCCATCTCCGCAATTCTGCAACAGCACATCTGCACTGACGTTGGTGATGTAAATGTCATCAAAGCCATCGTCATCAAAATCGCCCGCCGCCATGCCCTGACCAAACCCCTGATCAGCGGGTAATGCAGCTACGCTAATATCTAAATAGCGGGAGCCGTGGACGTTTTTAAAAAGGCGGTCACCTGTCGAATGTGGTGGTGAGGATGTCGGATTGCCGCCCTGCAAGAAAAACAGATCGGGCCATGCGTCTCTGTCAAAATCGATCCACCCGCCACCGCCACCGGTCGACTGTACCATCAACGCCCGATCATCGGAACCGTTCTCGAACGTAAAGTCCACGCCCAGTTCGGTGTGGGAATCCTTTAGCCGAATGCTGTCGTTGAGCGGCGACAAAGCGGTCGGCAATTCCACGGTTCCAATCTCCAGGTCAGCCGTTCCAGAAATCACTTCGTCCGGCGACTTAAGTGGCTCCGGAGGAGCCGGTTCCTGCGCCGTGCACCCGACAAGATGCAGCAATGACAGGAGAGCAAAGCAGCTGCATGGCGTTCGGTACATTCACCACTCCTCACGTCACAAAAAAAGGCCTCAAGGATGATACCCTTGAGGCCTCGGAGATCTAATCCACAATGCAGGATCGACTCGTAAAAAACGGCTGACGATTAAAGTTCGCCAACCACTTCACCACCCGCGCGAGTTGAAATCGCCTGATAAACAACTCGGCTGATGTTCTCGCTGAGAAACAGAACTGACCCATCACACAGCAGAGCCTGAGCTCCACCGACGTGAGTACTGCTGAATGAACTGCAACGGGTGTCTTCGCCGCCGTTACCACCTGGGACATCATCTGGTGCAAAATTGATTGGCTTGTGCATCGTATCAATCGCCCCAATTGGAGTGAACCACGCAGCCGCCTTGTTCTGCTCTGCCGGGAATCTCTTGGAGGCGTTCCAATGATGATTTTCGAATACACCGACGGTGCTTGAGGTTCCATCGACAATATCAGAAATCTTGGCGGTCCCCATCCACCAGAACACCCCGGCCACTCGGGCCAGACCGTCCGCTTGGCCGTTGTATGGCTGGTCAGGCGTTACCCATGGAGCATTTCCCTGTGGAATATCGGTCCCGCAGTCTTTCCAGCCTGTGAAAACCCAACCCATATTGCCCACGTAATCGGTTCGAGCAGCTTGGAAGTCGCGACCATTTCCGTGCCACGGACCATTGTCCGCGTAGTTTCCAGCAAAATTCCCCAGCGGCTGCTGAGGATTGCTTGGGCACATCATACCGGTTAGCCTCTGCAATCGCACGGTCTGAGCGGCCGTGTTGTTGAGAGCGTTGTAGGAAGTGCCGGAAATGGTGTTGAAGTCAATGGTCTGATACAGGGCGGCCTGTTCAAAGTACGGCAGGCTGGCGGTAATCCAAGACACAGAAGTCCTGTTACGGCCGTTTGCATCACCATTACGAGTGGCCTCGTAATTGAGCGGGAACTGACCATAAACGTCATGGTAGTTGTGCATCGCAAGACCAATCTGCTTGAGATTGTTCTTGCACTGCGTGCGGCGAGCCGCTTCACGAGCCTGCTGAACCGCAGGCAGCAGCAGGGCGATGAGGATTGCGATAATCGCAATCACCACCAGCAGTTCAATCAATGTAAACGCCTGTCGCGTTCCACGTTTAACACCAGTTTTCATGACCAACTCCTGATGAAAATGACAAAAAAAAGAAACCAGCCCATCGGGCAACTACTTGATTGCGATATCGAAATTCGTACCGCTTGCAATGACGTCTACAGAAAGCTCAGTCGTGTTTGAGGACTGATAATTTGCCGGGATCACATCAGTAACTTTTGGCGGGCCACCGGATTTAGCCTTTGAGTAATCAAATTCCGCCGGGGCCTGAGTCTGCGTCAGGAACACCTTGTATACCCCAACTGGCGCACCTTTTTCGCCCGCAGATGTCTGAATTTCGTACTTGCCTTCCGCATTCGTCAGACCAAAAAGCATTGGTGCTTTTGAGGTTGGGTCGCGGGATTCCAGCATCACCTTAATATCGGCCAATGGCTTGCCTTCTTTGGTGACTACACCCGTCACAGGAGCGAGATTCACGCTAATGCCGGGGGTGCCGCAGCCGACAATGCTTAATAAGCCGATTGAAAGTAAAGCGCGAAAAATCAATTGAGGAACTCCCGGTCAGAGACGCTGAAATAAAAGGCATGAATTAAGAAGAATCTGTAATTGAGTATACTACAAGCGATTCCCGTGTAAATCGGTTTTCACGGTCCAATTGATGAGAAAATAGGATCTCCCCCGAAGTTTTCGCGATTGTTCAACTACCTAAGGGGATCTTTTGGGAGATGGCAATCACTAAGTCGTTAAATTCACCGCTATTTGAGGGGTTTTAATGTTCACTCATGTGCTTTTCGGATATGTAGTCGAACCGCGAATATCGGAAGCTGCCGATTCGTAACACGCCCTGCTGTTGCGTCACCAGCCCGTTCCAGCCGAAGGCTTCAAACAGCGACCACGGGGTGACAACGCTCACATCCGCCAGATAAGACGCTGTTGTGGGCAGGTCTCCTGACCCAGCTGGCGGGCTGTTGTTTCTTTTGTGGCGGTTTAATCGGCCTCGGCTTTGCGGTATTGTTTGAGCAACGCAAGCTGCACTCGTAGGCCCCCTCATCCGTCCTGTCGGCCATCTTCTCCCCCCCCGCGGCGGAGAAGGACAATGGCGTGGACTTAAGGAATCCGACCGGCGAGCGGGGTACGTAAGTGCCCTGATTTCCGCATCTTTTGCAACAAATCAGGATCTCATGTCAACCAGCACTTCGGAAGACCGCGATGAACGCCTGGCGGTGGTTTTTGATCAGCTGATGCAGGATTCCAAAGAAGGCTCCCCTGCGAAACGGCTTGAACTGGCGATTCAGCTGCATCCGGAGCTGGAGCAGGACCTGCGAGAGCTGTTTGCCACCGCCCAGATTGCAGACGACATCGCCCTGCTGCAGTCGTCGGATCTTAATCATCTCACCGGTGGTGGTTCACGCAGGACTCAGATTTCCGGAACACACGCTGCGGGTTCCGCGATTGGATCGACCATTGGCGATTACGAGATGCAGCAGGAACTGGGCCGCGGCGGAATGGGAGTCGTCTACCGCGCCTTCCAGACAAGTCTGCAGCGAACAGTGGCCCTGAAAATGATTCCCAATGCGGCATTCGCGTCCTCACTGGATCTTGCGCGACTACGAGCGGAAGCGCTGGCGGCGGCTCGTCTGAGTCATCCTAATATCGTGCCTGTCTATGAGGTGGGCGAGCACAACGGTCAGCCATGGTTCAGCATGCAGTTTATCGAAGGCCGGACCTTGTCGCAGCGTCTGATGAATGGCCCGATGAGTCCCCGGGAAGCGGTGGCTCTATTGATCCCCATTGTGGACGCGATTGGCGCTGCGCATCGAGCCGGCGTGCTCCATCGGGATCTGAAGCCCAGCAATATTATCATCGCGACCGACGGAACACCGTTCGTCACGGACTTCGGGCTCGCGAAACGAGTCAATGTGGAAGAGCGTTCGTCGGCGGCCGCTGGGATGACCTCTGAACTGGTCAGCCTGACTCAGAGCGGAGCCATTCTTGGAACACCGGCCTGGATGTCTCCCGAACAGGCGGCCGGGCAGACGGATTCCATCGACGTGGCCACCGATATCTATAGTCTCGGCGCTGTTCTGTTTGCCATGCTGACCGGACGACCGCCGTTTCAGGCCGCGTCGCCGCTGGATACGGTTCTGATGGTTCTGGAACAGGATCCGCCCAACATCCGCATGCTGAATCGGGCCGTGGATTCGGACCTGGAAATGGTCGTCATGAAGTGCCTGCAGAAGCCACAGGATCTGCGGTATCCGTCCACTGTGGCACTTGCCGCTGATATGCGAGCCTGGCTGAATAACGAACCCGTCAGCGCCCGGTCATCCACGATCGCTCAGGTGATGACTCGCCTGTTTCGCGAATCGCACCACGCGGCTATTCTTCAAAACTGGGGACTGCTGTGGATGTGGCACAGTCTGGTCGTCCTGATGCTTTGCCTGATCACCAACTTTATGCAGTTTCAGGGCGTCACAGACCGCTGGCCGTTTGTGAGCCTGTGGGTCATCGGACTTGGGCTGTGGGCTGCGATCTTCTGGAATCTGCGACATCGATCCGGGCCAATCACGGCTGTCGAACGCCAGATCGCTCACGTCTGGGGCGGCAGCATGATTGCGTCGTCCATGCTGTTCTGGGTCGAATCGATCATGCATCGCCCGGTGCTGGAATTTTCACCGGTCCTTGGCTCGATCGCCGGGATGGTTTTTCTGGTGAAAGCCGGAATTCTGTCCGGTGGATTCTATGTTCAGTCGGCCATGATGTTTGCCACGTCGCTGGTGATGGCGGCGATTGAATACAGCGACCTGCCAGACTTCAGCGTGTCATTGTTTGGGATCATGTCAGCGATGACATTTTTCTTTCCCGGGCTGAAGTACTATCGTCAGCAACAGAAGGCTCGCCGATAAAGTTCGGAAGCACGAGTCAGGGACAGTCGAATAGTACAAGATTGAGGATGTGGTATGAGACGTGGGCCGCTTTGCGTCATTCGGCATCAGCGACGATTTTTGTTTTTCCTGTTCCTGTTGTTGAAGTGCCAGCAGCCGATTTCAGGACAGCAGCTTTCTCCGGAGGAATCGCTGGGCACGATGACAGTGCCGGCTGACATGGAAGTGCGGCTGGTCGCCAGTGAACCTCTTGTCCGTCAGCCCGTGTGCATTGAGCACGATGATCGGGGGCGGCTTTGGGTGATTCAGTATCTGCAGTATCCGAATCCGGAAGGCCTGAAGCGAGTCGCTGTGGATCGCTTCTCGCGCACGAAATACGACCGAGTTCCCGAACCGCCGCCGCATGGTCCGCGGGGTGCCGACAGGATTACGATTCTGGAGGATACGAATGGCGACGGGCTGATGGATTCTGGGCATGATTTTGTCGACGGTTTAAATCTGACAACAGGATTGGCGTTCGGACACGGCGGAGTGTTCGTTCTGAATGTGCCTTACCTGCTTTTCTATCCCGATCGAAATCGCGACGATGTTCCTGACAGCGATCCGGAAGTGCTTCTGACAGGCTTCGGTATGGAGGACGCTCACAGCGTTGCCAATTCGCTGACGTGGGGTCCTGACGGTTGGCTTTATGGTTGCCAGGGAAGCACGGTAACGGCAAAGATCCGAGGCATCGAATTTCAACAGGGTGTGTGGCGCTATCATCCGACGACGAAACAGTTTGAGCTGTTCTGCGAGGGCGGGGGGAATTCCTGGGGGCTCGATTTTGATGCGACCGGCCGTTTGTTTTACAGCACCAATTACGGCGGACATGTTCTGCTGCATGGACTGCAGGGCGCAAATTTTGTGAAGTCGTTTGCCAAACACGGGGCGCTCCATAACCCGCATGCCTATGGCTATTTTGAGCATGCACCTCATACCGGCTTTCGAGGTGGTCACGTGACCGTTGGCGGAATCGTGTATCAGGGCGACGCGTTTCCGGATGCGATGCGGGGCAAATACATCGCGGGCGATCTGCTGGGACATGGCGTTTACTGGCATCAGATCATTCCCCGCGGTTCGACAGTTCAGACTTCTCACGGGGGCGAACTGCTGCAGTCGAGCCATTCGTGGTTTGCGCCGACGGATGTGACGATGGGGCCGGACGGTGCTGTTTACGTGACGGACTGGCATGATGCACGAACGGCTCATCCCGATCCGGATGCGGAGTGGGATCGAACTAACGGACGGATTTTCAGAATCGCGCCCAAAGGACGATCGTTCTCGGCCGTTCAGGATTTTACAACTCTGTCGGCCGATCAACTGCTGAAGCTGCATGAACACCGCAGCCAGTGGTATGTCCGACGAGCCCGTCAGGAGCTGGTGCGTCGGGACGATCGTTCGGTGCTGACCGAACTTGGTAAGCGTGGGAACAGCGATGACGAACAGCTGGCTCTGGAATCGCTCTGGACCATCGCGTCTCTGAACGCCTTTGATGAGACGCTGGCCGAAAGGCTTCTTGCCTGTCCTCATGCGTCTGTTCGCGCATGGGCCGTGCGGCTGCTGGGAGACACCGGAAGCCTTTCGATGCACATGGCCGAACGACTGGATGAACTGGCCGAGCAGGATCTGGCCATTGAAGTGCGTCAACAGCTGGCGTGTTCGGCGCAGCGGTGGCCGGCGGCACAAGCCATGCCTATTATCAACGCCAATATCAATCGCGACATCGACAGCGACGATCCGTGCCTGCCGTTGCTCTGGTGGTGGGCCGTTGAGCGGCACAGCACGAGCGACCGTGAAGAAGTGATGAAGCGTTTTGTCCGACCATCGTTGTGGAAGTCGCGGCTTGGAAGAGACTGGCTGATGCCGAGACTGGTCCGGCGATATGCGGCCGAATCTACCGCGGCAGGCATCACCAGCGTCGATGCGTTGCTCGCTGCAGCGCCGGATGATGCGTCGCGTGACACCCTGTGGAATTCAGTTCTTGAGGGATGGCGGGAGGCACCGGCGGGCGACGCGTTGACGAAACAGGCGGCGATGATTCAGGGGCATCCGCTGTCATCGCGGATTCTGAAAGCATGGCAGGCCAATCCGGAGAATTCGACGCTGCAGCAGCTGGCGATTATGATTGGCCATCGAGAGCCACTCGATGCGGCGATGCGAGATGTACTGTCCGATTCTGTGGCGGTGGATCGCCGAGCGGCGCTGCTAAAGATGATTCCGACGCCGCTGAATGATGAACTGGTTGAGCCGTTGTTGAAACTGGCCGAATCAGAAAGTTTGCCGATTGTGCGAATCAACGCAGTGCGAATTCTTGGCAAGCAGGAAGAACCGAAAATCGCGGCTCGCCTATTGGAGCTGCATCAGGGCTCATCGCCGGAAGATCTGAAATCCGAGATCCGCAGTGTTCTGTTGGCCCGTCCTTCTTCAGCATTGCTCTGGCTGACCGCGATCGATGAAGGCCGAATGCCGGCTGCTACAACGCCGCTGGATCAGATTCGCACGGTCGCGTTGCTCAACGATACACAGTTGGACCGTCTGGTCACGAAGCATTGGGGGCGACTGCAGGGCGCAACCGTGGAAGAAAAGCTGGCGGAAGTCAGGCGGCTCAATAACGATCTGCGAGCGGGCAGTGGGAACCCGGAAGCGGGCCGCCGACTGTTCGTGAAGCATTGCGCAGCCTGTCATCACTTGTTCGGTGAAGGGACAAAGCTCGGCCCGGACCTGACGACGGCCAATCGTGCGGATCGAGATTTTCTTTTGATCAGTCTGGTAGACCCGAGCAGCGTGATTCGCAAGGAATTTGTCAGTGTGGTGATTCACCGAACCGACGGACGAGTGGAAACCGGCCTGGCGGTTGCGCGAGATGAGAGCGGGCTGACGATTGTGACTTCGACGAACGAGCGGAAGGTGATCAGCACCAGCGAAATTGAAGACATGCAGGAGTCCCCGGTTTCGCACATGCCGGAAGCTCTATACCGACTTCTGAAACCACAGGACATCCGTGATCTGTTCTCATGGCTTCAGTCGAGTGGTCCATAAAATCGCGACGAGCGCCTCGCGGATCATAAACACAACGAGAATCACATGTGCGCTTTGCTGGTCGGCCGACGTGTGTCCGGAAATCAGCGGCGGAACAAATCGCCGCATCGGAAGTTTTGAGCCGGAATTCAGAGGGATCGTAACCTTCTAACAATACGGGTCCACGACCAGCGCCATCGCGCCAGCTTCCCGGCCGCCAGGAATTCGATACCATTCAGGGCTCAACTCATCTCCTTCTTTTCTGATGGCAGTGCATTCGTGACAAGCAAATTATTGAATCAACAGGCCGTGCAACTGGCCGATTTCGCCGAGTCCCACGCGGAGGCGTTGAAGATCAAATGCCAGCAGACGGACAACGTCCGACTGCTGGATTTTGGGGTTAGCGCCGAAGGTGGACTTGAGGCCGGACTATTGCTGGCTCGCATCTGTCTGTCGGGACGCGCCAGGGTGGAACTGATGCCGCAGGATGCCAACCTGCCAGCTGTGCCTCAGATTCAGGTGAGTACTGACCATCCAGTCGCTGCGTGTCTGATGAGCCAGTATGCGGGCTGGAAAGTGGCCGCGGACAAATATTTTGCGATGGGTTCCGGGCCGATGCGAGCCGTCGCCCGAAAAGAAGAATTGTTTCACCACTTGCCGGAGACGGAAGACGGTACCGTCGCTGTTGGAGTTCTCGAAGCGGGCAGTCTTCCGTCACAGGAAGCGATCTCTGTGATTCAGAAGTCGTTGCCGGACGGATGCCCGCTGACTCTGGCCGTCGCGCCGACAGCTTCTCAGGCGGGGACGATTCAAGTGGTGGCGCGATCGGTTGAGACCGCTTTGCACAAGCTTCATGAGTTGAAGTTTCCCCTGGAGGCGCTCGTGAGCGGCACCGGCATCGCGCCGCTTCCTCCAGTGGCAAAAAATGATCTGAATGGAATCGGCCGCACGAACGATTCTATCCTTTACGGTGCCACGGTGAACCTGTGGGTTCGTTGTGAGGACGAACAGATCACGGAGATTGGTGCCAAGGTGCCATCCAATTCTTCGGCGGCCTACGGGCAAACATTTTTGACTCTGTTTAAAGCCGCCAATTACGACTTTTATTCGATGGACGCGGCGCTATTCAGTCCGGCTGTGGTGGTCTTTCATAATCTGAAGACCGGTCGCTCTTTTGCCTGGGGCGAAAAGAACGCCGCGCTGCTTCGCGAATCGTTCGCCATGAGCTGATCGTCGCAGGTTTCTGGATGTAGAATAAAAATGACCGGGGTTGAGCATGGTGGCTCGAACCCTGGTCTCATTCAAATTTCAAACGCCTGACGATTCAGTCCGTTGCGTTATGCGAGTTCCTCACGCACTAGTTCCAACAGAGCTTTCGTCGCCTTGATACCGGCGAACTCGTCGAGAACGCTGCCTTCGTATTCGATGCCAACAAAGCCGCTGTAGCCAGCATCCAGAACGATCTTCATCATTCAGTCGCGTGGACCACGGTCGAAACTCAACCCCATGCGTCTACAAAGTCGTCGCAGGCCAGCCGTTTGCAAAGTCTCGAACTGCAAAAGTTCACTCTGCAACGAGTCGCCAGTCTAGTGCTTCGTCAACCTTTAAAGTTGGGGTTGAGCTGTGTTTGTACGACGGACTTCCAGTCCGTCGATGTCGACTTCTTTCGACGGACTGGAAGTCCGTCGTACCCAAAAATAAGCGTTGACAAAGCACTAGTTCCCTGATGCAAGTCATTGGTATCGACGCTATTTATGTTCGCTGGCCCTGCGCGGTGGGGGAGTTCATTGGAAGACGCCTTCATAAGGCGTTGCTGAGTTGAGCGATCTCATTGTGCAGAATGAAATCGTTCTCGGAGTAGTCAATCGGTACATCAATGACGTGGACTCCACCAGTGGAAAACGCTTCTTCCACGAGACCCGTGAAAGCGTCAGCGGATTCCACACGGTGACCGGTGGCTCCGTAAGAATGGGCGAGCTGCACGAAATCCGGATTTCCAAATTCCATGCCATAGTTCTCCAGACCCAGTTGCTGCTGCTTCCACTGAATCATGCCTAATGCGTTGTCTCGCACCACGAGGATAACAAGATCCAGCTGCAAACGAACGGCCGTTTCCAGTTCGGGCGAGTTCATCAGGAAACCGCCATCGCCGCAGATCGCCAGGACCTTTCGATCTGGATGAACCAGCTTCGCCGCCATCGCCGACGGCAGACCGGCTCCCATCGACGCCAGAGCGTTGTCCAGCAGCACCGTGCCCGGTTGGTAAGCCGGATAGTTTCGAGCAAACCAGATTTTGTAGATGCCGTTGTCGAGCGCGATGATTCCGTCGGCGGGCATGACGCTGCGGACATCCGCGACAAGCCGCTGCGGGTACATCGGAAAGCGATCGTCATCCGCGCCGCGATACAGATGGTCTCGGAGCGCTGACTGCACTTTTCGAAAGAACTGGCAACCGTTAAGTGAAGGCACATCGCATCCCTTCAGCTTCGTGGCAATCCGAACGATGCTGTCCGCGATATCGCCTACAACTTGCATCTGCGGAAAATACACGGGGTCCACTTCGGCGGCCGTGTAGTTCAGGTGAATGACCTTCCGACCGCCCTCAACCATTACGAACGGAGGCTTTTCAACGACGTCGTGCCCCACGTTGAGGATCACGTCAGCCGCGTCAATCGCCCGATGCACGAAGTCGTTCGACGACAACGCTGCGTTGCCCAGAAAACTGTCATGATCTTCACTGACGACGCCTTTGCCCATTTGAGTCGTCGCGAACGCCATGCCGGTCTGGTCGACGAATTCTCGCAGTTCGCGGCAAGTCTGCTTCCGATTTGCTCCGGCACCGATCAGCAGCAGCGGAGCCTTCGCGTCGGCAAGCAATTCCGCGGCGAGATTGATCGCTTCAGCGTCGGCAACTGGTCGACGCGAAAAACCAATGGGAAGAACGTCGCGATCCGATTCTTCACGAGCGATATCTTCGGGAAGTTCCAGATGGGTGCTTCCTGGACGTTCTTCCTGAGCCAGCCGAAACGCTTCGCGAACGTCCGACGGAATCAAATCGGCGCTTTCGATCTGGCGAGACAGCTTCGTTAGCGGAAGCATCACGTCGACGACGTTCAGAATCTGAAATTTGCCCTGTCTGCTGGTACGAATCGGCTTCTGGCCGGTCAGCATCACCATCGGCATCGCTCCCAGAGTTGCGAACGCCGCGGCCGTGACCAGGTTCATGGCACCAGGCCCCAGCGTCGCCAGGCAAACTCCGGGTTTGCCAGTCAGTCGTCCGTACGTCGCCGCCATGAAGCCGGCTGCCTGTTCGTGGCGAGTCAGCACGAACCGAATGGAACTGCGCGACAACGAATCCATGACGTCCAGATTTTCCTCGCCCGGAATTCCGAAGATGTATTCGACGCCTTCGTGTTCAAGGCATTTGACCAATAGATCGGAAGCTTTCATGGGGATGTTCTCTTCGTTAATGTTGCGAGCGTGGTCCGTTAATGCCAATCCCGTTCAAAAAGTAGCAGGCACACTCTGTGTGCCGTCCGCCAAGGTGAGAAAACACTGTTCTTCCTGCGGCTGCGGCACAGGGAATGTGCCTGCTACTATGAATAATTGAACGGTACTGCCGTTAATGCTCAGTCCGGCCGCCAGGCGACCCAATGCTTGTAGACAAAATGGAACTCGTCAAGAGTCCCGGTCTGCGCGATCGTCGGCGCAACGGGACTCGTCGAAAGCCTTGACGACTTCCGCTGCCATGCACAGCGCTTGCTGCGTTGAAACAGGCAACTGCAAATCTCTTACCCTCGCAAGGACCTTCTCATGACGCTCACCGACGAAAGCCGCAGCTTTTTGAAGTAGGCACTTGATTAGCTCGAGGTGTCCGATGAAATGCGAGCGTGGCTGCTGTCCGCGTTTCGCCTGGTCGTTCAGCCAGCAGTGCGAACGGAGAACGACCGATCGACTGGTAGTACTGAGTTCGACAAGCTTGATTTTTGAGGCACGCGATTTGCCATGTTATTTCCCTTTTCCTTACGAAGTTCAGAAACCTGGCTATGTGGCGCGACTGAATCTTCCCCTCGGGATCCAAACGCGTCGCGGAGCGGAACTCGTTAATAGGTTCGTCAGGCGCAGGACGAAATACGGGAGCACCCGAGGGTCTTGACGACTTTCACGATGACAGGAGAGCTAATCATAGTGTCGGTTTCACATTCTTACCCGAACCTGCTGACTCGCCTGTGGTGTTATGTGGGCTTGTTCGTGAAGCGACCGACGGAGATGGCGACGCTGCTTCCTAGTTCACCGATCCTGACCCGCAAGCTGCGCGAACTTACCTGCCTTGGATGCGCCCGCAGCGTGGTTGAACTGGGACCCGGAGATGGGAGTACAACTCGGGCACTGCTAACCGCCATGCCACCCGACGCGAAACTGCTGGCGATTGAACTCTTTGCGGGACTGGTCGATATTTTGCAGACGATCGATGACGCTCGCTGCATTGTCGAACATGCGGATGCCGCTGATTTGGAATTTCTAATGCGGCGACATGATCTCGGGCAGGCCGACGTCATTGTGTCGGGAATTCCGTTCTCGAATCTCGCTCCCGAGCAGGCGGCGCAGATTATTGATGCCGTTTATCGGGTGCTCGCGCCCGGCGGCACATTCGTTGCCTATCAAGTTCGAGATCAGATCAAGAGCCTTGCCGAACGCCTTTTCGGGGAACCGGAAGTCTGCTTCGTGCCGTGGAATCTTCCTCCGGTCAGCGTCTACCGCTGGACGAAGGCGGCAGAACCGGTGGTCAAGTCAGCGCTGGTCCCGGTTGTGTAGGCTGCCAACATTCCCATCAAGTCCTCTCAGTGAAATCTGCGCCTGAAACCGAAAACAGCTCAGTGTCCCGTCGAAGACAAACGCCTGAGACCCGGCTTCGCTTTTCAGTACTCGTCAGGAGTTTCGGCCCGCCAAAACGTCACGCATCGATAATCCCTCGAAAGTCCTTACGACGTTCACTACACGTCATCGAAGCACTTTCGTGACCCAATGGCCGAAGTGGGTGATCCGAAACGCCTGATGTTGTTTGAGAATATCATAGACCGCATCGCGAGCCTCTTCTCCCTCAATCGGAATAGACATCAGCACGTTACCCGCGAGTAGCTGCTGCCGAATATGATCCATCTCCTCGTCGGTGTCGGCGAACCATTGAGTGGATGCGTCGACGTTTTCGGCCGCTTCTTTTCCTTCAGACACGCGAATTCGGTCATTGCTGATCCCGTATTCCATGAGATCACGTTTTGCCGCGTCGACGGCTTCACGGTTTTCGAACACGCAGACGATGCGGTTACTGGGATTGTTTGTCAGAGGCTTGTTGCTCATGGCTGGCTTTCTTGGCATGCGAGTCGATGGAATCTGCAGAATGCTTCCTGCTCGTTCTGATACTGACCGAGCGAATGACGTGCCAGGGGCGGGTTTGGGAATGAGTGACTTGCCACGGCCGGGCAATCGTGTTCGCTGGCTGCTGATCGGCCGCAGTGCGCTGTTGTCGATCAGACCTACCTTACTCGAACCCGTCTTGCCCGACTGGACGCTGCCAATCCACGGAAACTTCGTTCAGGCACGTCAGTTGCCCTCCAGTGATGGAGCAGCAGCGGAAAGCGTCAAGATTTTCCACGAGCGAGACTGCGCGGCCCGAAACTCCTGCCGAGTTCCGCGAGCGGACTCTGGCGGTTCGGCAACATCCACCGCGCGGTTCCCAGCGTGGGTCGCCTTCGAAAGTATTCTAGAAGGCGACAAGCTGCGGCCAGTCCATCAACGCTGACCCGACATTGATGAGTTTGCCGTCTGATCGACGAACAGCATCCATCAGTTTGGCTGCGCCTACGAATACCGTCCTGGGGTTGCAACCGCGCAACTCGCACTCGCCGCCGACTTCGCGAGCCGCCGCAATCGCCACCTTCAGGGCTTTTGCTCCGCGTTTTGCGATTCGGGTCACTGCCGGGCCAGTGCCAAAAACAATCCGGTTAAAGTGCCGAATCATGGCAGTTCGACGCCCAGGCCGTGGTTGAAGCGATTCGTGAAGTTGGCCAGAGCAACAGTCGCGGCCAGCGTCACCAGCTCTTTCTCACTGATGTGTTTCTTTACGGCAGCGACCGTGGAATCGTCGACGTTGCCGGTTTTCGTAAGCTCCTCTGAGTACTTCAGCACCGCTTTTTCCGCGTCGCTGAACAGGTCGCTGTTCACGTAGTCTTCTGTTGCCCTCAATTGTTCGGTGGTCACGCCAGCCTTGAGTGCGGCTTTGAAATGATAGTGCGAACAGTATTCGCAACAATTCACCTGAGAGACCTTGAAATACGCAAGCTCTCGCAATGTTCCCGGCAGGTCTTTATGGATGCCGTCGTTGATCAATTCGATCCCTTTCAGAACCTCCGGTTGATGAGCCATCGTGCCGAAAATGCTCAGGATCTGACCGTACTTGTCTTTGATGGAGGTCAGAATCTTCGTCGCTTCATGTGGTGCGTTGATCAGGTCGAGAGGTTCTACGTGTGGCATGGGAGGTGGTGTCCTTTCGGAAAAAAATTTGAGCGTTTTGGCCGCTGCGTCAACTGGATATCGCCAGATTGTGATCAGCCGATGAGCATTCATTTAATCACAAAAGACCAGGACGACTTGACAATGATGTCAAACAATCCGGGCCTGATGTATGGTCACGTATTACAGAGTGACAACTATCTCGCAGCAGTTTCGACCTTTTTCAGATCGCTCTCCTGCTTATCCAGCGCCTTCTGCGCTTCGGCGACGTCCTGTTCCTCTTCACGAAGGCCTTCGTTCGCTTCGTTCAGTTCTTCCTGAACGCCTTTGCGGTCGTCGTCCGTGGCGTTTTTCAGTCGCGTTTCGATTTCTGCTATTTTCGCCTTGGCTTCTGTGACGTCTTTCTGCTGAGCCGTCAGTTCTTCCTGACGTTCGTTGACCTCAGCCTGCGCGTCCTTCAACGCTTCACGCTTTGTCTCTTCGAGCTCCTTCTTTTCTTCGTTGACCAGCTCATCGCCTTCAGTTTTCGCTTCTGCGATCTCTTCGTCACGCTCATTCTTCGCGTCTGTAATTTCGCGGTCCCCTTCACGTTGGGCTTCTTTCAAGTCCTGCTGTTCTTCCTGGGTATCTTCCATGACGACTTTGCGTGTTTCGTGGACGTCCTCGTTGCCGTCCTGAGTTGCATCCGCCACCATCTGGTCGGAGTCATGCTGAGCTTCCTGGTGGTCGTTCCGTGATTCCTGAATGTCTTCGACACTCGTGTTGCAGCCGGTGACTGCGACCGTGGCGGCCAGACTCAGCGTTGTAATGATCGACTTCATGTTTCTGTTTCCCTTCGCTTGTTTACTAATTTCCAACCGTAACATTACGAGCTGGAGAGCGCGTGAAATGACCGCGTTGTCAGTCACGCCTCGGTTTCTGCATCAATAACATTGCAATCCTGCAATGGTCGTGCCAAAGCTCAAAGACAGGAACCTTGTTTCGAAAGACTTCCCGTCCTGCATCGATCAATGACACCCAAGACCGACAGTTGATCGACCGCGATGGTCGCTCATCGACTAGCAGTGGCCATGCGAATGCTGACCTTCCTGGGGATTTGTTCATGGCACAGTGGTTGCATCGCCTTTCGTGCGGTTTCACTTACTCGACAAGCAACGAAATGGATGTCACCGTGAGTGAAGGTGTCGTGACATTGTCGGGGCGAATCAACAGTTTGAGAGGCCGACAGCGAGCTACCGAGGCCACCAAACTTCTGCGAGGCGTGCGGTCCGTCATCAATCAAATGGTGCTGCTTCCGCCTCATCGCAAGGATGATCTCCTGACGCTGGACGTAGAACACGCATTGACTCAGAACTCGGCAACGGAGTCTTACCAAATCATTGCGGCCGTGAAAGACGGCATCGCACATCTTGGTGGAACAGTGGATTCACACGCCGAACGCCGTCTAGCCGAGTTCGTTACTGCGGGGGTCGCTGGAATCGTCGAAGTTGACAACAGAATCGACGTGGAACCAAAACAACATCGCCCTGACAAAGAACTGGCCGCCGACATTCGAGGACTCATCGCAGCGTCGCCCATGCTCGAAGATACCACCGTTGATGTGGTAGTCAGTGAAGGTACAGCTGTTCTTAACGGTGTGGTAGGAACGCTTGCCGAACGAGACACCGCGGAAGAACTGGCGTCCGTTTCGGGCATTCGATCAGTTGACGTTCGGGGATTGAAGATTGATCCGTCAATTCGCGATGGAGTCCGACGCCGATCTCCAACGGTACGCAGAACTATCGGACGAAACGATCGCCGACGCTGTGCGATTGACTCTGAAGCATGATCCACGCGTGTTGAGTTTCACTGAAACAATCGAAGTGGAATCAAAAGACGCCGTCGTCACACTCCGCGGCGACGTTGGTCACGCGACCGCGAAACGTGCCGCCGAGCTGGCCGCGCGAAACACTCTGGGCGTGGACCGCGTTAGAAACCGCTTAAACGTTGCGTGGAGCGAAGACGTCAACGATGCTGAAATCGAGGACTTCGTGAGAGCTGCGTTGCTGCGCGACTCATATGTTGGTGATCGAGACATTCTGGTCCGAAGTCGTCGAGCTCACGTTGACCTGTTTGGCCTCGTGGATTCGAAGTTTGAAAAATATGCGGCTCAGCAAACCGCCGAAATGCAGCGCGGCGTGGTTCATGTGAACAACAACCTGACTGTCGTGAACGCCTGGGAACCTCGCGGTGACAGCGAGATTCAGGAAGCGATTGACGAGAAATTGAAATGGTCGTTCTTTGACAAGGCCAGTGATATCGAGGTACGTGTCGACAACGGCGTGGCCCTACTGCAGGGAACTGTGGACACTTGGCGCCAATGGCAGCACGTCATGGATATCGCCGTCAAAGCGGGAGCTCGCAGGCCGCACAATCAGCTGAAAATTGGATTCCAGCCTCAGCGAGGACGAAATCCGTTGTACGTTCCAATGGACTTCGGCGGAGCACCGACAGGGGAGGGAGTTTCGCCAGGACAAAAAGATGAATAGTCTGACACCAATTTGCCTCCGTCGATACCGATGGTCAGACGCAGATCGTCGGCCACTTTCGAGATCATCCGCAGGTTGGTTACCTGGAAACATTGTTGCAAGATGCTGAAGTCATGGTCGACGGAACGCGTCATGGTCGATAGCGCCGACGCTGCATTAGAAAAGATCAAGTCCGACAGCAGGGACGGCGAAGCCTTCGCACTTTTCTGCCTTTTCTGTTCTGTTTCATGACTTTGGCGGGTTGCGATAATCCAGTGGCGGTTTCTGGCCGGGTTGCATTAGAGATTCGTATTTCTCTTTGCCGAGTCGCTTCCTGAATTCTTCGGCAGCCTGTTGCAGCAATTCCGGGCTCCGGAACATATCGATCGCGGTTGCTGCCAGTGTGCGAGCGGCGAGGTGCAATCCTTTTTCACCAATCGTCGTGCCGCCTGAAGCAACGGCCTGCCAGGAATGAGCGGGCGTGCCGGGGACCCAGCAGGCGGTTGTAAATCCGGTGGTTGGAACGACCCAGGAAATATCGCCGACATCGGTCGATCCTTTGCCAATGGTGCCATCCACATCGTCGACTTTCTGCAGACTCTCGATCGGCTGCGGTTCAGTCAGATGCTGCTGCAGGCGAGCCGCAAATTTTAATTCTTCCTGGTCATAGGCGATGTCGTTAAACTGCTGCAGTCTTCGGCGAGCCATTTTGGACAGCGTTTGATTCGGCAGGATCTCGCGAATTCCGCCCTCGTACCGAATCGTCAGTTCAGTCTCGGTTGCAAGAGCCCCCGCTTTGGCACAAAGTTCGAGCCTGGAGTAGAGCGGCTTGAGAAATTTTGCCTCGGGATGACGGATATAATAATAAACTTCGGCAAACGCCGGCACGACGTTGGGAGCATCGCCGCCGCTGGTGATCACGTGATGAATTCGCGTCTCCTCCGGGGTATGTTCGCGCATCAATTCAGCCGCATGATTTGTCAGCTCCACCGCATCCAGAGCCGAACGTCCCTGCTCCGGAGAACCGGCTGCGTGAGCCGTACGGCCTCGAAACTGGAACTTCACGGCGATTCGCGCGAGGCTGGAACGATCGCCAGCTGAAGTCTTACTGGAGGGATGCCAGTGCAGCACCGCATCGCAGTCCTGAAACAGTCCAGCCTCCAACATAAACACCTTTGCACTGCCTCCTTCTTCAGCCGGGCAGCCATAGTAGCGCACGGTTCCGGAAATCGCCCCGGCCTTAATTTGTTCCGCCACAGCGATGGCCGCCGAAAGTGATGCGGTGCCGAACAGATGATGTCCGCAGGCATGCCCATTGGCGTTCCCGTCGGCTCGCGACAACGGTTCCGGAACGGCCTCCTGCGAAAGTCCCGGCAGTGCATCGAACTCACCCAGAATTCCGATCACCGGCTTTCCCGATCCAAACTCCGCTGTGAACGCGGTGGGAATCTCGGCGACACCACGAATCACCTTCAGACCAGACGCGTCCGCGGCATCTGAAAGCAAGGCGGATGACGCAACTTCCTGATAACCGGGTTCGGCCGCCACCCAGATCTTCTGGGCCATCTGCCACGTGGCATCACGCCGCTCATTCACCGATGCGATGACCGCATCAATCGTCGTGTCCTGCTGTGCGTCGGCCGTGCCGATCGAGTACGCACAAAGCATTACAGCCAGAGGCACACGATTTCGGCACATCATAAATTTCATGGGAGATCTCGAAATCATTCCTGAGCACAGAGTCGAAAAGCCGTCCCCGTCGCTGAATCTATCATCCTTTTCCGCCGCGAACCAGTTCTTCAAACTTCAGCCGCTGCTCAATCAGCGCGGCGACTTTATCTGCCGGCTCGGTCCGAGCTTCCAGGAGCACCCAACCATCGTAATCGATTCCGTGGAACAGTCGAAACAAATCCTGATACGGATAGTCATCCATCGTCAGTTCACGAACATGCACTGTTTTTCCGAACCGCGACTTGACCAGATTGAAGTTGTGTTCCAGGCCCTCGCCTTTCAGATCTTCATTATTCGAGTTCCAGCAAACACCGACGTTGGGATGATCGGCTACATCAAAAATGGCTTTCATCACGGGCAGGTCACTTGTCCCGGGACCATGCACTTCCACTCGAATCTGCTGACCGTATTGCTGACCATAGGCCGCGACTTCGTTCAGAGCTTTTCCAATCTGCTCGATCGTTTTCTCGTGCTCAACGCCGTTCACAAAGCTGTTCGGTTTGACTTTCACGCCACTGCCGCCGCAGTCGTGCATCAGTAGAATGTACTGCTTTGTCAGTTCGATATTTGCCTTCAGTTTTTCCGGATCGGATTCATGAAACTGGGCGTTGGAACCGTAACCCACAAGTTCCACCGGGCTGTCGTCAAACTGTTTGCGAACGGCCGCTCGCTCAACTTTAGAAAGCGACGGTTCGACACTGTGTTTGTGTTCCGTTCGAACTTCAACACCGCCCAGGCCGGATTTTTCGCAGGCATCGATCAGGGATGAAAGATCCATGTTCTGACCCCAGAGGTACGTGACCAGTCCGAATTTCATTTTTGATTCCACAGCCGTCGCCGCGCTGGCAAGCTGTGGAGTAACAGTCGCAACCGCGAACCCGGCCGCAAGCGAAGAGCGAAGGAACGTTCGGCGAGGAAGAGTGTTCATTGGCGGGATTCCACATGAAGTTCGGGAATGATCGGAAGGGCCAGCATGCCGCAGCGAAAAGTGGGTGAAAAGACACAGCACAACGCTGAGCTCTGTGCAGAATTCTCTTCAACGTTTTCAACAAAAGCCGCATCAGCACCGACACAAGTGATTGGGCATAATTCGTTTAACGGCGAGCCGTAGACGTAGCCAAATTAACAGAAAACCGACGCCTTCGGCTTGCCGTTAAACGAAAAACTTACGCACGGGAGCATAAGTCGTCGGCTTTTGTTGGCATTTTTTCAACAGTGACAGCCAGTCTAAACCGACAGAGCAGTGCGGCTCAAGGAACCTGAGGCCACAGATCAAGCCGAATCGCCGATTCGCGGACCGCGGCTCAACGCTTTACCCTGACAAAAATCAGGAGGCCCGGGCTTCATCGGGTGAGTCTCGATCGATCAATAATTGTCGCCTTTCGCTCCGCGAAAGTAGCGTTCTTTCGCGGAGGGAAAGGCAACGATCAGACACTTATTGATCGAGCGATCCTAAGCTGCATTCTCAATCGAAAAAGTTCCGTGAAACCCGGAAGCGGATGAGCTATCATTGCCGCACAATCGCCCGCATGGTTGATTGTGCTTCAGATCATTGTCCCCTTCGTTGAAAGAGACCGCTGTGCAACGCCCTCACGGACATTCTGCTCCGCTGCCTGAACCGACTGTTTTAATGTCTGAAGGCTGGCACTGTCTGCACATTTACTATCGAGTTAACCAGCAGGCTCTGATTGCTCTGGATCCCAGCGAGCGTGAACAGGGTCGCGCGGAACTCATTGAGATCCTGAATCCTGAGGGCGAATATGTCCCTGCACGCATGCAGTGTTCGGTCGTGTCGGGGCATCGCGCAGATTTTGGTCTGATGATGATGGACGCCGATCCATTAAAGATTGACGCGATCACTCAGCGGCTTCGAGCCAGCCGGCTTGGGACCGTTCTGGAACCGACGTACTCGTTTGTGTCGATCACGGAAGTCAGTGAGTACGTGCCGACCGTGGAACAGTATTCCGAACGGCTGGTGCGTGAAGGGACAAGTCCCGACGATCCGGCTTTCCAGGCCAAATTGAATGCCTACAAGCAGCGTCTGCCGGCGATGAATCAGCAACGCATGTATCCTGACTTTCCGCCGTTTCTGGTAATGACATTTTATCCGATGAACAAGGCGCGGCACCCGCTGGCCAATTGGTACAAGGAACCGTTCAGCGTTCGAAGCGAGCTTATGGCCGAGCATGCTACGTCGGGCATTAAATTTGCCGGACGAGTTTCACAGCTGATCACCGCCTCAACAGGTTTCGATGATTGGGAATGGGGCGTGACGCTGTGGAGCCGGGCTCCCGAACATATCAAAGAGATCGTCTACAAGATGCGATTTGATAAGGCCTCAGCGGGATACGCTGAGTTTGGTCCGTTCTACGTCAGCTATATCATGTCGGCAAAAGAAGCGTTCGAGCATCTGCGAGTCTGATCGGCTTGTCGGCTTGTCGCTTGTCGCTTGTCGGCGATGGCCGTGGGCGGTTTGAGGATCTCGGACGGGTTCGCGTGTGGTAGTGTGCGAAGATGTCGGTTGCTGGTCTGTGTTGTGATGTGTTCTGAAAGCGGCCCGCCACGCCGTAAGCCCGAGTTATTCGAGGAGTCCCCACGTATGCGATTTCTGATGTTGCTGATGACGATGTTTCAGACCGACGAAGAATCGCCGCGCCCGGGTCTGGAGTTTCCAATTTTCCAGTTCCCGGCTGATAAGATTCCTCGCATTGATGGCGACGGCAGCGACTGGTCCATCGTGCCGGAATCGTATGTTATCGGCACGGACCAGCTGAAAGACACTGTCGGAAAGCACGGCGAGAAACATGACCCCGCCAATCTGGATGTCAGCGTGAAAGTGGGCTGGGTGAAGGGACAGAATCATCTATATTTCCTGTATGAAGCGTCCGACAACTTCTGGGATTTTGCCAGCACCGATCTTCACAACGATATCTTTGAAGTGGTTGTGGACGGCGATCGATCGGGCGGACCATTGATTCGGCAGATGCATCCCAAAGCCAGCCTGCGGGACAAGATGGAAACTCATTTTCAGTTTCATGGAGTCCACGCGCAGAACTACCACATCTTTACGCCCGCCGAAGGAAAGGACTGGGCAATGGTTTGGGGTTCGCAGCCGTGGATCAAGGAATTGCCGTGGGCCAATTCAGCCTGCAAATATGATTTTAAGCACGGCGAATCGGGCAAGCTGACTCTGGAATTCTTTATCACTCCGTTCGACTACGCACCTCCTGATAAGTCGCGAGCCGTGCCGTCGAAGCTGGAGGAAAATGGGCTGATTGATCTGTCATGGTCGGTGCTCGATTATGACAACGACACAGAGAAACAGTACAACGGCTTCTGGAATCTGTCTCACAAGACAACCATGTATGGCGACGCATCGGACCTGATGCCCTTTCGACTGATGCCGATCGAAAAGTCGCTTCGAAAACCTGTCGAAGCCGACTGGTCATTTACGGTTGTCAGCGTGGCGGATCGAACGGTCGCGTTCCGGGACCTGTCCTATGGCAACATTACCAAATGGCACTGGGATTTTGGCGACGGCACAACCTCCAGCGAACAGCATCCCACACACCGCTTTGAAAAGGCCGGGGAGTTTGTCGTTGTGCTGAATGTCGAAGGCCCTGAAGGGAAATCACGTCGCTCGAAAGTCTGGGACGTCACATTGCCGTAGCCCAGGTTCAGACGCCGGCCGTCACGATTGACACCCGAGCACGAACTCGTCGTAATTGTTCATCAGGCCGCTGGGGTCTGAAAAGATATTGAACCGCCAGAATCTGGCCTCCACTTGTTCTTCAGGGTCGTTATGAAAATTGAACATCTCGCCTTCAACTGCAGTGATCCACTGAATCTGGCGCGGTGGTATGTCGAGCATCTGGGGCTGACGGTAAAGCGGCGGATGATGGAATCACCGTACGCTCATTTCCTGGCCGACGACAGCGGCACGGTGATGCTCGAAGTTTACGGCAACCCGGACGCACCCAGTCTGGACTTTCCGGAAGTGCAGCCACCAGCTCTGCACCTGGCTTTTCTCTCGCCCGACCTGACCGCGGATGTAAAACGCCTGACGACGGCCGGAGCGACCATCGTGGCCGACGTGCATACGCTGCCGAGCGGCGACGAATTCGCAATGCTGCGTTGTCCGTGGGGATTGCCACTTCAGCTGGTGAAGCGGTTGTCGCCGATGATCTGACGAGCCGCGTTGTGCGCAACGCAACCGCTTCTAACTGGACATCGCCATGTTCCTGAGTTCGTTTAACCGCAAGCCCAATGGGCTGCGAGCTTTACGTCGAATTCTTTTCGTTCGTGACCGGGAAGTAGACGCGCACGCCGATGGCGTTGCGGTTAAACGACTTACGACTGTCACAATCAGAAACATGGGGCTGTCCAACTAACAAACGTGGTTCGATAAGCCTGTTACTCTGATGCGAATGGCGAAGGGTGAGGCATAGAACCTCTCAACGTTAAAGGACTTTCGATGACTCGCCGAATCCGTTTTTTATCGCTGTTGATGCTAACCGTTGCCGCTGGCCAGATGATGGAGGCGGAACCGCTCAGGCTTTGGATACTGTCCTATAACGTTCATCACTGCGAAGGAGTCGATGCGAAAGTTCTGGACTGCTACGTTCCGGACGAGCAGATCGCTTCGGATCATCGAACCATCTTTGCCGAAATTGAGCTGGCTCCATGAGCAACGATGATGCGTCGCCGACATTAGACCGGTGGCTGGACGAATGGCGGTCTCAGGCCGGACAGGAACGCACTTTGCGAGTCCGCTGGCTGCTAAATCCTGACAGTGAAGCATTGCAGAATGTTGAAGTGACGGAGCTGCAGGGCCGCATCCTTGACATTCGCATGTCTCAACAAAATTCGTCCGTTGGCGTGTTGCCGTTGGTATTGATTCCGCCGTTGGTAAACGCCCACACGCATCTGGAGTTTTCGACAATACAGAGTCCGCTTTTGCCGGCGCAGCCCTTTCCCGACTGGATTCAGGCAGTGATGCAGTGGCGCGGTTCTGTCGGCCAGACGGCGAAGCAGAATATTGTGAAAGGCCTGCAGGAATCAGACACCGCAGGCGTTCTTGCGATCGGTGAGATTGCGACTCAGGCAGATGGTTCGCGACTGCCCCGTCCGGGCGGCGTTCTGATGCAGTTTCGCGAGCTGATTGGTTTGCGTCCGGAGCGCATTGAGCAACAACTTCACGTGGCGGCCGAGCATTTGTCGACCGGGCCTGAGAGCGATTCGCGGTCGTCCGAATTTTCAGCGTCTGGGTTTTTCGAATCCCGGATTGTTCGCGGACTCAGCCCTCATGCTCCCTACAGCGTGCATCCCGATTTGCTGGATGCCGTGATGGCGCTTGCGGTGCAGCATCAGGTTCCCGTCGCCATGCATCTCGCGGAGACTCGGGAAGAGATCGAACTGCTCGCTACTGGCCGTGGCAGATTTGAACAGTTTCTCAGCGGACTGGGGCTGTTCGACAGGCGTACTTTTCCGGGGGGGCGATCTGTCCTGGAGTTTTTGCAGCAGCTTGCACGAGGTCCTAAATCATTGGCAGTCCACGGAAATTATTTTTCGGACCGCGACATTGAGTTCCTGACGCAGCACAAAAACATCACGACGGTTTTTTGCCCGCGAACACATTCCTTCTTCGGGCATTCGGAGCATCCTCTCCCGAGGCTTCTCAAGGCCGGCTGCCGAGTCATTCTGGGCACAGACAGTCGAGCGTCGAATCCCGACCTGAGCATCTGGAAAGAACTGCAGCACGTGGCCGCAACAGCCCCTGAACTTTCGGCCGGCCGTCTGCTGGCGATGATCACAACCCACGCAGCCGACGCCATGGGCCTGAGCCCCCTGGCTTTTCAGATTCAACCTGACCAGATTCTGCACCCAACGTTCCTGCAATTCGATCCCGCGATCTTTACGATCGATCAAATCGTCCGAGACCAAAACACAAAAGTCTGGTCCCCGTAGGACTGTTCACTCCTCGTCGAACTGTTCACTCAGCATTTCTCGCCTGATTGGCGGCCCGACGCCCGGCGCTGATTGAATCACGAAGATGCTTGCCGGCGACTGGCAGTTGCCCGCGGCAAGTGGACTCGGTGGTGATCTGAGGTCGGGTGTATTTCACTCGGGCGTCCCCAACAGTATGATGGACCCGTCACTGCCGCACGGGCGAGTCACGTGAGTCTGGCGGAGCTGGCAAAACTTTGTCTGTTGCAGCATTTGTGGTGCTCAATTGCCGTGTGAGGCTTGGCGACCGACGGGGCGGGGCTTTGGGCAATTCGCTGAAATTCCTTTGCCGCAGTTTGCCAGAACTGCGTGTATGCTGTGAAATAACGCCAGAACGGTGCATGGGAAAATCACGTCCCGAACAAAATCCGCACTGCCTGAAAGATGTTGCTCTTCGGAAAGCGGCAACCTGACGTTACTTTGAAGTCTGGGAGTTGAACAATGAAGCGTGGCCCCCTTTGCCTGATGCTGTTTGTTTTTGTTGGCCTCAGTTCTCTCAAAACCGTCTTTGCCGATCGGGCCTCAGAGGGTCCGTTGAATGCCGCTCTGAGCCTCTGGCGAGCCGGGGACGTGGTCGGGGCTGAGCAGCAACTGACGTCCATCATTGACGGTGGCACAGAAGACTCGCGAGTCTTTTACTTCCGCGGCATTCTCAGCGAAAATGCGGGCCACGACGGCACCAAAGACTTTTCGTTTGCGGCAAAGCTGGAAGCTGCCACGGGCACGAAGACACTGATCAATCGAGCTCTTGAAAAGGTTCAGGGACCAGTCCGCGGGAAAATCGAAAAGATTCGAGCTTCCGCTCGCGATGCTCTGAAGCCGCACCCGGAAGCCGCGCGACTGAAGTCTGTCTACCGGGAGGCGCTTGAAGCCAGAAACAGCGGTGAGCTGGACAGGGCTCTGACACTGCTTAAAGAAGTCACCACCACCGGAACTGATCCTCGCTTCTTTTATATGTACGGCGTCGCGCTGTTCGAAACCGGCCATGCGGAAGGCGCGAACGCAGCTTTTGCGGAAGGTCTGAAGCACGAGAAGACTCTGGAAGATACTCATCTGGTCAGCATCGCCCTTGCTGAAGTTCAGGGGGAACCACGTCGCCTGATTGAGGAGCAGACATTAAGCAACGCAGCCGGGGAAGTGTTGACTCGCCAGACGAATGCCCGCGAAATCCAGCGTCGTGCGAGCATGTCCCAGGACCAATTGCTGGCGGATGCCAATCTGGCCGCGACTTCGATCATTCAGCAGCGTGAGCAGCAGCAGGAAGCTCGTCGATTGGCCGCCGCCGCTGCGATCATCGCGGAGAATAAAGCTGAGGAAGAACTGCAGACAAAGCTCAGCGAGCGACCAATCGCTGCTGTTCCGAAAGACGATGCCGCTCCGGTCACCGAAGAAATGCCGGCGGAGGAAGCTGCCGTTGCTGCAGCCGATCCGGCCGCTGCGGCCAATCCGTTCCTCAGCGGTGCGAAAGCGGGGAGCGCCACAGGGTCGATTGATATGTCCTGGATGCCCGCATCGACCGACTATCTGACTTATGTCAGGCCCGCGGATATGCTCAACAGCGGCTTCGGGAGCACTCTGTCTCAGGTGCCGCAGTTTCAGGAAGGCATCAACAAAATGACTGAGCAGTCGGGGCTCGCGGCCGTGGATATTGAATCCATCACGGCGGGTGTGGGAAATATGATCGGCAGTTTGATGCCCATCGTTGCACAGGCGGCCAGCGGCAATTCTTCGAATGCGGCTGAGTTATCTCAGAGCCTGATGAGTAACGTAAACTCAATGGCCGTCATTCGAACCAACAAGGAGATCGACATTGTTGATGCGATGAGCACCGCCAAAGCGACGAAGCAAGTGGACGGCGACACGACGTACTACCTGCTGCCAAAGGTGGAATCCAATCCATCCCAGATGGCCTTATATGCGGTTGATTCGATGACTTTTCTGATGGGTTCCGAATCGGCAGTGAAGGTGGCAGTTGCAGCCGGCCCGGGCGAACCAGCCAGCGAACTGTTTAGCTTTGTATCTCCCAGGGCTCACCTTGTCCTGGCGTTTTCTAGTCCGCTGATGGCGGCGATGAGCGGCAGTATTCCGGATGCTCCGCCACAATCGCCGCCAATGCTGGGCCAGTTTGTTTCAGCGGTGAAAGGGAAGATCGCCGGTGGAGCGTTTATCGTGGAGGCTGGGACCGACCTTAAGGTCACGATCACTCTAAATCTGACGGAAGAGTCCGCAGCGACCGAAGGCGGAGCGGCGTTGTCAGAGGGCGTCCAGATGGCCAAACAGATGGCCCCATTTGCACTCGGGCAGGCGCCTCAGGAAATCCAGCCGTCACTGGTTCAGGCCGTGGGGACTTTGGCTGCGTCGAATGCCGGAGAAAAGCTGAATCTCAGCATCAACATCCCCGGCAGCCTGGCTCAGGCCGTGAAGGATAACCCACAGCTAATTCCAGCGGCAGGGCCGGGTGCGCCAACCGCTCCAGCGCCGTAATCAGACGTCGGTGAAGTCAGACATGGGCGAACTCGGAATGAAGAGCGGCACATCATTGGCCGCGGCTGAGTGCGCGACAAACAGCAATCTGTCGAACAGGGTGATAGGCAACATTTGATCTCGCCCCGTGCCAGCTCGCCTGGCAGGAGCGCAAGATTTGTAATTAGCGACCGTGAACGAACGCAAGGCCGCCCCGGTTGGCTCGCCCAACCGGAACGGAAGGATTAGCACTATTTGTCGCGCACCCCAGGCCGCGGCTGCTCCGAGTCTCTGCTTTGGTGGTCCGTGCGAGGCGATGTGGCATCAACGGTTCAAGCGTGCTAATCTCCGGCTCAAGAGAGTCAAGCCACATTCGCCATTGCGGAGTTCACTTCTATGTTGTCACGTTTCGTCGCTGTTATTGCGGTTTTATGCACGGCTTCTGCAGGGCTGGCTCACGAAGGCCACGGACATCCTGAACATGTTGATGGCGTGCTGCACTATATTGTCAACCCATCGCATTCGGTTTCAGCGGTCGCAGCCGCTGTGGTCGTTGTTGCGGCCTGTGCAGTGCTTCGAAAGTTGATGGCAGCGCGATCAGACAAAAACTGAGACCGCAGATTCCGCGAGCTCGGGCGTTCGAGCGGCGTCACTCTCCGTTCAACCGCCCGAGTTCCGGAAAACTTGACTCGCGTCGAGTGATTCGTCTTCGCTCACCATTCACCATTCACCATTCACCATTCACTCGCTACTTCCGGCGACGAATCCAGCGGATGGGAAGTGTGACAGCCAGCACTGTTGCGATGATGATGCCGGCGATGGCAAACCCGCGAAGGATGGATGACCCTTCCATTCCGCGTTCGGCCAGAATCAGAACGGAAGAACCGACCATCAGGCCGGCAATGACCAGACCCATTGCGATTGTGCCGCTGGCGTGTTCAAGCGTGTCATCGTTCAGGCGGTCGATTCCGTGGTGCCGCAGATTCACGCTGAATTCACGGCGTCGCAGCTGATCGAGAACATCCCGCATTTCATCGGGCAGATCTTCCAGCAGTGACAGATAACGTTGAGCTGTCGTGAAGACTCGTTCCTGAGCCGCCTTGAATCCATATCGATCGCGAACCATCTTTTCCAGCTGAGGTCGGCCGTGAGCGATGAGGTCGAACTGCGGATCAATTTCGCGAGCCACGCCCTGGATGGTGGATAACGCTTTGATCAGAAACACAAGATCAGCCGGACATCGAATTCGATAACGCCGCAGCAGCGCGAAGAATTCCTCCAGCAGTCCGGCCATATCCAGAGATTCAATCGTGCCTCGTTCAAAGCGGGCCATAAAGGTCCACGCATCTCGTCGAAAGGCCCGGTCAAATTTCAGCGCTGTTTCAGCGCCGCACAGCGCCATCGTCGCATCAATGACGTTGTCCAGATCGGAGTTGATAACGGCCATCACGAGGTTTGCCAGATCCTGCATCGTTTGACGATCGATGCGACCGGTCATGCCGCAATCGATGAAGCAGATGCTGCCGTCGGGCATGGCGAAGATATTGCCCGGATGCGGATCGGCGTGAAAGAAGCCAAACTCCAGGCACTGCCGAAAAACAGCCTCCGCGCATTTGGACACAATCCGCCGCCGCTGCTCGGCCGTCATGACAGCAAAATCTGTTTTCGACAGCAGGGTCCCCTGAACATGCTCCAGCGTCAGAACTCGCCGTGTCGTCGATGGCCAGTAGACGATCGGGAAATGAATCTTCGGATCGTCAGCAAAGTACTTTCGGAAGCGGTCTGTGGATCGCCCTTCGTGCAGCAGATCCACTTCCCGTGTCAGTTCCTGCTGGAACTCCCGAACCGTCTCCGTCGGGCTGTAACCGAGCTCCCGAAATCGGTTCTCCGTCAGCCGAGCCAGCTCCATCAGGATATCCATATCCGACTCGATCGTTTCCTCAATCCCGGGCCGAACAATTTTCAGAACGACGTTTGTTCCGTCGGCCAAAACGGCCGGGTGTACTTGAGCAATCGACGCGGCTGCAATGGGCTTTTCGTCAATGAACCGAAACAACGTCGCCAGGCGGTCGCCGAATTCTTCTTCGAGTCGTTTGCGAATTTCCGGATAAGGGACCGTCGGGCAGTTGGATCGCAGTCGTCGAAGCTCATCGGCCAGTTCCGCAGGCACAAGATCAGGACGAGTGCTGAGCACTTGTCCGAGCTTAATAAAAGTGCCACCCAGTTCTTCCAGTGCTTCCCGAACACGGACCTCCACAGGTGTGCTGACTGAAGCCTCGGCCCGGGAACGCAGCAAAATTTCCTGACCGCGTTCGATGATACGTTCAATGCCTGTATCTGCCAGGATCTGACGAAATCCGTGCTTCGCAAGAACTGCTATGACTTCGGCCGCTCGCCGTGTATTTCGAATTCCTCGCCGGATCCCGATCGGGTCACTCACGATGCCTGGTCCTCCTGATCAGCTGGAGTTTCTGCAACGGTCTTGTCATTCCTGCGGCGATCAGGGTCCAGATAATCGGCTGCGCTCGCCAGCAGCCCGCTCATGGCGCCCAGCAATGCGCCGGCCGCCAGCTGACTTCCGCGAACAGCAGTGCCAGCAGCCTCACTGGCGCTCTGCACCGGGTGTTTGGTCACCGCTTCAACGGACGCCTTGATGGCCGGCATCACAACCGCTGCAGATCGCTCGGCATATGTCTTCAGTTCCTGAAACGTCGAACCTGTTTCTTCAGTCATGCGACTCGAAAAATACTTGACCGTGTCTTTGAGGATGTCGCTGATGCCGCTCAGGTTTTTCTTTGCGTGATCCAGATCCGGGCCTGCGAAACGCTGACCTCGCTCGGCCGCTTCCTGAACGGCATCCTTCGTTGAATCAGCAACGGCGGCGAGTCCGGCGGTGACGCCGTCGATCACATTGCGAAGGACACTGTCCGGCTTGTCCGGCGTCGAACGATTGGCGATATCAGCAGCGGTTTGCATGATGCCGTTCACCGCCGCTCGCGCCGATGCCGTTGTGGCATCGGCTCGCCGAAACAGACTCACAACGATGTCGCGAATTCGATTTTGAACATCATCACCCGATTCTATGGCTGATCGCACAGCCTCTGAAACAGGCTCCGTCACGGGTTCAGGTGTTTGAGTTCTGCAGGTTTCTGGTGCGGGTGTCGCTTGTGGTTCATGTGTTGCAGGATCCATCATGGGAATCACTTTCAGTTGGAGATTTGCCAGCGTCACAGCAGCGTCGCCCCGGAATCTTTGAATCTGTCCGGCTGGTGACCGCACGAAGCGTTCACCATTCGCCTCCGGCGGCAGAAAAGCCCCCCCGCAGGCATCTGACCACGAGGAAGACTTTGAGTAACGCTCCGATTCGAGCCCGGCTCTAATTCAATGGCAGGGAACGCCCCTGCCGTGCAGTTTACCGCTGCAGAGCCCCCGAGGCAAATTATGGTCGCTTTCGTCCGCCAGGACTCATGGCCCCGGTTGGAATCGGTGGGTGTCACCTTCCCACGGCGCAAGAACTCGCGGACCTGATCGTCGGTTGCCGGCCGCACCACGAAATTCCAGTGACTCGGCATCGTAACCATGGCGAAAATCGGGAAGGGCACTAGTCGCAATATTTCGGCCAGTACCCGAATGAAGGCCGAGCCGTCCAGGCCAACAGCTCAAGATAATCGCCGTCGACATCGGCAAAAAGCTCTTGTTACGACATCGAGCTGAAGACCGCGATCGCCTCGGGCGATCTTGTGGTGCCCCCGTGGATGACGGCGGTGAAGTGTCAGTCGCTGCTGATTCGTGTGGGGCGTGTTCGCTGGAATGTGCGGGTGCAGAAACGGTATCCGCACGCTGTTTCGGTCGCCGGCTATCTGGCTCGCTACATGTCAGGCGAATTCTGCAATTCGGGGAGTCTTCTTCGGGGCCGTCTGATGCCCACAAGCCGCGAATCCGCCCGATTGCTTCTTTGCCCGATGCCGGTCGTTGCCGTCATGGCAAATGGTAGCCTTCGCGATTCACGCGAATTCGGTACAAGCTGGCACCGGCCGTGATGTAAAGTAGGTTGAGATCTTTGCCTCGACCGAATCCGACGTTAGTTGGAACTTCGGTGGGAATATATGCCAGCTCTTTTCCATCCGGGGAATACACACAGATCCCTGGGTGATTCTCGGCTCGCACCGCGACGTAAAGGTTGCCATCTTTATCGACAACCAAACCATCCGGTCCGTCGAACGGCGAATAGTCCACCAGCACTTTGCGGAACTTCGCTGTGCCATCATCGGCAAGGTCATACGCCAGCAGTGCCATCATGCCTTTCCGCAGCGAGATCATGACCTTGTTTGCTTCGGTTGAGCCTGGGTCCGCGAGACGTTCAATCGCGGTTCCTCCATTGTCGTTGCTAACGACATAGAGAGTCTTCTGGTCCGGGGAGACGCAGACTCCGTTGGCTTTTCCTGCGTCGGTGATAATGCGATGCAGCGAACCGTCCAGGTCGATGCGGTAGACTCCGACGACTGGCTGGTCAATGGCCTCATGGCCAAGATATCGCGGATCGCTGAAGTAGATACGACCCTTTTCATCGATCGTGATGTCGTTCGGAGAATTGAGCGGACGTCCTTCAAACAGACTGGCAATGATTTTCGCTTTGCCCGTCTTCAAATCGGTTCGAGTCACACGGCGACCACCATAGTCAGCACCTTCGGCGACGATCATGTTTCCTGCTGCATCGAACTTGATTCCGTTCGACATCCCGCTGGGAGATCGAAAGATCGACGTAGCCTTCGTGGCTGGATCAAACTTCCAGATGTAGCCTGCATCGATCGCTCCGTTCTTATCGCGCGAAACATTCGAAAACGTGATCTCACTGAAGTACACCATGCCGTCGGGTGCGACGCTGACGCCCTCCGTGAGCACTTTCGATTCGAAGAGTTTTTCCAGCTTTGCATCGGCCGGAACGATTGGTCCTTGTGCCAGGCTCGTGTGGTAACTGACGAGCACTCCGAAAAGTACGAAAAATAAACGGCATTGCGCAGAGACAGTGCAGGCGGACTTCATCTTGCAGATCCTTTGATTGGAAAAAGGTGGGCGGGGGCTATCGTGCAGCATTACACAATCGATTCCATTTTTCCACGAAAGCGGGGCGATCCAGTACCTCCGGGTTGACAATTCCTCGCGGTTTCCGGCCTGATGCAAGATCGATCATGCCCTGACAGGCGGCTCGGCCAATGTCCCGAAACAACTCTTCAGTCCATGCAATTGAATGTGGCGCAAGCAGGACGTTGTCGAACCCGGAAAACACCGACGGTTCGGTGAGCGGTTCAACCTGAAAACAGTCCAGGGCAGCTCCCGCGATTTGTCGCGACGTAAGTGCGCTGGCCAGCGCCGCTTCGTCAACGATGCCACCACGTGCTGTGTTGATCAGATATGCTGATGGTTTCATCAATCCCAGTTCGTGTGCCCCGATCAGGTTGCGAGTATGTTCATTCAATGGACAGTGGAGTGAAACAAAGTCCGACTGCTCAAGCAGTTCTTTCAGTGTCACAGAGCGAACACCGAGTTCATTGACGATGGCAGAATTCGCAAAGGGATCAAACACGAGTGGTTGTTTCATCCCAAAACCCGAAAGCAATCGCACCAATGACTGACCAATTCCACCAAATCCGATCACACCCAGCGTCCTATCCCGCAGTTCTGTTCCCATATACTGACTGCGCTCGTCCCAGCGAGCTTCACGCACGAGTCGATCCTTTATCCGCAAATGATGGGTCAGAGCCAGCATCCATCCGACGGTCGCTTCGGCCACCGGGCGATCGACAGCTCCCGTCGTGATGAAGAGCAACACATTTGCCTCAGTACAGGCTTTGACATCGACGCTGTCGAAGCCCACTCCAAAACGACCGATCGCCAGCAGATCATCACTGTGCGTAAGGCTGTGAGCCGTCACTCGCGGCGTCAGCACAATCACTCCGTTCATGCCGGCAAGTTGCTGCGGCTGAATCTCCGGTTTGTGATCGACAAACGGGCTGACCGCGATACGACCATCGTCTTCGAACAGGCTCAATCCGATATCGCGGTATTTTGTGGCGCCGCTCAAGTCATAGAAATCAGCGGTCAGGGCAACGCGGAAGTTCGAAGTCGCTTGTGTCATTAATCGGGGCCATGCCAGTGGAACTCTCGTTTCGCACAGTGTTGTATAAGAAGTCGAGTCCCGATGCCAATGTTGTCGGCCGCAGTTTTTCAGGCGTCCAATTTTTTTCCATGAGGATCGCTCGATTGATATGTGCCCTATAGTCGCCTTTCGCTCCGCGAAAGAACGTTGCTTTCGCGGAGCGAAAGGCGACTATTATTGCTCGAGCGATCCTTATCGCCAGGGATTTCCTTCGATCGTTGCGCAGCGTTCATCGACCATGATCCGCTCAGGTCGCGGGCCAGCATAGACCCATAGCATCTCCATCGTGGTATTTGATTCGTTGATGAAATAATGCACTCGCCCACGCGGCTGTAACGCGGTCGCACAGTCGTTCATGGCATACCTTCGCCCTTCCACAATGCACATCGCCGTTCCGGAGATGATGCAGATGGATTCATCAAAATCATGCACATGGGCTGGAAGTCTGCCGCCGGGGTGAAACAAACCATAACCGCCGCTCATATCGAGTCCCGGCATCAGATCGGCGTTGAAGCAGTCAATGAATTCTGTATTCGGCCCGGCAGCGCTTCGCGGGGCGGTTGCAAATCGGTTAATCCGTTCTGCGCCTGCAACGCCAGTCGAATCATCCGGCATGGATCGCTTCGAAAAGAATTTATCGACCAGAGTACGACCTGGAACATCGACAGCCATCGCAATATGCAGAACGGCGTTTTCCGTCGTCGATGTATTTCGAGCCGCATGTGCCTGACCAGCCCGGATCACCGCATTGTCCAACTTCTTCAGTGAGTAACTGCGGCCTTCCACATCAAGGGTGAAGGTGCCGCTCAGCAGCGTTATAGACTCGGTGAACGCATGCATGTGATATGGCAATATGGCACCTGGTGCGAACGTCACGATTCCGGTCGTCAGTGTTCTGGCGTGATTGTGGTTTCCGACCAGACAATCAAAAACAACTCCCGGTGAAATCTCCTTCTTCACGCCGTGACCGACAGCTGTCATCACTTCGGCACGATCCGGCCTCATAGTCTCGGGAGGTCGAGGCAGCGGTGGTTGCGGCGCTGTCGTTTTTGTTTTTGGATCTGGTACCAGCGACGCACGCAATGGTTGATCGCGGCCAACTGCGGCAAGCGACCCCTTCAGTGAGCGAAGGAGCATTCCGGTATCAGTCCCGACACAGATGGCGCGAAAACCCTGTGCCTGCCGTTCGTGGATATTGTCAATGCCGGTCGCGATCAGACCGCAATGCTTGCCTGCTGCGCGAATCGTGTCTTTCAGTCTCAAAATCTGTTCGGCAACGCCCGGTCCTTCCCATTGTCCGCGAAAACCAGCGGTTGAAGAAAAATCTGCAGGGCCAAACCAGAGAAGTTCCACGCCATCGACCTGACACATCATCGGTACTTGTCTTACCGCCTGGACAGACTCAATGATCGGCACCACAAGCACGTGCTCATTGGCTTCCTGAGCATGTTCCGCAATGCACTGTCCCCAGCCAGTGGCTCGTTCTGCACCAATGCCTCGCAGGCCTTCCGTTGGATATCGCGAATACGCGACTGCAAGCTTCAGTTGTTCGGCGGTTTCGATCCATGGGACGACAATTCCATCGGCACCGATATCCAACGCACGTTTGATCAATGCACCGTTGAGTTCTGCAATTCGCACCAACGCCACTGTCTCACTTCGCACAGTGGCGCGGATGTGCTCCGAGATTTCTTTCCAGTCCAGATGCCCGTGTTCCGCATCGATCACGACCCAATCGAGTCCCAATGCAACAGCTATCTCCGTGATACTGGGCGATTCCAGTGTCACCCAAAGCCCAAATACGGATTCATCGCGCGCCAGCTTCTGCCGGAGACTACGAATAGCAGACGTTTTCATGAAGACCCTGACGAACGAGTAGTAACAAAAAACTTCTGCGAGTTGTGAGACTGCACGGTATGTGAAGCCGAGCGAAACACACCATCAAAATGTTGTTTTGAAAAGCGGTTTAGTCAGCTTCTGAAGACGTGTCAAGCCGCCTTTTCCCCGCAGGCGCGGGAATTGTGCAACGCAGGCGGTTTCATGACCTTTGACCACACTTTTTGAGGATCACAAGGCTTGACCCAAGACTGTTCGGCACGGCGTTTGATGTGGTCGCGGCGAAATCCGGGAAAATATTGTGAGCGCTATTGCGCGCCTTCCTTGAAGTTGCCTGGCTTCACATATGGAAGAAGATGGCAACACACACTCAGCGACGGCATTCTTCGAATCGCCACAAACAGAATGGTATCGAGATTCAAACTTACTCAGCGATCATTGCCTGCATGCTGATTGCTTTGTGGACCGGCTGCAAGCCGACGAAGCGGACGTTCTGAAATGATCTGTTTCTACTTCTGCGGCCTTGTCAGCGAAGAGGAACTGATGGCTCACATCGACAAGCTGAAAAAACAGACGTCATGATTCGCGGGGTGCGTTCGTCATCTCGTCCGCCGCCGTTTACGCTGCGCGCACATTTCGTCGCACGCCACATGCACGCCCTCGAAATACTCGCGGCATTCAATCACGGAAATCTCCGCCACCCGCCGCGACACTCTCGGATCCGCTTCGCGCTTCGCGCTGCGATCGCCGTGCCGAACAGTATTGCGCCTGAACCTCTTGATCGTTCATCCCTGACAATCTATTCTTGAATCCTGACGCTGCGTGTCACGACGTCTGACACCTTGTCGACTTCAGCATTGGTCGCGCGGCTGATAAACAGCGCCATAAGTTCCCGACGGGACGTGACCCCCAGTTCCCGGTAGACAATACGAATGTGGGAGTGGATCGTGTGGTGGCTGACAAACAGCTCTGCGGCCATTTCCTTCTCGGCTTTCCCGGTCAGCAACCGACGTAGTACACGCGCCTGAGTCGGCGACAATTTTTGAATCGCTGACTCGTAGGTAGGTTGTTTGCCTTCGTTGGATAATCGAACTTTTGTTTCAACGGACTGAAACGTTGATGAACACTGCATCACATAGGATTTATTTTCAATCTTCAGGACAACGTCACCCAACTGGATCAGATCACCGAATACCAGGACGCCTCCGGCTTGCCGTTAAACTACGAAAGTTCTGCATTGGTGCTTATATGAAACCATGAATTTCGGCGAGCGGGGGAGTTCAGTCCCCTGATAAGACCGTCCTCATTCATTTCTAATTCTTAATTCCTAATACTTCATTCTTTTTATTCCCTTTTTTTCCTCTAATCATCAAAGAATCAACTTATGTCATTCAAATCCTGGCTGACCACACTTGCTTCTGAATCGTCACTGACATGGCGTAATCGCAGGCACAGCCATCGCATGGCCGGTCGCCGAGCGCCGCGACAGTTGGAGATACTCGAAGACCGGACTCTGCTGGCGGCGGCGTTTTCCGAGTTCGTGGATCCGAATCCGGCGGCGGGAAATCTATTCGGCCATAGCTTCGTCCCCTTGAGTACCGGGAACATAGTCATCACGTCGCCGCTCGACGATTTCGGCGGCACGGACGCTGGGGCTGTGTATCTCTTCAACGGTGCTACCGGTGTCCTCATCAGCACCTTACGCGGCTCCAAGGCGAATGACATCGTCAGAGGAGGCCTCAGCGGTGGCGGCGTGACGGCGCTGAGCAACGGCAACTACGTGGTGAGCAACTTCAGTTGTCGCAGCGGGGCGTTGGTCTGGGCGGGGGCGGTGACCTTCGGCAACGGCACCAGCGGCATTAGCGGCACGATCACTTCCGCCAACAGCGCCATCGGCCTGACGTCGTCCACCAGTCTGCAACCTATCGTCGTGGACAACGTCAACAACACGTTCTTCGCAAGGTTCCTCGCCGAAGGCGGCGGCAAGGTGCGCGTTGGCTCGCAGTTCGATAGTTTTGCCAATGATCCGCCGACTGTTCCGGTGGATAACGACCCTGCCGCCAATAGTGTGCCCGAAGTTTTTCGACAGCCACCTGAAGTGAACCAGGCAACGCGGCCTAAACCATTTTCAACCGCTAAGGATCGCTCGGTCACTCAGTGTTCTATCGTCGCCTTTCGCTTCGCGAAAGAAGCGCTCTTTCGCAGAGCGAAAGGCCACTGTTGTTTGTCGAACGATCCTTAGTCCGGTACTCTTCACACCAGCGCGTAAGTCACACCAGCGCGTAAGCCCGGAGGTAACTATCTGCGTGGGCAACCGCCACTTGTTTGCCGTCCGGCGACAAACTCATTCCACGGCCATCGCTCTTGAGTTGCAGACGGAAGAATTCCTCGGCCGTGTCGCTTCTCCAGAAATAGAGCCAGCCACCGCCACTTCCCCCAGAAAGACCAAGCCAGAAGCCGTCCGGATGCCAGGCCAGTCCCCATGTGGTTCCTATAGTTTTGTCTTTGGACTGCAGCACGAGATCTAATTTTCCATCAGCAGGATTCAGGAGCGCGACGGCAATTTCACCCACGCCCGCGAACGCATTCGAGACTTTTGTGATTCCTCCCAGAGCGAGCTGACCGCCATCGCCCCGCAGTGCAATGCTGCGGGCTCCTCCGATGTCTGCTCGGAAAGTCGTGTCATACCCATGAAGCTGCTCAACGGTGACCAGAGCACGGGGCATGTCCGAATCGAGTGCCCAGGCATTAACGACTCCCTTGAGATCGCACGAAAACAACCAGCGGGAATCATGGGAATAGATGAGGTTGTAGACGTGAGACAAGTGTCCAGAAAATTCCCGAATGAGCTTTCCGGAGGCCGGATCCCAGACCTTGACCAGTCGATCATTGCCGCAGGTTGCAACGAACTGTTCATCAGGGCTTACTGCGATCGCCCGAATCCAGCCTTGATGCGCTTCAGTAATTCGCAATGGTTCCGGCTTCTCCGCAGAAGCTGGCCAGAAAATCAGCCGACCGTCATATCCTCCGCTGTAGAGCGTCTCTCCATCGGGCGAAGATCCGAAGGCACGAATCCAGCTGTCGTGCGCGGACAGCGAGATCCACTGGCCACTTGCTGGATCGATGCGATGAACCAGGAAGTCTTCAGCGCCGCAGAAGATAAAGCGTGACCTGGGATCCCAGTGACACGCGGTCAGGGGCCGTTCGAGCTTATATTCCTGCAACAGCTTTGTCTGTTGAGGATCGACGGATGCGTTCGTAGTCATGTCAACAACTCCGCGATGGCTCCCCGTGAGGGATCAGCAACCGGAAATGTTCGACCGGCGATCTCGAACTCACCCATTGAATCTACGCCCACCGCCTGAAGAATCGTGTGAAAGATATGACCATGGTCAACCGCACGATCGGTCACCGCTGTTCCGTTGGCGTTCGTCTTACCGATCACTGCGCCCGGCTGGATGGATGATCCGCCCAGCACAACACTCCACGCAGTGCCCCAATGGTCACGTCCATACGTCTTATTGATTTTTGGAGTGCGTCCAAACTCGCTCATCACGCAGATGAGAGTGTCAGTCAATAATCCGCGATCGGCCAGATCGGCGACGAGTGTTGCGAACGGTTGGTCAAATTCGCCAAGTTGTTCAATGTGAAAGTCGAAGTTCTCATGATGCGTGTCATAGTCGGCATGGTTGACCTGAACGTAGGGAACTCCGTTCTCGAGAAGTCTCCTGGCAAGCAGGCAGTGCTTACCAAACTGGCTGGTGCCGTATCGCTCCTGGTCGCTTGCGGACTCACGGCTGATTTCAAACACATGCCGGTTTGCCAGTAATTCACGGGCCTGAACGTAGGAAAAATTATAGGCCTCGGTTTCTGCCGTGCGACGTCGCCGTAAGAATCGCTCGTTGGCCCGTTCGCGAATGGCATTTCGTCGCTCATCCGCATCGTCCGTTATTTCTTTCGGGCGATCGTCAAACTTGGGAGGATTGCCATCGTAGAGCGCCATGCTGGCGAAACGCGGTCCGAGGTACGCGGCTGAGTGAAATTCCGACTCCACATTTCTTCCGCCGGGAGAACTGCGAATCAAGACATGCCCCGGCAGCGAAAATGTCTCCGGCATCAGGGATCGAGCGGTCACGGCGCCAAGGTGTGGGAAATCAGCGCCCGGCATCCGACCGCGTCCGGTTGTCATCTCCACGACACCGCGGGCATGATCACCGTTGTTCGTATCAAGGCTGCGCACGATCGACAGGCGATGCATCTGCTTCGCCGTGTGCGGCAAAAGCTCGCAAATATGAATTCCGGGCACCGAAGTTGGAATTGCCCGAAACGGCCCGCCAGTATCGGTGTTCGGTTTGGGATCCCATGTTTCCAACTGGCTGACGCCGCCATGCAGAAAGATGTTGAGAACCCGTTTACGCTTCGCCTGAACCTGTTCAGCGATCGCCGTCCTTGATGTAATGATGTCCCCGAGGCCAGCGGCCAGGCCAGCAGAACCCAGCGCCGTTCGATTCAAAAACGCGCGACGGCTGAGTCCGTGTTCCATTGATCCACACGGGTAATGACGCTTCATAACAATCCCCGGTATTGGTGCTTAGGAGGGCTGGTACGCCGTCGATTTAGTCACAACTGTGAGCCGCATGGCGCTAGCCGCGGGTGTTTTCCTCTTGTATTTTACGCTCTCACCCGCAGCTAGCGCTTTGCGGCTCATTAAATCGACAGCCTGCTGGTGGGGCGGGAGGGACCGTCATGGTAGCCTCGAATGAGGCTCAGAACAACAGCCAAAGCAGCCGACGTACTTCAGGGGTGCAGTCTCGGATTTCGGTGGTAGCGAATTGAAGGTTGATTCTCGGGAGCGAGGCTCCTGCCGAGCCGATGAACTTAAAGGAGACATCGCGCGACAAGGGAGCCGTCGGCGTCCAGCCTGCCTGCACTACTTCGGTGACTCGGTACAGACCGGTGGCAAACCCATTCATATTGATGCTGTAGTCGCCGCCAGCATTTGCCAGAACCGACGGCTCCATCGCTCCACTCGGCAGACTGTTCAACACGCCGTTCTGGTCGATGTCTATGTAGACCTGCCATTCGCCAAGTGTATGATCCTGGGCAGTCTTCGTGCCGCTTGAGTCAACATCGTCGTAGATCGTGCCGGTGATCGCCGACAACAGGATGCGCGACTCCATCGCCTCACAGCCCACCTGTGAATCACGCGATTGATTTCGTCGAGACCGAATTCGTGAACTTGCACTGCGCGGCGCGCGGCGAATTTAAGAAAGAATTGAAAGCATGGTGATCTCACTCTTCACAGATGGTAACGCTGGAATTTGGGATGCAGATCAATCGTCTCTTCTGAGCACTTCAGGTCTGCCGAGACATTACTCAGTGATCGACGAAAGCATAAATCAACCTTGATCGCCTGTATGCCGGGGAGGGTTTGAATTTTTCTGCGGCGGCTGCCGGGGAAACCCCGGCAAGGCATCATGTAAAGCGCATCAATGGCGGCGCATCTATATTTCGCGCGGTCCGGAATGAGGCTGCAAGTGTCTTGCGACTGTCCCCTCTCCCCCGCAAACGATTTTCCAATTTTACAACCGTTCCCCGGGGGAGAGGGTTAGGGTGAGGGGGCAGGAAATTGGACCGTTTTCTGGCCTATCACGTTCAATCAAGGTCATCCCCCTCATCCGGCCTCCGGGCACCTCACGAATCGGACTTCAAGAGCCCGAATCGCAAAGCGAAACGCGTCAGATCGGCTCGTGTCTTGAGTGTCAGTTTGGCCATCAGTCGTGACCGATACGATTCGATCGTCTTGACGCTCAGGAACAGTCGATCGGCAATCGACTGATTCGTGTAACCTTGCGCAAGGAGCGTTAGAACTTCGTGTTCGCGGGCGCTTAGCATGTCCAGCGCTTCCCGATCATGTACATCTTCGCCACGATCTGATTCCGGGATCGTCGGACGGTCTCGCCCCGGCAGACTCATGAAAGGCCGCCCCGCAGCCACCGTTCGAATGGCTGTCAGCAGTTCTGTGTCTGCGGCGGACTTCACAAGATACCCAGCCGCTCCGGCACTGATTGCCATTTGAAACATCGACACATCATCGTGCATCGTCAGGACCAGGATTCGCGTCTCCGGAACATTTTTTACCAGATAAGTGATTTCGACCAGCGCGTCACCGCCGGGCATTGACAGGTCGAGCGTCAGGACATCAGGACACAATTCCAGGACCTTCACTCGTGTCGCGACAATGTCGCCGGCTTCGCCAACGACTTTCATGTCTGTCTGAGTATTGATCAGCAGTTTCAGTCCCGACCGCAGGACCGCATGATCATCAGCGATGAAGATTCGAATCTCAGACATGAGTTGCACTCTGAACGGCCAGTGGCAAATGAACGGAGACGATCGTACCAGTTCCTGGGCTGGCCACAATCTCCGCTCGGCCACCAGAGATTGTCGCACGCTCACGAATGCCAAGTAATCCATAGCCGCTGCTCTTCCCGCGAACAGCCGCCGGCGCGTCAAAACCTTTTCCGTTGTCTGAGACTTCCAGCTCCAATTCCCTGCCCCGCACGGTCACCGACACTCGAATCCAGGTTGAATCGGAATGTTGAATGGCGTTTGAAAGTGCCTCCTGAACGATCCGAAATGCCGTTGACTCAATGTCCGCTTCGAGGCGTGTTTCGTTGAGCCCCGACGCAGCAAATTCGACTGCCGGTATTGCTGTCTGGCGAACCTCCTCGACCAGTCGTTCGATCGCCGCCACCAGCCCCAATTGATCCAGAATGACTGGTCGAAGACCCCTGACAATTCGCCGCAACTCTGTATGCAAATCTGCCCCCATTTGCCGCAGCACATCCACCTGTTCCCGGACTTCAGGGCTCGTGGACGTCTCCTGCAAAGCTCGCAGGCCAAGCATCAGGCTTGTCAGTGATTGCCCGAGCCCATCATGCAGGTTTTGAGTAATCCGTCTGCGTTCTTCTTCCTGCGCCGACAAAGCCTGACGCAGAAAATGCATGCGACTATCGGCCAGCCTTTGGACCGGACGAACAGCCACGAGCCACAATACGGGCGCGACGAACAGCGTTAGCAGGCAGGCATCAACAACAGCTTGAAATGAGTCACCGCTTTTCGCAGGCAGAATCCAGGGAAGCAGCTTCATAATGAAATATTCGCTCGCAAACGTCGTCACAAGCGAAAGCCACAGCAGTCGATGTGGCCGAACGGGCGGAGGTGTCATTTTGAAGCGACTGGGCATAATCGATCTGCTGGCATCAAGGGGAATCAATGCAAGAGTGAAGCTGTTGAACTTCCACGTGGGCCGACGACATCATAGCAACAGGCGTTGGCGCCCCAACTGCTCAGAGACGCGTGCATTCACACAATTCCCAAGGCTCTCGCCAATGAAGGTGGTTCGCACCGCGTCGAGCTGCAATGTCTTCAAAGACACGACAGCCTCTGCTACCACAGCTCAATAATTCTTCGATTCGTCCAAAACTTTCGGAATTTTCGCGCCCGAATCGTTCCACAATGACTCCACGCTGGAGAGAGTGCGTTCATTCGTCGGGCTGATGCTTTGTCATACAGGAAGTCGCTGGTCGCCAAACTCAAAAGAGCTTAGCATCGAGCTGTCAATAAGTGTCTCGTCAAAATCAGCCGTTGATCGCTCGCTCACGGTTTTCACAGAACCGGACGCTAACGCGTTCCGGCTGAGAAGACATTAATAAACCGCTCGATGCGAAGTCGATCACATCATGGCCACACCTGCAAAATCCGCGGCTCGCCAGGAGATCGGATCGACAGTGATGTCGATGATCCATGGAGCGGCGCAGACTTCTCCGGACGGTCGACGGCAACTGTTCGAAAGGCTATTCCACCATTATGGACCGCCGCTTGAGCACTATTTAATGCAATATGGGCGGGTTCCGCCCGATCAGGCTGAAGATGTGGTACACGAGTTTCTGATTGCCAAACTCCTGATTCCGGCACCGCAGGACAATCTGGTGAGCCGTTTTCTGAAGAGCCAGGAGACTGCTCCCAATCGCCGGTTTCGTGATTATCTGCGCCGATCACTCCTGAATTTTCTGCGAGACCAGCAACGACAACCGGCGCTGAATGCCGTGAGCCTCGACCAGATCGAAGGCTTCATGCCTCCGGACAATGCCGCGAGGCCGCCGCATGACGAATTTGCCGGCGAATGGGCTGGCAACCTCCTGCGTCTGGCAATCAACGCGATGCGGAGAGAATGTGAGGACAAAGGTCAGCTGGATGTCTGGGACGTGTTTGACGCGCGAATGTTGAACCCAGCCAGAACGGGAGTCCCTGCTGTCAGTTTCGAAGAGCTTTGCTCGGATGGGCGATTTGGAACTCCGCGCCAAGCCGGAAACCTTTTGCAGACGGCTGCCCGGAAGCTCAATCGCATCATGCGGCAAATGATCACGGATTACCTTCCCGTCCACGATGAGACTCAGGATGCTGCTGTCGAAGAAGAATTCCGGGAGGTGCAGGCGATCCTCAAAGATCGCGGAGGATTGCGGCTAGCCGACATCTTGTTGCGTTCGACGGCAGTTCACACGGCCATGGTGCTTCGAGTCCGGGGGAAAATTTCCGCTTCAAAGCCGTATCAACTGGCGATTCCAGGCCAATACGTGGTTGGAACCGAGCCGGGATTGCCTGTCGTTCTGGACTCCACTTCCGGGGCCGCGCTCCGGCATGCAATCATCGTCCTGACATCACTCACGTCCAGGATCATTGATCTCAACTCAGCCGAAGGAACGTTTGTCAATGAAAACAAAATTGAATTGGCTAAACTGCAGGACGGTGATCAGATCCGCTGCGGCAACGCGTCGCTGACTGTGCGGCTCCTGGGAAGTATTCCATCAGCCCCGGGTTATGCTCCAACTCTGATCACGTCATCAAGTGGTCCTTCCGATGACGAACCTGATATCCCGGCAATCCCGGGATACGCCTCACTGCAGGAAATCGGCCGAGGAGCGATGGGGATCGTGTATCGGGCCGTCCAGCTGGGAACGAATCGGAAGGTCGCCATCAAGTGCATTCATCCCGAACGGCGCCCCGACGATCATGTGAGGCAACTGTTTCTGCGTGAGGCAAATATCCTTTTGAAACTGCAGCATCGTCGAATTGTGCAGTGCCTGAGTTTTGGCTTTGCTGAGATGAATCCCTATCTGGTCCTCGAGTTTGTCGAAGCAGCAGAAATCGAGCAATTGGTCTGGGGACATACACCGGCACGTCGCGTTCGAATGGCAGTTAAAGTGATCCTGCAGGTTTTGGAGGCCTTGCAATTCGCTCACAAGGCGGGAGTCATTCACCGTGACATCAAGCCTTCCAACATTCTGGGGAGCCTGAGAAACGGAAAGCTGCATCTCAAGATCTCCGACTTTGGACTCGCCAAATTCTATGAGACATCGGGATACTCGGGAATTAGCGCCTCGGGCGATATCTGCGGATCCATTCCCTACATGTCGCCCGAACAACTGCTCGACAGCCGATCGGTGGGACCGGAGTGCGATGTTTACGCGGCGATTGTTTGTCTCTACCGATTGCTGACGGGCGAGTTTCCATATCCGAATGGAACGCCAGCCGAGGCTGTCCAGCATCGTCTGATGGGGAACGCTCGGCCAGCGAAGTTATACAATCCCGAAATTCCGGACGGACTGGCACGAGTGATCAAAGTTGGTTTGTCGCGCGTACCCGAAGAGCGGTTCAGCACAGCTCAGTCGCTTTTCGACGCTCTGGCAAGCCTGCAGTTGCTCACAGATGCCTAAGAAGGTAATCATACATCCGAGCAGTGACGTGACGATGGATTTTGCTGACACTCACGACCATTTTGAAGAGAGTGAAGAAGCTGTGAAGCCAGAGCTGACGCTGACATCACTGGGACGCTTTGAACTCAAAGCCGTACTGGGAGAGGGAGGTTTTGGTCGAGTTTACCTTGCCTATGATCCGCATCTGGATCAGCTGGTTGCTCTGAAAGTTTCTCTGCTGGACTCCGCAAAAAAGAAGCACCGTGATCGAATCCTGAAAGAAGCCCGAGCGGCATCGCTGCTTCGTCGTCACGATGCGATTGTTCCGGCGTATGAATGTGCTGAGGACAAGGGCTTTCTGTATATCGTGTTTGAATATATCGAAGGCATGTCGTTGTCGAGTCGTCTTCGTCAGGGCTCAGTGGATCGACGGCAGGCCGTGGAATGGATCCGAGTCATCGCGGGCGCCCTTCAGTTCGCACATGAGAACAATTTGATCCACCGGGATGTCAAGCCTCATAATATTTTGATCAGCGCTCAGGCACGGCCTTTTATTACAGACTTCGGGCTCGTCCGCTGGATATCAAACACAGATGACCTGACCGAGCCGGGAAACTTCACTGGGACAATCGCTTACATGGCACCGGAGTTGCTGGATGGTAACGCATCCGAGGGCGATACCGATGGAGAGCCCGTCGCGAGACAGGAGAATCATGACAGAGCCGTCGATCAGTACAGTCTGGGCGTTGTGCTTTTCGAGTGTCTGACCGGTCATCGCCCATTTGAGGGTCACGCAAGCGCCGTTGTCGGAATGAAGGTGTCGCAGCCGCCACCTCCGCCAAGTCGCCACGACCCGAGTATTCCGAAAGAACTGGATGCGATCTGCCTGAAGGCGATTCAGAAACATCCAAAGCATCGTTACCCGGACTGCGCGGCCTTTGCGGAGGCGCTCAAGGGCTGGCTGGAACAGCACTCAAAGGAGACTGCGCCTGACGACGAACCGCTACCGGTCCGACAGGTTCCCGCCGGAACCAGAACCCGGAAAAACTGGACGGCAATCTGGCAGGTTTCCGCTGTGTCCGTCCTTTTGCTGGCAGTCGCAGCCATCGTCTACGTCTGGCCGCCGCAGCCCGTGGCGGATCCAGTGCCTCCGGAGCAACTCGACCTGCCGACCGATGCAGCCTCCACTGCCGATTCGATCCGTGAAATGGTGCAAGAGCAGGCGAGGCAGAGGGACCTCAAATTGACCGAAGAAAACAGTCTTGGCATGCTCTTCAGCCTAATTCCCTCGGGGAAATTCGAGATGGGATGCTCGGGCAAAGAATATCAGGAACTTGAAAGACGTCCCGAGCCATATCCGAGAGTTTACGTAAAAGATATTGCGGAAAAAGCGATGCCGTCGCACATCGTCCAACTCACGAAGCCTGTCTATATGGCCCAGACGGAAGTGACTCAGGCGATGTTCAAAGAGTTCAAGGATTCTAGCGAAGAAGATGGGGCTCAGCAGGCAGGAGAAGAAAAGTCTTACGTTACGAACGTCTCCTATCAAGAGGCACTGGAATTCTGCAAGTGGCTATCGGGACTTGAAAAGGAAAAGGCCGTTGGACGTCATTATCGACTACCGACAGACGCGGAATGGGAGTTCGCACGCCGTGCAGAAATCCAGGGCTCGAATGCACTCGGTGTGCAGAATATGCGAGATGGTGTCGGCGAATGGTGTTCGGACTGGTTTCGTGAATACAAACGGACGATCGCTGACGCGAAAACGAACCTGACAGATCCCACTGGCCCAGATAGCGGAACAGAACGAGTGATCCGTGGCAGCGATCAGTATGGCACACCATCGTATCGCGATTCAGCTTTGCCTGTAACCGAAACGGCCGCAATTCGCATTGTTCTTGAACTCGTGCCATGACGCTTCCGTACTCAAACAATCATAAAAAGATGGAACAAACACGTCACGGAACTCACAAAAACATTGGAAACGATGAATCGAAATTCGGAGCCAGTCAAGTTCTTTCAAGCTGGGAGTGCATAACGATTACCGTACTTTTATTTCAAAGATTATTGGGTCAGCGGCGCAGGATCGCCATGCTGAGGTCGTCTGGATTGGGGGAAGGTATGGAGTCCGCGGCTTTTCTCTCCTGATAAACTCCTGCCTCTACAGCAATTCGACTGGCGATGAATTCTCCGGAGATTTCTATGAAGACAAAAATCGAAAGCTTCCTCAAAAGCACCTCTCCAGGGCAACGCATGATTAGCGGCACGAGTGGTCTGCTGCTATTCCTCGTCCTGTTCGCGACTTACAAGTGGGGCTGTACTCCGACGCTTGATCCTGCCACGACTCCCACAACGGGTACTCTTTTACTCTCTGCCACAGCGCAGCCGATTGTCTACGACGCGATATCGCACCACAGCGTTTTTGCTGAAGATATGACAACCGGGGAGAAGACGTATATTCTTACGCCGGACACCCCGACCGAACTGCCCCCAGGCACGTACAGCCTCCAGACAGAACCGGGCACGCAGTTCAGTTTCCAGGACCCTGAGTTTACGATTGCGCTTGGGGGCCCGACTCCACATGGTCTGTTGATCAAGTTCGTTTTTCCGTGGAAGGTCCCGATGCTGCCTGCGGTCTCAGGCGCATACGCCGAATGGACAGGAACAATGGTCAGAACAGTCGGCGACGCCGAAATGACACTTTCCTACAGCCTTTCCATGGAGACACTTGGGGAAGTAGAAGTAGAAGTAGAAGTCGATAGATGCCGTTGTCGCTGGCTGAAAGTCGAAGTCGAAACCAAATCCGTCAAGGAAACTGCGTTTCTGGCGGTTGATATCAATCAGTGGGAAACACGGCAAGAGTTTAAGGTGAAACGCGGTTGGATGACAGCCCGCACCGCAGACATCGCCTCCGAACTCGAAATCATGTTTGCCAGTGCCGATGGGGAAAATGGTGCAATACCCCCGGAAGAAATTACAGTCGCTTTCAATGAGCAGGAAGATGTTCTCGCCCAAAAAGCTCAGGAGTTGGGCGCACCACTTCCTGTTGATCGACTGAGTCTGCTGGATGCTCTGACATTGGTCATGGATGCCGATTTCACCGGAGCTTCAGAGCAGGCCGGTCAAATGCGAGCCGTTCTCTCGAATCTGGATGAAGTCGTTAGCAGTGATGTACGTGCCGGCAATAATGGCGAGCTGAATTGCCTCGTTGTTCGGTCGAGGCCGGAATCCGAGAAGGACAACGACAAGATGAGCCAGGGGCCGTCAATGTTCGTTGAACTGGCCCGCAGTGACCCATCTGTGCCATTCAGCTTTATGCGTGTTCATGTGAGTTACCCAAACCTTGAGGCCACGCTGAATTTGGATAGTTATTTTTTGCCTGCAGCTGTTTCAGCAGCGGTCAAAGTACCTGCTGCCCCCGACATCGCCGCACTTGACGATGCAGCCAAACTTTTTGCAGAACTACCCGACAAGCCTCGATTCGACCTCGCGACAATTCCCAGAGAAAATGGTCCCTGGGTTATGTACGAAGGGCACATTGATTTTGGCCCCAGTCGCAGAATTCTATACACCGCGAGGATTGAGGCCTTGGCCTCCGTGAAGGATGAGGAAAAAGAGTACCGCTGGCTGAAACTGGAGATACACAGTGGCCCGAATGGCGGCGGACTCCCTCACAGCGAGACAGCCATCGTGCTCATTGATCCGGAGGCGTACGTCGCAGAGGGGGCGGCTGATATCCTGGACGGGTGGTTTGTCTATCGCAACCAGACTGAGAATGCCAACATCGACGAGCATGTTCTGAAATTCGATCCCAATGGCGACATGACGCAAACTCTTGAAGATCTGCAAATGCTGGGTTGCGAGGTGTCGCCGGAACGCTTGACCGTGCATGACGTCCTGGCCCTGCTCTTCAATGCAAGACTTCCTCGCTCACCGTCAATTTTCAGGCCTCTTCGTTCAGCCGTGTCCGCCAAATTGAAGAATTCTGATGGGCGTACAATGACACGACAGGATCTGGCTTTGAAAAACCGTACCACGGTTCCCGGCAAAGTCTGGAAATTCGCGGGTGATGACCATTTCAGTTACACATTTGAACGCAGCGACAAGGTTCCGTTCAGTTTTATCTCGTTGAATCTGACCTATGAGTCGGTGAAGCTGTTTGCCAATCTGGAATCGAATGTTCCGCCGAATTGGCCTGCACCCCAGCCGTTCGATCAAAGAGAATTGGAACGGCGCAGCAAAGAGACGCAAAAAGCCGGGGAGGATTGGCAGACAGAAAACGTCAACTTTCGCTTTTGGACACTGACCACGGAGAATCCGAAAAGCGCTAAGATCCAGGAACGCGTGTTCGCCGAATGGGCTGGGGAAAGCAAGCCGCGTCGAGGGGCGCTCAAAGGCGTTAATTTTTTCCTAAAACTCCGTTCAGGAAACGTGATTCCGTACGCGAGGAATGCAACTCAACTCTCGAAACTCGATGAGAACTGGATCACCGAAGGTCGATTTTGGGAAGTGAAAAATTGGAAGGCGGAAGGCTGGGGCGAGCAGACCCATGGCAGCCGAGCAAGATTTAGCAAGCTGACACCGAAAGGGAAGAACCCGCCAAAACTTGAGTTAAACGTCCGAAATCTCGACACCAGACACGAGGAGAAAGTCAACATTCCCCTGGAACAATTGTCTGACACTGATCGGACGTGGGCCCAGGCGGCCGACTCGTACTAACGCCCCCGCCTGTCCGGCAATTTCAGTAGCCAGTCGCGACTTCGATTGAACTGCGTCCCTGTTAGCATCGAGCGGAAAATAAGTGTCGCCTTTCGCTCCGCGAAAGTTGCGAACACGCGGCTTTCGCTGAGCGAAAGGCGACTCTAAAAAACTGCACGATGCTAACCTGCAGCGAGTGACGATTCAGCGGTTGCCGTTCTGCCTGCCATCGTCGTCGTTCGCCCTGCGAACAAAACATGTCAAGCGACAGCCACCGCTTTTCGTTCGCGGAGCGGCTGTGTGGGCTCTTCAATTCGCTGTGTGGGACCTGCAAGTAACGCGAGCGCCAGCCACGCAAAATGCGGTTCATCGACAAATGAAGTGCGCGACTTAAAAATGGCGGACTCTGGGGGGAGTTGAGCCTGCTTGTGGCGTTAAACCACTATGATTCGGCCCAACGGGCCTCGGCAAGTCGGCTTGGGGCAACGTCCAGGTTTCCACGGCAGCATGAAAATCTGAAATCTTTTTTTCCACCCGCGCAACGCACGTTCGATCTGTCCGTCTATTGGTTGATCTCCTTAGGAATATCAGTTTTCCCACGGACCAGCTACAGAGGTACAGACCATGAATACAAACCTGCCGACTCACCCTGTTGCAGATTCCTTTCCACAAACATCATTGGCGACATCGCCGGGAACGCGGTGGACTTATTGTTTCCTCGCAGTCGTTTTGTGCGGCTCGGTTGTACTTGCTGATGGTGGTTCAAGAGCGACGATTGAATCCATAGTCACTGCGAAGCTCTCTGCGGTGCCAGTCACAGCCTCAGCGGCAGCGGGAGCGGCAGAAAAATGGTCCGATGACCCTTCATTCCGCACCGTGGAATGTTCTCGAAGCCTGCCCCTTGTATCGCTCCGATCCGTGGGCGAACTTCAGTCCTCATCGTCGTGGACCTTTGTCATTGCTCACGGCCTCGGCGGAACGATGTCGGGTGATCGCTTTTGTCAGTTGGCCATCGAGATCAAACGCACAAATCCCGTCGCCAATGTGCTGCTGATTGACTGGTCATCAACGGCGCCAGAAACCAGTTACGGGATTCCCCGCGTTTGGCACATATGAGGCGACGCCACTGAGGGTTTGATTGGCTCCCTGAGTCCAACCTCGGCCGATGTTCACGACCGCTTGCACTGCCATTTGAACTCGCGGGTTCCGACCGCGACGGCGATCTGACAGGTTGCTGTTGCTGGCGACAATGCGATTCAGGATCTCGGAAATCTGCAGACTCAGTTTCATCGCTCGACAACTTTCTTGTACTCAACACATCGAAGATCACAAAATACTGGCCCAACCTCGTTCCCAACCTCGTTTTCAGCCCGCAAGGAAGTATTGATTTAGTCGTCACCTGAGCCGCGGGTGTTTTCGTTGTGTTGTTAAGACACTCACCCGCAGCTAACGCTTCGCGGCTCACTAAGTCAACATTTCGCTTGAGTCCAGGAATATCGACTGTCTGATTTGAAGCGCCGACGCCCGGAACAGAGTGCTGATCCGCCGCTTCGCTCTGAGCATGCTGAAAAACGAAAAGTCCGAAAAGCGTGGAATCAAAAACAAACGACTGCTAGCCGCCAGGGACAGCGACTACCTTGCAAAGACACTGTTCCGTTAATGACTTAGCGCGCAATCGCCCTGGTCCGGAACAGCCAGCGAACCGTCAGATGTGGCAGAGACACAACTGGCGATTGGTGAATCATGCCAGGGAAACAGCGCCTGCGGTGGGAAAGATGCATTGCTCCCTCTACGCTGCGGACTCTAAACCGACAGCCACGCCTCGAATACGTCCGGAATTGCTTCAGCTCCACAAGATCCCATGAACCAACCCAACCTGTCCTCCTTCATTTGGTCCGTCGCAGACCTCCTGCGCGGCGACTACAAGCAATCCGACTACGGCAAGGTCATTCTCCTTTCACTGTACTCAGGCGTTTGGACTGCGTGCTGGAAGCCACCAAGGACGCTGTGCTGAAGGAGAAGACAAAGCGGGAAGCTGCCGAGCTGAATGCTGAGGCGTTCCTGCTCAAGAAGTCCGGGCAGTTGTTCTTCAATACTTCGCCGCTGGACATGAGTAAGCTGATGGGCGATCAGGACCACATCAAGGAAAATCTGTACGCCTACATTCAGGCGTTTTCGCCAGCGGTCCGGGATATCTTCGAATGCTTTGACTTTTACACGCAGATCGACCGACTGGCAAAGGCTGAATTGCTGTATCTGATGACGGAGAAATTTGCAAATATCGACCTGCATCCGGAAGTCGTCAGCAATGCTCAGATGGGAACGGTCTTTGAAGAACTGATTCGGAAATTCGCCGAACTGTCGAACGAGACCGCCGGGGAGCACATGTCTCCCCGTGAAGTCATCCGTCTGATGGTCAACCTTCTGTTCATTGAAGATGACGAGATCCTGTCACAGCCCGGCGTTGTCCGATCGCTCTACGATCCAACGGTTGCGACCGGGGGCATGTTATCAGTGGCGGAAGAACATCTTTCGGAACTGAACCCGGACGCTCGGCTCGTCATGTTCGGCCAGGAACTCAACGCCAGCGGATTCTGGCAGAAGATGCGAAAGAGTCTCGGCAGCAAGCGCAGGGAATTGAGCGAAGATCATATTGCTGAGATCACTCGACTGTTCGGCGACTGCAAAGAAGTTTCCATCGACCCTGAAACTGGAAAACGTGTCTCTGTGAGCCGCAAGGCGCTAGCCGCGGGTTCTTCTGCTCATGCTTCCAAAACACCGGCGGCTATCGCCTCGCCGCTCACGAACGCCGTTCCCATCAGCCGCATCTTCAAGAACGAAGACTTCGGCTACCACACGATTACGGTCGAGCGTCCGCTGCGTGACGAGTCCGGCAAAGTGGTGCTGGCTACCAAGGGAAAGCTGAAGGGCAAACCACAGCCAGACGCCAACCTGCGCGACACCGAGAACGTGCCGCTCAGCGAAGACATCCAAACGTACTTCAAACGCGAAGTGCTGCCTCACGCGCCGGACGCATGGATCGACTACGAGAAAACCAAAGTCGGCTACGAGATCCCGTTCAACCGTCACTTCTACGTCTTCAAGCCCCCGCGCGATCTGGCCGCAATCGACACAGACCTGAAAGTCGTGACCGATCGGATTCTGACCATGATCGGAGGACTTTCGAAGTGAACAAGAACGAACTGGTGCTCTACTCGCAGCTTTTGTCCGACATCAAGGGACGAGTCCGGAACGCTCAGCATCGGGCGGTTTTGTCCGCCAATGCTGAGATGATCCTGATGTATTGGGACATCGGTCGGATGATTGCAGCAAAGAAGGAGCGTGAAGGCTGGGGGGCCAAAGTGATCCCTCGTTTGGCCGTCGATTTGAAGAACGAACTACCTGAGGAAAAAGGGTTTTCTCCTGCGAATCTCAACCGGATGGTCCGATTCTGGAACGAATACCCGGCCTTGTGCTCAATTGGCGCACAGCCCGTGCGTTAAATTGCGACTGAGGCATCCTCGACGGTCGGGAACGCAATCAGCGCACGGTCCGTGCGCCAAGCGCCGGATCAAACTGAAGGGAATCCTGACGAAGTGCTGTTTCTGCAGTTGAGCTGGAGTCACAACATCGTACTGATGCAGAAGATCGAGGACCTGCCGACTCGTTTGTGGTACGCTCGCCAGGCCCTGGAACAGGGTTGGTCCCGTGAAATGCTCACGGCGAACATCAAATCATCAGCCCACACACGGCAAGGAACTGCCGTCAGCAATTTTGGCAATCGCCTGCCAGCGGTTCATGCCGAGTTGGCATCCGGACTGCTCAAAGATCCCGACATGTTCGACTTCCTGACGATGGAAGAACACTTTCACGAACGTGAACTCGAAACAGGACTGCTGACGCATATCGAAAAGTTCCTGCTGGAACTGGGTCGAGGCTTTGCCTTTGTCGGACGGCAGTATGAACTGACAGTCAGCGACAGAGAGTTTTATCTGGACCTATTGTTCTATCATTTGCAGTTGCGTTGCTTTGTGGTGGTTGATCTAAAGAAGGGAGAATTCAAACCCGAGTACGCAGGCAAGATGAACTTCTATTGTTCGGCCGTCGACGACCTGCTGCGACACAAGCATGACGCTCCGACGATTGGCCTGATCCTGTGTCATACCAAGGATCGCATCATCGCCGAATACTCGCTGCGAGATTTTGAAAAGCCGATCGGAGTCGCCGACTACGAACTGACACGCGCCCTTCCCGCGACACTGGCTTCAAGCCTGCCGAGCATTGAAGCGATTGAAGCCGATTGAACGCAGCCGCATCGGGAGAAACGACACCGATCGAGCGGACGGCACTCGGAGAGTGCCTGCTACGATACGCGGGATCGAGCTGCTGCAAGAACGCCGCACCGCTCCGATCTCCGCCGCCGTCACCGGCAAGATCGACGTGCGGGAATCTGCAAGTTAACATTTGATATAAAAAAGGGCAGTGCAATGATCATCACACTTCGCGTGAAACTCGGAACAGCATGGAGCGTTGACATGGAGCTTGACGACTCGACCGTCCTCGCCGACGTTCACCTCGCCATTCAACGGGCCGTCGATTTTGACAACGATCATTTATATACCTTCTTTGTCGCAAGAACCGAACGCGCACAGAAACGCTTCATGCTGGACGATGAAAATGAATTTGTCTTTTCAAGGCAACTGAATCAGTTTTTTCCGTTGCCCGAAAAACAGTCTTTGTTCTACTTGTTCGACTATGGTGATAACTGGATATTCAAGCTCGCACTTACCCGCAAACGCCCGCATGAACCAGTCGCTGGCATCGAATATCCAAGAGTCGTCAACGAAACCGGCAGCAAGCCAATCCAGTATCGAGGCCCTGACGACTGGGACGAAGAATGATCCTCACCATTGAAGTGCCGCAAGAACGCCGCACTGCACTCCTCTCCGCCGCCGTCAGCGTTGGCATCTTTACGAAAGTTGCGGGAAGCCGGGATTTTGGTGATGCTCCGGGAAGCCAGTGGAAGCAGGCCAGCGGTGCTGGCGTTTGCGGAACTTCTGAATCCTGCTGAGGGTAGAAAAGTCCTCTAAGCGTTTGTGGCTATCGGGTGATACGCAATTCTATTTGTGTCTTGCAAAGATCAAAATATGAGACACAAGTCGCTTTGTGTATCGCCGACGATACACAAACGATGGGAAAAGTCCCGTGTTTTTGAAAATCGAATACGTAGGGGGTCACGTGAGCCTGCACACCGAAATCAATTTCGAAACCGAGATCTGCGAACATTTGGCTGCCAATGGCTGGCTGTACTCTGAAAAAGAGGCTGCTGGCTTCGTGCGGGGTTTGTGCTTGTTTCCGGAAGACGTGTTGGCATGGGTCAAGGCGACTCAGCCGGAAGCCTGGGACGCATAGACGAAAAATCACGGTGCCGCTGCGGCGGATACGTTGCTGAACCGCCTGCGGCATTCCATCAATTAGCTTGGCACGCTGCACGTCCTGCGGCACGGCTTGGATGTGCTGGGGCTGCGGAAAGAACTCAAAATGGCTCAGTTCAAACCGGCGCTGGCGATGAACCCGGACATCATGACTCGCTACGCCGCCAACCGTCTGCGAGTCGTCCGGCAGGTTCGCTATTCCATGCACAATGAAAACAGCATCGATTTAGCGCTGTTCCTGAACGGTATTCCGGTGGCCACGGTGGAATGAAGACCGACTTCACACAGAACATTGAGGATGCCGTCAATCAGTACCGCTTCGATCGTGATCCTTCACCCAAAGGCCAGTCAGCCGAACCGCTGCTGTCGTTTCCAAATGGGGCACTGGTTCACTTTGCGGTCAGCAATCACGAAGTCTGCATGACGACTCGGCTGGAAGGCACAAACACTCGTTTCCTGCCGTTTAACAAAGGCGACGATGGGGCCACCGGAAATCCGCTGAATCCGACTGGTCATCAGACTGCCTACCTGTGGGAAGAAGTCTGGCAGCGTGCCAGTTGGCTGGAAATCCTCGGGCGTTATCTGGTGGCCGAACGCGACGACAAGAAACAACTGAAACGAATCCTCTTCCCCAGATATCACCAGCTTGCTGTCACTCGCAAACTCCTGGCCGCGATTCTGGAAGAAGGAGCCGGGCAGAAGTGCCTGATTCAGCATTCGGCAGGGTCCGGCAAAACGAATTCGATCGCATGGTCTGCTCATTTCCTGGCGGATCTTCACTATCCCGATGAGCCGCAAGGCGCTAGCAGGCTGTGGCGCAAAGACTGCTGACTCAGTTCAAGAATGCGAAAGCCGCCCGCAAAGCTGCGATTGAGGCCAAAGACGACAAGGCGGCTCAGGCAGCAAAAGACCAGATGGATGCTCTGGTGCTGTTCCGTTCGGACATGGTGACCTACGAACGCGCCTACACGTTCCTGTCGCCGTATCGTCATAATGAGTAACTGGATCGCTGAGCGTACGCGATGACTGCCGTCGCGAAAGAAAAAAAGGCTCGCAATCATCTCGGCTACCCGCTGGAGACAATGAACCGCCGCTGATAGCGAACTCATCGTCACACCTTGCGAATCGCACAACCTCTCTGAATTCAACACCGATTCGGAAACTCAGAATTTTGTTGCCGAGCGGGCCGAATCGCAGCGAACTCCTTGCGATCTCGTCCAAAGAAGAGGTATGATTGTGTGCCCTCCTGTAGACTTCTGGTCTGGACAGCCTGGGATTCAGTGATGCCGATGAGAACTCGGCCGGTCTGAATGGTCAGTCCTCCAGCTTGTCCTGCTAATCCTGCCCCAAATTTTCCCGCCTTGTCTCCATCCTGGAGCCGTTCATGTCTTCTGCGCGTCCGAGTTATCATCGAGCATCCATGCTTTGCCGTCGGCAGTTGCTGCAAGCGGGATATTCGGCTGCACTTGGACTGGGGCTCTCGGGAGTTCTGAAGGGAAGGAAAGCCAGCGCGGCGAGCATTTCGACGCCTCTGTTTGGGCGGGCGAAAAGTGTCATCTTCATCTTTCTGACGGGTGCTCCTTCGCATCAGGATATCTGGGACCTGAAGCCCGACGCGCCGGCCGAAGTGCGAGGCGATTTTCGGCCCATTGATACGAATGTGCCGGGTGTTCAGATCGGTCCGCATGTGCCTCGTCTGGCTGCAGTGGCCGACAAATTCGCCATCGTGCGATCGATGACGCACAGTTTGCCCAGCCATGAGCACGCGACACACTTCGTACTCACCGGCGTCAATCAGGTGCCCCCCGGATCAACTCACATGGCAAGTCGCAGTGACTGGCCGTGCTATTCGGCCACAATGCAGGCCCTTCGTCCGCGAGAGGATGGCGTGCCGTCCGGGGTAATGTTGCCGACCTACATTCATAATGGCTATGGATTTTCAGGACAGACCGGCGGCTTCATGGGAAGTCAGTTTGATCCATGGCATGTGACCAAGGATCCTGCTGCGGCGGATTTCAATATTGAAGAGCTGACATTGCTGCAGGGGCTGGATGATCGTCGAGTCCAGAGTCGACGTGGCTTGCTGTCGTCACTGGATGATCAGCATCAACATCTGCAGCTTCCTTCCGCTGCACAGTCATTAAGTCGCTCGGTAGAAAAGGCTCATCAGCTGCTCGGAGCGGCTGGTCAGTTTCGTGATGTGTTTGACATGGAGCGTGAACCAGCCGAGGTTCGCGATCGATATGGACGTCATTCCTTCGGGCAGTCGCTGCTGCTGGCACGGCGGCTGGTGGAGGCGGGAATGCCGATCGTTCAGGCGAACATGGGGACAATGAATAACTGGGACACTCATGGGGACAATTTTGGCCAGCTGAAGAATCGCCTGCTGCCACCGTTTGATCAGGGCCTGGCCGCACTGCTCTCTGACCTGGACGAGCGCGGACTGCTTGACCAGACACTTGTTGTGGCGGTTGGTGAATTCGGCCGCACTCCTCAGATCAATCCGGGGGCCGGTCGCGATCACTGGTCAGGAGTGTTTTCGGCCGTGTTTGCCGGAGCTGGTGTGCAGGGCGGACAGGTGATTGGGGCGAGCGATGATCAGGCGGCTTATCCGGCAACTCGTGGCTGGTATCCGGCCGACCTCGGTGCCACGATCTTCACGGCACTGGGCATTGATCCGGAAAGCACAATGATGGATCGTCAGGATCGCCCGCATCGTGTGAACACAGGGGAAGTGATCGCTCCATTGTTTTCCTGAGGAATTTGCTGATGAGTCAGGCAGGAAGCATCCTCCGCCGTTTGCAGACGATCGTGCTTGCGGGCACGATCGGTCTGGTGGCTGAAGGTGCATTCGCAGCGCCGCCCGGTCCCCTGCTGACCAGTGTGTTCCCTGCCGGCTGTCAGGCCGGAACAACGGTGGATCTGACGCTCACCGGCACCGCGCTGGAAGGCCTTCGTACCGTTGAATGCAATGCACCTGGTATTCGCAGTGAAATGATTGACGGTGGGCGAATACGGTTGAGTGTGCCCGCTGCAACGATGCCCGGATGTTATGATCTCTGGGCCGTGGGCTCGAACGGAGTCAGCTCACCTCGCTCATTCATTATCAGCAGCCGTTCTGAGTTTTCTGAGGCAGAGCCGAATGACTCACGGGTGGAAGCTCAGAGAGTTGAACTGGACTGCATCTTCAACGGACGTATTGATTCTCCCGGTGATGTAGATGCGTACCGTTTTCAGGCGCCGGCCGGTAAGCGGGTGATCCTGGAATGTGTGGCTCATCGGATCGATTCGCCACTTCGAGCTGTGCTGACGATTTTGAATAACGAGGGACGAGAACTGGCAGTCAGTCGAGGTTACTTCGGTGTGGATCCGCTGATCAGTTTTCGCGTTCCCGAAGATGGTGCGTATGTGGCGCAGGTGGCGCCACTGACACCGACGTCTGCGGCCGATCAGATTTATCGGCTTGAGATTGATACGCGACCACGCGTTGTGTTCGCCCGGCCCGACGTCATCCAGCAGGGGACCACGACGCAGGTGGAACTGTTCGGATGGAATCTGGATCCCCAGCCGAACAGGCAATCAACTGGGGCATCCGACGAATCTGATCGATTTGATCGAATCGTCGTGGATGTGACTGCGCCGGCGGACGATGAGGGAAGTCGCCAATCAATGCTGATCGCTGCCAACCCGTCCCTTCCTCGGCCCATGCAGCAGCGCGCCGCGGAGGCCGCGGTTGATTCGTTTCCGTGGTATCTGCAGGGAAGTCAGGCTGCCATCTTCTTTGGTCTGACGGATCTCCGGGTCCAGACGGATGTCGACGACAATCATGCTCCGACGATAGCTCAGCCGATTGATCATCCGTGCGTTGTTGCCGGGCAGCTGACTGGACGCAGTGAACAGGACTGGTATGCCATTCAGGCTCGTCGCGGTGAAGTCTTTTTTCTTGAGGCGACCGGGCAGAGGCTACAGTCGCCAGTCGACCTTGAGATGAGCGTGTTCGACGCCACTGGTCAGGAGGAGTTCGTCCAGTTTGGCGATCAGGCAGGCAGCATGGGCGGTCGGATGCTGGACACAAGTCATGCTGATTCGACCGGTCGCTGGGTGGCCCCGGAAGACGGTCGGTTTCTGTTGAACATACGGAATATCGCTGGTGGTGTTTCCAGTGATCAAAGGCGAATTTATCGTTTGAGTGTGCGGCGCGAAGACGCTGACCTGCACCTGCTGGCGATGCCTGCAAACGATTTTGCCGGACGACTGAATCTTCGTCGAGGTGGCCGGGAAGTTGTGAATGTTGTTGCTCTGAGAAATCGAGGGCTGAATGGATCGATCCGCATCTCCGCACGCAACCTTCCAGCGGGCGTCGAGTGCCCGGATGCGTGGCTGGGCCCCGACGTGAATAACGCCGTGATCGTGGTCTCGGCGGACCAGGGCGCCGCAGAGTCGATCAGTGAATTACAGCTTGTCGGCAGCGTGGAAGGTAGCGACCGCTTGCAGAATATTCCCGTGCAGTTTGGCACCAGTGTGCCTTCAGGAACACCGATCACACGCAGTCGCCTGATTTCCCGCCTGCCACTGGCAGTGACCGGGGAGGCTCCTATTCGCATCATCGCAGATGGGCATGAATCGCTGCAACACCCGCTTTATGGAACCATTCAGGTGCAGCATTCTCCTGGAGGTATTCTGGATGTGGCTGTTCAGATTGATCGACGTGACGTGGGTCATCGGGCTCCCGTGAGACTTTCCGGCGTCGGGTTGCCTCAGATGATTGCTAATGAGACCAGCGTGATTTCTGCAGGACACTCAAAGGGTTATCTAAGCTTTCGGCTGCCTGTGACTCTTTCGCCTGGTAAATATTCAGTGGCAGTTCAGGGTCAGACCACGATATCAGCCCCCGATCAGAAGACTGAAGCTGTCGTTGTCTTGAGCAATCCGGTCACCTTTGAGATTCAGCCAGCAGCGTTTGCTGTGGAGGTGGATCCGTTTGTGCAGAAACGAGTTCGCCGGGGTGAAACGTTTCAGGTGAGTTTTACGTCTCGTCGGCAGAATGGTTTCATTGGCAAGATGCATACGGAACTGGCCGCCCCGGGGATCATTACTGATGTCCCCGGCATTCTCGGTCGCGGCGAAACATTTACAGGTCAGACAGATCAGGGATCTTTGCAGATTCTGGTCAATGAAGATGCGGTGCCTGGTCCACAGCCGTTCCTGCGGCTGTTCACGGTAGGCGTTGTGGAAGATCAGCCAGTGTTTTTCGGCAGCGCAATTTTGCCGCTGGAGGTGACGGAATGATGACGAGATCAGACATTCCAGTGAGATCCGTGAGATCTCGAATTCTTGTCCTGCTGGGGATACTTTTCATTTCCGCTTCCCACGCCATCGCAGACCAGCCGGCTCCGGTGCGATTTGGCACGGAGGTCGTTCCTGTGCTGACACGGCTTGGCTGCAACAGCGGCGGCTGTCACGGTAAAGCAACAGGCCAGAATGGATTTCGCCTTTCACTGCTCGGCTTTGAACCCGAGTTTGATTACGAAGCGATTGTCCGCGAAAGCCGCGGGCGGCGACTGTTCCCGGCGGCGGCTGAGCAGAGTCTGCTGCTGCTGAAGGGCACCGCACAGATGCCTCACGGAGGCGGAAAACGACTGGATTCCGGGAGTGACGATTATCAAATTCTGCTGCAATGGATTCGCGAGGGAGCACGACCTCCGCGGCCGGACGATCCACAGCTGCAACAAATTGAACTCACACCTGTTGAACAGATTCTTAGCCCCGAGACAAAGCTCCAGCTGACAGTTCGAGCATGGTTTTCGGATGGAACGTCGCGGGATGTGACCAGGCAGTCGGTTTACCAGACCAATGAGCCTGACATTGCTACCGTGGACATGGACGGATGTGTGACCACGGGATCAAAGCCCGGACTTGTGGCCGTGATGGCCCGTTTTGGTGACAAGATCGAGACGTTTCAGGCGGCACTGCCATTTGTTCGAGACGCCGATCAAGCCATACCGGTGGCCGAAAAATTGGATGCCCTGGAACAGACACTCGGCGATGCTGCGATTGATCGGCTGCTGCTGCAACAATGGAGACGTCTTGGGATTGTTCCATCCGGACTGGCTGATGACACGTCCTTTCTGCGACGCGTGTCCATCGACATCTGCGGAACGCTGCCCACCGTCGACGAAATCAATGCGTATGTTTCTGACAGCCGGCCAGACAAGCGACAGAGGCTGATTGATAGGCTTCTGGATCGCCCAGAATATGCCAGTTATTTCAGTTTGAAGTGGGCCGACATCCTTCAGAATCGGGGAGCCGGTTATTCGACCAGTCAGCAGCGAGCGGGCACGACCTTGTTTTCTGCCTGGATCCGCGATTCCATTGCGAGCAACAAACCGTACGACCAGTTCGTCTCCGAGATTCTAACGGCAAGCGGCAGTCAGAGAGAAAATCCTCCAGCGCTCTGGTACCGCACGGTTCGGAAGTCGCCTGAATATGTGGAATCGGTCGCTCAAGCGTTTCTTGGCGTACGCATCCAGTGTGCGCAGTGCCATCATCATCCTTCAGAACGCTGGAGTCAGACTGACTATTTCAGGCTGGCGGCTGTGTTTGCCCGGGTTGGACGCAAGGGTGGATTTGCGGACGCAGAAGTGCCGACGGACGAAGTGATCTTTGTCAGTGACAAAGGCAGCGTCGTGCATCCGAGGACAGGCGAAGTGCTGGCTCCAGCGGCATTGGGAAGTGATGTGTTTCGCCTGGAGCATCATGAAGATCCTCGCGAGCAACTGGCGGAATGGATGACGCAGCCGGACAATCCGTTTTTTGCCCGCACGATGGTCAATCGGATGTGGGCCCATTTTATGGGTCGTGGAATCATTCATCCGATCGATGATGCTCGCAGCACGAACCCGCCGAGCAACCCCGATCTGCTGGATGCTCTGGCTGCCGATTTTGTGGCCAGCGGATATGACATCAAACAGCTGATTCGCAGCATTACGAACAGCTATGCCTACCGGCTCGACTCTGCACCGACTGACGGCAACGCTGAGGACACTCAGTCGTTTGCTCGGTTTTATCCGCGACGGATGTCCGCGGAAGTGCTGCTGGACGGAATCAGTCAGGTGCTCAACGTGCCCACTCAGTTCGCCTCCGGGTCGGGAATGTTTCCGTCGGGCACACGGGCAATCGATCTGCCCGATGAAAATGTCCCAGCCTCGTTTCTCGACATTTTCGGACGACCGGGCCGCATGTCAGCCTGTGAATGCGAACGAGTCGACGCACCGGCTCTGACTCAGGCACTGGAACTCGTGAACTCGGCGGAGATTCAGCGAAAGCTGACGGAAGAAACGGGCTTTGCTCACCAGATTGCCCTCACCGAGACTTCCAATTTGGACCGCGCGACGCGCATCTTCCTGCGAACGCTGGGAAGATCACCGCGACCTGAAGAGCTGAAGATTTCGGTGGACTATCTGGACGGTCAGCCCGACTCTCGGGAAGCCTGTCGTTCTCTGCTGTGGTCCCTGCTGGCCACGAATGAATTTTTGTTCAATCACTGACGTCGTGCAGTCTGAAACGGTTTCCTGTGTTTCTTCCGGAGTCTTCAACATGTTGCAACTGACGGATCAGACATCTCGGCATGACGGGGGAATGAGTCGACGCAGTCTGCTGCAGATTGGTGTGCCGATTCTGGGCCTTGGTCTTGCCGACATGCTTCGGCTCGATGCCCATGCCGCGGAAAGTGGTCGGCCGGCTGGCGGAAAGTCCATCATCGTGTTCTGGACGGATGGGGGTCTGAGTCAGCAGGATACCTATGACGTAAAGCCCGATGCGCCGGCCGAGTATCGTGGTATGTATTCCGCAATTGACACGACCGTCCCCGGCCTGGTTTTCAGTGACCATCTGCCGCTGCAGGCAAAGATCGCACATCGCCTGTCGGTTATCCGTTCGGTGCATCACGAAAACGGCATCCATGCTCCATCGTCGCATTGGATGCAGACGGGCTACTTCGGTCCGACGCTTGCGCGTAACGCCCCGCAGAAGCCGTCGTTTGGCTCGGTCATCGCACGGTCTCTGGGAAGTCGTCAGCCACCGATGCCGCCGTATATCACTATGCCAAAATCCGAGGCCTTCGGTTATCAGGGCGCTGTTTATCTGGGGAAGGCGTTTAATCCGTTTGAAGTGATGGCTGATCCCAATGCGGCCGAATTTAAGATCCCGAATCTGTCGTTGCCTCAGGGCCTGGCTCTAAGCAGCGTGGATTCACGACGATCGCTCCTGAAACAGTTCGACACCCTGCGTCGTGAGATTGATCAAACGGGCGTGATGGAGGGGCTTGATACCTTTAAGGCTCAGGCGCTGACTATGGTTTCCGATGACAAAATGCGATCTGCATTTGATCTGAATTCCGAGGACACGGCGTTGCGAGATGAATATGGCCGACACCGTTACGGTCAGAGTGCGCTGCTGGCTCGTCGTCTGGTGGAGTCCGGCGCCCGGTGCGTCAACATTAATACTGGAAACTGGGACCATCATAATGATATTGATAAGGGAATGGAAGAACATCTTCCGCCCCTGGATCGAGCGATTGCCGCATTGATTCAGGATCTGGACACGCGCGGAATGCTCGACGATGTGCTTGTCTACTGCGTCGGTGAATTCGGACGAACGCCTCGGATGAATGGTCACGCCGGCCGCGACCACTGGGCCGACTGTTTCAGCGTGATGCTCGCCGGGGGAGGCATCCACGGCGGACGTGTCATCGGTGCCAGTGAGAAGTGGGGCGGCGGCGTTCAGGAACGAATGGTCACTCCGCTGGATCTGCTGGCCACGATCTATCGAATCCTGGGCGTGCCTCTGGAAACGCATTATGAAGACGCGAGCGGCAGACCGACCAGTATCGTTGGCAGCGGGAAGCCTGTTTATGAATTACTATAAGCATCTGAGCTGAACCGATCAAATCAAGCACGGGGAGCTAACGAAATGAAAACCAGCTGGCTGAGCCTCCTGCTGCTATAGGTCTTGGCCGAATTCGCGGTCGCAGACGAGCCGATTACGTTGAAACTCCGGCCTGACGGATCAGTGACTGCGATGGTGCCGAAGTCCGCCGCTACGGAGAAGCTCATTCAGTCCTATGGAGGAGTTGGCCCGAATCGCACACGGATGTCAGCGACCCGACGATCACCGTCTTCCTGCCGGAAAAGGCGACCGGTACGTCGGTGATTGTTGCCCCCGGCGGACAACGCTGTGACGTATTGTTCTTTAAGTATCTTTTGCGATTTCGGCTCAAAGGGCCATTCGATTGCCCAGCCCGGGCGTTGCCCTGGGCTGAATTATAGCTGGCCCGTTGGGCCGGAACGCAAACTGAATTGCACTCAAACGCTGCATACTGGGCCGCATGGAATTTGAGCGACACACACTGCCGATGATTCAATCACGACTGCAATTCTTCGAGCTTAAAATCCACCGGAGCCAAATGCCGACTACTACTCCCCACGCACCCCTGTGAGCCGCAAGGCGCCAGCCGCGGGCCTTCTCCGCTCGCTCCAGCATCCTAACCATCTTGCCGGATCCATTATCATGATGACGATAACACGCTATGCTCAGGCCATTGGTCCGACTTACAGCCGTCAGCACCACATTTATTCGAGAATTCATCAATGCCTGTCGCTCTCGATCAATTCGTGAAGCAACTTGAAGACAGTGGAATCCTGACTGGTGAGACGTTAAAGGATTTTGTCCCGCCGAAGGCGAGTCCCAAAGATGCTGAAGAGCTCGCTCGTGAATTGGTGCGGCAGAAAAAGCTGACGAAGTTTCAGGCGGAAGAGGCTTACAAGGGAAAAGCTAAGTCGCTTGTGTTGGGGAATTACGTCCTGATGGAAAAAATCGGGGCGGGCGGGATGGGACAAGTCTTCAAGGCTCGGCATCGCCGCATGGATCGACTCGTCGCCGTCAAACTTCTGCCTCCGGCCATGACGAAAGACAAAGCGGCCATTGCTCGCTTCGATCGGGAGGTCAAAGCCGCCGCCAGGTTGCGTCACACGAACATCGTTGCCGCCGATGATGCCGACGAAGCCAATGGGATCCACTTCCTCGTCATGGAATGCGTGGACGGAAGCGATCTGTCGGCACTCGTGAAAAAGAATGGGCCGCTTCCGGTTGATCAGGCGGTCGATTTCATCCTGCAGGCGGCTCGAGGTTTGGAATATGCCCATTCCGAAGGAGTCATCCATCGGGACATCAAGCCTGCCAATCTGCTGTTAGACAAGAAGGGCGTGGTCAAGATCCTCGACATGGGACTTGCTCGCATTGATGCGGGCAATGATGTCGCCGCTCAGGCTGAACTGACTGGCACAGGGATGGTGATGGGGACTGTGGACTACATGGCTCCGGAGCAGGCTCTCAACACGAAGACTGCTGACGCACGGGCCGACATCTACAGCCTTGGCATTTCGCTCTGGTATTTGCTGACCGGCAAATGCGTCTACGCTGGTGATTCGTTGATGGCCAAATTGTTGGCACACCGCGACGAACCGGTGCCTTCGTTGTCCGCAGCTGTTCCCAGCGTACCGGACTCTGTTGATGGTGTGTTTCGAAAAATGATCGCGAAACAGGCGAAGGACCGCTATCAGACGATGGCAGAAGTTATCCGTGATCTGGAAGCAACTCGGAGCGGTTCTTCGATGGCCGTAAGCGTGACCATGCCCTCGGAAGTCGAAGATAATCCGCTCTTTTCGTTCCTGAGCAGTTTCGATGCGGATCCGAGCACCTCGAAGACAGTGGCACGGACACGTTTGGTCGCCCTGACCTCTGCGGGTGCCGCAGCTGACGCCACTTTGATCACTGGCGCCGTGGTGCAGACCACGGACCCGCAGACAAAGACCTTCGCGGGTTCGGGCGAGGGTCGCCAGGGACCGAAGAAGTCGCAGACAAAGCGGAAAGCTTCACCTCCATCATGGTGGCAGGATCGCAGGGTTCTGATTGGCGGCGGAGCGGCGGCGTTGCTGATCTTGCTGTCGACAATCTTTCTGTTCCAAACACCGAACGGAACGCTGCGCGTGGAGATCCTTGATCCCGAGGTCGAGGTGAAGGTGCAGGGGACGACTGTGACGCTGAACCAGGCGAACACTGAACCCATATTTCTGAAGGCTGGTGAGAAAAAACTGCTGGTCACGCGCGGCGATTTGTCGTTTGAAACCGAATCGTTCACGCTGAAGAAGGGGACGGAGACGACGGTCAAGGTCGATCTCGTCGACGAGATGCTGATCGCCAGCAGCGGCGGCAAGGTTCTGGGCGAGAAGTCGGTCGGACGCATGTCCATCACGGCCTCAACGACCGGGAACAAAGAACGTGGCACGAAAGCAGGAGATACCTCATCGAACGGCCGCGCGATGAACATCGTGTCACTCGGCCAGCCCGGACAGTTCGCGCTGAGGTTTCAGGAGCAGAGCTACGTCGAAATTCCGACGCTGCGTCGTGACACAACTGGACCGTTCACCATCGAACTCTGGATCCAGTCACCAGAGCCACAGGGCGTCCTTGTCAGCATGGAAGGTTCGGCGGCATGCCAGCTGCAGCCGGAAAAGAGCAATAACGGTGCAACGATCCTCTCTACTCTCGAACGCACAAAGTCGGGTGACTCTTCTCAAAACGTTTCTGTGACATGGGAACCACGTCGGCAACATATCGCCTGGGTGCTTGATGATCGCGACTCGGTCCTCTTTATCGATGGGCGCGAAGCGGGAAGAAAGCCGCGAGTTGCCGCAACCGGTGTCACCTCCATGCCGGGCGGGAACTCGTCAGTGACGCTGCTGGGTTCTCAACGCTATGGCGATTCAAAGGGCTACCATTGGTGCGGCGGAACTTTCTACGGAGTCCGATTCTCGACCGTCGCTCGTTACGCGAAAGACTTCTCGCCCTCCGAAAACTTTGAAGCTGATAAGGAGACCCTTGCCCTGTATCGGTTTGATGAGGGACAGGGCGACATCCTGCATGATTCCTCCGGCAACAACCATCACGGCAAAATCGTCGGAGCGAAATGGGTGACGAACGACGGACGACCCGTCGTCACGACGACGGCACCCGGCGGCAAGCCCATCGATCTGTTGCCGCTGGTCAATCTGAACCAGGACTTGCTCGAAGGGGACTGGTCGAAAGAGGATACCGCGTTTGTCAGTCGCAAGTCCGCAACCAACAGTGTGCTGCGACTACCAGTGGAGCCGGGCGACGAGTACACCCTGAGCGCGGCCTTTGAATCGCAGCGCGGCAACGTGTCGTTCGTCCTGCCGTTTGAGGGGAATGGACTGGAGGTCTTTCTGTCCGGCGAGCGAGTCGAGCTGTGTGTCGATCGACTCAACTCACCGACGAATCCGCGCGGAACTCTTCCGGCATCGGTCAATGACGGGCGTCGCCACGATGTGCTATTGGAGGTCACGCGCCCCACGGGCAATGAGGTAAGCTTGGCCCTGTCCGTGGACGGAAAGAACGCGTTCGCATGGAAGGGGACGCGCGAACAGTTGAGGAACATCAAGGGACGGTACAACCACCAGCCGTGTCTGCTCGCAGGCATCTTCCTCCCAACGAGCAACACGTTCGTGCGATTGCTCGAAGCCCGCCTGACGACTGCGAGAACGACGGGTGAGGTGATCGACGTTCTGGCTCGTGTTGACTTGGCCCGAGATACCTTCAAACACCCCACCTGCGGCGAGTGGACGCGCGACGGGAGTGCCCTGATCAGCCCGGGCGGCGGGAAGTCCGGCCGTCTGGTGCTCCCCTTTCCACCTCCCCCGGAATACGAGTTGACCGCTGTGGTCGAGCGAATGGCGGGATCAGACGGAATCATGTTCGGGGCGGTCGTTGACGGACACCATGCTTCTGTCTGCTTCGACACAAACATTCCGCCTGTTTCCGGTATCAGTTTGATTGATCGCAAACGCCACCCCGAAAATGAATCGAAGTTTGCCGAAGCGGTGCTGAATGACTTCCAACGGCACACCATTCAAATCACGGTCGGCAAACGCTCGATTCGGGCGAAGGTGGATGATCGTGACATCATTCGCTGGGAAGGGGATCCGAATCGCCTGATCTCTCCCGAGGTGACTAACCAAGCCAAAAACGTCTGGTTCGGAGCGGCCTATCACCAGTTCAAGTTCCACAAGCTGGAACTGCGACCGCTGAGTTCGTCACCGAACGCTGCACAGGCTGGCAACGCGGCGGCGAACGTCGACTATCTGGATGACCTGACGGAGAAGTCCTATGTCGGTTTCAAACAACTTGGCAAGCACGGTGCTGATATCGATCCCAATCGGCCCAAACGATCACTCGACGGAGTGGTCCCGGCGCACGGGCTGACGATGCACCCGCAAGGCAAGCCTTCACTCACGGCGGTGGCGGTCTATGACTTGTCAGGCAAGTACACCCGCTTCGACGGAATCGTGGCCCGTCCCGACGGGACGATGCGCGGCAATCAAACGTTCGTTCATCTTGTGGGTGACGGTCAGTTGCTCTGGAAATCTCCCACGATCGATCAGCCCAGTCCACAGGCGTCGTTCCACATTGATGTCACCGGTGTTCAGGAATTGACGCTCAAGGTCGAAGCGATCAATGACTCCAACGAGGCACACATTCTGTGGGTCGATCCACGGCTGACACTCACCGTCGCCCCCGCCTTCCAGCAATGGATGAAGGAGGTGCAAGCCATGCCTGCCGACAAGCAGCTGGAAGCGGTCAGCAAGAAGCTGGTCGATTTGAATCCGGGCTTCGATGGGAAGCTGACTGGGCAGGATGGGACCAATCCCCCAGGATTGAGAACGGCGTGGTGACGGAATTGAAATTCTTCACCGACAACGTGACCGATATTTCGCCACTGCGGGCATGGCTGACACTCAAGCACCTACTCTGCAACGGTAGTGGTACAGGCAAAGGCACACTGTCCGACCTGATGCCACTCGCAGGCTGCATAAGGCTGGAATCATTGAGTATCAAAGATACGAAGGTTTACCGGTTGAGAAAGCGGTGCAGTGCCTCGTCGCGGAACTGCACGCCCAGTTCGCCGAGTCCGCGAAACTGGAGCACGTCATCAATGCAAACCTGAAGGGGCTTGGCTTTGACCGGCAAACTTGACATCACAAATTGTGATCTCGAGTTCGTTCTATTGAATTTACCTCGAGTGTTTCAGCAGGAGAAAAACTGATGTCGACTTTCACGAATCTGCTGTTTCATATCGTGTACAGCACCAAGTACCGCAAGCCCATGATTCAGTCGGTCTGGGAAGATGAGCTTTACGGAAACGTGGGCGGAATTATTCGCGGCCACAAAGGAACACTGCTATGCATGGGCGGCACAGAAGACCATGTGCATCTGCTCGCCAAACTCAGTCCGACGATCGCCGTTTCAGATATGCTGCGACTGATCAAAAGTAATTCATCGAAGATGGTGAACGAAACATTCCGTCCCGCCGCAGCCTTCGAATGGCAGCCCGGTTACGCCGCGTTTTCCGTGAGCGAATCGCAGTTCGACCGAGTCCGCCAGTACATCCGGAATCAAAAAGAACACCACCGCAAGACGACCTTCAAGGACGAATTCATCCAGCTCCTGGAAAAACACAAGATCGAATACGACGAACAGTATGTGTTCGAGCAGGAAATCATTGAATGACCACTTCAGCCGCAACGCGGCGACACGTTGTAGCCATGGGCGTCAGCCCATGGATTTCGTCACGCGCAATGCGTTTAGCCGCAACGTGGCGACACGAGGCGTTTCGCGGGGCATTCGTGTCGCCCCGTTGGGGCTTGACGTGCGTGCCGCCGCTGACCACGGGCTGACGCCCGTGGCTACAGCGTGCCGTCCCGTTGGGACTGAATTGCAGGCGAACAGAGTGTGCCCGAACCCATCACGCGCAATGCGTTTAGCCGCAACGCGGCGACACGTTGTAGCCATGGGCGTCAGCCCATGGAACGCTGACCCAAAATTGCGATTCAGCCCCAACGGGGCGACACGAGGCGTTTTGCGGGGAATTCCTGTCGCCCCGTTGGGGCTTGACGTGCGTGCCGCCGCTGACCACGGGCTGACGCCCGTGGCTACAGCGTGCCGTCCCATCGGGACTGAATCGCAGGCGAACAGAGTGTGCCCGAATCCATCACGCGCAATGCGTTTAGCCGCAACGCGGCGACACGATGTAGCCATGGGCGTCAGCCCATGGAACGCTGACCCAAAATTGCGATTCAGCCCCAACGGGGCGACACGAGGCGTTTCACGGGGCATTCGTGTCGCCCCGTTGGGGCTTGGCGTGTGTGGCGCCGCTGACTTCGGAAAAACGTGTTTGCGTAGGGAGCTGATGCCGCTGCCGACATCAACTTCAAAGGGTCTTGATCTGCGCGCCATTGCCGGACGACTTGAGTCCGAGAAGATCCTGACGAAGTCCGGAAACGCGAATTGGACTCACACAGCAGTGCAGAGCATTTTGCGGCGAGCTGCCGTCTGAGACCACAACGAACAACTATGAACAGGCCAGCAAAATTGCGATCCGCATCATTGCGCAATGCAAAACGCCTGCTCCCTGGCATAGTGACTGCGACGTCACCGGTGGCGGCGAAAGATCCGGCCTGATTGTCGAGCATGAAAATTCAAATCGTGTGAAAAAAGTGAGGTCGCGCCACGTTGCGCGACCTCCATAGCATTGGGGTTTATGTGAGTTTTTGATGATTTCGTCGCCATTCGAGTTTGCGAACTGATGAATCTCGACACATTTTTCCGGCGTCAACTTGGCCTGAAGTGGCACCGCAATCACCGATTCGCAGCCGCATTTCGTGGCAATCGAGCGGACTCGTTAGCTTCCTGATATCGCCCGGTTACAATCGCGTCCCCCTTGGGGAAGCCTAGCCGATGGCCAGCCGACTTCCGTGCGACGCTCGAAACAGAACCCTGAGACCGGCTGGAGGGTTGCGACGCACAATCGCAGCCTCCGGTCATTTATAGATCGCAAAAAAATGGGCAACACAGAAGCAATGTTCTCCGGAGACAACCCCGTGTCTGAAGCACAGGTATGGCATGCAGCGGCAGAGCTGCGAGGCGACATGGATTTGATCGCGTACAAGAGTTTGGTGCGCAGCCTGTTGCTGCTGGAACAGATCTGAAGAGCCATCTCGAATCATCAAACCAACAACAGATCCTGACCACACACATGGCGAAAAAAGCAGCGAAGAAGGAAACCACCGGGGCCAACCTGGGGTTTGAAGCCAAGCTCTGGCTGGCGGCTGACAAGCTGCGGAACAACATGGACGCGGCGGAATACAAGCACGTCGTCCTGGGCCTGATCTTTCTGAAATACATCAGCGACACCTTTGACGAGCACCACGTCAAGCTGATCGAAGGCAAAGGTGACTACGCTGGCGCGAATCCTGAGGACAAGGACGAATACCTGGCTGCAAATGTGTTCTGGGTGCCGGTCGAAGCACGCTGGGCACAGCTCCAGTCGCGTGCGAAGCTCCCCAGCATCGGCAAGGATGTGGACGACGCCATGGTCGCTCTGGAACGCGACAACCCGCGACTCAAGGGGGCGCTCAACAAAAACTACGGTCGAGCGGATCTCGACAAGCACCGCCTGGGAGAACTCATCGACCTGATTGGATCGATCGAATTGTCCAATTCTGCTCCCTCGCCCCTCGAAGGGGAGAGGGCCGGGGTGAGGGGTTCATCCGATCACAGCTTCGATCTGCTCGGTCGCGTGTTCGAATACTTCCTGACTCAATTCGCCAGTGCGGAAGGCAAGAACGGCGGGCAGTTCTACACGCCGTCGTGTGTCGTCCGGGTGCTGGTCGAAATGCTGGCACCATACAAAGGTCGGATCTACGACCCGTGCTGCGGTTCAGGCGGCATGTTTGTCCAGTCAGAAAAATTCGTCGAAGCGCACGGCGGAAAGCTGGGAGATATCAGCATCTACGGCCAAGAGAGCAACCCAACGACTCGCCGCCTGGCCGTAATGAATCTCGCTCTGCGCGGCATCGAAGCCGACTTTGGCGCGGAGAACGCTGACACGTTTCGCCGCGATCTGCATCCTGATCTTCGAGCCGACTATGTGCTGGCAAATCCGCCGTTTAATGATTCCGACTGGTTCCGCAAAGACGACGATGTGCGCTGGCAATACGGAGTGCCGCCGAAGGGGAACGCGAACTTTGCATGGGTGCAACACTTCATCCATCATCTCGCACCGCAGGGCATGGCAGGCTTCGTCCTGGCGAATGGCAGCATGTCTTCGAACCAATCTGGCGAAGGTGAAATTCGCAAGGCTCTGATCGAAGCCGACATCGTGGACTGCATGGTCGCCATGCCAGGTCAGTTGTTCTACAGCACTCAGATTCCGGTGTGCCTGTGGTTCCTGACGAAGAGCAAGACGGAAGCAAAACGTCGAAAGCGAAAAGGCGAAACGCTTTTCATCGACGCCCGCAAGCTGGGAACTCTCATCGACCGTGTCCACCGCGAACTCACCGACGCGGACATTGAGAAAATCACCAGTACCTACCACGCATGGCGGGGAGACAAAGGAGCGGGTGAATACGAGGACGTCGCCGGATTCTGCAAATCCGCCACCGCCACCGAAATCGCTGCGCATGGTCACGTCCTCACGCCAGGCCGTTATGTGGGTGCAGAAGAAG
>Ga0209491_10000228_pt1 | contig 109514 bp, 98 predicted proteins | sample BON02_FD_187213 | JGI IMG/M metagenome (GOLD analysis project Ga0209491, IMG submission 187213) | Freshwater microbial communities from Lake Bonney liftoff mats and glacier meltwater in Antarctica - BON-02 (SPAdes) (version 2) | ecosystem: Environmental > Aquatic > Freshwater > Ice > Glacier... | reverse complement strand
AACTTCCTGAATTTATTGCGACTGCAGGGTTAAACGTATAGATTAAGTTTAGTTCAGAAAATTTCAAGAAAAATTTGTTTATGACCTGAAACAGAAAAGGCATTTTTCACCTCGTTAAAGATGAAAAATGCCTTCAAACCGATTAACAGATTAACTTATGCCTAAAGCCTAAAGCCTAAAGCATTAAGCCTTTTTAGGTGCCTTGGCATAGCGTAGGTAAGGCAATTTAATGTCGATTTCGCCAAACTTTTCGCGAGCTGCGTCGTCACTTAAGCTCAAAGCAACAATAACGTCTTGACCCGGTACCCAGTTAGCGGGTGTAGCAAGCGGAACACCATCTGTTATTTGAATCGCGTCTAAAGCCCGTAAAATTTCAGCAAAATTACGACCAACTGACATCGGGTATGACATCGTTAAGCGAATTTTTTTATCTGGCCCAATAATAAAAACAGTGCGAACCGTCGCAGTGTGAGCAGGCGTGCGGCCATCTGGTAAGTAAGCGTCAGCAGGCAACATGTTGTATAGCTTGGCAACCTGTAACGAACGGTCATCAATAATAGGAAAGTTTGCTGGTGCATCGGCAAAAACTTCGATGTCGCGCATCCACTTATGGTGCTCTTCAACGCTATCAACTGAAACGCCCATTACTTTAGTGCCACGTTTTTCAAAGTCTTTAGCTAACTGTGCAACCGCACCAAACTCAGTGGTGCAAACAGGTGTGAAATCTTTAGGGTGTGAAAACAGAATCGCGTAGTGATCACCCATCCATTTATGAAGGCTTAACTCACCTGATGTTGAGTCAGTGGTGAAGTCTGGGGCGATATCGTTGATACGTAATGACATATAAAAACTCCTTTTAATATTGAAATAAGCATGACTTAAGTGATTATTTAAATAAAGAACCTGAGTGGTTGCTTACTGATAGCCCGATAGCAACTAACGCTCTTTTTCAGCTCTCTTTTGAAGGCTTTAAATAACCTACTTAAGGTATACCACCATTTAATTACAAAAAATATAAAATGTATATTTGTAAATTACTATCGACTCTTAGTTAATAGTTATGGCAAACGTTGTAATAAGTTTTAAATGCGTCAACTAAGTGAGTGCAAATACGTGAGCACAACTACATGTACCGATTGCGTTAACTGATTACACAGCCAATTTTTCAACTAGGGTTGCAAAGCGGTTTATATAGTTTGATAAAAATTCATGTGTCGTTGCGTCGGTCACATGACCTTCTTTATCAATCAGGTTTGGTTTAAAAGTTATGTAAGCTTCACCCCCCATAACCGTTGCACCCACAATACCTAAAATTTGACGAAGATGTTGTTGGGCAACGGCCGTACCGATTGCGCCTGGTGTTGTACCCGTGATGCAAGTGGGTTTGTCTTTCCAAACGTTGTTAGCTGCCGGCTTAGAACCCCAGTCAATTGCATTTTTAAGTACTGCAGGTAGGGAACGATTGTATTCAGGCGTAATGATTAAAACACCCTGACATGCAGCCACCTCAGCAGTAAAACGGTTTATTTCTGCAGGGCGGTCACCTTCTAAATCACCATGGTACATCGGTAAATCTGCAATGTTAATCAGCTCAAAACTAAGCGAGCTGGGTGCCATTTTGGTTAATGCCAAACCGAGTAACTGGTTAATTGATTCTTTGCGACTACTGCCAACAATAAGCGCTATTTTATAAACAGACATGACAAAACCTTTGTTAAAACAATTTTATTAATTGGAATTTGAGCGAGTATCGCTCATGCTTCGTGACTTTTAAATTTAAATAGATCTTTATTACTTATAACATTCAAATTAAGAAACCTTATAAGAATAGACTATTTTGAAAGGGCGTTCATTTTTTTTAACGCTTCAACCTACCGAACTTATTCAGATTTTCATAACTTTACGCATTTTGTTCAAGACAAATAAAGTGTTGATTTGCTAAACTAAATACGAATGGTTATCATTACGTAAATTTACGTTTTGAAAAGGGTAAGTATGAAGAATCAAGTTTCAGCACTCAAACGCCGGCTTAACCGGGGTGGGCAACTTAAGCTCAAGGGTGCCGTTCAGCCATCATTAAGCATTTTAGCTTTGGCAATGTTGTCTCTAGGGGTTGCGCAGGCGCAATCGGTTGTCGCATCTATTAGTCAATCTGAATCAGCGCGGGTAAAAGTGGCACAAACCGAAATGCCGCGTACAGAAGTGTCTCAAATTAAAGCATCACAAACTGATACGCCACAAACTGATGCGCCACAAACCGTGTTGCAAACGTTTGATGCCATCACGGTTATGGGTGAAAAACTCAATCAAGCAACGCCTTGGGCAACCCAAACAGAGCGTCAAACGCTTGATGCGTTACAGATTTTAAATTGGTCTGAATTTGGAAGCCGGGCAGAGCCTGGTGTGAATTACAACGCCAGCAACCGTAGCATCAATATTCGTGGTCTTGACCAAAATCGCGTGCTCACACGTATTGACGGTATTCGCCAATCGTACCTAAAAGATATTCGGGGTGATATGGGTGGGGTAAAAGGGGGCTTAAACACCATCGACTTTAATACGTTGTCATCCATTGATATTGTGCGGGGTAGCGATTCAAGTACGGTTGGCTCGGGGGCATTGGGTGGCGTAGTTGACGTGCAAACCCTCAACCCATCTGATTTGTTGGTAGGCGGCAAAACATTCGGTGCTTTGGGTAAAACATCGTATCAGTCAGTTGATAACAGTTGGTTAGTCAACGCTGCTGTTGCAGGCCAAGGCAGCGATCGTTTTCAGTGGCTATTTCAAGCAGGCACACAGCAAGGCAATCAAACCATCAATCAGGGTACGGTGGGGGGGTACGGTATTGGGCGCACCGAACCCAACCCAGACGATTACACACAACAAAACTACATGCTTAAGTTGCAACAGCAATTTGATGGTGGGCATAAATTAGGCCTAACCGGTGTTTACTTCGAGCGACAAGACAATGTTAATGATTTGACCGCATCACCCACGACTTATGCACCAGGTAAAAGCGATTTAACAGAACAATCAACGCGTGAAAGCATCGCTCTTGATTATGCATGGGCTGCCCAAGGTCAAAAAGCGTTACTCGATTCATTCGCTGCCCAAGTTTATTGGCAAAAGGTCGAGCTTTCTAGCAACCTCAATGCAACCCGTATAGCATCACCTCGTGGGGCTTATCAACGCAAAAACACCATACAAGAATCAACCTATGGTCTTGAACTCGAGGCGGCAAAGTCTATTAATGGTCAAGTCAATCAGCTCTGGCAATCAGGGTTTGAATGGTTCGGTACACAAACTCAGCAATACGTTAGCGGTCAAGATACATGCACGTCATACCGTTTTCCACCATGCTCATTTTTACACGCCAATCAAGCTGATGTGCCCACCACAAATGGTGATCAATATGGGGCTTGGTTACAAAACACCCTAGACTTTGCGCAAGGTCAGTTTTCTTTACAGCCTGCTATTCGTTATGACTCATACAGCCAACGGCCCGATAACAGTTCATTTGGAAAAAACCCCGCTCATGCGCCGCTCCAGTCTTCAAGTGGCGAAGCATGGTCGCCTAAGTTATTGGCAACATGGCGTCCGCTTGAAACCTTAAGCCTGTTTGTGCAGTACGCCCAAGGTTTTAATGCCCCAACGGCAACTCAGTTATACAGCCGCTATGGCGCACCGGGTACATACCTAGTGCAAGGTAACCCAAATTTAAAAGCTGAAACCAGTGAAGGGTGGGAAATAGGTACCAAATTTGGTACATCACAAGCCAATGGCGCTTTAACTTATTTTGATAATCGTTACAAAAACTTTATTGAAAATGTTACGGCATCTGGAACTAGACAATACCCCTATTTCATTCAGTCTTACGAAAATTTAGATAACGTTCGTATCTATGGTCTTGAAGCGAAAGGTGAGTGGTATGTCACCAAAGGTTGGCGCACATACGGTTCGATGGCATGGGCAGTGGGGCAAAACCAAAATACAAAGCAAAACCTCAATTCAGTTGCACCGCTTACCGGTATTTTTGGCGTTGAATACAGCCAATCGTCTTGGTCCGTGCGCTCTCAGTTAACAGCCGCAGCTGCGCGCACACAAGTGGCGTACCCCAACGCAACGGTCAAAGCACCGAACCCAGACTTTCAAGCGCCAGGCTACGGCATAGTCGATTTGATGGCAACGTGGCGTCCTGAGCAGTTCAAAGGCCTAACCCTACAAGCTGGCATTTTTAATTTGTTTGACAAAACCTATTGGAATGCGCTCGATATACCGACAGCGGGTGTCACACCGATTTCTAGACCATTCGATGCGTATAGCCAACCTGGCCGCAATTTTTCAATTTCGTTGAGTTACTTATATTAATAAATGCAAGCGAATGGGTCGATTCCATTCTATCAATTCGCTTATCTAAAATTTTCAAATACAAAAATTTAAATTTTTTTGTCATCACATATTGGAGAGCCTAATGCTCGACTTGATTGATATTCCAAACAATAATTTATTCGATTCACAAGAGCTGTCTTTGAAATCGCAGCTCAAGCAAAAATATGATGCCTTAAGTGGTGTTGATCAAAAAAAACGTGCCCGCGATTTAGCGAACTTATTAAACGTGACTGAAGCACAATGGGTTGCATCATCGCTGGGTTCGCTTCAAAGCATTCGGTTGGAAGGCGATGGGCGTGAGGTATTCAAAGCGATTGGGTCACTGGGCTCAGTCATGGCGCTCACGCGAAACCAAAGTTGCGTTCATGAACGCCATGGTGAATATCTTGATATTCAAGCAAAGGGGCCAGTGGGTTTGGTGATGGGGTCCGATATTGATTTACGAATCTTTTTTTCTCGTTGGACAAATGTTTGGGCCGTACAAGATCACGGCCATTTGAGCTTGCAATTTTTTGATCAAACTGGGGTGGCAATTCATAAGGTATTTTGTACCGAAGAAACTGATACTGAGGCCTATTTGGTGTTGGTTCAGCGTTTTGCTGCTGCGCCTCACTGGCCTGTTGCGCAAGATACGCCAAAGCGCCTTCGTCAAGCGCATGTTGCAGATCGTGTTGCATTACGCCAAGCGTGGTTAGACCTAAAAGACACACATGATTTTTTTACAATGTTGCAAAAATTTGATGTCGAACGTTTAGGTGCATTAAGTGATGTGGGTTCAGATCTGGCGCAACAAATTAGCGTAGATTACATCGACACCATGCTGCGGGCTGCCGCTCATGCTCGAATACCCATTATGTGCTTTGTCGGCAACCCCGGCATGATTCAAATTCATTCGGGCATCGTTGAAAAAATAGTTCAACAGGGCCCTTGGCTGAATGTACTCGATGAAAAGTTTAACCTTCATCTTAATCTTGATCATATCCAAAACGTTTGGGTCGTTAATAAACCCACAACCGATGGTTGGGTCACGTCAATTGAGGTTTTTGATGATGCGGGTGAGATGATCGTTCAATTCTTTGGGGCACGTAAGCCGGGTGTTTCAGAGTTGCCTGCTTGGCGTGATCTTTTGGTGTCGCTTTGTTCTGAAAAGTTGGCCGCATGAAGCTGAAAATTATTCGGTGTTTACAGCTAAGTATTATGCTGACATTGATGTTTTATTTAGAGTCAATGGTATGGGCGCAGCAAGCTGAAACAGCGGCCTCTAGCGTCAAACAAGTGCCTAAGCAGCGCTTGGTGACGTTGGGTGGCAGTGTGACTGAAATTGTATATGCCCTAGGTGCCGGCGATTTAATCGTTGCCACAGATCAATCAAGTCTATATCCAAAGCAAGCTCAACAACTGCCAAGTGTTGGCTATTACAGAAGCGTACCAGCAGAAGGTATAGCCGCTATGAAACCGAGTTTGGTGTTGGCCTCTGATCATGCTGGGCCACCTTTAGCGATTCAGCAATTAAAAGCGCTGGCTATTCATGTTGAAAGCGTGTCAGACGAGCCCACTATGGCCTCATTGCAATCACGTATTCGCCAAATTGCACATGCTTTAAATAAAGAGCAAGCAGGTGAAGATTTAATTATGCAGGTTAATCAGCATGTTGTCGCTGCCTTAAAAATGCCTGTGCGATCTCAACCGACTATGTTGATTGTGATGCGTGGTGGCAAACTATTGGGTGCAGGGGGTGACACCGCTGCCAATGTGGTGATTGAACAATCGGGCTTGCATAATGTACTGAGTGCACTGAAAAGTTATCAACCCATCACGCCCGAGGCTGTTAGTGTGGCTGCACCTGAGGTCATTATTGTTACGCAAAGCTCCGTGACTGCATTGGGTGGGCTTGAAAAGGTTAAAACCCAGCCTGCATTAATGCACACCCCAGCGGTAAAAAATAACCAAGTCATTGTTTTAGACGATTTGTTAGCGCAAGGCTTTGGGCCGCGTTTTGGTTTAGCGATTCAGTTAATACGCGGGGCTTTAGGGTCATGAGTGTTGAACCATTCGCATCGACTTCAAAGTTAACTTTTGCATTGCTGATCTTAATGCTGGTTTCTGCAATAGGGGTAACCGCTGTTCAAGGTGCTTACCCCATTTCATTATTGACGCTTATCAATAGTGTGTTGGGGCAACGCTCGCTTGACGTGGTCAGTCAGCATGTACTGCTCGATATTCGCTTACCACGCATTGCATTGGCGGTCGTTGCGGGGGCGGCGTTGGGGGTCACAGGGGCCGCTATGCAAGCTTTGTTTCGCAACCCCTTGGCTGAGCCGGGCTTGGTGGGCTTGTCGTCTGGGGCGAGTTTGGGTGCGGTGTTGGCTATTGTTTTGACTTCAGGTGGTTTGCTCATTATTGGTGGTTTTGCTTTTTTAGGGGCGTTGGCTGCAACTTATTTAGCGTATTTGTTGGGTATGCGCTCGAAAAGTGTGTCGGGCTTGCTGCTTGCAGGTATTGCTATTAACACTATTGTGTTTAGCCTAATGGGGCTCATGATTGTGCAAGCCAGCGACGTGCAATTACGTGATATTACTTTCTGGAATATGGGTAGTTTGGCTAGCGCCACCTGGCCTGTCTTAGGGGTGCTTTCCCCTTTGGTTTTAATCGGAATGGGTTTGTTGATGTCACGTTGGCGGGTACTTAACGCTTTGTTGTTGGGTGATCAAGCCGCCTTCCATTTAGGCTACAACTTAAAAAAAATTCGCTGGCAATTACTGACTTTGGTGGCCCTCACGGCAGGCCCGTTGGTTGCTGTTACAGGCGGTATTGGTTTCGTGGGGCTTGTGGTGCCACACTTGGTGCGTATGGTCTTGGGTGCTGACCACCGATGGGTGATGCCGGCATCAGCGTTGACCGGAGCCTTAGCATTGGTTTTGTCTGATGGGGTCGCTAGGGTTGCCATGGCGCCGGCAGAATTACCCATTGGTTTGGTAACCAGCTTAGTGGGTGGGCCATTTTTCATTTGGTTGTTACTTAAAGGTCGGGCGTGATGAAAAAAATCTGTGCACAGACCTATGAATCAATAAGGCAGCCATCACTCCATCAAACCAAAAAAAACAATGGCAAGCCGTCTTTACGCGTTCAATCATTATGCATGCGCTTAGGGTCAAACCAACATACAAAAATGATTTTGAACGATATATCATTTGATTTGCCTGTTGGTCAGGTCATGGCTGTATTGGGCCCCAATGGTGCGGGTAAGTCATCATTACTTCATAGCTTAAGTGGTGACATAAAACCTTATTATGGGCAGATTTTTTTTGATGAACAATCGATTACAGATCTTTCATCTAAAACCCTAGCCACAATACGAGCCGTGTTGCCACAACAGCAATCAATGTCATTCAATATGACGGTTGCTACAGTGGTGGCAATGGGGGCTTATCCGTTTATTCAGGCCACCCCTAATGATGTGAGCCAATGGGTTGTGCAAGCATTGCAGGCAGTCGATCTTGAGGCGCTACAAAATAGAGATTACTTGGCGCTATCAGGGGGTGAGCAGCAACGCGTTCAGTTTGCGCGTTTGTTAGTGCAGGCTTATGCCATCATTCAGCAAAGAAAGCATGTATATATTTTTCTTGATGAACCCACAGCAAGTTTAGACCCTAAGCATCAAGTTTTACTGATGCGTGTGGTGCGGGCATTAGCTGGCTCACGGTGTGCGGCAGTGTTGGTGGTGATGCATGATTTGAACTTGGCCGCACGGTGGTGCGATAAGGTTTTATTGCTTAACCAAGGTCAAGTGGTTACATGTGATCATCCGTCAAAGGCCTTGACATCAGACCGACTTGAATCTGTTTACGGCATACCTATGGCCGTCATGCGTAACCCACATCATGCACAAAGCGTCTGGGTAGTCAGTCATGGTTGAGTGGGTTCTAGCACCTCAGTTTTTGAATTTGCGTAGAGGCCTACTCATGGCAACTGTTATCGGTATACATGCTGGAATAGTCGGGGTATGGGCTCAAGATTCACAAGTGAACATTTCGTTTGGTCAACCCGCAATTGAAATGGCACTTGACTTTTCAAGTGCTGAATCAAATACATCAGAAGAGCCAATAGCAGAACAGCCGACATCAGAACAGCCGACATCAGAAGAGCCAATAGCAGAACAGCCGACATCAGAACAGCCGACATCAGAACAGCCGATCGATACCTCTACGCATCAGTTTGTTGAACCTGAACCTGATCTTGCGTCTGAACCTGAACCTGAACCAATAAAAGACTTAAAACCTGAGTCAAAATCTCTACTTAAACCGCTACCTAAGCCTGAACCTCAAGTAAAAAAACAAACAAAAAAAACGGTGTCTAAAAATGACACGAACCAAGCCTTAACTCAAAAAACTGAATCGTCTCAGATTAAAACGTCAGCTGGAACGCAACAGCAAACGGCAGATCAAGAACCCGTACCCGCGCAGTTTATGAACATCAGCCAGCTGATTTTTGACGGCGGCCCCCCTGTGCCACTTTACCCAAAGCAGGCTAGGTTAAATGGGGAAGAAGGGCTTGTGGTGGTGCGTATCAGTATTGATAGATGGGGCAGCGTTGAAAAAAGCCAAGTGTTTAAGTCATCTGGTTTTGAGTTGCTTGACCACGCGGCACTAGATGCCACCACAAATATTCGTTTTAAACCGTATCAATTCAAAACCATGTCAAATCATGTGATGGTTGATATTCCTTTTAATTTTATATTGAGCCCTTAAATCATGACGCAGCAACCCATACTTTGGTTCACACTTTGGGACCAAACCGATTTTATTGGTAAATCATTACTCATTATTTTGATGGGTATGTCATGTGTAACGTGGTATTTGATTATTTCTAAAACTATCATGATCGTTCAGGCTAAACGCTATGCGACAAATTTTTTAATCACATTTTGGAATGCGACCTCACTGAAGCAAGTTGAGCATGAGCTCATCGCCCATGGTGTTCGAGACCCTTTTTCTCATTTAACGATTCACGCTTTACATGCGCAATCTCATCACGCACAGTTTGGTGCGAATCGGCTTGAAGAGGCGGGTACGACAGGCGAGTTTGTGACACGCAGTATGCGCAAAGTGATTGATGAAGAAACATCAAAACTTGAAAACGGCTTAACAACGTTAGCAACCATCGGGGCAACAGCGCCATTTGTAGGTTTGTTTGGCACAGTTTGGGGTGTTTACCATGCACTGATGGCTATTGCCAGTGACGCGGGTGCTAACTTTGCAAGTTTAGCCGGGCCCGTCGGCGAGGCTTTGGTAATGACAGGTTTAGGGCTGGCTGTGGCTATACCTGCAGTCTTGGCCTATAACTCTTTTGTGCGCAATAACCGCGTGTTGCTGGCTAAGCTTGATGGCTTTGCCCATGAGCTATTTGTATTTCTCACCACGGGTCAAACCGTGACTCATCAAAACGTAAAGCCTATTTCATCGCACTTGTCACGAGTAGGGGGCTAGCATGGCTTTTGGCTCATTTGAAAATCAACCCTCATCCGTTGGTCGCACCATGTCAGAAATTAATATGGTGCCGCTTATTGATATTGTTTTAGTGCTGTTGGTGTTGTTTATTTTGGCGGCCCCTATGGCGGCTCAATCGATTCAAGTTAATTTACCCAAGACGGCGGCGGTAGCGTCTCAAGAGCAGCCCAAGACACTCGACATCACGTTAAATGCCATGGGTGATCGTATGGCTCAAGACGGTCAACGCTTAAGTGACGACCAACTCATAGCCTTGTTAACCAGTGTAAAACCAATGCAGGATCAAGAAGATAACCTCGCTGTGCGCATCTGGAGCGATCAGGACGTTCGTTACGCGCACTTAGCTGAGTTGATTGCATTTTTTCGCAATATGGGCATCAGCAAAGTTTCTCTGATGACGCGAATGCCTTAAGGTGCTCGGCACCTGCCATTAACTGTCATCTTTTGACCCTTTAGGGGAGGTGGTTTTCTTATTTAAAATAAAATTAATATTTTGGGCCATCTCATCTGTCGCAACCCTGTATGATTTTCCAATTGGTTTCAAAAGATGAGTTTTAAAGTATGAACCCAGTCTTATATTCTTTTCGTCGCTGCCCTTATGCTATGCGTGCCAGACTTGCGCTGCTGTCGTCTGGGCTTGCATATGAAAAGCGTGAGGTCACCCTTAAAAATAAACCTGCACACTTGCTTGAGCTTTCACCAAAGGGAACGGTGCCCGTTTTGTGGTTACCAGACCAAACTGTTATTGATGAAAGCCTCCATATCATGCGATGGGCTCTGGGTCAGTGTGACCCCGGTGGGTGGTTAGAAACGTTAGATGCTCATGCTGAGGCGCTTATCGTTTTGAATGATGAAACCTTTAAGTTTCACTTAGATCGATATAAATACCCCGTTCGTTATGATTTAACAGATGAACAAGCATTAAGTATTCATCGTGAGCAAGGTGCCTTGGTGCTACATAAGCTTGAACAATGCTTATGTGAGCAACCTTATCTTAGTGGGGCAAGTTGGGGCTTTACCGATGCGGCCATTGCCCCATTTGTAAGACAATTTGCACATGTAGACCCGCAATGGTTTACTGCTCAAACATGGCATAAACTGGCAGCGTGGTTAGTTAACTTTGAAATATCGACTGCCTTTGTTACCGTCATGCGCCGCTAGGCGCTAGCGCCAAAATATTGGTGCAAGAAAATAATAAAAAAATATTTGTGTTTCACCATATTAGCGATATGATTTGCTTGTTAAAGTTTTGTTTTAAAGACAAACACATCATGAGCCCTGAAACCAAGCAAACAGCAAACCTTCCTCCTCAACAAGCAGCGTTGCAGTCTGCAATGTCTTCAAAATATCCATTCAGTTGGCGTATTTTGCATTGGCTCATGGCTGCCATGATTGTGGGTTTAATTATTGTTGGTATTGTGATGGCCGATCGAGCTGAAGCCAATATATGGGACGATCTAACAAACATACTTTATGCATGGCATAAAGCATTGGGGTTTTCTATTATCTTTTTAATCATTCTTCGCATCGTAATTCGTAGACGTGAAGGTGTGCCCACATACCCTAGCAATGTTTCACCCAAACTCTTGTTCATTGCTCATCAAGCCCATACATTGCTCTATACGCTGATGATTATTGTGCCATTAATGGGTTGGGCGGCTGTCACAGCCTACCCCGCGTTGATTACGATCGGTGGCTACCATTTACCTGCCATGCCGTTTGTTCCTCAAAGTGAAACATTGGCAAAACAGCTGTTTGATCTACATGGCTGGTTGGCCATAACTTTAGGCATCATCATTATTGCCCACATTGCAGGTGGCTTAAAACACCTCTTTATTGACCGAGACGGTGTCTTCCAACGTATGTGGTTTGGTTCAAAATAAGCCTCAATTTTTTGGCTGTCTCTTAATTGTCCGTTCGTTGTCCATTCGTTCAATTTTTGTTTAATGTTCGTTTACGTTTCGATTAATTTTCGTTTACCGCTCGTTGTTTGGCAATTAGGTCTTGTCGGCTTTCATTTGATTTTTTAATCACATTAAATTAACTTCTTGACAACTTGAAGCAACCAAGCTGCGGTCTCTTTAAAAGCTCGAGCACTCATGTCGAGTGCCCGGGTATCAGGTACCCATCGCCGCCAAGTGGGTCGTGCACGGGCCTCATAATCAGTCGCTACGGGTACAAACGTTATTTGACGGTTCGCAAAGTCACCCATAGCCCGACGCATGTGCAGGGCCGAGGTCACCAAAAAAGCCCGTTTGACGCCTGCACCATCAAGCGCACGAAACGTCATGAGCGCGTTTTCTCGAGTGTTTCGGCTAGACTGTTCAAATATTAGAGCTGATTTTGGTACCCCAAGTAAGACAAGCATATCTGCCATGGCTTGGGCTTCAGAAGTTAAATAGGTTGACTCAAGGCCACCCGTTAAGATTATTTTTTGTGCTTTCCCCGCATGAAATAGTTTGGCTGCCATCACCATACGATCAGCGGCAAGGTTCAGATCAGCCTCTGGGTTAAGGCTGTCTGCCGGGTTAATACCTCCACCGAGCAACACAATGGCATCAGCAGGTTGCAAAGTGCTTATTGATACGGGCGGGTAGTCTCGTGTGACCCAGTTGTAAAGTGCATCACTAGCAATTGGCATTGACCACACAAGTAACCAACACCAAGCCCCTAACCCGAAAAGTAATGCTCCCCGTTTGCGTTGGCTTAAACCCAGTATGCAAGCTAAAAGCCCTAAAAATAACGCGGTGCCTAAAGGTGACACCAGTGCGACAAGCCATTTATCAATTAAAAACATATTGTCCTAATTTAAGAGGGTGCTTGTGTTCTTGTCACAAGGTAAAGCATGAGGACGGCTTCGCCGTCTGCGCTTACATCCACGCCCTGAACGACGGGGTTTTACGCGCAAATCTGATGAAGTTAAGTTTAACAATTATTGATCATTGAACATGTGAAATAAGTTTGTTTACCCGCACCATCAAGATCTTCATCAAGGAACAACCCGATCGTCAATAAGCGTTATATTTAGTTATTAAGATCATCATCAAGTGACCTATAGATTTCGTCATCAAGGGGCAAAAGGGGCTATACAATATGTTTTTAGCGCATTTTGGGCGTTGGCTATGAAATATATCGTTTGGGCATTACGCATCATCATATTTTTGGCGGTCTTATTTTTTGCCTACAAAAATATGAATCTCGTCGAGGTTACTTTTTTTGATGGGGTTTCAATGGGGCAAGTGCCACTCATCGTAGTGATGTTGGTCACGTTCGTATTGGGCACTGTATTTGGTCTGCTTTTAACTGTACCCAGCGTTTTAAGGCGTCGCCGTGAGTTAAATCGCTCACGACGCGAGCTTGACCGCATACAGTCAATTGTGGCCCCTCAAACATCAACACTCAGTCGCGACAACACAGCCGACCACATTGTTGTAACACCACTATAAGAGCCCATTAATGGATTTCGAATCTTGGTGGTTAATCTTTATGCCGTTGTTATTTGCCCTGGGTTGGATAGCTGCACGGTTTGATTTTCGGCACATACTGTCTGAAACACGACATCTTCCCGATTCATATTTTAAGGGTTTAAATTTTTTACTGAATGAACAACCTGACCGCGCGATTGACGCGTTTGTGGAAGTGGCTAAGCTCGACCCTGAAACAGTTGATTTGCATTTTGCCCTAGGCAGCTTATTTCGCAGACGCGGCGAAACCGAACGTGCGATTCGGGTGCACCAAAGCTTATTGTTACGGGCTGATTTGCCAGATATCAAACGTGAGCATGCATTGCACGAGTTGGCGCAAGATTTTCTCAAAGCGGGCATGCTTGATCGTGCTGAAACAGCCTATCTAGAACTCGAATCAACTGCCTATTCTGTACAAGCGAAACGCGCCTTGGTTCGTATTTACGAATCAGAGCGAGACTGGGTGCGTGCTATTGAAGCGATTAAACAGTTAGGAAAACAAGTCGATGAGACTGTGCCGCAACGGGTACATTATTACTGCGAAATAGCACAAAAAGCTCTAGAGTTAAAGCCCCATGACTTACACGCTGCTCGACAGGCGATCGAGGGTGCCAACGAGGTGGTGCGTGATGACCCAAATTCGTCAACCCCTGCCTCACGAGCACGCTTACTGATGTTGCGTGCCACGCTGGCTGCGCTTGAGGGTGATGATCAAGCCCAACGAAATCATTTACTAGCTGTGCTTGAAGAAGCCCCCGAATACGCGGGTTTGATGGCGCAGCAACTTATTATGGTTGATACGCGTTTAAATGGCCACGCCACACAAACGTTAGCATCGCATTATCAAATTTACCCTTCGCTTGACTTGTTTCAAGTCATATTTAAAACCTTACGTACACAACAAGACAGCAAAACTGCATGGCTTTTTGCGCGAGATGCGTTGCGTGCCCACCCCTCATTATTGGGGCTTGATAGTTTAATAGAAGTCGAGCTTGCGCAAACAGATCAAGTCGAACCTGACCCTGAAGCACCGCTAGATAGCCGGGCCCTTAACAAAGATGATTTGGTTTTATTGCGCAGCATTATGAAGCAACATTCACAACGACTTGATCGCTATACCTGCCAAGTATGTGGCTTTCAAGCGAAACGTTATTATTGGCAATGCCCGGGCTGCCATGGGTGGGAAACCTATCGTCCCCGTCGCCTAGAAGAAATCTAATGAAACTTTTTCCAAAAAAAGCCGTTCAAGGCGTTCGCGTTTTAGTGGTGGGCGATGTCATGCTCGACCGATATTGGTTCGGTGAAGTTGAACGCATTTCACCTGAAGCACCCGTGCCTGTCGTTCATGTGGCAAGACGCGAAGACCGATTGGGTGGTGCGGCCAACGTGGCCCGTAATATTGTGGCGTTGGGTGCACAGGCCACTTTGGCAGGCATTATTGGTCAAGACGAACCCGGGTTAAGCGTTAGAGCATTGCTGGCACAAGATGGTGTGGTCGACAGTTTAGTAACCGACCCCGTGCACCCCACTACCTTAAAAATGCGTGTGTTAGGCCGGCAACAACAACTGTTACGGGTCGACTTTGAACAGCCTCCTGCTAAAGCCAGTATTGATGCCATGCATCTGCAGGTTGAAAAACTGCTCAGTCAACATGATGTGTTGGTGCTTTCAGACTATGCAAAAGGCACCTTGGCCCACGTTGAGCATTTGATTGAAAAAGCCAGAGCCCTTAGATTACCTATTCTAGTTGACCCGAAAGGCAACGACTATACCCATTATCTTGGCGCCAGCTTGGTCACGCCGAATCGTTTAGAAATGCAACAGGCTGTCGGTATCTGGAAGACTGAAGATGAGCTTACTGCACGGGCACAGGCCCTTCGTGAAAAGCTCTCACTTGAAGTGTTGCTCGTCACCCGATCAGAGCAGGGCATGACGCTCTTTACCCCAACAGACCGGCATCATGTTGACGCTATGGCTCACGAAGTGTTTGATGTGTCGGGCGCAGGCGATACCGTTTTGGCTACGCTTGCAGTCATGCGTGGTACCGGTGCAGAATGGGTTGACGCCATGCAGTGGGCGAATCGCGCCGGTGGTATTGTGGTGGGTAAATTGGGTACATCAGTCGTGACAGCAGAGGAACTATTATGATTATCGTTACGGGCGCAGCGGGTTTTATCGGTGCAAACTTACTACAGGGTATAAATGCGCGCGGTATTGACAATATTTTGGCGGTTGACGATTTGCAACAGGGTGATAAATACGCTAATTTAGCCCTTGGCAAAATTGCCGACTATCAAGACAAAGACGAGTTTCGTGAACGACTCAAACTCAGCCCTACCCAAAGTGGTTTAGCCAATGTAACAGCGGTGTTTCATCAAGGTGCTTGTTCAGACACAACTGAACGTGATGGTCGTTTTATGATGAACAACAACTACCGTTACACACTCGAGTTGTTTGAGTGGTGCCAAGCTAGGCGTATTCCATTTATTTATGCTTCATCTGCGGCTGTTTATGGTGCGGGGCCGGTCTACACCGAATCGCTTGAAAATGAAGGCCCGTTAAATGTTTACGGTTATTCAAAGTTTTTATTCGATCAGGTATTACGCGCCCGCATGTCAAGTTTGACAGCACAGGTTGTAGGCTTGCGTTACTTCAATGTTTATGGTCCTCAAGAACAACACAAAGGCCGTATGGCGTCTGTTGCGTTTCATAATATGCAGCAGTTCATGGCCGAAGGTCATGTTCGCTTATTTGAGGGTTGGAATGGCTACGAAAATGGTGGCCAAATGCGTGACTTCATCGCTGTCAGTGATGTGGTGGCAATTAACTTACACTTTTTAGATCACCCCGAGATCAGTGGTATTTTTAATTGTGGAACGGGCCTGGCTCAACCATTCAATGATGTGGCAGTAACCGTGGTGAATACCTTGCGCGAGTCGCTCGGTGAAAAAACCATGCCTCAAAGCGACCTGGTTCGCCAAGGTTTCTTGCGTTATGTACCGTTTCCAGAGGACCTCAAAGGACGTTACCAAAGCTACACCCAAGCCGATGTCACTGCTCTTCGAGGTAGCGGCTTTGCCGCACCTATGCAAAGTGTTCAAACCGGTGTGGCACATTATGCTCGCAATTGGTTGGCTCAACGTTAATTAGCTGTTCGCATTATCAAATTAATACCTTCGCACGACTCATGCGCTTGATTATTAAAGTACCTAACGTAACTTAGGTATCGGGTAACATCGATTCGTATTAATACGCGTCGCTAAACGTCTACACTGGCGCTTTATTTATTCAAGTTGTTTGGCACTATTGAGCTCTTTAAACAAGGGTTAATTTGCCATGAAATGCTCAATATTTACAATCGTACGTCAATCACTATTGATCATTCTTTTACAATTTTCACCACAGGCATGGGCGCTAGACTTGAACCATGCATCGGTAGATGAGTTACAAAGCATTTCAGGTGTGGGGCCAAAAATGGCTCAACGTATTGTGACTGAAAGGGCACGCGGCCCTTTTGAGTCACTTGATAATTTGGCAGAACGTGTCAGTGGTGTGGGTTCCAAACGCATCGATCGCTTCAAAGCTGCGGGTTTAAAAGTTGGTCCAACTGTTGGTTCCGCTGTTGGCTTAACGCCCGGGTTGGTACCCAGTTCAAACGCTAATGAGATCGAACCCTACCTTTCAAACTCAGTGCGTATCAACACGCTTAAGTCAGGCGCGTTAAAATCAACTTCAGTAACAAAGAATATAGCGCGGGCGACAAGGGCTTCAAAAGCTCAATCTGCCGCCATGCCCCCCATTACTCCTGAAATATGGTTGATTGATCATGACGCATCAAACCCTTGAACATACAGTGGGTAACACCCCCTTGGTTGCTTTTCAACGCATACCGGGTATTGCGGGTGCACCACGAGGTAATGTTTTATTAGGTAAGCTTGAGGGCAATAACCCTGCTGGTTCTGTGAAAGATAGGCCGGCGCTATACATGATTCGAAACGCAGAAGCGCGTGGTGAAATCAAACCGGGCGACACGCTCATTGAAGCCACCAGTGGCAATACAGGTATTGCTTTGGCTATGGTGGCAGCGATGAGGGGTTATCGCATGATTTTGATCATGCCCGACAATTTATCAATTGAGCGGCGTGCCGCCATGACTGCCTATGGTGCTGAGTTAATTTTGACACCTGCAAGTCAAGGCGGTATGGAATATGCGCGTGACTTGGCGGGCGATATGCAAGCACAAGGTAAAGGTAAGGTACTTGACCAGTTTTCAAACCCTGACAACCCCTTGTCGCATTTTGAAACAACGGGGCCTGAAATTTGGCAACAAACAAACGGTTTAATTACTCATTTTGTAAGTGCTATGGGTACGACGGGTACCATTACGGGTGTAGCGCGATATTTAAAATCACGCAACCCAGCCATTCAAATTATTGGTGCGCAACCCGCTGAGGGCTCTCAAATTCCCGGCATTAGAAAATGGCCTGAAGCCTATATGCCTAAAATTTATGATGCTTCATTGGTTGATCAATTTGAAACGATTGAGCAAAAAGAAGCTGAAGCTATGGCACGTCAAATGGCCGCAGAAGAGGGTGTTTTTGCAGGCATTTCAGCTGCAGGTGCGTTCGTAGCAGCAATGCGTGTTGCCCAATCAGTTCAAAATGCCACCATTGTGTCAATCGTGTGCGACCGTGGCGATCGGTATCTATCAACTGGAGTGTTCAACACTTAATTTTGATTATCAATTAACCGATATGCAATCACTTTGATGCATTAAATTCTAGTAGTGCAATCTTCAATCACTTCGATGCATGAATTTACAGTAGAACAATATTCAATCACTTCGATGCATTAATCGCTTGCGCTAAGTCGGCTACAGCGCTGGCATAAAAGTAGCTGCGGTTATATTGTGTAATGACAAAAAAATTTGGTGTACCCACTCGGTATGCCACGGTGTCTTGTTTAGGTAGGGCTAGATCGATTACACCTAATAAGTGGTCTTGCCACTTAACTGTGCTTAAAGTCTGCGGCGCTTTAACGCCAGAAACGTTGACTTTTGAGGGGGCCAAACCTGCACCCACGGCCAAAACTGCAACAGTAGAAGCTGTCAAAGGTTTAGAGCCGGCTGCTTCAAGTTCAGACCACTTTAAATAGGGCGTTAAGCCCCCATCAACCCATTTAGCAGCATCAGGTGGTGCCGAAATGGGCGCATATATTGCTAACCCCTTGACCCAGCCGTGTTGAACCAAAAAGTTTGCTACCGATAAAATGGCGTCATCAAAATTGTTTGATAAATCAATGCGCTGTTTGGCTTGCGCAGAAACAGCGTAGCGCAAAATACTGCCTGGCATAAATTGCGGAATACCGATCGCACCTGCGAACGACCCCAGTTGGGTGCTGGCATCTATTTTGCCCGCCATATCAAGTTCAATTAAATCGGCAAGTTGATCTTGAAATAGTTTGACCCGATCAGGGCGAATCGGGGGCGGGTAATGAAACGCCAATGTGCTCAATGCATCAAGCACCTTAAAGTCACCCATATTGCTTCCATAAAGGGTTTCAATGCCAATGATGGCTGCAATCAATTCAGCGGGTACACCGTATATGTCTTCTGCTTTTTGCAGTGTTTGAGCATGCGTTTGCATAAACGCTACACCGCCTCGAATACGAATCGGTTCCACAAAGCGTTGTCGATAAACTTGCCAATCACGAACAGCTTTAGCTCGATCGGGTGGCGGTGGCGTCATGAGCCTTGCGACCGTACTTTGATAACGGGCTTGGCCCAATATAAACTGCACTTTAGCCAAAGGAATACCCCTGTCAAGAGCAGTTTTTTTGGCAAAATCAGCCACAGATGAATTCTGCCAAGAGGTTGGGGCAATACTGGGGTTTGGTTTGACTTCAGCCCGAACAGGCCGTGCTACTGTGGCTTTGTTAGCGCGGGCTAAAGTAGCCTCTTGAGATGCCTGAGTTAAGTTAACAGGCGCGGTTTGTTCGTTAGCCTGCTTTGAACTTTGAGGGTGATCAACGCTAGAACAGGCCGTTAAAGTCAGCAAAAACGAGACACTGATCAAGCCACGTTGAATTAAAAGTTGCGCAAACGATGAATATTTAGACATAATAAACCTATGGAGACACTATATATTACTCACCCCAGCTGCAAATTGCATGAAATGGGGCCAGGTCACCCCGAGTGTCCTGAGCGATTAGACGCGATTTCAGATCAACTGCTATCAAGCGGTCTTTTGTCTTACTTGAAAGAAAATCAAGACTTCGAGCCTGTTGACGTTCATTCATTGTCGCGTGTTCACCCTAATCAGTATCAAACACTGTTGCAAAAATGGTTGCCCGAGTCGGGTTATCATGAAATAGATGGTGATACCGTTATGAACCCCCACACCCTCAAAGCAGCTCGTTATGCTGCGGGTGCAGTGGTGTCGGCAGTTGATGCCGTGATGGCAAAAGAAGCCACAACAGCTTTTTGCGCAGTGCGACCACCTGGCCATCATGCTTCACGCGAAAAAGCGATGGGGTTTTGTTTTTACAATAATATCGCTGTTGCAGCGTTGCACGCTATTGAAAAACATGGTTTGCAGCGTATTGCGATTATTGATTTTGATGTGCACCATGGCAACGGTACTGAATCAATTTTTGCCCACGACTCTCGTGTGCTGATGTGCAGTTTTTTTCAGTATCCGCTGTTTCCTGACTGTGGCGTTCACGACCCAGCCCCCAATATGGTCAACGTGCCTGTGCCAGCCTATTCGACTGGTCATGTTGTGCGTCAATTGGTAACTGAACAGTGGCTACCCAGATTAGCTGAACATCAACCTGAATTGGTGCTCATTTCAGCAGGCTTTGATGCCCACCGTGAAGATGATATTGCTCAATTGGGCTTGGTTGAGGCTGATTATGCTTGGTTAACCGAGCAAATAGTGGCTGTTGCAGACCAATACGCTCAAGGGCGAGTGGTCAGTGCTTTAGAGGGTGGTTATAACCTGTCAGCATTAGGTAGAAGTGTGGTTTCGCATATTAAAGCGTTATCTAAGCTGTAAACTAATGTATTAATTTAAATCGCAGCCCGGAGAAAGCAATGAAGGTGTTGGTTCCAGTTAAACGCGTTGTTGACTATAACGTTAAAGTACGTGTGAAATCAGACCAGACTGGCGTAGATATTGCAAACGTCAAAATGTCGATGAACCCGTTTGATGAAATTGCCATAGAAGAGGCCACTCGCCTGAAAGAAAAGGGCGTAGCCACTGAGCTGATCGCTATTTCCTGCGGTCCTATCGCGTGCCAAGAAACCTTGCGCACCGCTATGGCCATTGGTGCAGACCGAAGTATTTTGGTGCAAACAGATGTTGAGTTACAGCCCTTAGCGGTGGCTAAATTATTAAAATCAATTGCTGAAAAAGAAACGCCTGATTTAATTATTCTCGGCAAGCAAGCAATTGACGACGACGCGAATCAAACTGGTCAAATGCTAGCTGCTTTACTCGGTTGGCCACAAGCTACATTTGCCAGTAAAGTTGACGTGGCTGATGGTTTTGCAGTGGTTACCCGGGAAGTTGATGGCGGTCTTGAAACTATAAAAATTAAATTGCCAGCCATTATTACAACTGATTTACGCTTAAATGAGCCTCGCTATGTCACGCTGCCTAACATCATGAAGGCCAAGAAAAAGCAGCTTGATATTGTTACGCCAGAGTCTTTGGGTGTTGATCCTGCACCACGTCTTTCTACTCTAAAAGTGACTGACCCCCCCGCACGTTCCGCAGGCATTAAGGTGCCTGATGTGGCCGCGTTGGTTGACAAACTCAAAAACGAAGCAAAGGTGGTTTAAAAATGTCTATACTCGTCATAGCTGAACACGATAACGCTCACGTTAAAAGTGCAACTTTCAATGCCATCGCAGCAGCCGTCAGAATCAACCCTGACGTTCATGTTTTAGTGGCTGGTGCGGGTGCTGGCCTTGCAGGCATGGCTGCACAAATTGCCGCATCTGAAGGTGTTAAAAAAGTATTATTGGCTGATTCACCAGCCCTTGCTGATGGTTTGGCTGAAAACTTAGCGCAACAAGTATTGCATGTGGCCGCGGGCCACAGTCATATTTTGTTCCCTTCAACAGCGTCAGGTAAAAACGTGGCTCCACGTGTTGCAGCCACACTTGATGTTGCACAAATTTCTGACATCATTTCAGTAGAAGACGCTGACACCTTTCAGCGCCCAATTTACGCAGGTAATGCGATTGCAACGGTGAAATCGTCAGATGCCGTCAAGGTCATTACGGTTCGAACCACCGCATTTGATGCCTTGTCAAATCAAGGTGGTAGTGGTGTAGTTGAGTCAGTTACTGCCGTTACCGCAAGTGATTTGTCTAACTTTATCAGTCGCGAGTTGGCAACCAGCGACCGCCCAGAGCTTGCAGGTGCGCGCATGGTTGTGTCGGGTGGTCGAGGCATGGGTAGTGCTGAAAACTTCAAGGTGCTCCACCCCTTAGCCGACAAACTTGGCGCGGCTTTGGGTGCCTCGCGTGCAGCCGTTGATGCGGGTTATGCCCCAAATGACTGGCAGGTTGGGCAAACAGGCAAAATTGTGGCCCCCCAACTCTACATTGCTGTGGGTATTTCAGGCGCGATTCAACATTTAGCTGGCATGAAAGATTCAAAAGTGATTGTTGCTGTTAACAAAGATGCCGAGGCCCCTATTTTTGGGGTGGCTGATTATGGTTTAGTGGCTGATCTGTTCGAAGCGGTGCCAGAAATAACAAAACAATTGTAACTGTGCTTGCATACAGTACTGTTTTTATGTACAGTAGTGTTACATATCAACAGTACTGAGGGTAATTATCATGCAAGCAACACATATAGCTCGTTTCGCATCTATTTCTTCGGCATCAAGCAAGTCACTATTCAGTGCAAAGTTTAACGATTTACGCAATAACCAAGGCAACAACCAAGGCAATAACCAAGGCAAAACCTTAGGTCGCGACCTAGGCCATTCGCTTTGTCAAAATCAAGGCAACAGCCAAAACTACACCTTAAGTAACCGTTCTCGTAGTATTTCTCGTCAGCCCACTCTTACGGGTGATTTATTCGCTGTCGCTATTTGGGCAGCAATTGTGCCTTGTTTTATGTGGCTTGGAAATGCAATGGGGTTGTAGGCCTAGTATGTGTTGAAAATTGTGTAAAATGATGGGTTAGTTAAATATCCTCTGCCCGGCGGCGGGTACCAAATTGTTTGGTGCTTGTAAAAAGACAAAGACTCTTACTCGTTTGTTTTACACGTTTGAGTCTACACGTTGCGTTGCAACAGCCGAGAGTACGATATCGGAGCTCTAAATGAACTTAATCGCTATTCTTGAGCAAGAAGAAATTGCTCGATTAACCGAAGGCAAAACAATGCCTGAGTTTGGTCCTGGTGACACCGTTGTAGTCAATGTTAACGTGGTTGAAGGTGCACGTAAGCGTGTACAGGCTTACGAAGGCGTTGTTATTTCCCGTCGTAGCCGTGGTTTAAATTCAAACTTCATCGTTCGTAAAATCTCTTCAGGCGAAGCGGTAGAGCGTACATTTCAACTGTACTCAACTCAAATTTCATCAATTGAAGTGAAACGTCGTGGTGATGTTCGCCGTGCCAAGCTTTACTACCTGCGTAATCGGTCAGGCAAATCTGCACGTATTAAAGAAAAGCTGGTACGCCGCGTTAGTCCAGCAGCTGTTTCAGCGTAAGTTTTGTTTTGTTGCATGGCCAACTTCGATACATGATTCAGTAAATGAATCAGCGCACAGAGAATCAGCGCACAAAGAAATTAGTGCACAGATAATCGTTGCACAAATAACCAGTGCACAGATAACCAGTGCACAAATCGGTTCAAGTAAAGCCCTGCGTAGCCAGGGCTTTACTTTTAGTTTTGTTGTTATTTAAAGTATTTTTGCCATGACACAGTCACCACACAATCAGTCGTTGCGAAGTAAACAGTCCATTCCAAGTTTTGAACCGCAAACTCAGCCTTGGGTTTTGGGTTCTAACCATATGGGCTTGGTGCCTGCAACAATACTTGACGCCCATTTTTTGCGTTCAACGTTCAGTCGTCCGTGGCAAACAGAGCTTGATTTGCCCCCAGAGACACGTATTCGTTTTCAAGGGCAGGCAGATCATTGGGTTGAAGCGGCAGTATTGGTACCATTTGTTTTGCGTGATACGGGCATCACTGTCATGCTGACAAAACGAACGGCGCATTTACATGATCACGCGGGGCAAGTTAGTTTTCCTGGGGGTCGTGTTGAAACCTTTGACGTCAACCCTCATGCAACCGCTGTACGTGAAACGGTCGAAGAAACAGGTTTGCCTGCCCACTATATTGATATTGTGGGCCAGTTACCGTTATACCGAACGGGCACTGGTTTTAATATTACCCCTGTAGCCGCTTTAATTAAACCCGGTTTCACACTTCAACCTGACGCATTTGAGGTCGCCGAGGTATTTGAAGTGCCATTAGATTTTTTAACCGACCCCAAAAATTATCGTTTTCATACAGCACAGCTTTCTGACGGGTCAATTCGACAGTATTATTCTGTTCCCTTCCAAGACTTCTTTATTTGGGGTGCAACAGCGGCCATGCTGCGCGGCGCATATCAAATTTTAGCGGCAGCGTTTGACTCAGCTAAGCGCTGAAACAAAGCATGACGGCTGGCAGTAATATCGCCACGGGTTAGAGCTGCTAGCACACCGCAGCCCGGCTCATGTTGATGGGTACAGTTATAGAACCGACACGTGCTGTTGAAAGGCGCAAATTCGGGAAACCCCTGTTCAATCTCTTGGCGCGACAAATGCGACAAACCAAATGCCTGAAAACCGGGTGAGTCAACCAAATAACCCTGCTTGTTAGGCAAATGATATAAGCGGGTAGCCGTAGTGGTGTGTTTACCCGCACCCAGCGCAGTTGAATGCATTTGTGTTGCCGCTTGAGCTGAGGGTATTAAAGCATTCAGTAAGGTTGACTTACCCATGCCGCTTTGTCCTAACAGTAGGCTGGTTTTATGCTGCATATAAGGCATTAATAAGGTGTGCACTTGTTCAGTGTCGTGTGCGCAAAGCTCAATAACGGGTACTGATAATGTTTGATAAGGTGCAAGACGTTGGCGTGCAGCAGTTAAGCCCTGTGTTAAATCAATTTTATTAAGAATGATTAAGGGTTGAATATTCGCTGCCCAACTGCCTGTTAAAGCACGACCAAGCAAATCATCTGAAAAAATCGGTTCAACGGCCGTCACAATAATGACTAAATCGATATTAGATGCAAACTGTTTGGTTCTGTTTTCATCAGACCGAAACAAAGTGTTACGTCTTGGATGTACAGCAACCAATGACCCTTCTTCGCCAAGCGTGCCTGATTGGTTGGTTTCAAACATGACATCAACATAATCACCCACAGTCGCATCGTTACGTTTGCCCCGCGGGTAACACAGATGATTAGAGCCATCGGGCAGTTCAACACCATAATGTCGACCATGAGCGCTGGTGACGCGCCCCGTTAACGTGTGCTGCAGCGCATTAACTTCAGGTACAAAATGCTTTGCTTTGGTAATTTTGCTCATGCGCCCTGAAGTCTTCGAATGCGTGTTGAAGCCGGAGGGTGGCTGTCGTAATATGCCGAATGTATGGGGTCGGGTGTAAGCGTCGAAGCGTTGTCATCATAAAGTTTCACGAGGGCGCTCACTAAGTCTTCCCCATTGGCCTGAGCCATCGCAAACTGATCAGCTTCAAATTCGTCACGCCGCGATAGAAAGCTCATCAGAGGTGTAAGCGGAAAAGTAAAAACGGGTATGACGGTGAAAAATAAAACTAACGCCATGGCATGGTTAGGGGCATCGGGGTTGTAAGACACGCCTAGCTCGCTGAAGAACCAAGGTGATGCCGACAGCCAACCTAACAAAGCAAATAAAACCAAAGACCCAACTAATGTTGTGACAAGGCGTTTAGTAATGTGTTTGTGCTTGAAATGGCCCAATTCGTGCGCTAGCACAGCTTCAATTTCAGGTGGGGTTAAGCGTGCTAATAAGGTGTCAAAAAAGACAATACGGCGTGATTTACCAAAGCCAGTGAAGTAGGCGTTGCCGTGAGCAGATCGTTTTGAGCCGTCCATCACAAACAAACCATTGATGGTAAATGCACAACGTTTAGCCAAAGCTTGAATACGTTGAACGAGCTGCGGATCGTCAAGCGGCGAAAATTTATTAAAAAGCGGCGCTATCCAGGTTGGAAAAACCCACATTGCCAATAAATTAAATGCAGCCCAAACCGCCCAAGCCCAGAGCCACCAAGCGGTGCCTGCTTTTTCCATCAAAAATAAAATGACTGTAATTAAGGGCAAACCGATAACTGCACCAAGCAAGGTGCCTTTAATTAAGTCACCAAAAAAAAGTTTGGGTGTCATGCGATTAAAGCCAAAATCAGCTTCAATTTTGAACTGTTTGTAAATAGAAAAGGGCAGGCCAATAAGCCCCATAAACAAGCCGATTGCAATGACAAACGCAATTTGCGCACTAAATGCTTGACTCACATAGCTAGAAACCCAATGCTCAATTAGCGTTAAACCGCCGCCTAGTGTCAGCGCGTATAAGATGATTGTGTCAAACACACCCTCAAAAATGGTTAGGCGTTTACGGGCCACCGTGTAGTCGGCCGCGCGTTGGTGGCTTTGTAAACCAATGCGCTCAGCAAATGCGGCTGGCACACGATCACGGTGACCCCGCACAAAATTGATTTGTCGGTTTGCTAGCCAAAGGCGAATGCCTAAGTCTGTTACTAAAAAGATGAGAAATAAAGTAGTTAGCATAAGTGATGAATGAAGGGCATCATTAACGTAAAAAGGTGAGCTATGAGAAAATAGAATAATCTTACAGTTATTACTTATTATAGGTTGTCCTTATGGCTGCAGCGCCCAAAAAAATAAATGGTTCAATCGCGTCGCAAGATATGCGCTTGGTTTGGTTAGATATGGAAATGACAGGTTTAGACCCTGAAAAAGAACGCATCATTGAAGTTGCAGTCGTTGTCACCGAGCCAGATTTAACTGTTGTAGCCGAAGGCCCCGTTTTAGTGGTGCACCAGTCAGACGTCTTATTACAAGCGATGGACAAATGGAATCAGTCTACCCACGGCAAAAGTGGCTTGATTGAGCGTGTTCGGGCGTCAGTCTTAAATGAAGATGAAGCGCAAACGCAGCTGATTGCTTTTTTAAAAGAGCACGTACCAGCAGGTAAATCACCATTGTGTGGCAACTCAGTCAGCCAAGACCGCCGTTTTATGTATAAATACATGCCAAAGCTTGAGCAATTCTTTCATTATCGAACGGTTGATGTCAGCACAATCAAAGAACTTTCACGCCGTTGGCACCCTGCGTTATTAAAGGGCTTTGAGAAAAAAAGTCGCCACGAAGCACTGGCAGATATTTATGAATCAATCGACGAGCTTCGTTATTATCGCGAGCATTTTATTCTTTTACCCAGCGATGTAAACCCGGTTTAATTAAACGTAAGCAAACGGCTTTATTTTTGTAATTTAAGCTGTCGAGGGTAAATAATGAATCGGTACCACAGATGTAACGCTGTGGCCGATATACCAAGGCCCGCGCCAGCCATCAACCACATGGTGCCTGCACCGGGGGGTGAGTCGGCAAGTAAAAAGTGCCTAACCCCTTCAAACTGACCTTGGCCTGGCCCAAAACCAAAATACCAGCCGCCTAATAACCCGACCAGCGTTAACGATAGGGTTTGTAAAATTAAAGGCACCATTGCAATTTTATGAGCCCGTAATAGGTAAATGTTGGCACATTGCATTGAGTCAATCACGTGAAACCAAGGCAATATTGCCAGTAACGACAAAGCAATTGCTGTAACCGCTAAGTCATCGGTATAAAGCGCCACTATATGCTCTCGACCAAAAAATAAAACACATGATGTGAGTAGGGCGCCAGCCAAAGTTATGCCAATACCCAGCATACCCGTGCGGTGAGCCAAAATATGCTGTTTCGCACCAATTGCCTGTGCCGTTAGGGCGGCTGAAGCAACACCAATTGCCATCGGCATCATGTAGCAAAAAGCGGCTAAGTTGGCTGTAATTTGGTGAGCCCCCGTAGTAGTGGTGCCTTCGTTAGCAATCAATAAAGCCATAAAGGTAAAGGCACTGACCTCGACCATATATGAGGCACCCATTGGTATGCCTAAGCGTAAAATTTCCCATATTTCTTTGATTCGTGGTGCCCGAAGCTTTAGATCAAAGCGTTTATAAAATGGGTCACGTAAAACCCACCATAGCCCAAAAAGAAAGCTTAACCAGTAAACCGTGACTGATGCCAGTCCTGCGCCTACAGCCCCTAATTCAGGAAACCCCGCATTTCCAAAAATTAATAACCAATTCAGAAACGCTTTAATGGCTACACCCACTAAGTTGATCATCATGAAAAGCTTGGGGCGCGATACGGCATTGGCTAGTGCATAAACAGTTCTAAACATTAGCGCAGCGGGCAGGCCAAAGGTCAAAACGACTAAATATTGACCTAAGCGCTCACGAACGGCAGGTTCAACGTTGCCTGATAATGACAGCCACATATCAGGCATGCTCATCAGTACACCACCACAAACTGACAGCAGCAAAGCCACCCATATACCTTGGCTAAAGGCGCGGCCAACCGCCTCGTGCTTACCCCCACCAAAATACTGTGCTTGTATCGGTATCAGTGCGTGCATGACACCCATTAAGCCCACGTAAACTGAAATATAAACGGCGACAGCTAAAGCGGTGGCTGCCAAATCAACTGGGCTTGCGTGACCCGTCATGGCCGTATCAAGCACACCAAAAGAAATACTCGCCCATTGGCTAATTAAAATTGGCCAAGATTGCCGCAAAATATTTCGTGTTGTTCGCCAGACAGAAGCACTGTCATCAAGCATCATGCTCATGAAGCCGCGATCATCAAGGGTTTAACTTAAGAAGTCGATATCGATCAAAACGATCTGCACCGCGAGAGCCAAGCCAAACAACGGTTGCATTATCTTCAAAGCCTGCCGCGCGATCAAGCAATTGTTGGATGGTTGTTTGCTGCAAAATAAATTTGCATTCACTGGAATAGGAAAACGTTAGGCCATTAAATACATAAAGAGAGGCTTGCACTCCTTCAGAAAGCCCTAGCGCTCGCACACAAGGCCGTTGTCCAGGCTGGTTTGTGTGTTCAAGCAATGCAAGTTGAATCGCTGTCGACATGGGCTTATAACTTCGAACATAATCAACGGTGGGTAACCAAAGCAAAACCAATAAAGCCCATGTTGCAGTAATTCCCGTTGCACACAAGAGCGACCCTCGCCATAGGGCTGTGGGTTGGCTAATGAGTCGCCACCGCATGGTGAGTAACCAAACACCACTGACTACTGCGCCCATCGCTACAGCGGGCCAAATAATGTGAGGTATGTAGCCTACAGTTTGACGGGCAATATTTTGTGCAATACCTGGGGGGAAACCTGTTTGTTGGGTAAACCAGCCAACCCATACGCACGTGGTGGTGACTGAAAAGCACATGAGTGCAAACCAATCAAGTGTGTTCACCATGCCTCGACGTATCGTTGGCACTGCAAAGGCAGCTAGCATTGCCGAGGGTACAGCAAGCGCAACATAGTCAAGCTCACCGGAGTTTGAGGTTATTGCCAACCCAACAAGCTGCGCAACAAAAAATGATAAGGGTAACCAGATATGGGGTGCGGTAAGTGTTTTACGCCAATTCCAAGCGGCTATTAAAGCCAGTGGCCATGTCGGCCAAATAAACCATGGCAAATCTCGCAGCGGCCTAAACATGTCGTGAACGCCACCTAGGCCAATCAATGTGTCATTCCAGCGCCACCATTCAGCCGCCCAAACCGGGTCGGCGCGATGTGCAAAGTAAGCCCAAGTAAAACTGATCACAAAACCCACTACAACAGCTAAAAAGAGCCATCTTTTTCGGCTGTACATGGGGTTGCGTGGCAAGAGGGCAATGATTAAACCGATTGCTAAAGGCAAGGCAGCGGGTAAGCCGCGCGTTAAAAACGCAGCCGCTAACGCGACACCCACCAAAACAGCACCTTGAGCTGGTTTGTCAAGCATACGAATGACGCCCAATAAAACCAGTGCCTGTGTGGCCATTAATGCAGGTGCTTCAGAGGTTTCGTGCAAGCGCAAAAGTACGCCCACTGTTGCCATTAAAAATAGGGCACTAATATCAGCTAACAGTCGACCGTATGCGCGTGGTGTGGGCTCACCACCGAAGGGTAAAGCAAGTGGTTGGCCCTCATGACGACGACCTAATAAATAAGTGCCATACCACAGCGCCCACAGCATGAGCGCAAACCAAAAAATAACCGCAACCCGTGCTGCAGCCATGTGACTTAATATTGGGTCAAATAGCCACATAAACCCAGCACCCACCCATATCGTTAATGGGCCGTTTTGGGTCAAGGTGGTGGGCCCAATATGTGGAATTAGCCAAGCGATGTGCCCTTCATTGAAGGCGGTAAGCATGGCAGCCAAACCCACAACGTCGTCTGTTTTCCAAGGGTCTCGATCGAATAACCCTAATAAAATGTATAACGCGGCAATAAGCATCAACAATACAGTTGGCAACCGTTGTGTTGCAGAGGCGACGATACGCACTGGCGTGTAAGCAACGACAGGACGATTGCTGTTAAACATCATGTGCAAAAGTTAGGCCATGAAAGGCCATGTAAATACTCAGTACTCTGACCGTTGGCCAGCGACTGAAGAAAAAGAAGGGGGGTATTTTAAAAATTAAATCAGTCATATGTTTGTCAAAAATCACGCTTATAAAAAAGGCAGCCTGTGGCTGCCTTTTTTTCTTTCTGGTTAAACAGAAATCAAGCAGAGGTCTTAGCGCGTGTGCCTGAAGTGCGAGCAAAGCGGGCACGGAATCTTTCAACACGGCCTGCTTCAACGATGCGCGTTTGCGCGCCCGTGTAAAAAGGGTGCGATTCAGAAGTGACTTCACATTTGAATAAAGGTAATTTCTTACCATCAATTTCAATGCTATCACGGCTAGTTAGCGTTGAACGTGTGATGAACTGGTTACCTGTTTGTTGGTCAAGAAACACAACATCGTGATAGGTGGGGTGAACGCCTGATTTCATTATAATTCCGTTAGGGTTGAGCGAGTCGCCGATGGTATCAGTGAAGAGGGTATGTGCAAATACCTGCATGCACTTATACGTTTAAACTGATTACCAACACGTATTCTTTAAATCATTAATAAAATGCCTGCTTTTAAAACTATAAACGAACTTATCAAGAACTTATCAAGAACTTATCAAGAACTTATCAAGAAATTATCAAGAAATTATCACGTTACTGATTTGTACGTTTTTGTTAAAAACCCGAGCATTATTCTTTTCTACAACCCCTTAGTTTAGCGGGTTAATACTGATGGCGCAACGTCTATGAAAAAGTCACCTTTTGCCGAACGAGATCAACCCATGGTTTCAGAGCAGTCAGGGGTTCGCTATTTGCATTTTGATTCGCCATGGGTGCAGGGTGCCATGCAAGTTACCAAGCCCAATCGTCTTGTTTTAGCTTATACGCAACAAATGATGGCTTGGTTATTGTTCTTACAACCTCAAACTGACGCCATTATTGGGCAATTGGGTCTGGGGGCGGGGGCATTAACTCGATTTTGCCTCAAACATTTACCCAATCGTTTATGGGTTGTTGAATGGAACCCTGATGTTGTTCACGTGTGCCAACAGTTTTTTAAGCTTTCAAATCAGCCAAAATTTGAAGTTTTTCAAGAAGATGCGGGTAAATGGGTGCAAAAAGCAGCAAACCGTCACACGTGTGACATTTTAATGGTTGATCTGTACGATGCTCAAGCGCGTGGGCCTGTTCGTGACTCGCTCGATTTTTATAAGCGTTGTTACGACGTCTTATCACCCGTTGGCATAATGGTTGTCAACCTTTTCGGTGCACACGAAAGCTATACCCGAAATGTACGCCACATCGAGACAGCTTTTGGCGGTCGCTTATTGTTTTTGCCACAAATTGATGAAGGCAACCAAATTGTGTTGGCTTTTAAAGGCCCACCTCTTCAGGTGCCTTGGGCTGACTTATACGAGTGGGCACAGCAAATCGAAAAACAGTACCAACTGCCGGCTCGAAAGTGGGTAAAGTCTATGGTTACACGCCTTGTGAAGGGCGAGTTAGTGCTAAATTGACTTAGAAGATAAATAACATCGAATATCATGGTTAAATTTAAAAGACTATTAAAGGGTTTCAAATGCGTCATGTGTTACGTAAATTATTTGGCGGCCTCTGTCTGTCCTCGACATTGGTATTGGGTGCATGTGCAAGCTTAAATGCGCCACAAATTACAACTGATTATGATCACAGCGCAAACTTTGCGGCCTATAAAACTTTCGCCTTTGCAGAGCCCTTGGGTACTGATCGCGGGGGTTACACCACGATCGTAACAGCACGATTAAAAGAGTCAGTTAACAATCAAATGACACAACGTGGTTATGTTTACCAAGCTCAAAACCCTGACTTATTGGTGAATTTTTTCATCAAAATTCGAAAAGAAGCCGAGTATGTTGCCCCGCCTCCGATGGCTTGGGGCCCATATGGCTTTGATGGTGGCTGGTATCAGCCGTGGCCAGGTTACGGCGGGTTTGGTTTTGCACCAACGGTTGTTCAATATACCAACGGTATTATTAAAATCGATCTAATTGACGCACGCAAAAAACAGTTGGTATGGGAAGGCGTTTCTAAGAGCCAAATTGATAATTTTAAAAACGACACTTCGGCAAACAAACTGAGCTTAGATGTGTCACAAATATTTGCTTATTACCCCTTCGCTGCAGAACCCGCTGCAACACCACCCCCATTATTAGCACCCTCTTCTGTTGTACCTAAAAAATAAAAGGTTTTTGTCTCATGCGTCAGTTGTTTTTAGTTGTTGTTGTAGCCTTGACATTAATAGGTTGCGACAAGACCCCACAGGGTGGGCAGCGCCCACCCACATTGGTCAGTACCATAACGGTTGAGCCTCATACCGCAGCAATATTTGCTAATTTACCGGGTCGCGTTGATGCTGTTCGAGATGCTCAAATTCGAGCGCGCGTGACTGGCATCGTAAAAAAAATTACCTTTACGCAGGGTGGTGATGTCAAAGCGGGTGATGTGTTGTTTGAAATTGACCCAGCGCCTTACCAGGCAGCCTTAAGTCAAGCCAAGGCAGACGTTCAGCGCGCCAAGGCAGACGCGTTAGCAACTGCTGCGTTAGCTAAACGTTATGCCCCACTGGTCAAAATAAACGCAGTCAGTCGCCAAGAATATGACGATGCTCGTGCCCGTGCTGCCCAGGCAGCTGCCTCAGTGCTCGGGGCGCAAGCACAACTTCAGTTAGCCCAAATTAATCTTGATTACACTCTGGTCACTTCACCGATTGATGGCAGAGTTGGGCGTGCATTAGTCACTGAGGGGGCGCTGGTGGAGGCTTCTACGGCTACACAAATGGCCTTGGTGCAGCAAATTAGTCCTGTCTATGTTGATGTCAATCAGTCTTCAGCGCAACTTGCCAAACTGCGTCAAGCTTTTCGTCAAGGCACGATGACGCAAATCAGTAAAGAAGCGGCAAAGGTTGACGTGTTGCTTGAAGACGGTTCAACCTATGACCACCCTGGTCGCCTAATGTTTACAGGCTTCAATGTTAACCCCGGTACGGGTGAGGTGGTTTTACGGGTTGAAGTAGTTAACCCTGATTTAAAACTACTACCTGGTATGTTTGTACGCGTTCTTATTGAGCAGGGCAGTGAACCTAACGCCCTCACTGTGCCGCAACAAGCCTTACAACGCACGGCAGATGGCAAAACCAGTATTTATCTGGTCAAGGAAGGCGTTGCTAAATTAGTGCCTGTTATCGTTGGTACGACCACTGAACGGGGCATCATTATCTCTGAAGGCCTCATGGCCGGTGATCAAGTTATTGTTGAAGGCCTTCAAAAAATTCGCCCGGGTGCACCCGTCAATGCCAAACCTTGGCAAGTCGGTTCTTAACCCGTATTTAAAAGTAAAGCGATACACATGCCTCAGTTTTTTACAGACCGCCCAATATTTGCTTGGGTTGTAGCGATTTTAATCACGTTTCTAGGTATTGCCGCGTTACGCGTGATGCCGATTTCGCAGTACCCAAACGTGGCCCCACCGTCAATTCAAATTACGGCTAATTACGCCGGTGCATCAGCTGAAGAAGTGGCCCGTTCGGTAACCAGCATCATTGAAAATCAGTTAAACGGTGCAAAAGGCTTGCTTTATTACGAGTCAGTTAGTGATGCAAGCGGCCAGTCTCAAATTACGGCTACATTTGCGCCTGGCACTAACCCAGATCAAGCGCAGGTTGATGTGCAAAATCGAGTTGCAAACGTTGTGGCTCAGTTACCTGAAGCCGTTAATGTACAGGGTCTGCGGTATCGCCAAACCAGTGCCGGTTTTTTAATGATTGGTGCGCTCTCATCAAAAGATGGCACTTTAAATCAAACAGGCTTGGCTGATTACATTACACGTAATGTACAAAACTCCGTTTCACGTGTGCCAGGTGTGGGTACTTTTCAGCTCTTTGCAGCACCCAGAGCTATGCGCATTTGGTTAAACCCTGACAAATTAACGGGCTTAAACCTCAGCGTAAGTGACGTCAACGTTGCTTTAGCGGCACAAAACATTCTGATTGCAGGTGGCGCCATAGGTGGACCACCCAACCCAGAATCAGAACGATTTGCAGCAACCATTTTAAGTAATGGTCAACTCAGCACAGTAAGTGATTTTGAAGCTGTTGTTTTACGTGCCAATACAGATGGTTCGTCAATAAAATTAAGCGATGTTGCACGGGTCGAAGTGGGGGCCGACAATTATCAATTTAGTGCGCGCTTAAATGCCGAACCTACTGCCGCTTTTGCGATTGTTTTAGCGCCTGACGCGAATGCCTTAGAAACTGCAAAAGGGGTTGAAAAAACGCTTAAATCGTTGTCTGCATTTTTCCCACCAGGCGTTTCCTACAGTATTCCTTACAACACCGCACCCTATGTAGAAGTCTCAATTGAACAGGTGGTTTATACCTTGTTAGAAGCAATGGTATTAGTGTTTTTGGTGATGTACCTTTTTTTACAAAATGTTCGTTACACCTTAATTCCTGCTTTGGTAGTGCCCGTAGCCATGTTAGGTGCATTTGCCATAATGAATGCAATGGGGTTCTCAATTAACGTGTTAACCATGTTTGCGATGGTGTTGGCCATTGGTATTTTGGTAGATGACGCGATTGTGGTGGTTGAAAACGTTGAACGCATTATGGCTGAAGAAGGTATATCGCCTTACGAGGCAACATGCAAAGCCATGCCGCAAATATCGGGGGCTATTATTGGCATCACAGCGGTTTTAACGGTTGTGTTTCTTCCCTTAGCATTCATGTCAGGTTCTGTTGGGGTCATTTACAAACAGTTTGCTGTCGCCATGGCGATATCGATCTTGTTTTCAGCTTTTTTGGCGCTTACGTTTACGCCTGCTTTATGCGCCACGATTTTGAAACCGATTCCTAAAGGTCATCACGAAGAAAAGCGCGGCTTTTTTGGCATGTTTAATCGATTCTTCAATCGATCAACCCAACGTTACGAAAGCTATGTTGGCCGCATCATTCACAAAGGCGGTCGCTACATGGTGATTTATTTGGTGTTGGTGGTGGTCATGGGCTTTCTTTACATGCGCTTGCCAGGTGCTTTTTTGCCAGAAGAAGACCAAGGCTACATTATTGCCAATATTGAATTGCCTGCTGGGGCCACCTCAACCCGTACGCAAGAAGTTATTGGTAAAGTAGAAGATTACTTTTTAAAACAGCCTGCGGTACAAAATATCATTGCAGTACAAGGTTTTAGCTTTAACGGTAACGGTTTAAATGCAGCCCTAGCGTTTGTAACATTGAAAGATTTCTCAGCGCGCAAGGGGCCTGGTATGTCGGCGCAAGCGGTTGCAGGCCAAGCTACGGGTTTCTTAATGGGTACGGTGCCCGATGCGCTAGTGTTTGCAGTGTTGCCACCCGCAATTTCTGCTTTAGGTAATTCCTCAGGTTTTGATTTTCGTCTGCAAGATCGGGGTGATTTAGGTTACGGGGCGCTCATGTCAGCAGCAGGGCAACTGCTGGCAGCTTCTACACAAAACCCAGTGTTGTCTCAGGTGCGTATTTCTGGTTTAGGGCCGGGCTCTCAACTCAGTCTAACAATCGATCGTCAAAAAGCAGCCGCGCTAGGCGTTGATTTTCCGCAGGCAGCTGGGGTGTTAGCCACGGCAATAGGCGGTAAATTTGTGGGTAAGTTTCCGAACTTAGGCTGGATGCAAAACATTTGGGTTCAAGCCGATGCCGATTTTCGTATGAGCCTTGACCATGTATTGCGCCTGAATGCGCTCAATACTAAGGGTGAAATGGTGCCTTTGTCCGCTTTTGTCACGGCCGATTGGCTCAAGGGTCCAACCCAGGTCGTGCGTTACAACAGCTACGACACTGTTCGCATATCTGGCTCTGCCTCACCTGGGTACTCTTCTGGGCAGGCAATGAATGCTATGCAGTCTCAAATGTCTGAACTGTCACCCGGTTTTGGTTTTGAATGGACAGGTCTTTCATATCAAGAGAAGCAAGCGGGTGCACAAGCCCCCATGCTGATGGTTTTAGCGATTATGGTCGTATTTTTGGTATTGGCAGCCCTTTATGAGAGCTGGGCTATTCCGTTAGCGGTTATGTTGGTTGTACCACTCGGTATGTTGGGTGCGGTCGCAATGGTGAGCGCATTAGGTATGAGTAATGACGTATATTTTCAAGTGGGTATGATTACGGTGATTGGCCTATCGGCTAAAAATGCAATTTTGATTGTTGAGTTTGCCAAAGACTTAAATGCTCGGGGTATGGGTTTGTATGAGGCCACAATTGAAGCTTCACGGCTTCGATTTAGACCCATACTCATGACTTCATTGGCGTTTATTTTAGGTGTGGTGCCCTTAACCTTGGCAACAGGTGCCGGCGCAGCAAGTCAGAAAGCCGTTGGCTTTGGGGTTTTGGGCGGTATGTTGGCTGCCACACCGTTTGCGGTAATTTTCGTACCCGTATTTTTTGTGGTGGTTTTGTCATTTTTTAAAGCTAAACCTAAACTTTTAGGCGCACAGGCGCGAGAGTTTGAAAAATTACATGGTCACCCAGCTGTTGCCCCTGATTTGATTAAGCCTAACCGTCAGGTCGCGCAAGACAAAGATACTGACAAAGGGGGCGCATCATGAAATACGCCGCTCTTAAATATTTTAGTTGCCGGGTAATGGCCGTTTCACTGGTCACTTCATTAGTGGGCTGCAACCTTGCGCCTAATTATGTTCGACCCGCTGCACCTGTGTCACAAAGTTGGCCGGTTTTAGAGCAAACTCAATACGATGCCCAGTCTGGCAAAATGAGTCAACAAAAGCAAACAGCTGAACAACTTTCAAACCCAGCGGGCCTCAGTAAAAATGGGCCCAATGCAAATAGTGCGGCAGATGTTGCGTGGCAAGATTTTTTTCTAGACCCTCGTTTGCGTGCACTCATTGCGATTGCACTTGAAAATAATCGCGATTTCAGAATTGCTGTTGCTCGCATGGACCAAGCTCAAGCGCTGTGGGGTGTTCAGCGTGGTGCACTTTTTCCACAAATTGGTGCAGGGGCGGGGGGTGTTAAACAGCGCCAAGTCTTACCGAGCGGTTCAGATCGTAACGTTTCGACCGTTACTAGCTTGTATCAAGCGGAAGTGGGGGTAACTGCCTTTGAAATTGATCTATTTGGTCGTTTACGCAACCTATCTGAGGCTGCTTTTCAGCAATACTTGGCGTCAGCAGAAGTTACGCGTGGCGTACAAATTAGTTTAGTTGCTGATACTGCACTTAATTATTTAAGTTTGCGTGTGGCTCAAGCTTTACTAACCTTAACAGAACAAACTTTTCAATCGCGCTTAAAAAACTATCAGTTGGTGCTTGAAAGGTCTAAAGCGGGTGTGGCCTCAGATATTGCGCTGATGCAGGCTAAAGCATTGTTAGATTCTTCAGCAGGTGATGTGGCGGTTTTTACGCGCGAGAAGGCACTGGCCTTTAACGCGCTTTCAGTACTAATTGGGCAGGCTGTGCCAAATGATTTGCCTCCAGAGATGCCTTTAAAAGAGCTCAATTTGATGGCAGGCATACCAGAGGGTATGCCTTCAGATTTGCTGTTTAGACGCCCCGATATTAGACAGGCAGAAAACCTATTGCTTTCAGCCAATGCGAATATCGGCGCTGCACGTGCTGCTTTTTTCCCTAATATTAGCTTGACGACCAGTATCGGTGGCGCAAGTACGTCGCTAGGCAACTTGTTCTCTTCTGGTACGGGTGTATGGGCTTTTGCGCCGACCGTTTCAATACCCATTTTTACTGGCGGCAGCCTAGAATCTAACTTGTCGGGTGCTAACGCAGTACAGAGAGGTGCAATTGCGGCCTACGAAAAAAGCATTCAAGTGGCTTTTAGAGAGGTGTCAGATGCTCTAGCAGGCGAGGCCACCTATGGTTCGCAACTTATTGCCCGTTCGTCACAGGCACAATCAAGTCAAAAGTTATTAAATTTAAGCAATGCGCGTTACTTTGCGGGTATTGAAAACTTTTTGCAAGTGCAAATTGCAGAAGTAGAGTACTTCACCGCTCAGCAGCAGCAAGTGAGAACCGTATTTGAAACGTTTGCCAATCGTATCAACTTTTACAAGGCTTTAGGTGGCGGTTGGGACAACACAACACCGGGCGCACAATACAACATGAATGCCGCTATTCAAGACGCAGAAAAACGATCACCCTACCCCGTTGCTTCTAGTGGCGTCAACGAAGTGATTCAAGTTAATGCCGTTTCAGCCGTTAAATAAGTTGGCTTTTATCATTTAAAATTGACGCTCTATTGATGACTTTTTTTAACCCGTATTATTTTTTAAGTGATCCATCATGATAGACCTTGGTGTCAATATTGATCACGTTGCTACGCTTAGGCAGCAACGTCATACGATTTATCCCGACCCAATTGATGCTGCAATTCGGGCTGAGCATGCAGGGGCCGATTTAATAACGCTGCATTTGCGTGAAGACAGGCGCCATATTCAAGACGCTGATGTGTGGGCCATGCACCCTAAGTTGTTAACACGTATGAACTTAGAATGCGCTGTCACCCCTGAAATGATTGATATCGCCATACAAGTGAAGCCCCATGATGTGTGCTTAGTGCCTGAAAAACGCACTGAGCTCACAACCGAAGGTGGCTTAGATGTGGTGGGTGGTTATGAAAAGGTGGCATCAGCAACAGCAGCCCTTCAAGATCACGGCATTCATGTGTCACTTTTCATTGACCCTGAAGCGCAACAAATAGAGGCTGCATATCGCACGGGTGTGCGCGTTATAGAATTGCACACGGGTGCCTATGCTGAGGCTCGAACGCTAGAACAATGTCAACACGAAATTAACCGATTAAAACAGGCCATTGCTCATGCTGTGGGTTTAGGTATTCGTGTCAATGCGGGGCACGGTCTACATTACCAAAATGTACAAGCGATCGCCGCTTTGCCGGGTATTGCTGAACTGAACATCGGTCATGCTATCGTTGCCCAAGCAATATTTGAGGGCTGGGAAAATGCCATTAGGCAAATGAAAGCCATTATGGTGCAAGCAAGGCTTGCAGCGTTACGCGGCGAACCGATGCAACTACCGCAATTTAAATCTTAACGTGGGCTGTTTATTTAAATATGGCAAAAACAAAAAAACCTAAAGCCCTTAAACGTGGCCCGCTCATGATCGATGTTCAAGGCACCACCTTGACTACCGATGAAAGACAACGTTTAAACCACCCGCTGGTGGGTGGCGTCATTTTATTTACCCGTAACTTTGAAAGCAGGCGTCAGTTAAGTGAACTCACACAAAAAATTCATGACATTAAATCACCCCGACTTTTAATTGCTGTTGATCATGAGGGCGGGCGGGTTCAACGCTTTCGTGAAGACGGCTTTACCGTTTTACCTGCAATGGGTTGTTTGGGGAATTTGTGGTCTCACGACCCTTTGCGCGCCATGTCAGCTGCCACGGCCGTTGGGTTTGTATTGGGTAGTGAGTTACGCGCATGTGGGGTTGATTTAAGTTTTACGCCTGTACTTGACCTTGATTATGGTGTCAGTCAAGTTATCGGTGATCGTTCGTTTCACCGTGACCCGCGTGTTGTGGCTATGCTGGCTCGCGCGTTGGCTCAAGGTTTGTCAGTGGCTGGTATGTCAGCCTGTGGCAAACATTTTCCCGGTCATGGCGCGGTAGCAGCTGACTCGCACTTAGAAATACCCACTGACACGCGAACGCTTACGCGAATAATGCAAGAAGACGCTTCACCTTACCTGTGGTTAGGTGACTGGGTCATTCCATCGGTCATGCCCGCCCATGTTATTTACCCTAAAGTCGATAGTAAGCCTGCAGGTTTTTCTTCAAAATGGATCAGTGAAATACTTCGCGAAAAATTAAAATATGACGGCGTTATTTTTTCAGACGACTTAACAATGGAAGGCGCCAGTGTTGCCGGCGATATAGTGGCCCGAGCCCAAGCTGCTATTGGGGCCGGGTGCGATATGGCGTTGGTTTGTAATCGGCCTGACTTGGCGCAGCAATTGATCGATACGCTTGAAGTCGCGCTTGACCCGCTAAGTGCCGCTCGTGTTGAACGCCTCATGCCGGTTAAAAAAGCAATGAAATGGCGCGATCTTCAAGCCTTGCCTAGCTATCAACATGCGGTGGCTGTGGTGCGTACGTTGCATGACAACGCCTGATTCGTCTTCACCTGAAACGTTTGATGTCAAGGCGTTTTTATCAAGCCTGCCCCATTTGCCTGGCGTATACCGCCATATTGATTCGACCGGCGAGGTGCTTTATGTGGGTAAGGCGCGTGACTTAAAAAAACGGGTTTCATCTTACTTTCAAAAAACAGCCGTTAGCCCTCGTATTGCCCACATGGTAGCTCGCGTCGCACAAATAGACATCACGGTTACACCGTCTGAGGCTGAAGCGTTACTGCTTGAAAATAATTTAATAAAGCAGCTTAAGCCAAAATACAATATTTTATTTCGTGATGATAAGTCTTATCCCTATTTGATGTTGTCGGGCCATGCTGCACCAAGAATGGCCTATTACCGCGGCAGTACTCAGCGCGCAGGCCAATTCTTTGGGCCTTACCCCAATGCTTGGGCCGTTCGCAACACCATGCATATCTTGCAAAAAGTATTTCGCTTGCGCACATGCGAAGACACGGTTTATACCAATCGTTCTCGTCCCTGCTTACTGTTTCAAATTCAACGTTGTTCAGGGCCCTGCGTGGGTGAAATTTCATTACCCGACTACGTGGCTGATGTTGATCGTGCCAGTCGTTTTTTAAGTGGTCAAACCCAACAGGTTTTGTCTGAAATTGAAACCCGTATGCGTGAAGCAGCCGAGTCTTTAGCGTTTGAGCAGGCCGCCCAATTACGAGACCAAATGGGTGCGTTGTCGCGAGTGCTGCAGCAGCAAACGATGGAAGATCAAGATCAAGCCGACACAGACATTGTGGCAATCGTGATTGAGGGTGGCCGCGTCTGTGTCAATTTGGCTATGGTTAGAGGCGGTCGCCACTTAGGTGACCGGGCTTTTTTCCCGATTCATACAAATGGTGATGAAGCCAGTGATATTCTTGATGTGTATTTGGCTCAGCACTATGTTGAGAACCCATTACCTGCAACAGTAGTGATCTCTCACCCGCTTCGCGATTCGGGTATTTTTGATGCGCTTATGACATTAAAGCAAACGAGATCAAAGTTATTAACGCGCCCTGGTGGTTTAAAAAAATCATGGCTTGATCAAGCGCAACAAAACGCACACATTGCACTGACCCGACATCTGAGTGAGAGTGCCTCTAAAAGTGCACGCACCTTGGCGCTGGCTGAAGCACTTGATCTTGACACTGATCCCACTGCACTGGCAGCATTACATATTGAATGTTTTGATATCAGCCACACTTCTGGCGAGGCCACACAGGCCTCTTGCGTGGTGTTTCAACAGCATGACATGCAGCCATCGCTTTATCGGCGCTACAACATTAACGGTGTCACCCCGGGTGACGATTACGCTGCCATGCGACAGGTCTTAACACGACGTTACGCCAAAGCAGCTGATGGTGACGCACCCGTGCCCGGTTTGGTATTGATTGATGGGGGCAAAGGGCAAGTTGAGGTCGCACGTCAGGTCTTTGAAGAGTATGGCCTAAGTACCCAAGTTCTTGTGGGCGTGGCCAAAGGCGAAAACCGTAAAGTTGGCTTAGAAACACTGATTTTTGCAGATGATCGGCCTGCTCAAGCGTTAGGTGAAGGGTCGGCTGCGCTGATGCTTATTGCACATATTCGAGACGAGGCACACCGTTTTGCAATAACCGGTATGCGTGCCAAGCGTGCTAAAGCAAGGCAGGTATCTAGGCTTGAAGACATAGAGGGCATTGGTCCAAAACGTCGGCAACGACTTTTAGCGCGATTTGGTGGCTTAAATGGTGTTACCTCCGCTTCTATTGACCAGTTGGCAACCGTAGAGGGCATTTCATTAGAATTGGCTAAACACCTATATGATGCATTGCATCAGGCTTGAAACCTTTAAAAGTCGGTTAGCATAAGGCACTATGCCATTTAACTTGCCTATAGCCCTCACTTGGTTTCGAATTGCAACCATTCCATTCTTTGTCGCACTGTTTTATGTGCCCGAAGCAGTTCTGTCGATTTCTTTACGAGATGCCATTGCAGCATGGGTTTTTGTCTTTGCCGCACTCACCGATTGGCTAGACGGTTGGCTAGCCCGTCGCTGGAATCAAACCTCATCTTTCGGTGCATTCTTAGACCCAGTCGCTGACAAACTTATGGTTGCAGCCGCGTTGCTTATTTTGATTAATCTTGACCGCGTGGGAAGTTTAATTGCACTCGTTATTATTGGTCGTGAAATAACCATTTCTGCCCTTCGCGAATGGATGGCGCAACTCGGTGCAAGCGGCAATGTAGCCGTGCATTGGTTAGGTAAATTTAAAACAGCCGCGCAAATGATAGCCATACCCTGTTTGATTTACGGTCAATCAGCATGGGGCTTACCTATTTACGCTATTGGCCAAGTGCTCATTATTATTGCTGCAATTTTGACAGTATGGTCTATGTTTTATTACCTTAGGCGCGCCTGGCCCGTTATTGCAGCTAAAACCTAGCTACTGTTGTGCGCTGCGCATTAAGGTCGGGGGCGTACACCCGACAGTCGCACGCCAAGGGTTAATGTCTAGCCCACCACGCCGGGTGTAACGCGCATAGACAGACAGGCGTTGTGGCTGACAAACCCGCATCACATCAGCAAAAATCGTTTCAACACATTTTTCGTGAAAGCCCTGATGCTTCCTAAATGAAACGATGTAAGCCAATAGCGACTCATGATCTATAGGGCGACCCTGATAATGAACATGTACGCTCGCCCAATCAGGTTGGTTCGTGACGGGGCAGTTGCTTTTTAGTAACCTTGAAAATACAGATTCAGTAATCAGCGGCAGCTGCTGATGGCAACGAAGCAAATGGGCATCAGGTGAATAAACATCAAAGGTTCGCTGGCTTTGATCAATGTTTATTTCAGCCATATTTCCCGTGTCATGGGGCTCGTTAATGAATTCTGTTTTAAATTGCTCAGGCATCATCAAACTAACTGCAACCGTTGCACCGGTAGCTTGACTGATATCGTCTTGAATACGTGTGATTAACTGACTCACATGGCTGAATTTTTCTTGGTTGAAACTATTTAAATATAGTTTGAGTGATTTTGATTCCGTCATAAACGGGCTGTCAAACGGCACCATAATCTTGAGTAGACCTACACAGGGCAGGCCGCTGGTTTGCAACCAAGAAAGCTCGTAGCCGCGCCAGAAATCCCAGCCAATTATTTTTATATTTTCAGGAATGACCCTTTGCCGTTTAATAGGGAACAATAACGTCGGGTCGTAGTGAGACGGGTAGGGGGTTTCACGCCCAAGCGGTGCTGAATCTAATTCGTGAGTCATAACAGGCCAAAACAAAGAAAAAGTGAACGAGTTTTAAGACCTCGACCCATGAGGAAGATTAAAAGCAGCGCAGGTTGATCAAATTAATAACAAGATTGTAGTGCTATCGCGACTCGGTAATGAAGGTCTTGCGCAAGCGTGTGTGTAATCGCATGGTTAACAACTGCAACATGAACCCAATATTTCATAATATGAAATGTGGTTTTTATATTATGAAATACAATGATGCGGTGCCGCAATTAATCATTTCACGATCTCAAATTGTATTTCATATTGCGAAATTAAAAATGTAAGATACTGATAAATATAAGTAAAAAAAATACTCTTATATAAGACAAAAGACCATTTTGCACTGCAATAAAGACGTAGACTATCTCAACGATATCAGCATTAAACGTTTAAAGATTTAACTGCAAAAACCAAACTTATTTTGTTCTTATTTTACGAATCGAATTGAATCTTATCGAAACCTCAGGAGCATTTCAACATGACTAACCGTGAAGCCGCAGTACGCGAGTTACAAAAAGAATGGGCCCAAAACCCACGTTGGCAAGGTATCAAGCGTACCTACAGTGCAGAAGAAGTCGTCAATTTACGCGGTAGCTTTGGAATTGAATACACCATTGCACTCAAAGGCGCAGAAAAACTCTGGAAATTGCTTCACAGTGAGCCGTTCGTCAACACGCTTGGCGCTTTAACTGGTAATCAGGCCATGCAACAAGTCAAAGCCGGTCTAAAAGGTATTTACTTGTCGGGCTGGCAGGTCGCAGGCGATGCCAATTTGGCTGGTGAAATGTACCCAGACCAATCGTTGTACCCAGCCAACTCAGTGCCACAAGTGGTTCGTCGTATTAACAACACGTTGCAGCGCGCTGACCAAATTCAATGGATGGAAGGCAAAAACCCTGGCGACCATGGTTATATCGACTTTATGGCACCAATCGTTGCTGACGCTGAAGCCGGTTTTGGTGGTGTGCTCAACGCGTATGAGCTCATGAAATCGATGATCGATGCAGGCGCCAGCGGCGTCCACTTTGAAGACCAATTGGCTTCCGTGAAAAAATGTGGTCACATGGGTGGCAAAGTATTGGTGCCTACACGCGAAGCCGTTGCTAAGTTGATAGCAGCCCGTTTAGCGTCAGATGTAATGGGTGTGCCCACCTTGCTATTGGCCCGCACCGATGCAGATGCCGCCGACTTAGTCACCAGCGATGTTGACGAAAACGATCGCCCATTCTTGACCGGTGAGCGCACGGTTGAGGGCTTTTTCCGCAGCCGTGCCGGTATTGATCAAGGTATTTCACGTGGTTTGGCTTATGCCCCTTACGCCGATTTAATATGGTGCGAAACAGCCACCCCTAGCCTTGAATATGCCCGTAAGTTTGCTGAAGCCATTCATCGCCAGTTCCCCGGTAAATTGTTGGCTTACAACTGCTCACCTTCCTTTAACTGGAAGAAAAACCTCGACGACACCACCATTGCTAAATTCCAAAAAGAGTTGGGTGCTATGGGCTATAAGTTCCAGTTCATCACCTTGGCAGGTTTTCATGCCCTGAATTACGGCATGTTCCATTTGGCTCACGGCTATGCCCGCAACCAAATGAGCGCGTTTGTTGAGCTACAAGAAAAAGAATTCGCCGCCGCTGAATTAGGCTTTACTGCTGTAAAACATCAGCGTGAAGTGGGTACAGGCTATTTTGATGCTGTGACTCAAACCATCGAGGGTGGTCAATCTTCAACCACGGCATTAACGGGTTCAACTGAAGAAGCTCAGTTCGAATCACACTAATTCATGTGAACCCAAGCATATGACACGACCCCCGCGTCGGTAGGTAATCGAGCTATAAGCTTTTACTGACGTTTTAATCGCAGCCCGAGCAATCGGTGCTGCGTTTTTTTTGATTTAAATCAACACAATATAAAACCGAACGTCTTAACATGACTTCATGGCTAAATCTATATTTACCCTGAACCGCCCCCTGTCAAATGAAGACATGTTGACGCGTCGTCGTGCGCTTGTTCGGTTAGGTTTGGCTTGGCTAGCGATGATGCAAGTCATGATGTTCGCTTTGCCAGGCTATCTGCGGCAAGATGCTTATGGGCAAGACAACCTAGATGTGCTTGATTGGGCTATTTTTCTGATGAATTGGGCCAGCTTAGTACTCACCGTGCCTGTCATTTTGTATTCAGCTTGGCCGGTATGGCGAGGTGCTTGGCAGGCATGCCAACAACGTCGCACCACAATGGATATTCCCGTCACAATCAGCATATCAGCAGCATTTATTCCCAGTGTCTTGGCAACGTGGCAAGGTCATGGCGAGGTTTATTTTGATTCGGTCACTATGTTTGTCGCGTTTTTGTTAACAGCGCGCTATTTTGAAACCCGTGCCACTCAAGCAGTCAATCATGCGCAGTATGGTGAAGAGCTCAAGGCCTTGAGAAAAAGCCTATTCAGTCGTGCAGACTGTATTGCTAAGTGGTTTGTGGTGGTGCAATTAGGTATTGCATTTGTGGTGGCCACTTACTGGTGGGTCATTAACCCCACACATGCTCTGGCTGTTATGGTTGCTTTGTTGGTTATGAGTTGCCCATGCGCCTTGTCTCTGTCTGCACCAGTGTCTTTGGCAGCAGCCCATGCAACCCTTGCTGCATACCCAGATCTAACGCCTGAAGAAACATTGTATTTGTATAAAAAAACAGCGGTTATCACCCGTCAAAATTTATATGGTTCACTCCTTTTTCACTTGGTAACAACTCCGCTCGCAGCGTTGGGCTTGGTTACCCCTTGGGTCGCCGCTTTAGCCATGCTTGTATCGTCGGTTGCGGTGTGTTTGAATGCATACCGGCTTTATCAAAAACCAGTCTACGACTACAATTTTGCGCCGTTCAAGACATTACCTTCAACGCAGCGTGGGCATTAACTTATGGAAGTGCTCTATTTGCTTTTGCCACTTTCACTCGCATTTGTCGCATTAATTGGTGGCATTTTATGGTGGGCTGTTTTTTCAGGTCAATATGACGACCCTGATCACGCGGCACATTCAATTCTTCATGACGTTGACACGCCAGTTCCCCAACAAATACAAATTAATTCATCAAACCTTGATGAAGATCAAAACCTAAAAAAGTAATCAACGGCAAACTCTTCCTTATTAGATTGAAATATATAAATAAGGAAGTTTAATTATGGCTCAGTCACTCGCTGCCAATGCTGAATCTTTCAACTACAAAATTGTTCGCCAGTTCGCGATTATGACGGTGGTTTGGGGCATTGTCGGCATGCTCGTTGGGGTCTGGATAGCAGCACAATTATTGTGGCCCGAATTGAATCTAAACATACCCTGGTTAAGCTATGGTCGACTTCGTCCTTTACACACTAACGCGGTGATTTTTGCCTTTGGTGGTAGCGCTTTATTTGCTACGTCTTATTACGTGGTGCAGCGTACATCGCAAGCGAGGTTGTTCTGTGACAAGCTCGCAGCGTTTACCTTTTGGGGTTGGCAACTCATTATTGTGGGCGCCGCTATTACTTTACCCATGGGCTTCACAAGTACCAAAGAATACGCTGAACTTGAGTGGCCTATTGATCTTTTAATAACTTTTGTTTGGGTGGCCTACGCGATCGTGTTCTTTGGCACCATTGTTAAGCGTCGCGTCAAACACATTTACGTTGCCAACTGGTTTTTTGGCTCATACATCTTGACCATTGCCGTTTTACACATTGTGAACAACATTGAAATTCCCGTTTCAATGTGGAAATCGTATTCAGCCTATGCGGGTGTGCAAGATGCCATGGTGCAGTGGTGGTATGGTCACAATGCAGTGGGGTTTTTCTTGACCACCAGCTTCTTGGGCATGATGTATTACTTCATTCCTAAGCAAGCGGGTCGCCCCATCTATTCATACCGCTTATCGATTGTGCACTTTTGGGCTTTGGCCTTTACCTACATGTGGGCAGGCCCACACCATTTAATGTTTACCTCATTACCCGACTGGACGCAGGCTTTGGGTATGGTGTTTTCACTTATTCTGTTGGCACCTTCATGGGGTGGCATGATCAACGGCATTATGACCTTATCGGGCGCTTGGTACAAATTACGCACTGACCCAATTTTAAAATTTATGGTGGTCTCACTGTCGTTTTACGGTATGTCAACTTTTGAAGGTTCGATGATGTCTATTCGAACCGTGAACTCGTTGTCTCACTATACCGACTGGACCATTGGTCATGTGCACTCGGGCGCTTTAGGGTGGGTCGCCATGATCACCTTTGGTTCGTTGTATTACCTTATTCCACGTTTATGGGGTAAAGACCGTATGTACAGCGTTCGCTTAATTGAAGTTCACTTCTGGGTCGCCACTATTGGTGTGGTGCTCTACATCGCTTCAATGTGGATAGCGGGCGTCATGCAAGGTTTGATGTGGCGTGCGACTGAACCCGATGGTTCATTAACTTACAGTTTTGTTGAAGCAGTCAAAGCGACATACCCGTTCTATGCCATTCGCTTGCTAGGTGGCACCCTTTACTTGGGCGGCATGTGTTTGATGGCCTACAACGTCTTTAAAACAGTCGTGGGTGCTGTGCCAGTGAACCCGCTCGTTCCCATTGGTCATATCGACGCGGCTCAGCCTGCGGCTAATCTTGTTAATGCTTAAGGTGAAACAATGAGCGAAAAGAAAACCCCGTTGTTCTCTCATGAGACACTAGAAAAAAATATTGGCCTTATGATTATTGCCAGTATTTTGGTGGTGATTTTTGCTGGCTTAGTACAAATTGTGCCACTTTTCTTTCAGCACTCAACCACCATTCCAGCCCCTGGCATTAAGCCTTACGATTCATTAAGCTTAATCGGCCGTGACATTTACATTCGTGAAGGGTGCGTGGGTTGTCATTCACAACAAATACGCATGTTGCGCGCCGAAGTTCAGCGTTACGGTCCTTATTCGGTTGCAGGTGAATCTGTGTATGACCACCCCTTTTTGTGGGGTTCAAAGCGCACCGGACCAGACCTGTCTCGCGTGGGTGCACGCTATTCTGATGAATGGCATCGTATTCATCTTCGTAACCCGCGCGATGTTGTGCCCGAATCAAACATGCCGGGTTACCCTTGGCTCGCTCAAAATACCGTTGAAGGCTTAGACGTTCAAGACCGTATGAAAGCGTTGCGTTTTGTAGGTGTGCCTTATACCGACGTTGACATTCAAGATGCACCCCAAGCGCTTGTCGGCAAAACTGAAGAAGACGCCTTGGTGACTTACCTGCAAGGGTTAGGCGTGGCTTCGCGTCAGGCACAACTTGAAGCAGACGCCAACGCTCGCGCAAAAGCCTTAGGGGGAAATTAATATGATTGCCTTAAATGTGATCGGTACGATTTTGTCGATGGTGGTATTTTTTGGCATCATTTGGTGGGCGTTTTCTAAAAAACGTAAACAAGCTAACGAAGAAGCGGCAAACCTACCTTTTGACTTGCCAGACGAGGGCGCTGACATATCAACAGCTCAAGTCACGGTAAAACCAAAATCTGGAGGCCGAACATGAGCGATTTTTTTAGTGTTACCTGGGGCTACTATATTTCAGCTGTCACGTTATTGGGTATCGCATGGTGTTTATGGTTGCTTTACTCACAACGTAAATGGCTCAAAAAAGATGTTGAAACCATCGAAGATACTGGCCACGAGTGGGACGGTATTCGTGAGCTCAATAACCCGGTACCTCGATGGTGGACAACGATGTACGCCTTACTCTGTGTTTTTGGTTTGGGTTATCTGGTGCTTTACCCAGGCTTGGGTGAGTACAAGGGTATTTTGGGTTACACCACTTCAGAAGAGCTTGCGGCTGACGAAGCTAGGCACGCTGAGTTAATCAAACCCATCTATGCCAAATTTGAAGCCATGAGCATCGAAGCCGTAGCCAAAGACCCTGAGGCTAAAGTGATTGGTCAGCGTTTATTTTTAAATAACTGTGCGCAGTGCCATGGTTCAGATGCCAAAGGCAGCCCAAGCTTCCCTAATTTAATTGAGGGTGACTCGTTATATGGCCGAACACCTGAATCGATTGAACAAACCATCACCCATGGACGTAATGGCATCATGCCCGCCTTTAAAGGTGTCGTTGATGGCACGCAGGCGACTGATATTTCACAATATGTGCGTGCTTTTTCAGGTTTAGCGCATGATCAAATTAAAGCCAATCGTGGTCAAGCGCCATACAATAATTTATGCGCAGCATGCCATGGCGTTGAGGGTCGGGGCAACACTGTATTAGGTGCCCCAAGCTTGGTTGACGGTGTCTGGTTATACGGAAGTTCTGAACACACGATCGTACAAGGCATCATGAATGGCCGAAACAACCGAATGCCTGCTCAAAATCATGTTTTAACACCCGAACAAATTAGGTTGCTAACCGCTTGGGTTTGGGGTCTATCGCATGATTCAAAATCACCCAAAATGGCGTCATTTGATGCTGTTGCTCAATCGAAGTAATGCTGTTGAAAACGTCACCTACACCCAATTCAACTGCTCAAGGTGCAACTGAAACCCTTGTGCCGCCTCCTTGGCAGCCTGCTGGGGCTAAATCTGTTGCACCTGGTTTTGAGGCGCTTGAAGTCACGTTAGCTGACGTCCGTAAAAAGATTTACCCTCGCTCAGTATCAGGTTGGTTTGCCCGCTGGCGTTGGGGTTTGGTTGCAATGACGCAATTACTTTATTACGGCTTACCTTGGTTACAGTGGAACGATCGACAAGCGGTTTTGTTTGATCTGGGTGCGCGTAAGTTTTATATTTTTGGCATGGTGCTGTGGCCTCAAGACGTTATTTATTTAACGTTATTGCTCATTATTTCAGCGTTAGGCTTGTTTCTTTTTACGGCTGTAGCTGGGCGTTTATTCTGTGGCTACGCATGCCCGCAAACGGTTTATACCGAAATCTTTATGTGGATAGAGCGCAAAGTAGAAGGTGATCGTGTTGCTCGTATTCGCCTAGATGAACAAGGTTTGTCTCTCAAAAAAATACGTATTAAATCAACCAAACACGCGTTATGGGTAGTGGTCGCCTTCATAACAGGCTTTACCTTCATCGGATATTTTGCACCCATACGCACACTTGGGCATGAGCTCATCACCCTACATTTGGGTGCATGGCAATGGTTTTGGTTGTTTTTCTATAGCTTTGCCACCTGGGGAAATGCCGGTTTTCTGCGTGAGCAAGTCTGTAAATATATGTGCCCGTACGCACGTTTTCAAAGCGTGATGGTCGACTCTGACACCTATGTGGTGACATATGATTACAAGCGTGGCGAACCGCGTGGCGCACGCTCTAAAAAAACTGATCATCATGCCCAAGGTTTAGGCGATTGCGTTGACTGTAGTATTTGTGTGCAGGTCTGTCCCACGGGTATCGACATTCGTCAGGGGCTACAGTACATGTGCATTGGTTGCGGTGCTTGTATAGATGCTTGTAATCAAGTCATGAACAAACTTGATTACCCTAAGGGTTTGATTCGTTACACCTCTGAGCACGGCATGTTGCAAAATTTAGATGCCAAGGCGGTGTTGGCCAGGTTATTGCGCCCACGCATCATGATTTATAGCGCTCTCATGGTCATCATCATTTCAATCTTTTTTGGTGCCTTAGCCACCCGCGAAACTTTGCGGGTTGATGTCATTCGCGATCGCGGTATGCTGGGTCGAGAGGTGACGGGTGGTTTAGCTGAAAATGTATATCGCTTTCAATTGATTAATGCGTCTGAAACCCCTCTAATATTATCGATTCAAGCCCAAGGGCCATTACCCATGACTGTCTTGGTAGGTAGCCGTGGCAGAGATGCTGCCGACCACATTGCCGTGCCAGCGGCCAGTAATCTTGTTTTACCCGTTGTGGTTCATGCAGCCATTGACGGCTCAACACCTGGGCCACACCCCATTACATTTGTCACCACCTCAACTGCACCTGATGGCGCTGTGCTGACTCAAGTGCGTGAAGCCTCAAGCTTCATATTTCCTAGATAAGGTAGGCAACACATGATTGAACATCAACTTGATCAAACCCAATTAGCACCCCCATGGTGGCGCGATCGTTGGCCCTGGTTGTTAATGCTGGGCCCAGCCATTGCAATAGTGGGTTGCGCCATCACGATCGCACTGGCTTTGCAGCAATTTACTGATCAGCCAATTTACGACGGCGGTGTAAAGCGTGGGTTAGTGGTTGAGAAACAAGCTATCGATATAAACGCCAATCACAAAACGAATGCGACCAGCGTTTCAAAGTAATTACTCGAAAAGGCAAAACATATGCTTTCAGGTCGTCAAATCATGATTATTCTTTGGCCCTCATTTTTAATGGCTGGGGTAGCCAGTGCCGTGGTGTTTGCGTTCATTGACCCGCTTGATGTGGCCATATTTGGTCACATTAGACCGACCCGCGAGTGGCTATATGCTGCCGGTTTCTTTTTGTTTTGGTTCATAGCAGGGGTGTCAAGCGCGTTATCAATTGTCATGAACCCAACCCCTGAGTAAGCTAAAAACCCTAACTTGACGTTTTACAGGTTTGACCAGCGAGTTCTTTGATAGCCTGCATATCGAGTATGCACACATCGCGTTGGTGAACCTTGATTAAGCCTTCACGGGCGAAGCGTGAAAAAAGCCGACTAATTGTTTCAATCGTTAGACCTAAATAATTACCAATTTCTTCACGGCTCATTCGCATGACAAAGTCTGTAGACGAATACCCCAACGCACTGAGTCGTTGTGACAGGTTTAGTAAAAATGAAGCCAATCGCTGCTCAGAGCGCATTGACCCTAACGCCACCAATGCTTGATGCGAGCGCGATATTTCTTTACTCATTAACCGTCTAATTTGTTGTTGCAAAGTGGGAATGTACATGCCGACCCGATCAATATCAGTTAGCCGCACCACGCACACTTCAGAGTCTTCAAGCGCGATTGCATTTGATTCATGTAAGCCATCGAGCATACCGTCTAACCCAATAATTTCACCCGGTAAAAAAAAGCCCGTTACCTGCACTTCGCCCAATTCATCTTCAAGTTGGGTTTTTAAAGACCCCAGTCTGAGGCCATATAACGCATCTAAAGGTTGCCCTTTTATAAATAGCCTTTTACCTTTAGGAATACGAATGCGCTCTTTAACAAGGTCATCAAGCCGTTCAACTTCAGCGCTGGGCATACCCGTTGGCAGACATACGTTTCCCATCATGCATGTTGAACAATGTATGGCATCATCAGTCAGGGCAATATGCTTTAAGGTCATTCGTCAGTTGTACAACCTGTTTTAAAGTAAGCATTACGTATAAATATACTAAAATATAGTATATTATTTTATATTATTTAATTTTTATTTGTTAATTTTTATTTGTTAATTTTATTTATCAATTTTAGTTTTAAGTTGAGTTTCCAATTTAGTCTTCAATTTAGTCATCAATTTAGCCATTCATTTAGCTTCAAATGCATTTAATGACTGTGACACTTTTTAAAGTATAACTTAGACTTCAAAATAAGATAAATGCAAAAAAATCTGTAACCTTAAAGAGCGATTAAAAATAATAAAATAATTTTTAGATCGTTCAATATATGAATCAAGTTTGAAACTGCTTACCCTATATTTTTTTAACTCGTTAAATAGTTGGGTTTAGCCATTGAAATTTTAAAACTTACCCCTATAGTTTAAACATAAACTGTAATGATCTCTAGGTAGCATCCTATTTCTCATCGCTCGAAAAAAATTGGCCGATACTTAAGGAATTTTAATTATGCGATTTGACAAACTCACGACAAAATTTCAACAAGCACTCGCTGGTGCTCAAAGCTTAGCGGGTCGGCACGACAACGCTTATATAGAGCCTGCCCACGTTTTATCGGCGTTGTTAGCTGATGCCGACAGCGGGGCAGGTAGTTTATTGGCACGCGCAGGTGTGGCCGTAAATCGGGTGCAAACAGCCTTAGAAACCGCCATTAATAATTTACCCCAAGTACAGGGTACCGAAGGTAATATTCAAGTCAGTCGTGACTTGCAGGCTGTTTTTACGCGCACTGATAAAGAAGCCACCAAGCGCGGTGACGCTTACATTCCAACCGAAATATTTTTACTATGTTTAGCTGATGATAAAGGTGAAACCGGTCGCATATTGCGCGATGCCGGCTTACAAAAGAAATCACTTGAAGCTGCAGTCGATGCGGTGAGGGGTGGCGCAAGCGTAAACGATCAAGAGGGTGACGCCAATCGCGAAGCGCTAAATAAATATACAACCGATATGACTGAGCTTGCCCGCAGTGGCAGACTCGACCCCGTTATTGGTCGTGACGATGAAATTCGTCGTGCCATGCAAATATTACAGCGTCGCACCAAAAACAACCCCGTATTAATTGGTGAGCCTGGCGTGGGTAAAACTGCCATTGTTGAAGGGTTGGCACAACGTATTGTGAATGATGAAGTGCCTGAAACGTTACGCGGTAAACGGTTACTTTCGCTCGACTTAGCCAGTTTACTAGCGGGGGCTAAATACCGTGGTGAATTTGAAGAACGCCTCAAGTCAGTACTAAAAGAGCTGTCACAAGACGATGGTGGCACACTCCTTTTTATTGATGAAATTCACACGATGGTTGGTGCAGGCAAAGCCGAAGGCGCGATGGATGCTGGCAACATGCTTAAACCCGCCTTAGCCCGTGGCGAGTTGCATTGTATTGGTGCCACGACGCTTGATGAGTACCGTAAATATATTGAAAAAGATGCTGCCCTTGAGCGACGCTTTCAAAAAGTGTTGGTTGACGAACCCGATGTTGAGTCAACCATTGCTATTTTGCGTGGCTTACAAGAGCGTTATGAGCTTCATCATGGCGTTCAAATCACTGACCCCGCCATTGTTGCCGCCGCCGAGTTATCGCATCGTTACATCACTGATCGGTTTTTGCCCGATAAGGCCATTGACCTAATCGACGAAGCCGGTGCCCGTATTCGTATGGAAATCGACTCAAAGCCTGAGGTCATGGACCGTCTTGATCGTCGTATCATTCAGCTCAAAATTGAACGCGAAGCGGTTAGAAAAGAAACCGATGATGCGTCTATAAAACGTTTTAAGTTGATCGAAGATGAGCTTGAAAGCTTGCAGCGCGAGTACAACAACTTTGAGGAAATCTGGAAAGCCGAAAAAGCAGCGGTTCAGGGTACACAATCCATTAAAGAAGAAATTGAAAAGATTCGCGCTGAAATGGCCGAATTGCAACGCAAGGGTCAGTTCGATAAACTTGCCGAGCTTCAGTACGGCAGGCTGCCAGAGCTTGAGTCTCGTCTGAAAGACGCAGAGGGGGCGTCAAAGAAAGCAGCCAGTGAAGGCGCTAAGCCCAAATTGTTGCGTACACAAGTGGGTGCTGAAGAAATTGCTGAAGTGGTTTCCCGCGCGACGGGCATTCCCGTGTCAAAAATGATGCAAGGTGAGCGCCATAAACTTTTAGCGATGGAAGATCGCTTACATCAGCGTGTTATTGGTCAAGACGAAGCGGTTTCACTGGTAGCCGATGCCATTCGCCGTTCACGCGCCGGCTTGTCTGACCCGTCTAAGCCTTATGGCTCATTCTTATTTTTAGGCCCGACCGGTGTGGGTAAGACAGAGCTCACGCGAGCCTTGGCTGATTTTTTATTTGATTCTGACGAACACTTAATTCGCATTGATATGAGCGAGTTCATGGAAAAGCATTCAGTTGCGCGCTTAATTGGTGCGCCACCGGGTTATGTTGGTTACGAAGAAGGGGGTTACTTAACCGAAGCGGTTCGTCGTAAGCCCTACAGCGTCATTTTGCTTGATGAAGTAGAAAAAGCCCACCCTGACGTCTTTAACGTGTTGCTTCAAGTGCTCGACGACGGACGTTTGACTGATGGTCAAGGCCGAACCGTTGACTTCAGAAATACCGTCATTGTCATGACTTCTAACTTGGGTTCACACCACATACAAAATATGGTGGGCAAGCCTTATGAAGCCATAAAAGAAGTGGTTTGGGAAGAACTCAAAACACATTTTAGACCTGAGTTTTTAAACCGAATTGATGAAGTGGTGGTCTTTCACAGCTTAGATGCAAAGCATATTGAAAAAATCGCAAGTATTCAAATTAAACGGTTGGCACAACGATTAGCCAAGCAAGATATGCAACTAGAAGTCAGTGATACAGCCTTGGCTGAGTTAGCACGGGCAGGTTTTGACCCTGTATTTGGTGCGCGACCCTTAAAGCGTGCCATTCAGCAACAACTTGAAAACCCAATTGCTAAGCGCATATTAGAAGGGCAGTTTGGCCCCAACGATGTGGTGCCCGTTGATTGGCGTGACGGCAAGTTTGTGTTTGAACGAACGCTGCAGTGAGCCTTGTAGTATGGCCTACAGTAAGCCCAGCGGTTAGGTTTGCGATTAAAGGCCTGCAGCAAGCTCAGCGGTCAAGCCCCCGCAATTAAGCCATGCAGCAAGCCTTTCAAACGGCTATGATGGTGTCAATCTAAAAAATTGACACCACCTCTATGCTTGATATGAATCCACAGATGCAGCCGCTGCGTCATATTCGTTCAGCTAAAGTATCGTGCGTTGTACCCGCTTATAACGAACACGACAACTTAGCTGTTTTATTACCCCTTCTGCAAAACGAGCTCAACCAACTCACAGCGCATTGGGAAATCATTATCATTGACGATGGCAGCCAAGACAAAACCAGCAACTTGATGGCGGTATGGTGCCAACAGCCAGGTTTTCGATATATAGAATTATCTAGAAACTTCGGCAAAGAAGCCGCCATTACGGCTGGCATGAATGCAGTGACAGGCGACGTCATGATATTGCTTGATGCTGATCTTCAACACCCACCCCGTTTAATTGCGCCCATGCTGGCTCGATGGGAGCAAGGCGTAGACATGGTTTATGCCGTGCGTGAAAGTCGAACAGATGAGTCTTGGCTCAAACGTATGGGTAGCCAATTTTTTTATACCCTGCTTAAAGGTTCACACGGGGTTCGTGTGCCGCCTAATGCAGGCGATTTTCGCCTTATGGACAAATCAGTAGTAGATGCCATCATGCAGTTGCCAGAGCGCAACCGTTTTATGAAGGGCTTATACGCTTGGGTCGGTTTTAAAACCGAATCGATTGACTATATGCCTGAAGAGCGACATTCAGGACAAAGTACTTTTGGTGCTTTTCGATTATTTAAGCTTGCGTTAGCCGGTTTGATGTCGTTTACAACGTGGCCTTTAAGGGTAGTCAGCTTAGCGGGTTTTTTGGTGTCGATTTGCGCGTTTATGTACGGGTTATATATTGTGATTGAATTTATTCTTTTTAGAAACCGGGTAGATGGTTGGCCCACCATTGTGACCATACTGTTGTTTTTCTCAGGTATTAATTTATTGTCGTTGGGTATTGTGGGGGAATATATTGCCCGAATATTTGACGAAGTTAAAGGTAGGCCTCTTTATTTAGTGCGCCAGTCTCGCGGTCAAGCCACCCATGCCTATGGATTGAAGCCCCAACCAGCACCTCAGCGTGAATCTTCTTCAGTTCTAGACCCAGGTATAACATCACCCTCAGCGCCTCAATCACCTGACCCCTCACCTCATCGCTGAACACACCTAGATCTGTTACTTCAACTTTAGTAGCAGATGCATCATCTGATTTACCCTCAGTAAAACCCTAGTCGTTTCAATCATCAGTTGGCGCGTAAAAGACTATGATCTAGGCTGGGGAAGATGCCAACAGTTGACGAACTAAGCTTTAAACCCCCAAATACGGCTGGCAACAAAGGTGGCGCCGGCCACAGCAATTAAAATACCTGCTAATAGCCAGTCATAACGAATATGTGTGGTGGCCAAGAAATAGGCATAACTGAGTTCATTGATTGCAAAGCCGCAGGCAGAAATCATAAAGAAACGTTGAATAGATTGTCTGACCCCAGCCCGTTGTTGTCGAAAAGTCAGGTGATAATGCCCACTAAACGAAACCGTGAAGGCAACTAACCAACCGATTAAATTCGCCCAAAGCGGGTTAAGGTGAATATACTGAACCCCACCAACAGCCACCGCCCAATGTACCGCCGCTGCCGACGCACCGACTAAAATGAACCAACTGATTTGATGCACCATTTTCTTCAAAATGACCCTACCCCAAAATAATTTAAAACAAAACTCAATCGTACCTAAGACCGGTATTGTCGCCTGTGCTGACGATTTTGGCTTAAACGCAGAAGTTGATGCTGCCATAATCGATTTGGTTACTCGCCAACGTTTAACAGCAACCGGTGCTTTGGTTGACGGTCCGCACATTCATGATCGAGCAACAACCCTCGCCAGTTTAGACGTCGATATTGGTTTACATTTGAATTTTACTGAAGCGTGGCCAGGCACTGCACCCTTAGATTGGGTCATGCCTTGGCGTGATTTGGTAATAAAAAGTTATTTAGGGCAACTCAATACCCAGCAGGTTAATTTAGCCATTGAGCATCAACTTGATCAGTTTGAAAATGTCTTTAAACGTGCGCCTGATTTTGTTGATGGGCATTTGCATGTGCATCAGTTACCCGGCATTAGACAACCCTTATTAAAAATTTTAAAACGTCGTTACGCGAGCCGTCTACCTTGGCTACGTGACACTCGACCCAATCGAGGCGTTTCAAAAAGCATGCCCGCTTGGCAGCGTTTTAAAGCACAGGTCATTGGTTTTTTAGGTGCACAAGCGCTGATGACTCAGGCGACAGAATCAGGTTTCAAATCAAACCAAGGTTTTGTTGGTGCGTATGATTTTTCAAGACCTCATCCACCTTTTATTGATATGCTCAAATTATGGTTGCCAACCCTGCAGACAGGGGGTTTATTGATGATGCACCCTTCACAGCAGGTCTTAAACAAAGACCCCATGGGCCAGTCTAGGGTCGAAGAATACACACTGCTTGCCAGCCCAGCTTGGCCTGAACTGCTGGCCCTGCACCATTGCAAGCTTGTAAGGTTGAGTCAAATGACGTCATCTTTACCGTAAAATTTAACCCCAATTTGAATACGGTCGCGCCCGTTCTCACGACGGTGACGGTTGGTATCACGCAATGAATAGACGCAACCACAATATTCTTGTTGGTAAAACGCTTCTCGCTTACTGATCTCTATCATACGTTGAGAGCCACCATGCTTTCGCCAGTTGTATTCCCAGTAAAGCATGTTGTCGTATCGGCCAGCCGCTTTAACGCCACAGCTATTAATTTGCTTCATATCTTTCCAGCGAGAAATGCCTAAAGAGCTGGTGATGGTATCGTAGCCATGCTCAGAGGCGTACAACGCCGTTCGTTCAAAACGCATATCAAAGCATTGGGTGCAGCGCTCGCCCCTTTCAGGCTCGTTCTCAAGACCTTTAATACGTTCAAACCAGTTATCTACATCGTAATCGGCATCAATAAACCCAATACCGTGCTGTTCAGCAAATCGAATATTTTCTTGTTTGCGAATATCGTATTCTTTGACCGGATGAATATTAGGGTTATAAAAAAATATATCGTATTCGATACCCGCTTCAAGCATGGCTTCCATTACTTCACCCGAACAGGGTGCACAACAAGAATGCATTAATACCCGTTTTCTATCGGGTGGCAAGCTTAAAGAGGGGCGAATGCTATCGGTCATGGGTATGCTAGGAATGAAAAATATTAAAAAACTATTCTACTATTTTGTTTCAATCAGGCGTTTCAAGAATAAATTGCCAAAGCTTACGAATGGTTTCTCGCTCTGTCACCAATTGATTTGTGGGTAAACGCGCTTTTTCTGCCCCTTGAAGCCGCAATGCATGCTGTCGGCGCCGTAAATTTCGATAAGCATTTGCTGAATTTTGAGCCAGATCTTGTGGAATTAAGCCCAACTCACTTGCAATGCGTAACAAGGCAATGTTACCAAGATTGGGAATCAAGGCGGGGTGCATGGGGGCATATCGCAACACCAAATATTGGGTGACAAATTCTAGGTCAACCATACCCCCTGCGTCATGTTTGAGATCAAACAGGCCACTTTGATTGGGGTGCCCTTCGTTAATTTTTTGGCGCATCACCTTAACGTCTTGGCTTAACTGAACCGAGTTAATTGGGGCCGTCAGTACTTGTTTACGAATAGACTCAAAGCGCTCGTTTATAGCAGGGTCACCGGCCACCCAACGGGCGCGCGTAACCGCTTGATGTTCCCACGCCCAGGCCTTGTTTAGCTGATAATTTTCAAATGCCTCTACTGAAACCGCCAATAAGCCAGCATCGCCATCAGGGCGCAGGCGAAGGTCAACTTCATACAGCCGACCTGAAGAGGTCATGGTTGATAGCCAAGACGTTAGTCGTCGTGCTAGTTTTGCGTACTGCTCAGCCGCTTCCTCACGCGAGTCATCAAATATATAAACCAAATCTAGATCTGACGAATACCCAATTTCTTTGCCACCTAGTTTGCCATAAGCAATAATGCCAAGCTTCAATTCAGGGCAGGGGTCATCAGGTTTAAGTTTGAGTACCAACGGCCAAACGCGTCGCAAAGTTTCCGCTAACAATAGATCAGCTAGCGCAGACAAATTGTCTGCCAAGGTTTCAATAGACAGCACGTCAGCTAAGTCTTGCGCCAACATTTGAAAACTTAATTGCTTTTTTGAATCGCGCATTAAGTTCATTTGCTGTTCAACATCAGGGTTACCGTCAGCCAGTAGGCAGGCATCTAAGTCGCGCTGTAAATGTTGGGCCACCCGCTCAAAGTCAATCGGTTCCATTAATGAGCGCCAGTCAATTAAGCTGTCGAGTACGATTGGGTTTTGAATCACGTACTGCGCAGCCCAAGGGCTAGCCGCCATAATTTTAGAGACACGCGCTAATGTGTCGGGGTATTCAATCATTAACGCTAAGTAGGCACTTCGTTGTGCAATTTTTTCAACTAACTCAAGCATATTTAAAACGGCACGCTCGGGGTTTACATTGCTAATCGAGGCATCAAGAATTAAAGGTAATAAGTCGTCTATTCGCCCTCGGCTCTGGTTTGAAAGACCGCTGATACGATGGCTATCTAAAAACAAATCAATACGTTTGCGAAGATTTTCAGCGTCTGCCCCATAGGCAACGAGCGCCTCATCAAGCGAGCAACTCGGGCCCGAATCGTATGACTCATTCGTTTGCATGAGCAATGCGGGGTCAGTTTGATCGGCGATGTGCGCGGCTTGTGTTGTTGCCGCGTCTTGGGTTAAACCTGCAATGCGAAACGCGTCTTTAAACACGTCGGCAACAAATGCGCGATGCATAGATAGGGTTTCTTCAAATCCTTGGCTTGTCATACCCAAGGCATGAGCAAGCGCTTCACGCTGCTCAGTTGATTCAGGTAACAAATGCGTTTGCTCGTCTTCACGGTACTGTAATGCATGCTCGGTACGACGTAAAAAAATATAGGCTTGTTCGAGTTGTTCTGCAGTTGACTCGGGTATTAGACCAACGCGCGCTTGAGCGTGCAGGGCAGGGATGAGGCCACGTTGTTGCAGCGTGGGCATTTTCCCACCACGAATCAGTTGCGTTAATTGCACGACAAACTCTATTTCACGAATACCGCCTTCACCTAGTTTAATGTTGCGACGGGTATCAATATTTGAGCGAGCCACAGCACGTCTTTGCCAATCTTGACGAATGCGCTCTCTAAGAGATCGTAGGGCTGACAAGGCATCAAAATCAAAATACTTTCTATAAACAAAAGGCACTCGTAAGCTTTCAATATCTTGAATTGAACGTTCGGGCGCGCTATTGGCAAAAAAACGGGTTGGCATGATGCGCCCTTTAAGCCAAGCGTAGCGCTCCCACTCACGGCCTTGGGTAAATAAGTATTGCTCAAAAGCATCAAGACTCCAGGCAAGCAGACCAATATCACCATCTGGGCGCAAGCGTAAATCAGTTCGAAATACTAACCCAAACGCATCAACCTCTGAAATTAACGGCATCATATTGCGAGTAAGTTTGCCGAAAAACTCATGATTTGAAGTTTTTCTAGGCCCTGGTGTTTCGCCTTCAGCGCTGTAGAGCATGATCAGATCGATGTCAGAAGAAACATTTAACTCGTTGCCCCCTAATTTACCCATTCCAACCACAATTAACTCTTGTGGCAGCTGGGTAGCCGGGTCTATTGGTATGCCATGAATACCAATCAAGTCTTGCATCGCACTGCGGTAAGCCTGTTCAACCGTCAAGTCGGCTAAATAAGACATGGCTTGCGTTACTTCAGATAGATTAGCCTGTTCGCTTAAGTCGCGAACCATAACCGTATAAAAAACCTGTTCTCGCAGTTGACGCAAAACACGGCGACAATCACTTGCCGACAAATAGGCCTCATTAGCTGGTTTAAATGCTAACGCCTCAAACCACTGATTAATCACCAAATTTGTAACCGGCTTGAGAACTGATTGAGTTAAAAAAAGTGCTAAGTCAGGCTTTTGATCGATACGGCGTCTTAGCACCCCAGACCATTGAGCAACTTTTTCGATCTGCGTTTTTGACATACCCTATGACCATTTTTGGTGTTTAAGAAACTTTAGGAACCGATCAGTTATAAACTATGTCAATACTTTAACTCACCTCTTTATGGGCGGCTTCACTTTTGCGTTGGTTTCAAAAATCTTTGCGCTTTGCCATATTAGGTTTTGTGTTGACTTACTTTGTTGTCGCCTCGGGTTTGCTCGCGGTGCGCTATGTATTGCTTCCTAAATTAAATGATTGGCGCCCAAATCTCGAGTCGCAGTTATCGCAGACTCTAGGTGCCGACGTTAAGATCAATCATTTGCGAGGGCAATGGCGAGGTTTAAACCCCAGTGCCGAAGTTGACGGTCTAAGCATCACATTCCCAGGTCAGCCCCCTGTGGAAATACCTCAAATAAGTGCAGTTTTAAGCTGGAAGTCGTTATTTCTTCTAGAGCCAACACTGCTTGATTTGTATGTTCAAGGGCTCTCTCTTACTGTAAGTCAGGCACCTGATGGCGACTTTTCTTTTCAAGGCATTAGTCTTGCGAAAGTTGATACCCGTTCAAAGGGGGTCATTGATAATGATTCAGCGATTAATGTTGCAGCGCTTAATACAGAGCACACAACTAAACAAAACTTTAATATTGATCAGTTTTTGCAAAACCCTGCGTGGTTATGGTTAAAGCAACAAGGCCAAATTAGTTTAGTTAATAGTACCCTCATCTGGAAAGATCAAAAAAGACAGGCACCTGATTTAGTCTTGCGCGACCTTAATATTAATTTACAAAATACATTGTTAAGTCATCGACTCAATATCAAATTTACCCCTCCCGATGACCTTTCAAAACCCATCGAAGTAGGTGTAAAAATAGGCCGTCTATTAAATCAGATCGGTGCAGCTTTGCCGGGTGGTCGTGATGGTGAGATGTTCGTTTCAGCCCCAGATTTCAATTTGCAAGCGTGGCAGCCCTGGTTTGACGTCCCTGCGGTGGCAGGCCAATTTGCTGCGCGCATATGGTTTGACCTTAAAGACAGGCGTCTAAACTATGTCACACTCGATTTTGTAGGTTCTGACGTTTCAGTTATAAATAAAGACATTAACGATTCTGTGCAACCTTTTTGGTCAATAGGGCGATTTACATCAAGAATAGAAGGTGCAGCAGCTTCGATAGTGCTAGGGCTACCGATGCCAGATATCTTCTCAACTGATGTTGATTCAAAAAATATAATCTTTAAATTACAGTCAACGAATTTGCATTTAGCATTATCTGAAAAAGCACAACCGATTACTGACATTCTTTCGCTTGATCTCAATCTATCGATTGCACGGCAAAGCATTGATGATATTTCTGTTCAAATTAATCAATCAAATATTAAAACGGCTAATGGCTCGGCATCAATACTTGGCAATTGGCGAACGTCTAACCAATCCGTTCAGGGCATTGCCGACTTAACAGGCCAAATCAGTCATTTGAATTTACCTGATTTGTACCGATACTTGCCCCCATCTATAGACGCCGATGCATTTGCTTGGGTCTCGCGCGCGTTTAAAACAGGCGTTATAGAACAAGCAACCTTTTTATTGAAAGGCCCTCTTGCAGAGTACCCCTTTGCAAAGGGCAGTAACGTCGGTCAATTTAAATTTTCAGGGCTTTTTAGTGACCTTAAAATCGATTTTGTACCTGACGCCATTGCAGGCGAAAAATGGCCCTTATTTAAGAGTGTGCGTGGCACACTGAATATCGAACAAGATCATCTCTCGGTGCTCGCTAACTTGGGCCAGCTGGTCGTTGTACATGCTGAAAAAGAATATGAAATTGGGGTGCAAAACTTACGTATTGATGTTGGTTCAATGGGCACCCACCCAACCGTTTCAGTTGTTACACAAACGTCTGGCGCGGCTTCAAACTACTTAAATTTAATTAAACACTCTGCGCTAGCAACCTTATTGCCACCTGAATTATCAAAAGTGTCTGCTGACGGGTTTTGGGAATTGCCCTATACCTTTAACTTATTAATAGAAAAGCCAAAAGAAGCCACTTTTGGTGCAAGCTTACTTTTCAAGCAAAATACAGTTCAATATGACGGTATAACTTTAGCTAAACAGCTCACAGGGCAAGCTAATTTTTCACAAAATGGTATGAAAACTAACAACCTTACCGGTATCGTGCTGGGTGGGTCGGCATTAATCAAAGGTGATTTAAGCGCTGAGCATATTGAATTGCTTGTTAATGGTGAGATGTCAACTGCGGGTATAAGTGAGTTTACAGATAGCCCGTTAATGGGTCTGTTAAAGGGGCAGTTTGCTTATCAAGCCAAACTTGAACAATTAGCCAGTAAACAACTAAAAGCCACTTTTGAAACAAAGCTTAAGGGTGTTGCAATTAATTTGCCAGCCCCTTTAGGTAAAACGGCAAACACTGAAATGCCGCTATCATTGCAGTGGTTTCATAACGATAAAAATAAAACAAGTGCTGGCAATATTGATTTAAAAATAGGTTCACTGATTAAAGCTTGGGGTGTGCTTAATGCGGCTGACGCAGCCGTGCCAATGCCCATATTGAATCAATTCAGTGTCGGCATTGGTCGCGAGCCAGATAAAACGGCTAAAGGTGTTTCAGTGGCAGCTCAGTTAAGCAAGGTTGATGCGCTGCGCTGGCAAAGTGCCTATACCTTACTCATGCAGGAAATTGATCGTCCTGTCATCGGGCGGCCACTGATGCCCGACATCAGTACCGTAAGGCTTTCAACCCCTTTGGTGCAAGTGAGTGATAAAGATTATCAAAACGTGTCGCTTGCGCTTACGCAATCAAATCCTAATAACTGGACAGTTGATGTCGGTGCCAAAACGCTATCTGGTTCGATCAGGTGGGAAACACAAGCTGGAAATATACGCGGGCCAATTACTTTCAATTTCCCTAAACTTGAGATCGGCGATTCAGCAGCAAAAAAAGATGACATACTCGAACCTGTTGCAGTAGTTGCCACAACAAAAAATGCTAAAAACCTAAATGCTGATGCTAATAAAGCATCAGCGGCTGAAAATAATATTTTAGAAAGTGACTTTTGGCGCAAAATAGACTTCGTTAATATTCGCGTTGACGACCTTGTTTTATTCGGCAACCATGTGGGTTCACTCAACCTTAATGCTGTGCCACAGCTCGAAGATCGTCGTTGGAAAATCAACGACTTAAATATCAACACACCCCATGGTGAGCTCAAATCAAATGGTTTTTTGCGTGTTGATGGTGATCGTGGGGTTGACTTAGGTATTAAAGCAAACGTAACGAATCTTGGTAAATTATTGACTTATGTAGGCTACCCCGACCGCATCTTGAATGGGGCGGGGGTAATGGAAGCCAATATTGATTGGGTTGAATTCCCTTGGTCAACTGACCCAGCAGGGCTGTCTGGGTCTGCCAAAGTTAACTTAAAAAGTGGCGTTTTCGAACACGTGAATTCGCGTAGTGCACGCTTGCTTGAAATACTGTCTTTACAGTCACTCAAGCGTTTTTTTAGCCTTGATGTAAATGCAGACAACACCTTTAAATCGGGGTTTCCGTGGGGTTCAATTGAGGGCGACTTTGTGATTGATAAAGGTAATGTCAATAGCCAAAATCTAATCATCGAAAGCCCCGTAGCAGAAATTGCTTTGGTAGGTGACACCAATATGGTGCGTCAAGACTGGAATGTTAAAGCATCAGTTAAACCGCAGCTTGACTTCAGTGGCACAGCCATTGCAACAGGTTTTGTGCTGAACCCGATTGTGGGCTTGAGTGCGCTAATTGGGCAATATATTTTGAAAAACCCTATTGAGCGAGCTTTGCAGGCTCAGTATTACGTTACCGGCCCATGGGACGACCCAAAGGTTAATGCTGAGGGCTCTACGGAATCAACAAAGTCTGACTCAGCACTAAATGCAAACGGGCTTAATGTACCCAGCACTGATACCAGCTCTAACACCAACGCCATTCCCAATTGACATCTTCCCCGGGCTAAACCCTGAAGATTCCTACTACTATACGGCGATGCCCCGCCTTTGACGGTGCGGTTTCAATTGAATGCTTCGCCATAAAAGAGAAGCGTCATTTGTGACAAGGGCCTAATTACCTTTGCTGCATGCAACGACAATTAGGCCCGCGTTTCTGTAAGGCTAAGAACTTAGCGTTTCATTAAGTCAAAGAAGTCATCATTATTTTTGGTGGAACGCATTTTATCAAGAAGGAATTCCATTGCTTGCACGTCGTCCATATCGTGAATGAACTTACGCAAAACCCATATTTTAGGTAATAAATCAGCAGGAATCAGTAACTCTTCACGACGTGTACCCGACTTATTAAGATTAATAGAGGGGTAAACACGCTTTTCAGCTAAGCGTCGCTCAAGGTGAATTTCTGAGTTACCAGTGCCTTTAAACTCTTCGTAAATAACTTCGTCCATTCGGCTACCGGTTTCAATCAAAGCGGTACCAATAATGGTGAGTGAGCCCCCTTCTTCAAGGTTGCGGGCAGCACCAAAAAAACGTTTGGGGCGCTGTAGTGCATTCGCATCAACACCACCTGTTAAAACTTTGCCAGAGGCGGGTACAACCGTGTTGTAGGCTCGTGCCAAGCGGGTAATTGAATCAAGCAAAATCACCACATCTTTTTTCATTTCGACTAAGCGTTTTGCACGCTCAATGACCATTTCAGCGAGCTGAACGTGACGGGTAGCGGGCTCATCAAAAGTTGAAGCAACCACTTCACCGCGAACGGTACGCTGCATTTCAGTGACTTCCTCAGGGCGTTCATCAACTAACATCACAATCATGACTGAGTCAGGGTAATTTGCAGTAATGGCATGCGCAATGTGCTGCATCATCACTGTTTTACCTGATTTGGGGCTTGCCACGATTAAACCACGTTGACCTTTACCAATTGGCGCAAAAATATCAAGAATACGACCTGTTAAGTTTTCTTCACTTTTTATATCGCGCTCAAGATGCATCACTTTGTCAGGGTGCAATGGCGTTAAGTTTTCAAACATAATGCGATGTTTGATGTTTTCAGGCAGTATGCCGTTAACTTTATCTACCTTTACTAGAGCGAAATAACGTTCGCCATCTTTAGGTACCCGAACTTCACCCTCTATCATGTCACCCGTATGCAAATTAAAACGTCTAATTTGCGAGGGCGAAATATAAATGTCGTCGGTGCTTGCTAGGTATGAGGTTTCTGGTGAGCGTAAAAACCCAAAACCATCTGGTAACACTTCTAGTACGCCGTCACCAAAGATTTGTTCGCCCTGTTTGGCGCGCCGTTTCATGATGGCAAACATAAGTTCTTGTTTGCGAAGGCGACTAGCATTTTCAATTTCTAGGCTTGCAGCCATTTCAAGCAGCTGCGATACGTGCAGCGCCTTAAGTTCGTTCAGGTGCATTGAGATGTGGAAGCAAAGCTTCTATGTGAGGAAGTTGAGGGGAATGAGTCAGGGAAAAATTTAGATGTATGTGGGCAAGCCCGTAACGGGCCTGCGCATAAAAATGACTAATAAATTGAAAAATAGTAGACCCAGACAAAAATTTAAATTTACAGAGATTCGTTTAAAAACTCTGTAAGTTGAGATTTTGATAAAGCACCTACTTTAGTGGCTTTTACTTGACCATCTTTAAAAAGCATTAATGTGGGTATGCCGCGAACACCAAATTTTGCCGCTGTTTGCTGATTTTCATCAACATTTAATTTAGCTATTGTAACCTTATCACCAAAATCGTTGGCAATTTCTTCAAGAATGGGGGCAATCATTTTACAAGGACCACACCATGCAGCCCAATAGTCAACTAATACTGGGGTTTGCGAACTGAGTACGTCAGTTGCGAAGCTGTCATCGCTGACATGTTTAATTTTTTCGCTCATGTTTTTGTCTCTAGAAGAAATTAACTTAGGGGGATTAAACCCTAAAGATTTTGGTACTAAGTCATATCGTTTTAACATGCTCAACAGAGCGATGCCTACGAATGTGTATGATTCACTATAAAGCATAACATCCTTCTGCCTGTTCCATTTCTATGAAATCAACTGTTTTTCATTCCTTTCTAGCTGTTCACTTTTTGAGCGTTCTACCTATAAGCGCACAAGCATTGGTATTTTTACCTAAAATGCCATGTCTTTTCCACAGGAACTGGGGATAACTTGTCATCTAAGTCATATAACGAATCGTCAATACGCGTCCTAAAAGGGCTTGAGCCTGTGCGTCAACGTCCAGGCATGTACACCCGAACAGAAAACCCGCTGCATATTATTCAAGAGGTTGTTGATAATGCCGCCGATGAGGCTTTGGGGGGTTTTTGTCAAAATATTGTCGTCACTTTACATACTGATCACAGTGTTAGTGTTGAAGACAATGGCCGTGGTATTCCTGTGGGTTTGCATCCAGATGAAAAAACGCCAGTAGCAGAATTGGTCTTCACACGTTTGCATGCCGGCGGTAAGTTTGACAAAAAAGATGGTGCGGGCGCCTATGCTTTTTCTGGTGGTCTGCATGGCGTCGGTGTGTCAGTTACTAACGCTTTGTCAACGCGTCTAGAACTTGAAATCTGCCGTGAAGGGGGGCGTTATGCCATGGTTTTTGAGCAGGGGGCGGTCGTTAAACCACTGATAAAAGTGGGTGAAGTGACTAAAAAAACTACTGGAACACGTGTACGCGTTTGGCCAGACAGCCTATTTTTTGACTCGCCAACGATACCGATACAAGAATTAACTCGCTTGCTTAGAAGTAAAGCTGTTCTGTTGGCCGGGGTTACCGTTACGCTTAATATAGAGAAATCAGCGCAAACGACTACATGGCGATTTGAAAATGGCTTGGTCGATTACATGGCGCAGGCCATCGAGCATTCAGAACTTCTTGTACCCTTATTTGCAGGCGAGCAATTTGCCACTGTAGATGATGAAAACTATGCTTTAGGCGAAGGTGCACAGTGGGTCGTCGCTTGGACAGAAGAGGGCGCCTTAGCCCGTGAGTCTTACGTTAACCTCATCCCGACACCCGCTGGTGGCACCCACGAAGCCGGTTTGCGTGAGGGGTTGTTTGGTGCCGTAAAAAACTTTGCCGAAATGCATAGTCTGCTCTCTAAAGGCACTAAACTTTTGCCTGAAGATGTGTTTATGCGTGTCAGCTTTGTGCTTTCAGCCAAAGTGCTTGACCCACAGTTTCAGGGTCAAATTAAAGAACGCCTCAATAGTCGCGACGCATTGCGTTTGGTAAGCGGCTACGTAAAGTCGTCTCTAGAACTCTGGCTGAACAGCCACGTAGATTGGGGTAAAAAAATTGCTGAGCTTGCTATTAAACAAGCCCAAGCGCGGGCGCGTTCCGCTCAAAAAGTTGAAAAAAGACGTGGCTCTGGCGTGGCAGTGTTGCCGGGCAAACTAACAGACTGTGAATCAAGTGATGTAACCCGTACTGAAGTATTTTTAGTAGAGGGTGATTCGGCGGGTGGTTCAGCCAAAATGGGGCGCGACAAAAACTTTCAAGCTATTTTGCCTTTGCGTGGCAAAGTGCTTAATGCTTGGGAAGTTGACCGCGACCGATTGTTTGCCAACAATGAAATTCACGATATAGCAGTCGCCATTGGCGTTGACCCTCATGGTCTTCAAGATATGCCAGATTTGTCTCAGTTGCGCTATGGTCGTGTTTGCATTTTGTCAGACGCCGATGTTGATGGCTCGCATATTCAGGTTTTGCTACTGACACTTTTCTTAAAGCACTTTCCTAAACTGGTTGAAAGTGGCCACTTGTATGTTGCCCGTCCACCATTGTTTAGAGTTGATGTAGCCGCTCTGGGCAAGCGTCCTATGCGTAAAATCTATTGCCTTGATCAGACCGAGCTTGAGATTACGCTCGACAAACTGACCAAAGAGGGCGTCAAAGAAAGTGCATGGTCGATTAGCCGTTTTAAAGGCCTAGGTGAAATGAGCCCCGAGCAGTTGTGGGACACCACGCTAAACCCTGATACGCGCCGCCTGATGCAAGTAGGGTATGGCAACTTAACACGTGATGACACCTCAAGCATGTTCAACATGTTGATGGGCAAGGGCGAGTCAGCGCAGCGTAAACAATGGATAGAAGAAAAAGGCAATCTTGCTCAAATTGATATCTAAGCATCCCTACAAAACAGATGCTTTAGAAGCTAGATAAGTCAAGCATCTGAATTTATAAAAAAGGAATAATGGTCATGTCGACTGTAGACCAAGGCGATCTTTTTGATGCCAATCAGCCATCTGATCAACCTGGCGGTGAAGATCAAAGCAACACCCTAAGCATTGCACAATATGCAGAGCAAGCTTACTTAGATTACGCCTTATCAGTGGTGCGAGGGCGCGCCTTGCCTGAACTGGGCGATGGACAAAAGCCAGTACAACGCCGAATTTTGTACGCCATGCAAGCCATGGGTTTACAGGCGGGTTCTCGCCCAGTAAAGTCTGCGCGTGTGGTGGGTGATGTGTTGGGTAAGTATCACCCTCATGGCGATCAAGCTGCCTATGACGCATTGGTGCGTATGGCACAAAACTTTACCTTACGTTACCCCTTGATTGACGGTCAAGGCAACTTTGGTTCGCGCGACGGCGATAATGCGGCGGCCATGCGATACACAGAAGCTCGACTAACCCCTATTGCCCGAGTTTTACTCGACGAACTTTCAGAGGGTACAGTTGACTTTGTGTCAAATTATGACGGCAGCCAAACTGAGCCCGCCGCATTACCTGCACGTCTGCCTATGATGTTGCTGAACGGTGCTTCAGGCATTGCCGTAGGTATGGCAACAGAAATACCCCCTCATAATTTGAATGAAGTGGTGCATGCCTGTATCGCTTTAATACGTAATCCAAAATTGAATGCTGATGAATTGCATCATTTGCTACCAGGCCCAGACTTTCCTGGAGGTGCCCAAATCATTACCTCGGCAGCTGATATTGCCAGTATTTATGCAACAGGCCGTGGTTCACTTAAAGTACGTGCCCGTTATCAGTTTGAGGAACTAGCGCGCGGTCAATGGCAATGCATCATTACTGAATTACCACCGGGCACCTCGGGGCAAAAAATATTAGAAGAAATCGAAGAGATCACCAACCCAAAAATTAAAACGGGTAAAAAAGCCTTGTCGGCTGATCAGCAGCAGGCCAAAGCACAAATGCTAGGGCTACTTGATGCTGTGCGCGACGAGTCTGGCAAAGATGCGGCTGTTCGGTTAGTTTTTGAACCTAAAACATCGCGTATTGATCGTGACACACTAATTAACACATTGTTGTCACAAACCAGTTTAGAAACTAATTCACCCATTAATCTTGTTTGTGTCGGTACAGATGGCCGACCTCGTCAGAAGGCGCTTCGCGAAATTTTGTTGGAGTGGGTGACGTATCGTTCACAAACGATTATGCGCCGCAGCGAATACCGTTTAGCTAAAGTACTTGATCGTATTCATGTGCTTGAAGGTCGCATGAGTGTGTATTTAAACGTTGATGAGGTCATTCAAACAATTCGCGCAGCCGACGAGCCTAAAGTTGCTTTAATGCAGCGTTTTAAACTTTCAGACAGACAAGCTGAAGACATTCTTGAAATGCGTTTGCGTCAGCTGGCTCGTTTAGAGGGAATTCGAATTGAGCAAGAGTTAAAAGAAAAAAAATCAGAGCAAACACAGCTTGAAGAGTTGATACAAAAACCAGCCGCTTTACAGCGCTTAATGATCAAAGAGATTGAAGCAGATGCCAAACAATTTGGTGATGCACGTCGAACATTGATTGAAGCGGCTGAGCGCGCAGTTTTAGCAGTCAAAGTCATCGACGAACCGGTCACCGTAGTGGTCTCGGCTAAAGGTTGGGTGCGTGCACGTTTAGGCCATGATCTGCCTGCCGATAGCTTCGCATTTAAGGCGGGCGATGAAGCCGGTGGCTTATTTGAGTGCCGAACCACTGATTCATTATCTGTATTTGGTAGTAACGGCCGCGTTTACACTGTGCCTGTTGCCACTTTGCCGAGTGGTCGGGGCGATGGCAGCCCCCTGACCGTACTGATTGATATAGAGCCCGGCACTCAGATTGTGAACACCATGGCGGCTTCACCTGAGACGGCCATTTTTATTGCCACTGCCAGCGGGTTTGGGTTTCAAGCACAATTTAAAGATTTGTTTAGCCGCCAAAAAGCAGGCAAACAATTTATTACCCTCGAATCGGGTGATACCTTATTGCCACCATTTGCACTGTCTTTGAGTGATACGCACATCGCCTTACTGACGCAAAAGCTTAAAATAGTGATCTTGTTGCGCGATGATGTCAAAATACGTTCAGCTGGGGGGCGAGGAACTATATTAATGACCTTAGATGCGCCAGATCAAGTCAATCAGGTAGCGCCAGTGAACCCAAAAGGCCTATCAGTTGAAGGCCTTGCACGCGGCAAAACAGTAGTTGATGTATTGTCGTTAAAAGAACTGTCTGCATATGTGTCTCAACGCGCTCGCAAAGGTAAGCTATTTGACACCCGGCTTAAGTCACCGCAATTAAAGTTTTAAATTTAAGCAACACGCACGAAGCACTACGCCAATAAATTTTAACGTTTACTTTTAAAGTTAATCCTTTCGATGAATACATTCACCATTACTTTAGAACCAAGTCAGCATACTTTCCAAGCGGCTGAAGATCAAAATGTTCTTGAAGCTGCGTTAGCAGCCGGGCTTGTCATACCTTACAGTTGCCGAAGCGGGGCCTGCTCAACTTGCAAAGGTAAGATCTTGTCGGGTAGCTTCGAATCAGGTGTTGCGCCCAGTCAAATTTTAAGTAAGCATGAGCTAGAGCAGGGGTACACATTATTGTGTCAAATACAGCCCCGTTCCGATCTTAAAATTGAATCACGCGAAGTTCGTTTGGCATCAGATATACAAATTAGGAAACTGCCAGCACGCATCATTGACCTGGTGCAACCGGCACCAGATGTTGCGGTCATGACATTGCAATTACCTATGGCTGAAAAATTCAGATATTACCCTGGTCAATATGTTGATTTTTTGTTAAAAAATGGCAAACGTCGTAGTTATTCAATGGCCAATGCCCCCGTCGATGCTAATACCGTGTCGTTTCACGTCAGGCATATTCCCGGCGGTGTCTTTACTGACCCTATTTTCGGTGTCAGTGAAACACTGATTAAAGTGCGTGATATTCTCAGAGTTGAAGGCCCGTTGGGTTCGTTCTTCTTAAGAGATGACACGCAAAAGCCAATTGTTTTTTTAGCGAGCGGTACAGGTTTTGCACCAATCAAAGCAATTGTTGAGCATATGATTGCCAACGGCATTGTTAGGCCTGTTAGCCTTTATTGGGGTGGGCGACGTCCAGCAGATCTTTATATGAACGATCTTGCGCAACACTGGGCGCAACAACTGCCACATTTTCAATATATTCCCGTCGTATCAAATGCGAAATCAGAAGATCAATGGGGCGGGCGAACAGGGTTTGTTCACCAAGCCGTATTAGATGACTTTAACGATTTGTCTGGCCATGAAATCTACGCATGTGGTGCACCAATCGTAGTTGAGTCAGCGCGTCAAAGCTTTTCAAAACAGCGCGGTATGCCTGACGATGCTTTTTTTGCTGACGCATTTGTATCGGCAACTGACGTATTAATTGGGTAACGTTACACTAGAGGCTAAGATTCACTTGTCTCACTAAAAGGAGACCCTCATATGAAAGTTGTTGTTTTAGGTAGCGGTATTGTCGGTACCAACACAGCATGGTGGCTTAATCAAGCTGGCCACGAAGTCGTTGTTGTTGACCGTGAAACAGGCCCCGCCCAAGAAACCTCTTTTGCCAACGGCTCACAGATTTCAGTATCTTATGCTGAGCCGTGGGCTAACCCATCGGCACCACTTAAATTACTAAAGTGGTTAGGCAAAGACGACGCCCCCTTACTCTTTCGTCCGCAATTTGATTGGCGGCAGTGGCTTTGGGGCGCAGCATTTCTTAGAGAGTGTTTGCCAGGCCGTTTGACGCCTAATATTCGGGCAATGGTGCGTCTAGCACAATACAGTCGCGATACTTTGCGCTTGATGCGCACAGAGCTCAACATTGAATATAACCACTTAGAACGGGGCATTCTCAATTTTTATCGCGACCCAAAAGAATTTGAGGGTTCACAAAAAGCAGCTGATGTGATGCGTGACTTTGGGGTTGACCGTCGCGTGGTTTCAGCTGACGAAGTGATTCAAATTGAACCTGCCTTAGCGCCCCATCGAAACAGTATTGTTGGGGGTGACTTTACCGCTGACGACGAAAGTGGCGATGCCCATCTTTTTACTTCAAAGCTTGCTACGTTGGCTGAAAAAAAGGGCGTTGAGTTTCGATTCTCAACACGCATTACGCGCATCATCAGCGAACACGGTCATGCAAGCGCTGTAGAAGTTATTAACCCTGATGGTAGCTTTGACAGCATAAAAGGCGACGCATTTGTGGTGGCATTAGGCAGCTTTACGCCCCAACTGATGCGGCCACTTGGCGTGCCGTGCTTGATTTATCCCACCAAAGGCTATTCCGCTACATTTCAAATTAAAAATAACGACTTAGCTCCAACCGTCAGTCTCACTGATAGCAGTCACAAAGTTGTATTCTCGCGTTTAGGTGACACCTTGCGTATGGCGGGTACAGCTGAGTTGTCAGGTTACTCAAGAACATTAAACCCTGTTCGTTGCCAAGCCATGTCTGATTTAGCTAAAGATCTATTCCCAGAGGCACTTGATTTTAATGATGTTAAATACTGGACAGGTTTACGCCCTTCAACGCCCTCAAATGTGCCACTTATCGGTCCAACACGCTTACCAAACCTTTATTTAAATACAGGTCATGGCACATTAGGTTGGACAATGGGGGCGGGTTCAGGCCGTGCATTAGCAGACATTATTTCAGGCAAAAAACCTGAACCAACATTTCCATTTATCGGTATGTAAAAAACAATAATAGGCGTTTGTTGATCATTTGCAAATCAATTTCATTATTGACTTCTTATTAACTCACTGTGATTCAACAATTCATTTACAGCGAGCTTTCTCTTAATGCGTATAAAATATTTGGTTTACTCAAGATTGACGTCTTATTTATGAGTAAAGTATCAAAATAAATCGCAAAATGGCTTGGTTTTTCACCCGAAACCAAGCCATTGCAGTAAATTTAAGCGCTATTGATTAGCTAGATTGAAAATCGCAATTTTTTTATTAAAATTACCTCCAGGACGACTCGCTTGAAACATTCTGCTCGTTTTTTTATAGCGTTAGGCATATCAGCCTTAAGCGCATCGGCTGTTCATGCTGAAACCACCCGTATTGAAATCTGGCATGCCATGACAGGCGTTCATGAATCAGAATTTAAGAAAATTGTTCGTGCCTATAATAGTTCGCAAGATAAAGTCGAAGTTGACATTAAAGATTTTAATAGTCGCACAGAACTTCAGGCTGCCGCCCAAAAAGCCGTAGCAGGTCAGGCAACCAAGCCTGATTTAATAGAAATACATGACAACCATTCACCAGATGTAATCGCTCAACATAAAGATATTTTGCCTTTGCACCAATTATTAGCAAAATACCCCATAGCTGACGCTGCTTGGTTCTTACCACAAACCACTTCATTCGTACGAGACGATAAAGGCCGGTTGCTCGCTTTCCCTTTCATGGCTGAAGTGCCGGTTATGTTTTACAACACAGAAGCCTATAGCCGGGCGGGTTTAGACCCTCTAAAACCTGCTCGCACTTGGGCCGGACTTCAGGCCGATTTACTTGCATTGCGCGACAAGGCTCGCATCAACTGCCCCTACGCTACAAATAATCAAGTTGAAGTGCATATAGAAAATTTAGCACCTATTAATAATCAACTTTTCTTAACGCCAGATAATGGTCTAAAAGCAAATAAAGGCGTCACGCTCAATTTTAATATCTTGTATATGCGCCATGTGGCACTCATGGTCAGCTGGCGCCGTACTGAGTTGTTTACACAAAACTCAAATTCTAACGAAGGCAATCGCGACTTTACTGATGGTAAATGTGCAGTACTTACTGCTAACTCAAGTGAAATGGCTCAAATTCTTGATAGTAAAGTGCCATTCGGCGTTGCACCTTTACCCTACTATGATCAAGCCACCAAAGAACCGGGTGCGCCTTTTGTCAGCGGTTCTGCATTTTGGGCAGTCGCAGGGCAGAGTGCAGCCCGTAATAAAGCAACAGCTGATTTTCTGGGTTATTTAGCAAAACCTGTCACCGCAGCAAATTGGCATCAAAAAACAGGGTTCTTGCCTCTAACCGATGCCGCCTACAGGGCTGCAGACGTCAGTTTTTACAGCCGTATACCCGGTGCACAATCAGTTGTACAAAGTCTTAAGCAGTCAGCGGGTAAAAACAATGCCGAGGGTTTTCGTATGAAAAACTATAGCGAAGTTGAAAAAGTGCTTAATAAAGAATGGCAGTTAGCGCTAGAAGGTGACATTAGCCCCATGACAGCATTAAACTCAGCTAAAGACCAAGCAATTGTTTTGTCTGGCTCACAAGCTGCCGCTACAACTGCACCCCAAACTAAACGTCGTTAGTAAAAGGCACAATTGCCTTAACACCCCTTTAAGCGCCACTATATGACCCAATTGATTAATTGGGAATCATTATGGTGGTTTTTTTTCGAGCTTTGTATCGTATTTGTAGTGTTTTATTTTTATGTGGGTTATTGGTTGCTTGCGGTTCACCAAGTAAGCGCACCGATTCAACTGATCTTTCACAACTACCTGCCGTAGCAGGCGAACCTGACTTTAATTGGCGACTTTCAGGCGACCGACGTATTGCCCCAAAACAAGTCTTTTCAGACCAACAACGCGTATGGCTGCAGTGGCCACACCTTCAAAGTTTACCGATAATTTTTGGGCGAATTGACGACACTTGGGAAGTACTACACCCTCAAAAAATTGGCGCATATGTGCTTATTACAGGTGATTGGTCAGCTTTAAAATTTCAAGGTGGGGCAGTCAAAGCCCTGGCTCAAAAAATAGGTTTTGAGCTGATGTCGAATCAAACTATTTATTCAGAGCCAAGGTCAAACCACTCGAATTCAATATCAACTCAACAATACCCAGACTCAAATAAAACAAAAATACATCAAATCGCACCTGCTCAAGCGACTGTTTATGAATTGACACTTAAGAAATTTAAAGCTGAATTAAATGACAAGACTATTCGCCAAGCAGTTAAGCGCTGGGCGCAGGAAACGTCGTGGCATTTTGAAAATATACATTGGGCCGTTAACGTTGATTTACCCATTTCGGCAGCGGCTGAGTTTACAGATGATTTTGTAACCTCTGTTCAACAGTTGCTAGCCACAACAGAAATGTCTGATAAACCGGTACAGCCGTGTTTCTATACAAATCATGTTGTACGTATTGTGCCCATTGCCCAAGTGTGTGACCCACAGGCTCGTCGAGGTTCTTCAGTATGAGCCAGGGTCTAGATTGCACGCGCATCATCGCGCTACTCATTTGCCATACAACGCGAAAATTACGCTTTTGCACAACCATTACTTTTAAGTTTGTGTTGTGTTCTTCGCTAGGTCTTAACGGTTGTGCAATTGATGAACGTACTAAAAAAAGCCAATTAAAGGTGAATGATCAGCATCAAAAATTAGCTATACAAAAAAATGATTTTATTTCGCGTACACATTCAAATCATAACCAACGACAAGAATATCAAAAAATCAATAAACCTTGGGTGACAGGTTCTGCAATTTCACTGACACAAGACATGACTATTCCTGATGCGTTAAAAAAACATGTCAACACAACGTTAATTTTTCGTCATAAAACCAACGACATACTCGATATCGCTAGGCGAATAGCTCACGCAACATCAATACCTGTAAGGGTAAGGCCCGAGGCTCAATTGTCAGCGCATCTCTTTTTGCCAAAGCTTGCCAGTGAGATGGGTGGGCAAACATTTACCGCCCCACGCAGCATACATTTAGAAAATCGGCCACGGCCTTTAGCTGAAATACTTGATCATGTTTCAAGTCAATTAGACATACATTGGCGTTATACCGGACATGAAATTGAATTTTATCGAACTGAAACACGAGTGTTTGATGTGCGTTCTTTGACACTGGTGGCTAAAGCTGACGCTAAATTAGGCAAAGGGGCAAGTCAGAGTAAAGCTGCATTTGAAAGTTCATCACAAACAAGTTTGATCGCAATTCAGCAGCCAATGCTTGAAGCATTACAGCAAAGGTTGCAACCTTTTATGACCCGTGCGGGTGTGCTGGCGGCCCAACCCGGGGCATTGTCAACAATTGTGATTACTGACACACCTAATGCGCTAAATGCAATTACGCAATATATTGCTAAAGAAAATCGTAGTATGTCGCGCCGTGTTCGACTGGTATTTGAAGAATTTTCTGTTGTACAAAAAGAAAATATTGACTACGGTCTTGACTGGTCACTTGCACTTTCAAATAGCTTAGCGGCGGCTCAGTTTGCTGTAGCCTCGGGTGTGCGTAGCGAAGCGGGTATGGCCGATTTATTAGCCCAAAATACAGGTCAGTCAGCCTACAAGGCGCAAGCCGTCGTTCAAGCGATATCAAAGCATGCAGACATATTGCGTCATACAACAGTTCCTGTTGTGACACTCAATAGGCGACCCGTTACACATGCAGTTCGAAAAACATTTACTTATGTTGATCAAATTCAAACGAGTGCCGAGCAAAAAACAGCTTGGCCTGCTTCAGGCGCTTCGTCCTCTGTATCTGTTAGGCAACGCGAAGAAACAGTCGGTGCATTTTTGACGTTGGTGCCTGATGTTCAAGAAGACGGTCAAATTCTACTTTCTGTAGCATACGACAATACGGTCGCTCAACCCCTCAAACAATTGGCTTTTGGACAAGGTGACGGCAAGCTGCAGGTTCAACAAATTACAGTTGAGGGCAATGGTACGGTGCAGCAGGTCGCTTTAAGGGCCGGTGAGCCAACACTAATTGCTGGTTTTGAGCGACATGAAGATCAAAATAGTCAATCTCGTTTGGCGCCCAATGCCCCAAGGCTAACGGGTGGGGCAGATCAAGTCGGTCGATCAACAAGTTTGACGCTGATTGTGGTGACGGCTCAAATTGAAGAGGGTATTTAACGTGTCAGAAAGAATTGATGAAATCATTGATGCAAAAAATGACGCAATAACTGATGTCTGGCAAGTGCAATCAAATTTTATTCATGTTTTAAGATTAACAACTCAAAAAAACCATGTTTGGGTTTTTGGCATGCAGTGGTACACGTTAATTAGTGCACAAAGTCGCCGAAATATACTGCTTGATCAACGTCGAAAAAAAGCAACTCATTATGCTGAGTTAACACCCTATCAAAACAGTACAGGTTCAGTATTTGGTGTCACATCACTTCTACCTAAAAGCATACATAAAAATGAAAAGGTGCACGCAGCGGCATTAGTTTTTGCACGTCAGCATTTGCATGACACCCATATTTTAATTTTGCACGTTTCTGAACAATCTTGGTGGATGGTCGCATCGCATCATGGCGCTGTAGTGTGCCAAACTGATATTTGGTATACAGATCGATTTCAAGTTGATGAACATGTTCAGCAGCTTAAGACTCGTTTTATTAGCGTTTCTATAAAAGAAGTTAACTGGAAAAAATATTTAGTTGAGTGGGCCGCCGAGCCAGATCAGTCTAAGCACGCTTTGTTTGATGTGACCGATCCGGCTGTTCAAGCTCAAATTTTATTGCCTATTTCAAATAGCCCACTTTTTAAAGTGGTAGTGTTTAGCGGCATTTTTTTTGTTTTGGCAGCGATTGTGTTGACCTACTTATGGATCAATCATAAAAATAATCGTCTTAACCATTCGCATCTTACTTCGCATCAGTTAGAAGGGCCTGCACAAGCATCAAGCCTGTATCAATCACATTCGCATGAGTCGATCTCAGCTATGGTTGTTTTATGGCACGCTTTACCTCTTGACCCCTCAGGTTGGTTACTTAAGCGTGTTGAATGTGAAAGGCAAAATGATGCGTTTCGATGTCAGGCGCACTACAAAAGAAACCAACCCCACGCAAACAATGGGCAACTTGCTCGTGCAATACCTGTTGACTGGCAATTAGTGCCACAGTCACTAGATCAGGTGAGTTTAGTACGCGATATTTCAATCACAGCACAACCTATAAATTGGTCTGAACAATCTTTTACAGAAGATTGGTTAACCCCTTTGCAACAACGGCAAGCTATTTTTCAAAGTCTGCAGCTCGGCGCAGGCGAAGAAATTCCTATGTCGCTTACGCACACAGCAAGACCAATTTATAAACGTCCCATACGATTAAGTGGTCCGTTGCGCTCATTGCCAGCGTTGTCTGGATTAAAGCAACCTATTCAGTGGCAATACGCATCACTTGAAATTGTGGATCAAACCATCTTAGATTTAACTCACAGCCATTTTGTGCTGCATCTTGTTGGAGACATCTTTGTTCCGTCTTAACGTTTTATTTTTTATAGTGCCCGTAACTTTGGTAATTCAAATGCCAAGTCAATCTCATGCTCAGATGAATGAACCAAATCAATCTTATGCTCAGACGCACGAGCCAAATAAATCTTATGCTCAGACGAATGAAGAGGTTCAAGAAAAGCCTAACCCTTTGTCTTACGATCAAGGTTCATCTTTAGGCGAGATGCTTGCGTTTGAAAAAAATATGGCCACCCGACTCACTCATTCATCAAGTAAAGCGATGCATTTGTCTGACCAAAACGAAAACAAAGTGTTGGCAATTTACGGTGTAGGCAAAAAACTGATGACAGATGTCGAGTTTCAAGGTCAACGATATCAGTTTAAACAGGGTCAGAGCCAAGCCATTCAATCACGCATCTTACCTCGACAACCTACACCGACATTGATCACAATTAAACCTCCATGTGTCAGACTGAAATTTCAGCGTGTTGAACATCATTTTTGTTTGGCGGGGGCACTGCCGTGATTTGGCCTTATTTGTCAGATCGCGTTGCACAACCGTTTCACACCACTCAGTTGACACATCCAGTCGTTGATCGGGTTGCTTTGTCAAAAGTGGGTATACAAGAAGACCTGCCAACTCAGTCTGTTGACAACATTAAATTATTATTTGATCTGCTTTCTATTGATCCTCAGGGCGTGTCTGATCATATGTGCCCAGTAAGGTTAGTGTCTGGGCATTGTTTGGTTTTAGTGGCTCAAGAAAACGCACAAGATGATCAAACGCATGCAACGGTAGAGCTACTAAAATCACACAGGTTGCAGCTATTCGAGCCCCCTATTGTCGTGGTCACCCCTTCATTTTTGGGCGCCTTGAACCGGCATTTACGTAGCCCAAATTTACGGGCATCTGAAGGTGCTCAACACAATAGCAAAGCACGACATGTACTATTTGCAATTTTAGATGACCTCGTAAAGTGGGGTCTAAAACATGGTGCAAGTGATTTGCATTTAAATGTTAGCCCTAATAAAAAACAGTCAAGCGTACGGTTCACTGTGGCAGGTTTATACGTGAAGCCGCATGACTTTCAAGATATGACGGCTCAGGTCATGCTTGAATTATTAGGTGTTATTTGGATGAGTATACAGGGTGGTAACGGCGCAGTTTTTGATCCTCATCGAGAGCAACAGGGGCGTCTGACACGAGTGATCTCAGGTCATACTGTTCTGCTACGGTGGGCATCTATTGCGACTGATAGTGGGCCTTCAGTGTGTTTGCGCATGTTGGGTAATCAGTCTTTAAGCGATCTCCCCACGTTAGAAAGATTGGGGTATTTTTCAGATCAAATTCAAGCGCTTCGACGGAGTAGATTGTCTGATGGGGGTGCGGTTATTTTTGCTGGTCTAGTGGGGTCGGGTAAGTCTACAACGTTAGCTTCTCTGTTACGCGAACTGCCTAGTGATCGAAAACTCATCACACTTGAAGACCCCGTTGAGTACAGTATTGAAAATGCACTGCAATGTAGCGTGGCAGGTGCGTTAGATGAAGATACCCATACTGCGTTTGACCGAAAGCTTAAAGCAATTAAACGTAGTGCAGTGCAAGATTTATTAATTGGTGAAATACGTGATCAGGCGGGTGGGCGGGCATTTGCAGATTTATTACTTGCCGGTGTGAATGTTTACACAACAGTTCATGCGGCCTCAGCGCTACAAATTTTGAGTCGCTTAGCATCAAGCTTTATTGGGGTGCCTCGGTCTATTTTAGCCATGCCAGGTATGTTGAAGTTGTTGGTCTACCAGGCCTTGTTGCCAAAATTATGTACGGTTTGTCGTCTGACAGCTGAAGATTGGTTAGCTCAACCTACGCATCAGTGTGCTTTGGGTTTTACCCAAGATCATGACTCAGCCTTTAAGTGGCTTGTTAAATGGTGTGCACAAGAGCAAGTTGCGTTGAAAGACATTCGGTTTAGGAACCCAAGCGGTTGTCACCAATGTTTGACACAGCTCGGTGTTTATGGGGCAGGTTATTCAGGCCGTACTGTTGTTGCTGAAATTATTGAGCCCATGCGTTTAAAGGGGTTTGCGCAAGCTATTGAGTCTGAATCAATGACGCAATTAATTCAATTGATTCACAACAATGTAGAGGCCTCGAAGATTAATCATCTGGTCAGGCAGCGTGGGTTACAAAAGGCCGCACAGGGTGACCTTGACCCCAGAGAAATTGAACGACGATTTGGCGATGGTTTATATGATTAACCTTAAACCCACTGTACCTTGGCAGGTTTGGTTTGCTGGCATGCAGTTTAGGTCTAAACGCTCACAATATTATGAATATTTGGCTGATGCACTGTCTACCTCACCTTCACACAGAACTTTATTAGATTTATTTGAAAAAGATGCGCGCCGACAAGGACCGAAAAGAGCAAGGGGCATTTTAACGCAGTGGTGGCTTGAACAGTACCCGCAATCTGGTGGTGACTTAAGTGAAACATGGCGAGGCAGTATGCCAAAGCATGAAAGGCTGATTGTTCAAATGGCGCAGGTGTCTGGACATACGGCGTTAGCGTCGTGTTTTAGACAATTGTCCGTACACCTAAATGTGATGCAACGTGCCAAACGTACGTTTTTAAGTATCAGTGCCTCAGGCTTAGTCTCATGTGCAATGGCTGTGATGGTGTGTGGTGTTTTTCCGCTCTACACCTTGCCACATCTCTTGAATGCTTTTTCTGTTGTTCCGGTTGAGTATTTTGGCGTTGCCACACATGCACTAAATGACTGGGTTAGTGTCTTGCTTCGGTTTGGTTTTTTTGGGGGCTTTGTTCTGGTCGCCATGACGTTAGGCATTTTTTATTCATTTGGCCAAACGGGTCAGCCTTGGCGTTATCGAATCGATTCTTTCGGCCTGTGGCGTTTCTATCGTGATGTGCAGTCAATTCATTTTTTAAGTGTGATTGCCATGCTGCTTAGTGCCGGCTTACAGCGCGGCGTTTCATTGCGCGAGGTGTTGTTGCAGCAATTTGGCGACGCAAACCCCTGGATGCAAGGTCATCTTCAACGCATGGTTTATCAAATGGATATTGGTATTGACCCCGTTGAAGCAATGAACACTGGCTTGTTAGGTCAAGAGTCATGGTGGTTGTTTGTTGATTTGGTTCAAGCACGTGGTTTGAACCAAGGGCTGCAAATAACCTGCGAAACCATTCGTAACAAAATTGTGGGTGATATTGAGTCAAGCGCTTGGCGATGGCGGTGGTTACTTCTGTCAATAAGCTTAGTAACCGTTATGGGTGTGGGTTACTGGCATGTGTTGGTGATAGAAGAGTTGAGGCAGGCTTTGCTTATGCACTACTCGTCGTTTTAGTTTTGAACCGTTTATAAAGGATTTTTAAGTATGATGCGTATCGATCAAGGTGGTTTTTCTTTAGTTGAAGTTTCAATTGTCACAGCAATTATGATTTTGCTGTCTATTATTGGTGTTCCTGCCATTCAAGGTTATGTCATTGAAAATAAAGTGCCCCAACTCTCAGGCGAGTTGCAGCGAGTAATTTCAAGATTAAAAGTAGCGTCAATCGGGTTGGGTGCGACGCCCTATGCTGGGTTAAGTAACGCCGTTTTAGCAAACGCATTACGCGACTCTTCGATTGTTGCTGTAACAGGGCAGGGTGCTCAGGCGACAATAGGCCATGGTTTAGGGGGAAGTGGACGCAACGGTGAAGGGGTTATTCAACTCACTGCGCAAGCATTAGCTAGCGGCCCTCACGGTTCAGCCTTTGAGTTGGTTCTCAATAACGTCAATCATGCCGCATGCCCAGTTTTGGCATCGGTGTTGCAACGCGTGGCCTCTGTTGTGAAAGTTGCGGGCCAGTCTGGTGCAGTAGAAGTAAAAAACACAACCGTTGAACCGCCTCGATACTATCAACCGTTATTAGCTGACGCGCAATGTGAGAGAGGTGATAGGAATACCTTCACTTTTATTATTCGTTAATTTTAATATGCACATCAAACATTCTTCAAAAGGGTATGCCTTATTTGAAGTGCTGCTCGCGGGGGTTGTTACGACTGCGATTGCTGTTTGGGGGGTCAACGCATGGGTCAATCAAGCCCAAGAAAGTGCAGCCGAAGCAACAAGTGCTTGGCTTTGGGGTATCAAACTTGCAATGGACAATGCCGTATATGATTTACGTAATCAAATTCATTTGAAACAAGGCAAAATTGATATCACTCAAGTCATATTGCCTCAAACGTTGCTTGCATTAAAAAATACGGGGCACCTCGCAAATAACTATCCAGAAAACCCACCTTTACCTTATGCATTTTCGATGCGTGTGGTGCAAGAGTCGGCAACATGTTCAGACGATGAATGTGCCTTAAGTGCCATCATGGCGCTTGAACCGACAGCTGATTTGGGTGCAACGTACCCGCTTTGGTCCCAAGCCAGCGTTATGCTGATGGCCCTGAAGGGTCAAGGGTTATCAGTATGGCAGCGATTTCCAAATCGTTTGATTGGGGCGCAACACCAAGGCTCAAACCCGCCCGGTTCAGGTTCCCCTTATAGAGTAGGCAGTGTGGCTGTTATAAGCCGAGTCATGATGCGTGCCCCACCTTTTGTTCGTCTGAATGAATCAAGGCCTGTTTTGCTATCTGGGTCCCTCACACTTGCTGGGCCTGTTCAGTTAAAACAAGGCTTAGTCATTGATTCAGTGCAAACCACAGGCACGCCGTGTCAAACACCTGGGCAGATGGTGCGACGAGCAAAAGGGGGGTTATTGGTTTGCGAAAACGGTCTATGGCGTGCAGTTGGCGATGGTTTGTTTAATAAGTTAAAACCGTTGGCCTATCAAACTTGCGGCAGTTCAGTGCCGCTTGACCCCTATTTAGAATGGGTCATGACTATGTATCCCTTTGATTTTAGGTCTCCGGTTCCTCCGCCCCCGGGCGACTGCCATTGCAATTCAGGTTATCGTCCCGTTTTGGCGCACTCAGCTCGTATTGATCCGCATGGGGCGGGTATTAAAAATGGCTTTGTGTGCGCATCGCCGTAGGGGCGTGAACAGCCTTATAATCAGTATTTGTATTTTTAGCCTTGTTGCAACCCCATGAAAACTGCTGAAATTCGTCAGAAATTCCTTGAATACTTTGAGTCAAAAGGGCACACCGTTGTGCCTTCTTACTCTCTTGTGCCAGGCAACGACCCAACTTTGCTCTTTACTAACTCAGGTATGGTGCAATTTAAAGATGTATTTACGGGGCAAGAAAAGCGCCATTACAAACGAGCAACTTCATCTCAGCGAAGTGTGAGGGCCGGGGGTAAACACAATGATTTAGAAAATGTGGGTTACACAGCTAGGCACCATACATTTTTTGAAATGTTGGGTAACTTTAGTTTTGGTGATTACTTTAAACACGATGCCATTCTCTATGCTTGGGAATTGTTGACCACTGTGTATAAGTTACCGCAAGAAAAATTATGGGTAACGGTTTATCAAGAAGACGATGAGGCTTACAACATCTGGTTAAATGAAATCGGTGTGCCGGCTGAACGTATTGTGCGTATTGGTGACAATAAAGGGGCGCGCTACGCATCAGATAATTTCTGGCAAATGGCCGACACGGGCCCATGTGGCCCTTGCACTGAAATTTTCTACGATCATGGCCCTGATGTTTTCGGTGGCCCACCAGGCTCACCCGACGAAGATGGCGACCGCTACATAGAAATCTGGAATTTAGTTTTCATGCAGTTCGAGCGTGACGCGCAGGGCGTCTTGAACCCGCTGCCTAAACCGTGTGTTGACACCGGTATGGGGCTTGAACGCATTACTGCAGTCATGCAACACGTGCATTCAAACTACGAAATTGATTTGTTTGTGCATTTAATTCAAGCGGCTGGGCGTGAAACGCACACTAAAGACTTAGAGAATCATTCACTTAAAGTCATTGCAGATCACATTCGAGCCTGTAGCTTTTTGGTGGTTGACGGGGTCATACCGAGTAACGAGGGGCGGGGCTATGTGTTGCGACGAATTATTCGGCGTGCACTGAGGCATGGGTATAAATTAGGCCAGACCAAACCATTTTTCTACAAACTAGTACCTGATCTTGTGGCGCAGATGGGTGGTGCTTACCCTGAACTAGCCAAAGCCAGTGAGCGTGTAGCACAAGTGTTGCTGCAAGAAGAAGAACGCTTTGGCGAGACCTTAGAAAATGGCATGAAAATTCTTGATGTTGCGCTGGCACCCTTGCAAAAAGGTCAATTGCTAGACGGTTTAACACTGTTTAACCTCTATGACACGTATGGGTTCCCTGTTGATTTGACAGCTGATATTTGCCGAGAACGTGGCATAGATGTTGATTTAGCCGGTTTTGATGTGGCTATGGGTCATCAAAAAGATCAAGCACGTGCTGCAGGTAAATTTAAAGCTGTGAGTGGTTTGCAGTTCGATGGCCCCACTACTGAATTTACGGGTTATGAAAGCTTGACGGGCCATGCCAAAGTGTTAGGTTTATACATAGACGGTACGCCTGTTAACCAGGTGAATCAAAACGACACAGCAACGGTTGTGCTTGATGTCACCCCTTTTTACGCTGAATCGGGTGGTCAGGTAGGTGACTCAGGTTTATTGCGTGGGGCAGACTTTACTTTTACAGTAACTGACACCCAAAAAATTCAACATGGTGTGATGGGTCACTTAGGCGTGGTAAGCCAGGGCAGCATAACTGTAGGCGACACCCTTGAGTGTTTTGTTGATAACGCACGTCGAAACCGTATTATTAGGCATCATTCGGCTACACACCTATTGCACAAAGCTTTACGTGAGGTTTTGGGGTCACATGTACAGCAGCGTGGCTCTTTGGTTGATGATGAAAAAACCCGCTTTGATTTTGCCCACGATGCACCGCTCTCAGTCGACGATATCCTGCGCGTTGAAAACATTGTGAATGCGCAAGTGCTGACCAATGTTGCTACCCAGTCACAGATTATGAGTTTTGATGACGCCATAAAAGGTGGTGCCATGGCCTTGTTTGGCGAAAAATATGGTGATGATGTACGTGTGCTTGATATCGGCTTTTCTCGCGAACTCTGTGGCGGTGTTCACGTATCGCGAACGGGTGATGTGGGTTTATTAAAAATAGTGGGTGAAATGGGCGTGGCTTCGGGCGTTCGCCGCATTGAGGCTGTTGCGGGTGATGTAGCGCTTGAGTGGGTGCAAAACCTGAATGCTCAAATGAACAAGGTTGCGCATTTAATGCGTTGCCCAGCGTCTGAGTTGAACGACCGCATTATGGCGCTTCAAGAGCAAAACAAAGGGTTAGAAAAACAACTTGATCAGTCCCGTGCGAAGTTGGCGACTGACATCGCCGCATCATTAGCAGGCCAAGCGACCGTTTTTGAAGCGGGCGATTTTAAGTTGCTGGCTGTGCGCGTTGAAGGCATTGAATCAAAAGCGCTGCGTTCATTAGTTGATCAGTTAAAAGACCGCTTAAAGTCTTGCATCGTGATATTGGCAGCGGTTGATCAAGACAAAGTGGCACTCGCGGCTGGTGTCAGTGCTGACTTAGTCAAACAGTATTCAGCGGGGAAATTAGTAGATTTTGTCGCAAAACAAATTGGTGGCAAAGGTGGTGGTCGCCCAGACATGGCAATGGGCGGCGGCACCGACGTTGCAGGGTTGGCTCAAGCTTTAGCCGGTGTGCCTAACTGGGTGCAGCAGCAAGCGCTATGATCAATCTAAGCCCACCAGACCATATTGATGCAACTGTTGATGCCATCGGCATGGCGTGCCCTTTGCCAATATTAAAAGCTAAGAAAGCCTTGTCTTCTTTAACGGCAGGTCAGATTTTACTGGTTAAAACCACCGACAAAAATGCAAAACGTGATTTTCAAGCGTTTTGTAACCAGACGGGTAACCCTTTGGTCGCTCAGGTAGATCAAGGTGACCACCTATTACATTACTTGAGCAGGCGCCCTTAAAACATGCTAAAATTAAAAGCTATTTTAAACATTTTCAAGGAATTACCATGGTGGTGATTCGTATGGCCCGCGGCGGGTCGAAACGACGTCCTTTCTATAACTTAGTAGCTGCTGATTCACGCAATCGTCGTGATGGTCGCTTCATTGAGCGCGTGGGTTTTTACAACCCTGTTGCTAATGAAAGCGATGAGCGTTTACGCATTGCGCTTGACCGTGTTCACCATTGGACCAATGTTGGTGCTCAGTTGTCACCCTCAGTCGCTCGTTTAGTCAAAGAGTACTCAGCTAAGGTTGCTGCAGCTTAACGCTACGGCTTAAATTATGTGGGCGAAATTTTTTCGTTCCATATAATTAGCCTAAGTGATTGGCTCAAGCAAATATAATCAAGTGCAAATACTAAGTTTTTTAAAACTCAGTGCTTTCAAACTCAGTGCTTTCAAACTCAGTGCTTCAAAACCCAGTGTTTTAAAGCTAAGTGCGTCTGATTAATGCTTAATAAACCACTTATTGGCTCAGGCAATGACCACAGCAATTCAACTCCCGACGATCTCATTGAGGTCGGTCGGGTTTTAAACGCTTATGGTCTCAACGGGTCTATTAAGGTTCAACCTTTTTCACCTACTGCTGATACGCTACTCACATCCAAACGCTGGTGGTTGGTTTCGTTAGCAAGACCAAATTTTGTTTTTTATCAGGTTAAATCAGCGAAGTCGCATAGCGGCTCAATCGTTGTAACATTCGATCCAGGTCTTGATCGCAATCAGGCTGAGGCTTTAAAAGGTCAGCGTATTTGGGTGTCGCGGGCTGATTTTCCGCAAACACAACAAGACGAATATTATTGGGTTGACTTGCTTGGGTGCGATGTTTTCACTGATACTGAGTCAAACGAAGATACCTCTGAATCAGATATTCTACAGACTACGCCATCAGCAACAGCAGACACAGCAACAGCAGACACAGCAACAGCATACACAGCAGCAGCAGACACAGTAGCATTAGCAACAGCAACTATTGCATTACCATCATCGATTAAAAAAATAGGTGTAGTTGACGAGGTGCTTGACCATTCCGCACATGCTGTTTTATCTGTTCGTCAACAAACACAAGATGCCCAGGGGCAGTGGGTTGATATACTTGATGCCAAAGGTCGGGCTGTAACCACACTTATTCCATTTGTGGCTGCTCACGTTACCGCAGTTGACATCAAGGCGCGCACAATTCACACCAATTGGCCGCTAGACTTTTAAAGTTTTTTTGTATGCGATTACGCCATGCGCATTGACGTTTTAACGCTTTTCCCTGAAGCATTCACATTTTTACGTGGTGTAGGTGTAAGCGGTCGAGCACATTCTCAAAATCTTTGGTCATTGCACACTTGTAACCCTAGAAGTTTTGTCGTTGATCAACATCGTACCGTTGATGATCGCCCTTATGGCGGTGGCCCCGGTATGGTGATGATGGCCGAGCCGTTAATAAAAGCAATTGAATATACTCAGCATCAAAGACAATCACCAGCCCCAGTTATTTTATTGTCTCCTGCTGGGCGACGGTTTGACCAAGCTTGCGCACAGCAGTTGGCGACATCGCCAGGGGCTATTTTTATTTGTGGGCGCTATGAAGGGGTTGATCAACGTTTAATTGATCAAGCTGTTGATGAGCAATGGTCTTTGGGTGATTTTGTTTTGTCTGGTGGCGAACCCGCCGCTGTGGCAATGATTGACGCAGCCGTTCGTTTAATACCCGGCGTATTGGGTCACCATGAGTCGGCAAGTCAAGATTCGTTTCAGTCTACTTTGTCGGGCTTGCTTGATGCGCCGCATTACACGCGTCCTGAGGTATTAGAGGGAATTGCTGTACCTGAGGTACTGCTGTCTGGCCATCACGCTAACATTGCCAATTGGCGACGACAGCAGTCTTTAGCACTTACTGCACGTGTTCGCCCTGATCTTATTTTGCAGGCAAGAAACCAAGGCTTACTGACTAAGGCTGATGAGCTATTTCTAAAGTCACTGCAACTTTAAATAACTCGTGAAACACGGGTTTGAAATGTCAACTATGCATTCATAATGAGCTGAGTCAAACGGTCTGGGCTTAGTGGAAGATGTCTTGCGCGTATGCCAATAGCATGCGCTAAGGCGTTTCCTATTGCAGCAGGTACAGGTCCGGCAGCAATTTCGCCCGCACCGAGGCTAGGTTGATCAGGTTGTTCAATTAAATGCAGTTCAATTTCTGGAACTTCATCAAAATTTAAAATCGGGTAAGTGTCCCAATCGTAAGTTGTTATGCCCGTATCATTCCATTGAACTTGTTCTTTCAAGGTCCAACTAATGGCTTGAATGATTCCACCTTCAATCTGGTTTTTTAGACCGTCTGGGTTAACAATTAAACCAACATCGACTGCAGCCCAAATTTTTTCAACCTGAATTTTTTCTGTCACGTTAATTAATGCGATTACGGCGCAATAGCCTGCGGTGTTTTTATAGCGACCAAACCCAATGCCTAAGCCTTGAGTTCCCTCTGCTAATGATTGGTTGTAATAATTTGAAGCTTGAACAACCTTATTGATTACAGCGATGGCGCGTTGATCTTTTAAATGATTGATTCTAAATTCAACCGGATCTACACCTGATTTTTCAGCAAGCTCATTCATGAACGATTCAATAGCAAAGATGTTCAGGTAGCTACCTAAGCTTCTCAATGCAGACGTTCTAAGAGGTGATTTTTCTATAAAGTGATAGTTAATTTTTTGTTGAACTAAATCATAAATTGCCACTGCATTACGATGTCCACCCCCAGTTGGTAAAGGCAGGTCTTGACTGATGGGCCTTGGCCACGCATCTTCAATTTGCCATGCACCTAACAGGTTGACGCCGGGTACAGATCCGGGCCTGTTTAAATGAGAGTGGCTCCAGATATCGACACTCCAATTAGAAATTTTATTGTTGGCGTCAACACCTGCATTCATTTCAATTAGACCGGCAGAGCCAAATGGCGAAGCGGTCATTTCATCTTCACGCATCCATTGAATGCGCACGCTAAGACCTGACTGAATGGCTATGAAAGCAGCATCAAAAGCGACATCATCAGCCCCGTTGTGACCGTAGCAACCTGAACCAGGTGCATGTATCACTTCAACTGCCGATTCGTCTAATTTAAAAGCTTGGGCTAATTGTGACCTAAGCGGGTAAATGCCTTGGGAATGTGACCAAACCGTTAACAGACCTTCTTGCATGATGGCTAATGCGCATGCTGGCCCGATTGAGGCATGGGCAAGGTAGGGGCGAGAAAAACGAGCTTGATGTGAATGCTGAGTTTGCGTTGGAGCGCCTTCATCAAAAACAATAGAAGACTCTGCAGGCATTGAAGTTAAGAGTTCTTCAATATCAAGATGAACGGGGAAATTTGCAGCTTCAAATTCGACAAAATTTCTCGCTTTTTTTAAAGCTTGAACAAGTTTGGCCTCGTTGTAGCCTAAGAGGGCTAAAAAACTACCAGAGTGAACAACCTGATCAACACCCTCAAGCTGTTCAATTTGAGCGCGATCAATATTAATGAGTTTTGATTCGCCTATTTGGCCACGTATGACGCGCCCATGAATCATATTTTTTAAAGTGAGATCTTGTATGAAAGCGTTACCAGATAATTTTTTGATAAGGTCTGTTCGTAATGTACTTTTACCAACGTAGTTAGTTTTTAACGGTAAGCTATCAACCCACTGAACGTCTTGGTTCAAGTTGACCATGTCAGCTAGATTCCAGTACGTGCATGTCTTTTGTGTCAAAGCGCTAGAAAAAACACCTGACTGCGTTTGAATTGAACCACTGGCAACCTGTAAATAATTTTCTGCGGCCTTCAGAAACATAAAGTGTGCAAAGCGACACGCAGATCTTAGCGCAGACCCCCCTTGATCAATAGACATACTGCCAGCCGTATGCATTTCATTCGGGCTTAAATGTGTGTCTGCTGTTACAAATCTTATCTGATCAAGATCAACACCTAAAGCATCTGCTGCGATTTGTTGCATGGCAATTTCAATACCCTGACCCAGTTCAACCTTTCCAGAATAAATACTGATAACGTCGGCTTTGTCTTTGTCGTCTGAATGTGCGAAGCTTAACCATTGCTTAAGTAGCGGATTATTTCGAACGCCGGAGGGTAGTGTTTGTGTATTCATTTAGCTTGTTTTCTGAAGTTCACGAATCGCCCTATGCGTCGCTTTAATAATGCGTGTGTGCGTACCACATCGACAAAGATGCCTGTTTAAGCACAGCATGATGGTATTTTGGTCTGGGTTATTGTTTTCTGTGAGCATTGAAATGACTGAAACCATGATGCCATTAATACAATAACCGCATTGGGCAGCTTGTTCGTCAAGAAAAGACTGTTGAACAATGCGTCCGACCTTTTCATGAATTAAATATTCAATGGTTTTGATGTTTTTATTTTCAGCTAAATAAAGGGGCGCATCACAAGATTGAACAGCTTTTCCGTCTAACAAAACCGTACATGCACCACAGTTTCCGCTGCCGCAGCCAAAACGTGTGCCTTTAAAATCAAGATCATTCCTAATGACGTATAAAAGAGGGGTGTTGGCATCAACCTCTAATGCACAAGGCTTACCATTAATTGTCAATGAGATGCTCATAGATTTCTTTAGTTATCTTTAAAAATAAAAAATTTAAGCGACTTGATATCATGACTTGCAAGCAAAATGTTAACTATTCAATTCAAAAATTCATGAATTCAACTCAAAACAAATAAATTAAAATAAAATATGAAATTGAATGATTTTCAAGATACTTTACTATACTTCATTGCTTATTTGAGGTCACTATGTTCTATAAATGTTCCCCAGGTTGTTCAGATCCTAAACATCGACATCAAGCGATGGTTGCGTCTGCTCACAAGTTTAGTGCGAAAAAAAGTCTAGAGAAAAAAGAGCCCTCTAAAACCAAGGCTGGAAAGAAATTTAAGGTGGTAGATGCACATTGTCACTATTTGAACCCTGAAGTGAACGCAAAGTATGCGTATTTAAAGCCTGGCATGCACGACGCGACGGCTGTCTTTGCAACAGAGCTGTCACGTTTGACTAACCAAAATCAAATTAAAGAGCGCAGTCTAAAATTTAGTAATGTCGCAGAACGTTTAAAAGATATGAACAAGATGGGCGTCGATGTTCAAGTCTTATCGCCTGCGCCTATTCAGTACTACTATTTTACTGAACCTGATGTGGGTGCCAAAGTTTCTCGAGATATTAATGAAAGTATTGCGCAAGTTGTGGCTGAAACCCCTGACCGATTTGTAGGTTTAGGTACAGTTCCTTTGCAAAATGTTGAGCTAGCTATTAAAGAGCTCGAATATGCCGTTAGCGAACTAGGTTTGCGAGGTGTTGAAATTTGTACCAATGTTAATGGCCTAAATTTAACTGACCCTAGTCTTGGGCTCGAAAAATTTTTTGCAAAAGCAACAGACTTGGGTGCTGTGGTTTTTCTTCACCCTATGGGCTTTAGTCAGGGCGAACGGTTAGTTGACCATTATTTTAATAATGTAATCGGCAACCCTTTTGATACATCTCTTGCGCTTGCACATTTAATTTTTGATGGGGTTCTCGCTCGGCACCCAAAACTTAAAATTTTGGCAGCTCACGGGGGTGGTTTTCTTGCAAGTTATTGGGCCCGAATGGATCATGCATGGAAAGCGCGGCCCGACGCCAGAACGATTATTAAGAAAAGACCCTCTTATTACCTTGAAAAGGTTTTTTTCGATACGATCACCCACGATTCACAAATACTGGGCAATCTTATCAACCGATATGGTGCGAATCGTTTTATGCTGGGTACGGACTATCCGTTTGATATGGGTGAAGACACACCGCGTCAACTGATAGCAGGCGTTACGAATTTGTCACAAGATGATAGAGATTTGATAGAAGGTTTAAATGCAATGAAACTTTTCAAAATCAAATAAATGAAACTTTTCAAAATCAAATAGTTACCAATCATTTAACATTAAATAACCTTTATTGAAGATTCAATATGAACTGGAATGCATTTACACCGGATGGTAACTTTACGATTGAAGGCAAATCAGAAGGCGCGTTAAGTGGGTTGACAGCTTCTGTAAAAGATTTATTTGATATTGCAGGTCATCAAACGGGTGCTGGAAACCCTCAATGGTTAAGTAGCCATTCTGTTCCTGATGAGCATGCTGAAATCGTCAAGCAGATGTTAGAGGCTGGCGTCAAAGTGATCGGTAAAACCATCACTGAAGAGTTGGCATACAGCTTGGTCGGTGAAAATATTCATTACGGCACACCTGTCAACCCACATAATCATGAATGTATTCCTGGTGGGTCTAGTTCAGGTGCTGCGGTTTCGGCTGCCGCAGGGTTATGTGATTTTGCTTTATGTACCGATACCGCAGGTTCAGTCAGGTTACCTGCCAGTTTTTGTGGCATTTGGGGTTTAAGGCCTTCTCATGGGGTGTTGAGTTCTGGTGGGGTTGTGCCGCTTGCGCCGAGTTTTGACACGCCTGGATGGGTTTCTAAAAGCCCTGACGTCATGTTACAAGTGGGTGAAGCGTTATTGCCCGCTGACCAGTTTACGCTTGATACCAAACAACTCACCTTAGCTCTTCCAGAAGACCTATGGGCAAGAGCGAGGCCAGAGTTTACTGATATTTTAGAACCCATATATCAAAAAATTTCCTCTTTCTTTTCAGCGACTGATTCAGCAAGTCTGTCTAACAATGAATTATTAGACTGGCAAAATGCATTTCGTATTGTTCAGGGTTTTGAGGCATGGCAGTCACATTGTGATTGGATCAATTTGGTGCAACCCAATTTTGGCACAGGCATCAAAGAACGCTTTCAATGGGCTTCAACAATAAATCAAAGTGAGGCAACCGTTGCAAAAGTTTCGATGTTAAGCAACGTAAAAAAAATTCATACATACTTAAACCATTCAGTTATTTGTATGCCAACTGTTTCATATTTGGCCCCTAGAAAAGGGCAGGCTAGTAGTGAGCAAGACCGAACTAATGCCCTTTGTTTGTTAAGTCTTTCATCTATGTCGGGTGTACCTCAAATTACGATGCCATTGGCCAATATTGATGGTAAAGCTTTGGGCCTTTCTTTAATGAGTCAACGTTATTCTGACAAGCAACTACTGAAGCTGGGTCAAGATATTTGGAAGAACTTAAATTAACTAGAATAAACTTGTAAAATTAATAAATATTATATTTAAAAGAAACTAATTGTGAAAGCAGCCAAAAAAATTGTAACAACCTTATCAAAAAAACGAGCTACTGCGGCTTTACCAAAATCGGTTAGCAGGACTTTAAAAGATCTACCAACCAAAAAAAAGTTGATTAAGACAACAGCAAAGAAGCTACCCGTTCAAAATAAAATTAAATCTGACTCAAATATTGGCCGCAGCATCAGAAGCTTAAGGCATATAAAGGGTTTCACGTTAAAAGATTTAGCTAACAAAACAAGTTGTTCTGAAAGTTTAATCTCTAAAATTGAAAATGGTAAAGCTCAGCCGTCTCTTACGATGCTGCATCGAATCGTTCATAGCTTAGACATCACCATTACAGTTCTTTTTCAAGAGTCACAAGCCGATCGTGGTGTTGTAACGAGAGCCAGTGATCGGTCTACATTTACTATCGATAAACAAGGGTCTCGCCTTGAGCGACTGGTGCCGCCAAACTTAGGCCACTTACTTGAAGGCAATCTTCATATCTTGGCCCCCGGTGGTGGTAGCGAAGGTGTTTTAATGCACGAAGGCGAAGAGGTTGGCTACGTGCTTGAAGGTGAGCTTGAATTAAAGGTTGAAGGTGTACTTTACATTTTAAAATCAGGCGATTCTTTTGTTTATAGATCAGAATTACCACATAGTTATCGTAACTCAGGGAAAACACTTACTAAGGTGCTTTGGGTCAGCACGCCGCCTACTTTTTAAAGTTTTTACATTTTAGTAAATTAATTTTTAATTTACATTTTTGTTCTGTGCCACATAGGTATTTTGCTTATGTGGCACTTTTTTTTTCTTGGTTTTTTCCCAACATTTTCTTATAGGTGTATACAAAAATAATGTTTTATTTTCTATAAATGATTTTAAAAAACGATTATTTTTTTAACAAACATGTAAAAAATTTTCTGAACAACTTATATTTGTTGACAGCCATTTTCAATTGTATGTATGATAATTCAAGTTACTTGAAAGACTTTCAATTTATAGATTTAATGCTTAGGGGTTTGATGTATGTCTGAAGATAATTTGATCGAAAAGATCACTGATAACAAACTTTCTCACTATGAACCTTATGGTTGGCACCATTGGCCAGAACACCCATGGTTGTCATATCAATTTAGACGTGGCTTAGGTGAAACCCAAGAAGGTGGCGGCGCTGTCAGTGAAATCTTTCAAGCGGCTAGCAAGATGATTCCTGGTGACTATGAAAGTTGGCACAAAGAGTGGCTGCACATTGCCGACCGAAATATGAATAAGGCTTTAGATGAAGAAAAGCTTAATCATATTCGTACAGCGATGAATTGTTATTTACGAGCAGCCGACTATTACAGGCAGGCTGAATTTTTTTTAAAGCCAGATGATCTGCGTCGCTTACCTACTTTTGAAAAAATGGAAGCATGCACAAAAGGGTTTATTTCCAACCTTAATCCCGCCGGTGAAGCGGTTGAGATTCCTTATGAAAATGGTGTAAGTCTCTGTGCATATTTTGTTCGCGCACCCTTTCCGGTTAAGCGCCAGCCTGTATTAATTTGTATGGGCGGCTTAGATTCTATTAAAGATGAAATGTGGTTTATGCAAGCCCATGGTGCTTTGCAACGTGGCATATCGGTATTGATGATTGATGGGCCTGGTCAAGGTGGTACGTTACGAAGACACCACGTTCCTAATCGTGTCGATACTGAAGTACCAATTGGTCGTTGTATTGATTGGTTAGAAAAGCGTGACGATGTTGATGCAAGCCGAATTGCAATTTCTGGTTCAAGTCTGGGTGGTTATTACGCTGCCCGAGCAGGTTGCTATGAGCCTCGCCTTGCAGCATGTATTGCACATGGTGCAATTTGGGCTATTACAGATTTATGGGGTAATGCGTCTGAAGATCATGGCTTAGCTGAACATATTAAATGGGTGTTTGGTAAGCCAACCATGAAAGCATCAATGGAAAAAGCCCGAGACTTTACGCTTGAAGGGCATTTAGAAAATATGAAGTGCCCATTCCTTGTCATGCATGGTGGTCATGATGTATTGACAGTTTCACAAGCAAAGAAAGTTTATGACTACGGCAAATCTAAGGGTATTGACGTAACTTTAAGGTTGCTGTCTGAAGAAGAGACGGGTGCAGAACACTGTCAACATGATAATCCAACGATTGGCCAAGAAATATTGGCAGATTGGTTGGCTGATCGGTTTGGAATAAACCAAAAAGAATTGTTACTTACTTCACATAACCCTTTAATTTGAGAACAGTATGAATCTCGGCGTAGACAAAGTTAAAGCAGCTGCCATTGCGATTGATTTTCATCGCGGCCATATGGATCTTTCTGTTGCAACAATGCCTGTTAAGACACAAGCCCAAGCCGATAAAGTGTTGACAAGCGCTAGTCGTTTATTCAATTGGTGTCGTCAGCAAGATATACCGGTCATTCATTTGATGACTTCTTATCGTGATGTCGCTGAGATTCGCTCAAACCCTTTTTGGCGAACCCGTGCTGACGACCTCAATGCAACGCGAAAAAATGTTGAGCGTCACAATATTGAGGGGTCTCCGGGGTGCGACATCATGCCCCAAGTGATTGACCGTGATCGCGATTGGGTGATTGATACTAAAAAACGCTACGACTGTTTTGTTGGGTCTGATTTAGACTTTACTTTAAAAGCACATGGCATAAACACGTTGATAATCACCGGTGTAAATACAAACAGTTGCGTATTATCAACAGTTGCTGCTGCCTGTTCGCGTGATTATTCGGTCATTGTTCCAAGTGATTGTGTTGACACGATGGACGACCCAAGCTTGCATGATGCCGCTTTACTTTGTATTCGAACAGCGCTTGGGTTTGTGATGACCACCGATGAGATTATGTTGATACCTGAGTTGAAATCAAAATGAGTCTACAACCCTCTAGAGCAAAAGAAAAGATTCAAGCAAACCTACCGGTTCTTGCAATTAACCCTTTTGCGGGAGGGTTTGACATCGCTGAGCTCGTTGCTAAGCAAGGTGTAGATATTTTATTTATAGACTGTGAACGTGCGGGTATCGCAATTGAAACAGTTGGCCCGATGACACGAGCAGCGCAATACTACGGCGCGGCTGCAGTTGTTCGTAGTAAGAGTAGGCAGGTTGAAGATTGGGTCAGCATTCTTGATAGGGGGGTAGACGGTTTAGTTATTCCTCGCGTTGAAACAGCACAAGAAGCCCGTATTATTTTAGAAACAGTTCAATATGCAACGGGTGCAAGATCTAAAAATATCATTATTATTCCTCAAATTGAATCTGAATTAGGTATGAAGAATTTGGAATCAATACTTGAGGTTAAGGGTTTTGATTTATTTTTAATAGGTCCTTATGACTTATCTCACAGCATGGGTTTTGGGGGTGACATTAATGTACCTGAAGTTCAAAACGCGCTTGACTACATTGCAAAAACGATTTTAAAGCACGGTGAAAAGTTTGGTCTGCCCATCACGCTAGCCAATGCCAAAGCGTGGCAAGCGAAAGGTGCGATATTTAACTTTCATAGCTTAGAGGCTTTAATAAAGCCGAGTTTAGAATTAATTAAAAAGGAAATCGGATGCTAAACGTTAAAGAACACAAGCTTATAAAAGTTGTTTTAGAAGGGCACACGCCAACACACAGTTTGACAGAAGTGCGTGTTCGTGGGCATTCATTTGTTATTGACGAACCCCCTTATCGCCATGGTACCGATGTTGGCCCAACACCCCTTGAAACACTTCTGGGTGCTCTTGTTGCGTGTACTAACGTAATTTCTTGTCGTATTGCCTCTGAAATGAAGATTGAATTCAAAGTAGACAAAATTGATGTGATTGGTCATTTAGACCATCGTGGTATTGATCGAGTTGCTGATGTGCCAGTTCCTTTTCCCACTATTGAACTGAATGTAAAAGTGACAACTTCTGGTACAGAAGAAGATATGGTTCGTTTACGAGCAGACATGAATTTACGATGCCCTATGTCAGTTATTTTAAGGCAAGCAGGTAGCAATATTATTGAAACCTGGGTTGTTAATAACAAAATATAATTTTTTTTTGGAGCAATCATGACTATGATTCCACGCGAACGTGTTCCTTACAGTGCAATAGTTGATCGACCAAAATTAAAGCTTCCAAACAACGGAAAAATTATCGTTTGGACTATCGTTAATTTAGAAGTTTGGGACATCAGCAAGCCGATGGCTCGCCAGGTCATTCCTGCGCCAACCGGCGCGGTTTTACTACCCGATGTACCAAATTGGAGTTGGCACGAATACGGTATGCGCGTTGGGTTTTGGCGTTTTCACGAAATGTATGAAAGGCTTGGTATTAAGCCTACGCTTTCTATTAATGCGCGCGTGTGTGAAGATTACCCACGTGTTGCACAAGCCTGCTTAGATGCGGGTTGGGAATTCATGGGCCACAGCTATCAGCAGGGGCCTATTCATTTAGAACCAGATCAACCGGCGATGATTAAACGCACGCTTGATGTTATTGAAAACTTTACAGGTAAAAGGCCTATCGGTTGGCTTGGACCTGGCCTGACCCAAACGTATGAAACACCTGATCATCTGGCTGCGGCGGGTATTAAATACATAGGCGATTGGGTTTACGATGAAGAGCCTACAGAAATTCAAACAGAAAATGGCCCATTAATCACATTACCCTATACCGTTGAAAACAATGATATTCCTATGATGGCTGTGCAGCATCACGAGGCATCGTACTGGACTCAAAAATGCATAGACACATTTGATCGTCTGTATGAAGAAGGTTCAGACCGCCCACGCGTAATGGCTATTGCTATTCACCCTTATATTTCTGGTCAACCGTTTCGTATTAAGTATCTTGAAGAAGTATACAAACACATGAGCAAATTTGAAGGTGTTATGCACTGGAATGGTGAACAAATTTTAGACTGGTATCAATCGGCTCGTAAGACCGCGAAATGAATAACTATGTTTTGAATCCTCCTGCTATCGTAACGATTCCTGTTGCGTTAACAGATGCACTTTTTCCGGTTCGTAGAATTTATTGCGTGGGTCGCAATTATTTAGAACATATTCGCGAAATGAAAGAGTCTGATGAGCGCGACCCGCCTTTTTTCTTTCAAAAACCTAGAGACTCAATTGTTTTAAACGGTGAAGTATTACCTTATCCACCAGAAACAAATGATTTTCAGTTCGAGGTTGAGCTGGTCGTTGCAATAGGTCAAGCGGGTCGCCGAATCACCAAGCAAGCAGCGTTAGATCATATTTTTGGTTATGCGGTGGGTTTAGATATGACCCGTCGTGACAGGCAACGCGAATCAGGTAAAAAGGGTTTGCCCTGGGAAATTGGTAAAAGTTTTGATGGGTCAGCCCCCTGTGGCATGTTGCATACTGTAAAAGAAGTGGGCCACATTTCAACGGGTCAAATTTTCATTTCTCTTAACGGTGAAACGAAGCAAGATTCATTAATTGAAAAAATGATTTGGAATGTGCCAGAGGTTGTTAGTAACTTATCTCATATTTATGATTTAGTAGAAGGTGATTTGATTTATACCGGAACACCGGCTGGCGTTGCCCCTGTTTTGCCTGGTGATAAATTGCTGTGTAAGGTTGCTGGTTTGAGTGCTCTTGAAATTTCGATTGGCGAAAAGAGATAAATGATGAAACCGCTTGAAAGAATTCAATACTTACCTATAAACAAACGTAAACCGCTGAAATTACCTGACGGTGCACGAATGGTAGTTTGGACAATCGTCAACATTGAAGAATGGGATATTGATCAAACCATGCCACGAACTGTGTTGACCCCGCCTGCGGGTGGGTCACCGATGCCAGATATACCCAATTGGGCATGGCACGAGTACGGTAATCGAGTGGGCTTTTGGCGCATGCTCAATGTTTTAGATGAGCTTGAAATTAAGGCTGTGTTGGCCATTAATGGTTCTGCAATTAAAGCGTATGAACCGATTGCACAAGCTGCACTCGACCGTGGTTGGGAATTTATGGGTCATGGTTATACCCAACGAAATATGCAGAAAGTCGAGAATGAACAAGAAGATATTGTCAAAACGTCTGAGGCAATTAAAAATTTTACAGGTAAGGCACCACGCGGATGGCTAGGGCCCGGTTTAACTGAAACGTGGAATACCCCTGATTTATTATCTAAAAATGGTTACGAATATCTTTGTGATTGGGTGTTAGACGATCAACCTGTATATTTAAAAACGACTCACGAACCCATCATTAACATACCGTACACGCAAGAATGTAACGACGTAGCAATGATGTTGATACAGCATCACACCGCGTCTGAATACTATCGTCGAGGTATTGATCAATTTGAACAAATTTATGATGATTCAAAAGACTCTGCGCGTGTAATGGCTTTGGTTGTTCACCCCTACATAATGGGTGCGCCACATCGACTCAAGTATTACAAACAAGTATTAGCAGAAATACGAAATAAAAAAGATGTTTTGTTTTGGACAGGTGAGCAAATCATTGATTGGTTCATTAAAGAAAATGCAAAGTAATTTGAGAAACTAACTATTTTGTCTTAGAAGGTACAAATACCGTGTCGATGACTATTTTTCAGCTTTTAAATAGTGCAACATTTGCTGCTTTGCTTTTTGTTGTGGCAAGTGGTTTCACCTTGATTTTTGGTCTGATGCGTATTGTAAATTTAGCGCATGGTGCGCTGTATCTTTTTGGTGGTTACCTCGGCTTAACGATTGCGATGCTGGGTGGAAATTTTTACGTTGCTGCTATTGGTGCGGCAATCGGTGTAGCGTTAATGGGTTTAATCATTGATTTGGGTTTATTACGTTTCGTAAGAGGTAATGAACTGAGACAAGTGTTGCTGACGCTAGGTGTTGCATTTGTTTTAAATGATTTAGCACTTGTACTGTGGGGGGGGGACACCTACAGCATTCCTGTGCCCTCGTATCTTGACGGCCCGTTTTCAATAGGCGATGTAACTTACCCAAAATATCGATTTTTTGTTTTATTCGTTGGAATTTTAATTTTTATTGCGCTCTGGTTATTAATGGCTAAAACAAAACTGGGCGCATTAATCAGAGCGGGTGTTGACGACTCAGAGACTGTCTCTGCTATGGGTGTTGATATACGTAAGATTTTTATTTATACCTTTATGTTGGGTGCTGCTTTAGCTGGTTTGGGGGGCGTCATGGGTGGTGCATTCTTAACGCTATACCCAACAGCTGATTCAGAAATTTTAGTTTTTAGTTTGGCTGTAGTGATTATTGGTGGTCGGGGTAGTTTAGTAGGTGCTGCAGTGGGAAGCGTGTTGGTTGCAACGCTGGCTAACTTCGGTCAAGTGTGGTTTCCTGAACTGGCTTATTTTGTTATTTTTGGACCCATGGCTGTTTTATTAGCATTTCGACCACTTGGTTTGTTTGGAAAGGCGACTTAAATGCAAACACTTAAAACTAAATATTCTTTGTACATTCTAGTGATTTCGCTCGCATTAATAGCAATGATTCCCTTTCTGTTTCCTGGTTATAAAACGAGTATTGCAACTGAAATTTTGATCTTTGCCATTCTGGCGATGTCTATTGATATTCTTGCTGGCTACACAGGTCGAACCCCCTTATGTCATGGCGCAATTTTTGGTGTGGCAACTTATGTCATGCTTTATTACGTCACAGAAATGGGTGGCTCACCATGGGTAGGCATTCTACTTGCAGTCACGACCTCAGTTTTGGTAGCCGCTATATTTGCTCTTCTTGCGATTCGAACATCGGGTGTTTACTTTATTTTGTTAACGCTTGCGCTCGGTATGATCGTGTGGGGTGTTTGTTTACGATGGACATCAGTTACGGGTGGTGAAAACGGCTTGCGCGGCAGCGTGTCACCATTATGGCTACAAGACAAAGTAAATCTTTATTATTTTATTGCATGCTGTTTTGTTGTCTTAGTGTGGATGATGTGGCGGTTTGTAAATTCACCATTTGGTCTGACATTAAAAGGCATTCGCGATAGTGAGTCTCGCATGAGAACCCTTGGATATAACGTTCCCTTACACTTATTTTTAGGCTTCGTCGTTTCTGGTTTTTTTGCTGGCGTAGCTGGCGCACTTTATGCATTTTTCAACAGTTTTGTCAGCCCATCGACAGTGGCACTCGCTCAATCTACAGAAGGTTTATTGATGGCTATTGTGGGTGGCGCAGGTACGTTGTTTGGTGGCATTATTGGTGCAATATTAGTCATTACTTTAGAGAACGTTGTTAGTTTATATACCGATCGCTGGCAAATGGTAATGGGTTTTATGTTTATTTTTATGATGATTTTTGCACCTTCTGGTGTTTTAGGAGCCATTCGAAATTTAATTAAATCAAGATAGTAATTCTTGGTGTTGATCAATTCCGAATGGTAAGCATGTTGTAGCAATAATTAATTTCATTTGATTAACTATAAGTACACATTAAATTAATTAGTGTGCGGTTGAATGTCATGTTTTTCATCTTTGTCTTAAACCTTAAAAGGGGTTCACTATGGATCGTCGAAACTTTATAAAGACTGTTGGAGCAGCGGCAACAGTATCAACAGTCGTAACAGGACCATGGATAAGCAATGCTATGGCACAAACCGGGCCTATTCGTATCGGTTTAATTTCACCCTTGACTGGGGTGCTGGCTGCTGGCGGTAAAGAATTAGTAGAGGGTTTTGAACTTTACTGGAAACAAAATGGTTTGACTATTGCAGGTCGACAAATTGAAATCGTTGTCGAAGACGACGCTTCAAACCCTGACACCGCATTACAAAAAGCGCGACGTTTAGTTGAGCAGCGTAAAGTTGATTTCATGGTCGGAAGTGTATTGGCGAATACAGGCTTAGCCATTGCGGAATATGCAAAGACAAGTGGTACACCATACTTTATTCCTATTGTGGCAGCTGATGATCTAACTCAACGCAAGCGCATACCCAATGTTGTTCGTGTTGCGGGTTACTCGGCTAGTCAAATGCCACGCCCATTGGCTGATTTTGCTTACAAAGTTAAGAATATTCGTAAAGTCGTGACCATATCTCAAGATTACACATTTGGTCATGAGCAATGTGGCGGTTTCAGTCAAACGTTTACCGAGTTAGGTGGAAAGATCGTTCAACAATTTTGGCATCCTTTAAATACATCTGATTTCAGCCCATATTTGGCACAAATTAAAAACTCAGGTGCTGATGCTGTTTTTGCGATGGAAACGGGTGCTGATGCCAACCGCTTTATTAAGCAATATTCAAATTTTGGGCTGCAGGGAAGTCTGCCTATGTTTGGTGCTATGAACTTAACAGACCAATCTGTTATTCGTACATTAGGTAAAGAAGCTGCCGGCATTTACTCTTCAGCTCACTTTGCTGAAGGCTCATCGAATGCTGCTACGGTTCGTTTTGTAGAAGAGTATCAAGCCGCTTATAAAAAACTTCCTTCGCTTTATGGTTTTGCAGCATACTCGTGTGCAATGTGGATAGCTGAAGCCTTAAAACTAGCTAACGGTAATGTTTCTGATTCAGCCGCTTTCTTAAAAATTATTAATTCGATTGAATTGACTAAGTCACCATTAGGTCGCCCTGTACGTTTAGATAATTACGGCAACCCAATTTATGACGTGTTTATTCGTGAAACGCAAGTTCGACCTGATGGCAAAGTATGGAATGTACCAATCGAAGTATATGCGGGTGTTTCACAGTTTTTTAACTATGATCCTGAAACATATTTAAAACAACCTTCATATAGCCGCGATTTTCAAGGTATTAAAGCTTCTTGATTTTTAGAATCTTTTTTTGCCTTTTATGAAAACAAACCAGGGCGTCTTTTTCGCCCTGGTTCAAAGGATTTTTTGTGACTGAGTCGATTCTTACTCTTAAAGACGTGAGTGTTACATTCGGGTCTTTGCGCGCTGTTAATAGCGTAAATCTTAATGTTCCCGCTGGCCAACGCCGTGCCATTATTGGCCCAAATGGTGCGGGTAAAACAACGTTGTTTAATGCAATTGCAGGTGTAGTGCCCATATCAAGTGGAACGATCTTATTCGACAACACCGACATGACACGTTTCGCAACAAGTAAGCGCGCAAGTCTTGGTATTGCTAGAACTTTTCAAATTACCAACCTATTCCCCCAGCTTTCAGTTGAAGAAAATGTTCGTTTGGCTGTTCGCGGGTTATCTTCAAAGAAATACTCATTGTTTGGTAATGGTCAACCGACGGCTTCAGAGCAAGAGTTAATAGACATTGCCTTGGTAAATTCACAACTGATTAGTAAGCGAAGTATCGAAACAAAAACCTTGTCTTATGGTGAGCAACGCCAACTTGAAATGGCAATGGCTCTGGTGCAAAGACCAAAGTTACTTTTGCTTGATGAACCTGCTGCGGGCCTATCACCTGCAGAGCGCGTCAACATGGCTGACGTTATTGATGCATTACCCAGAGATTTAACGTTGATATTAATTGAACATGATATGGACTTAGCCCTTGGTCTTGTTGATTATGTAACGTGCCTTCATTTTGGCGGCGTATTAACTGAAGGAACGCCCGCACAAATTAGAGTAGACAGTCAAGTCGAAGAAGTTTATTTAGGAAAACCACGCCATGTTGGAAATTAAAGATCTAAATAGTTATTACGGCGATGCCCATATTCTGCGTGGGGTAAATATGGTTATACCTAAAGGCAAGGTCGTGGCTTTGCTGGGCAGAAACGGCATGGGTAAAACAACACTTATTCGCTCTATTATGGGTCTTGCCCCACCCCGTATTGCCAAGGGCAGTATCAAATATAACGGCGAAGAGTTGGTAAATCTGCAACCACACGAAATCGCACGTAAACGTATTGGTTATGTTCCACAAGGAAGGCGTCTTTTTCAATCTTTGACCGTTGCAGAGCATTTGACCGTTTTTGCCTCTGCAAGACCAAGCTCACCCTGGAGCGTGCAGCGTATTTACGATATCTTCCCGCGTTTATCAGAACGAAAAACCAATTTAGGTACGCAACTTTCTGGCGGAGAAAGGCAGATGTTAGCTGTTGCTCGCGCATTGATGACAGACCCTGAGTTGATACTAATGGACGAACCAACTGAAGGTTTGGCCCCTGTTATGGTTCAACTTCTTGAAGAAATTATCGCCGGTTTAGCTGTAACAGGGTTAGGCATTTTATTAGTTGAACAAAATTTATATAGCGCATTGTCTGTTGCAAATGAAGTGTATTTAATGGAAACAGGTTTAATTGTGCATCATTGCCAAGCTGATGAGTTAATGAACGATAAAGAAACCATGCAGCGCTTTCTGGGTGTTCGTTAAATTTTATTATGACAACAGATTATTTAGATCAAATGAATTTGTGTGAGGCAGCCCAAGCTGTCGCTCAGGGTGAGGTCAGTTCACAGCAACTCACTGAGTACGCTATTAATAGACTCAAAGAAATTGGTCCTAAATTAAATTGTGTTGTTTCCATTCACGAAGAAAAGGCGCTAGATTCTGCATATGAAGCAGATAAAGCGCGGTCTTTAGGTAAACCGCTTGGTCCCCTGCATGGTGTTCCCTTAGCGCATAAAGAACTCTTCTATCGTCAAGGCATTGTTTCAAATGATGGTTCAATTATTTCTAAAGGTTTTATTCCAACTGAAACATCGACAGCGTTAACGCGGCTCGACCAGGCGGGTGCCATTGATGTTGGACAGCTGCATATGGCTGAGTTTGCAATGAGCCCAACAGGTTTTAATTTGCATTATGGCCATGTTAAAAACCCTTGGAATGTAGATTACTGCCCGGGCGGTTCATCTAGCGGTTCTGGTGCAGCAGTCGCTGCAAGATTAGTGTTTGGTTCATTGGGTACCGATACCGGTGGTTCGATCAGGCACCCGGCAGCAATGTGTGGTGTTACAGGTATTAAGCCTACTTGGTCAAGAGTAAGTAGTTATGGTGTTATGCCTTTATCAGTTTCACTCGATTGTGCTGGCCCAATAGCCAGAACAGCGCGTGATTGTGCAAGGCTTCTGAGTATTATTGCGGGTTTTGATTCGAATGATTTAACCAGCTCAACTTTACCTGTTCCTCGTTATGAAGATTTTTTAACAGGTCAGTTAAAAGGTGTAAAAATTGCTGTGCCGGGTGGGTACTATGAACAAAATCAAGATGAAGGCGTTGCCCAAGCCTTAAAAATTGCATTAGACACCTTTAAAAATGCAGGGGCTCAGGTTATTCATACTCAGCCACCTGACATTGATTTCATAAATCGTATGATGGGAATTGTCTTAACGGTAGAGGCTGCTGCGCATCATCAAGCCTGGATTCGTGAAAGGTCTGAAGATTATGCCCCACAAGTATTAGCCCGATTTAAACCTGGCTTTGAACATTCTGGTATTCAATATTTTGATGCCATTTCTTTAAGATCAAAGTTAACAAATGAATGGCTTAAATCAGTTCTAGGTGATGCAGATGTGGCGTTTATGCCAACCATTCCTGTATCTGTTCCCAGTATTGCAGAAACCACAGAAGGCGATTGGGGTGAAATATCTAAAAAGATAAGCTTTATAACTCACTGTAACCGGGGCATAAATTATCTGGGCTTGCCAGCTATTAGTACACCCGCAGGTTTTTCTCATGACATGCCAGTCGCATTTCAATTGGTTGGCCGTCATTTTGATGAAGCAAAGCTTTTAATGATTTCTGATGCTTACCAAAAGCTAACTGATTGGCATACGCGATTTCCTTTAATACTGAGTAATAATGTAAATTGAAAAAATTGAAAAAATTGAAAAAAAATAAAAAAATAAAAAAATTAAATTTAATAAATCAATCAAATAATAAGATGGTTGTGTGCATCATTGGTTTAGGCATAATGGGTTTGGCCATTGCTGAAAATCTAATTAAAGACGGTTACATTGTTTATGGTTTTGACCCGCTTGCTCTTCAGCGCAATAAATTAAAGAAGTTGGGCGGCAACCCCTCATCTTCAATAAGTTCCCTTCCACTTGATATCGAAGTCATACTCACTTCATTACCTTCTAGCAAAGCGTTGCATGACGTATCGACTGATTTAAGCGTTCAAGAGCGAAAGGGCGTGGTGCTAGTTGAAACCAGTACGCTCACACTTGATGATAAAAAACAGGCTGCAAAAATATTAAAATTAGCAGGTATAAAAACCTTAGATTGCCCGTTGTCAGGTACAGGTTCACAAGCGAAAGTTAAAGATTTAGTGGTTTATTCGAGTGGTTCGTTACCCGTTTTCAACCGTGCCAAACCAGTTCTGCAAGATTTTTCTAGAAGTGTTGTTTATTTAGGAAAATTTGGTAACGGTATAAAAATGAAATTTGTGACTAACTTATTAGTTGCTATACATAACGTAGCAACAGCCGAAGCATTAAACGTTGCAAAAATGGCTGGTCTTAATCTTGACCAGGTTCTTGATGTTGTGAGCGACAGTGCTGGGCAGTCAAAGATGTGGCAAGTACGAGGGCCTCGTATGGTGAAGGAAGATTACTCACCCATGATGACCATGAATCTTTGGCAAAAAGACATGAAAATTATTAAAGCCTTTGTAGCTCAGGTTAGCGCTAAAACATTTTTATTTGATGCAGCTTGTATGCTCTATAGCCAAACCATTGAGTCTGGTCATATGCAGCACGACTGTTCAGCAGTGTTCGAAACGATTCAAAAATTAAAATAAAAATACTTATCGTTCCCGATCTCTGATAAATAACTATCGCGTTGCGCCGTAGTTAACTGATTGAATCTTGTAGTCAGATTAATTACTTTAAAGCAAGCCAAATACCAAGTGGTAAGAAAACAATAGAAATGATATGGCCAACAACGA